>Ga0247730_1001065_pt1 | contig 16376 bp, 22 predicted proteins | sample UWRJL073202C2_FD_180959 | JGI IMG/M metagenome (GOLD analysis project Ga0247730, IMG submission 180959) | Plant litter microbial communities from Arlington Agricultural Research Station in Wisconsin, United States - UWRJ-L073-202C-2 | ecosystem: Environmental > Terrestrial > Plant litter >... | reverse complement strand
TACCCAGAACATTAGGTGCTGTGCCACTCACTAAAGTAAGCCAAAGAAGCAGAGTCCAAATGCACGGGATGTTCGTTAAGTAGCTGGCAATCTACTTGAGGAAAAAGTGACATGCAATCATACTGCTTCCACTTACCGACTTTACAAGTTCTTGGAACCTCAAATCCAAGAACAAGCTACCACAGTTGGCTCCACTTCTAGCTGCGATTTCTGCAATTTCCATTCTTTGCATCTGCCCAATAATCTGTTCAGAGAATGAGAGATGAGCCATGACAGTAGGATGCGAGAGTAAAGAGCATGTTGACAAACCTTGTATACAGCCAAATCAACTGTACCACCACCAGCGTCACACACAATGAAATTCTGAGATGGCTTCAACATGTGCAAGTCTGTCAAATGGGCACAGTGTACAGCAGCGGCTTCTGGTTCGGTAATGATCCTAAGTCTGTCTCTCCACTCTTTGTCTCCAGCACGAGAGCTCTGTACTAAACCAGCCTGGATAGCAGCATCTCTCATTAGATCACAACCCTTAGCATCCCAAGCTGCCGGAACAGTCAACCACACATCTGCTGAGTTCAAGTCAGCTACCGCCCCAATATCACGAGTAATTTGTTCCCTGGCGTAGTCCCATAAACACCCAAGGAAGTCGATAATGAGGTCGACGGCTTGCTTTCCCGCGGGTAGCTGAGGAAGACGAGGGTCCACATTGGATTGATCCCTGAGTGCGTTCGGCTCAAGGAAGAGCTTAAACCATTCGCAACGAATTGTGCCAGGCATAGGACTTGCGTTCTTGGCCTCGATACCCCATGCAAGCACTTGACCATGTTCATCGTACAACAAACACGTAGGAATCTAAGATTGGATTTAGTTGAGCGGGAATCGCTGCTGGTAGAGGTAACGGACCTTTCGGAAAGTTTCGAAAGATCCTGGCCAGTTTAAAATCTGCTGCACTTTTCCGCCCGCGATTCGAGAGGAGCCGTAGGCCTAGAGGTGCTATCAGCTTAACTTCGAAAGCTTTAAAATGAATACTCACAACACCAGAAAATGTAGTACCTGAAAGTACAGAGTCAGCTTTGAATATGACTAAGAAGAACGAAACGCACCGAAATCAATCGACACAGACATCTTTCCTTCGTCTGGAGGCAATGCGCGCGTTGTGGGTGGTAAAGAAGAGAACGGTGTGGCAGTCATTGGTGGTGGCGATATGGGAGCTGGAGGTCCCATTCCACCAAATGAGCTCTGGTATAAAGAGCTCGGGCGCAGCGAATGTGAATCAGCACTAAACGCGGTCGTCGTCTGGTAAGGCGAAGACGTTGTAGGAGGAGGTGAAGGTGTGTGATGCACAGGTGGGGGACTCCAGGCGCCTTGGGGAAGCTGTTGCTGTTGCTGCTGCTGCTGATATTGCATGTGTACCTGTGAGCCGTTCATCGAACCGTTCATGAAGGACATAGTCGGTGGGGGAGAGGCCAAAGGTGGTGGATGGAACTCTGTGGAATTGTAGCTACCCCCGTTCATCTGCTGCATCCCTGGAGGTTTCTCGAGCATGGGCTGAGGACCTGGCTGCTGATTGACCCATTGCTGACCTGAGAACTCCTGCTGTGGCGGAGGTCGGTTGAATTCGTCTAGAGATGGTTTTTTGGGCTCTCCACAACAGCTCATGGTGGACGTAAGAGGACAAGGATAGGTGTTGCTAGCGGCATCATGTTGGGCGCATAATGGGCGGTCAAATCTGTCGTGGCTGTTTTGATGGGCCAGGGGGTCGTGTTTGAAATTAAGTTCGCATCTCACAAATGCTGCACTGCTAAAGGGAAATTCACACTGCCCCAGCAACACTGCAAGCCCTGGAGACGTGTAGGATCTTTCTGGATGAAATGCGAAAAGGAGCATTCATGGCAAATCTCCTTTTAATCAGACGCTAAGTTCCTGTCGGGGTCACGTGCAACACACGCTCTTATATTCGTGCCACCATTACCATGCCAGGACCCTCGAATAAGTCCAGAAAAGCGCGCAAATCTGTTGGAAAATTCCAGCCTAGAACAGCAAGCGCGCCGCAACTTGCTCAGCCCAGTTCTAACGCGTCATTATCTCGACTTTCGTTGGCATCCCAGGATTCAGCTGCTCCTCTCACTCCGCCTCTCCAGGAAACTACCGATGAACCCAAAATACGCACAAAGCGCGACAATTCTTCTGAAACGCGGCAAAGAGCAATATCAGCCTCCCCAGCAGACTATGTAAAGAGCCTGAGTCCCGCTCAGCCTCTAAGTCTTTCCGACCTCTCCTTACTCCAAAAGCCAGTAATTTACGACCCCGGAAATGGCCCCAGAGTCAGAGACATGCGCGAGTTCCTTGACGGCAGCTTCTTTGCACAGCCCCCTTCTCTGGAAAATGACCTGTGTCGAGAGTTCGCGCAGGAGGAGGTCCTGCAAATGCTTAGCACTGTATTACCAGAAGAGACAGCACTGGTGCGTTTTACTTCTCTCAATCAAAGCACTCCTACTGACTGCTCTTACTCTAGGTCTTGTGGTATAATAAAAGCAGAGCAACCAGTAGGATATGCCCATCGTGTAAGCGCTTGTATCGACTTGGAGACATATTACCGTCGCACGGTGGCGAAGAGGAAGCAGACCAAGTAATGAAGAACCCCCAGCTACTCCGCGAACAGGAAATAAGCGGTCTATGTACGGCATTCGTCTCTACCATAGTTTCTGTTCTGAATCTACTCCCTCTTCCAGGCTCGCCTGTATGTTTTATTCTTGCTTCGCTTACACCCGCAGAGGTCATCAAAGCCTCTTGGGGTCGAATAGCGGACGAGATAGACCAAAAGCCCTGGGATATACTGAACGGGCCAGTGCGAAGTGGCGGTAACACCTTGAGTGATGCGCTGGCTTTGCTCGTGCGAATGACGAGGCTACATGACTTGGGTCTGGCACAGTTATGTTTCCCAGAGATGGACTTTGAAGAAGTACGATAATGTGACGCAAGGTGCGTCTTCAGCCAGATAAGCGGGGTCAAATAAGACTCATTTCCCCGGCTTGAGATTTCAATATCCTGGACAATCATCTGTACTATACTACATATCCAGAATTGCGCTGCTCTTGAAATCTATTTCTACCTGGCTTGAGGGCAGGATGCTTTCTCCTTCCTTGATATGGCTGATGCGAACATCCATCGAATATTGACTTTACATGGCTTTAGCGAGGATACTTAGTACTTACCCCTTCCCGTTGCTGTTGCGGCAGCATCTCTGTCTCTCCTCTTGCATGTCTGCCTTGTGGTATACCGCTAGGAGAGACTGAATATCCGCATAGAAGTCATGCAGCAGCCGAACTCACTGATCATACCTCGTTGGCGACCATGGTGACCAGGAACACTCTTTATTGAGTTGTTCCCTGCTCTCAGATCTATTCTAGTCTACATATTGATTCTCAAGCGCGATTTTCTACCAGACTCGTACTTTGATAAAGGTCAGGGTTTACTACATGAAGTGATGTACTTGGGTGGGGAGACAGGGAATTTCTGCATACATCCACGGCAGCCTCAAAGATCTGCGAGGATTTCTCAGGATTTCTCCCTCCTTGTCTCCATCAAATTGTACCAATACAAAGCTTTGATCCGGTTCTTGCTGAACGACTGAGCAACTGTACCTGGCTACCCTCGACATTCCTCTTAAACCCTTGTTCGTTGTTCCAGACACCTCGTCTTTACCCCCACGCTTGAGGCTTGGCTACCATTGTCCTTTTCGTTCTCGTTCTTCTCCCTTTACCCGGCTGGTCTCGGTTTTTTGGTCTCGTTTCGCATTCACTTCTTACATTCTTTGATCGACTTTCTTTTATATACACAACTGCGATGTTCTCCAACTTGAAGTCTGTCATCAGTGTTCTTCTGCTGAGTTTCTACCTCTCGGCTTTTGCTTCCAATGCCTTCCCAATCGAACTGGACAGTCGACAGAAGGAGGCTCAATGTGACGTATGTCGTTATCTTTGCCTTCAGAGATGAATACAAGATCTAACATGCAATCACTGCAGCCTAATAATGTTTCGATCGTCACGGTAACTGTCACTGGGTCTGCAACTGCTACCGCTACGAGTGTCGCCCCTACCTCTACGCAAGTTAACAATGGTGGTATGTCTGTTCATCATAGTCTCATCTAATGCTTGAGATGCTAAAGCACGAACATAGCCAACGGTGGAGATAACACTGGTAATGGCGGGAATGGTGGCAATAGCGGCGGGAACACTGGCAATAACAACGGGGGTGGAAATGCAGGCGTAGGCGATGGTAAGCATTGTGGTTGTACGAGCTGGATGGCCAAAATTGAACATCTTCTGCTCTGTAGGCACAAACAATGCTGGAGGTGGAGGCGCTGCTGGAGACAACACCAACACAGGTATAGCAGATCTGTAACTTGACGTAGTAACAGAGACTAACATGTTTTGTCTCGAGGTGGAAACAATGGTGGAAATGGAGGCAACAACGGGGGCAACAACGGAGGCAATGGCGGGAACAATGGAGGCAACAACGGCGGAAACAATGGAGGCAACAACGGTGGAAACAATGGAGGCAATAATGGCGCGAACGGAGGAAACAATGGTGGGAACGGAGGAAACAATGGTGGGAACGGCGGAAACAATGGAGGAAACGGTGGGAATGATCCTCAGACATCGCTCAGTCAGTTTTCTTCTCCTTTCACGCGTCTCAACCTGATATTGACATATTCTCAAGCTCTTGACCCTGCTGTCATTGCTCCAGGCGTATGCTAGCTCGTTCAATTCCCATCCCACATACTGACCAGTTCTGTTTAGTTTGCCAACGATGGCCAAGATGTTCCCACTGCCGGCCAAATTTCTAGTCTCACCAGCACGAACAACTTCATTGTAAGCAAGCAACGTCTATGAGTTTAATGGAATAAGACTCTAAATGCTTTACAGAACTTCTGTTTACTCTCTCCCAATCTTCCTCTCACGAACGGCCAACAAATCCCAACTGGGAGCTGCAATCCCGCTCCGATTGGTGTCATACCTAGCACAGACAACATGCCTTCAGCGAAATTCGCTTTCCCAGCCAATTTTGGAGCCGTGAAAGCCAACACTGCCTTTACAATCCAACTAGCAGTCAAGAACCTTATTACAGGCAACTTTGTCAATGCGAAAGCGAACTACTTCGCAGCTCCTCAACAGTTGCAGAATGGACAGATCGTTGGACACTCGCATGTTGTCATCGAGCTGATGGATAGTCTAACACAGACTACTGCTACGAGTCCCAAAGTCTTTGCTTTCTTCAAAGTCTGTCGTTCGCCGCTTCTCGTATAATCCGTAATTGATGATTTCTCCTAGGGGCTGAACGAAGCAGCAAAGAACGGAATTTTGAGTACAGATGTGACGGATGGTCTTCCCTTGGGAGCCTACAGGTGAGTGTTAGGATGCTCTTACAAATTTGCCGCTAACGTTCGATTTCGTGCAGATTATGTAGCATCAACTCATCTTCAAACCACCAGCCAGTCATTGCCCCCGTAGCCCAGCACGGGTCACTGGACGATTGTGTCTATGTGAGTTCGTGTCCGCAAAGGTCGAGCTTGTTGACTGAACCCTCTCCTTCAGTTTGAAGCAACAGCTGACGGAAAGCCCTCCGCGGGACGATAAGAGAGTTCCACGACATGTCAGAAGCTGACAGAGTTGCTGAATTTCCGGATCAACTTGAGTTCTATTTAATCTACAACAATATTAGGTTTGGAATGATTATGGGTGACTCTCCATAAGGTCTAGAAAGCTAGATTTCGTTTCTAAACACGGATCATAGCCCAAAAAGAGTAATATTTGATGGCAACCTGTCAAAATCTAGAAAAGTTATGCCAATAAATGCGTTTCTAAACACGAATCTAGACAGACCCCCCCACCCCCCCTCTCTAGATTTTAGCAGCTATTTTCTAGATTCTAAACCGAATTTGTCCCATTTATGGAAGTCTCGTCCGAAATCAGGCAACGCATTTGTTCCAAAAGGAGACAAGACTTCGTCGCATTTGCCTTTCCCTCTGTCCCTTCGCAAAGACGTCGTTTTCTGAGCCTATAAAAAATGCCATGCAGCTTGGAGATGCTATAAAACATTTTGCGCACCTCGAAATTTGCGTTCCAACAAGTCACAAGTCTAAAGTTCAAATGTGCTTATGGTTTAGACAACTAGACCTAAATCTACGGGTATCCCCGGTTTTTGACGTTTAGAAAATAATCTGGCCATCTAGCCCTTATGGAGAGTCATCCTATGTTGGTTGCATTCAAGCTTAAGGAAGGATCCGCGGATGCTTTGCATAAATTCAATAATGCATTTTGGTCTGCTTTGACGTCTGATTAGTGACGCCACACTGATAAGCCACCACGCGCGTGACTCCTACCCGTTTGACTGTCTACTACCATCTGTACTGCCTCACCAAACCATCCCATATCAGTGCAAATTTACTGCCAGATACCCTTAGAAGACATGTCAGATACTCCCAAACCTAGTGGTACTCCGATCACACCCTCTGTACCACCTTCAAAGCCACCTTCGCCTCGTACGTAGTTGTAGTATGGCGCTGCGGAGCCGTCTCTTAATGGCTTACTCGTGGCATTCCAGCTAGATTGAAAGCCGGCGGATTGCCCGAAGTAGACCCTACTGAGAGCATCATGGTCTCCTCGCAAACTGGGCTGATAGATGTGAACGAGAGCACTGGTGCGTGGACTGAGCTCTGCATCTTTAACATGCGCCTATATTTACGTCTTCCCAAGATCTGTCGCAGATCTCCGAGTCCCAGTTATATGAGTTGAATCAGGTATGCCATTGGGCATGGTCAATCGCGCTTTCTCTAAACGTCGGCATCCTCGCAGAACCTGTTGGACGAAGCTTCAGATGTTTCAAGACCACTCATAGACGATGTTATCCCCTTATCTGAGCTACGAAAGGAGTATGAGAAGGGATCTGCTGCATTCGTTAAGCAGATCGATTGGCTCCAGACGCAGAAAGGGTACACGGGGCTGCGAAGAACTCGAGGTAAGTGAGCAACACATCACCTTGAATGGGCCTATGCTAACTGACGTTTCCGCATTCAGGAGATGGAGATTGCTTTTACAGATGTACGCTACTTTTTTGGACATCCGGAAGCCCCATGCTGACGGGGGACCGTTTCTTCAGCTGTGGCGTTTGCATATGTCGAGCGAATACTTCACGCACCAGACCAAGATTTAGCTGTCGCAAGCGCTCTATCTATTCTTAAATCTTCACTACCAGTGCTGGAATCTGTTGGGTTCCAGAAGATTGTATTCGAAGATTTCTACGAGGTCCTAGAGACCCTGGTACAAAGTATCGCAAAGCCGGATTCCTATAACCGAACGCTGGACACCCGTAGACTGCTGGCAGCTTTCCAGGACCCAGAATGTAGGCCTTTCCGAATGTTGTAAAGGGCATTCAGACTGATCACTCATTTCAGCGTCAAACGCGATTGTCGTTTACCTCAGGCTGCTAACGGTAAGCTATACATGGTTATGCTTGGGCTCAACGGAACCTTATGAAGCAGTCTGCGCACATTCGATCCGAACCCCTCACGTACGAGCCATTTTTGTTCCATCCAGAGCTTGGGTTGCCGATGACAGCCCGGGAATTCTGCGAAAGCTTCGTCGAGGCGGTCGGGAAAGAAGCTGGTGGGGAATGGCCTTCATCAACGCATCTTCTTTGGACTCATCACAGTCTACAGATCATGTTCAAATGACAGCTTTATCGAAAGCCCTGCAGCTCAACGTCAAAGTGGCTTACTTGGATGGACGCGATGCGTCTGGGGCAGTCGATTTCGTCGAGTTCGAGAATGCGGCTCCTAACGGGCAATCAGGCACAATTTCTACTGCCTTGTTGTACAGGTGAGTCCTGGTAGTGATAAATCGAACCAAATAATAATAACAAATGCTAGACCTGGACATTATGATATCCTCTTGGGACCGAACGACAAGAAGTAGTAAGACAAGCTACAATGTACAAGCGAAAAATAGGCAAATAAACCCTGCGAATAACATGTAGTATAGCCATGCAAGACAAGTAAGTATTAGAGGAATTGCGAGTGTGAATAGAAAGCGGAATGATGAGGAGGATAAGATGATGGATAGATGAACGGTAGCAATGGCTGTGGCACTCCACCGTTGCAAAATCGTCATAACAGCTTCCGCGGTTGACGACGAGGCCTCCACAGCGCATCCTGCAGTGGGATATGGGTCAACATCCTTCGCAACGGCTGGTAGTAGCTTACAACTTGAAGTTCATGAAGAATTATTTTGAAGATCCGGAATATGCTGTAGAGTCCGGGCACGAAGAGGATCCGCAGTCCCTGACTTTGTACACAGGGTCCTTGCCTTGTAGACCTACGCCCCAGGCGCACGACGACACGAACGAGAGCGTCTGGTCGATGTTAGCGGTCATGGATAGTGTCCGGTTTATTGGATTCTAGTATGACACTGTGGCTAGACCAAGATGAATACAAGCCCTTTCTTTCATTTTCAAGGCTAGAGCACATACCCTGATAGAGAAATAGGAGCAGAAAAAGTGGTCGATGCTAATAGCAGGGAGACAGAGTGGAGGAGGGGGTAAGTGTGCGTTTTAGAAAGGAATTCTTGTGTAGACTTTATATAAACGACCGGCAGGGGGCATCGCATCGTCTGTCCCGGTTGCTATCCAAACCTTTGAATTGGCATCACATCAATGCTTGCAGGGATTGAAAGCTTTGAAAAATGCTACAAATGGGGTAACAATATTCATCACAGAGCTTCAAAGCTTCAAAGGCCGTTCATGTAGATGACTTTTGTGGAAATGAAAGTCTTGACAGGCTTTGAACGCCTTTGTAACAAAGCCCCGCCGCTATTGGTTTCTGGCCTCGTGTTTGCTAGCCAGGGTGTATGCATTCTGTCATCATTCTCGTCTGCCTATCGGATCTTCTTGGCTACGAAGTTTAAGGCATCTGTACAGTATGCAGCAGAAGTTAGTAGCCGCGTTCGATTTACGCTGACCGCTGTGGCGTCGTAGCGTCATCAGCTGCCAATCACTGGCATGTCTAGATAACAACTGACGACATTCCTAGCTTGGTCGCGGCGATCCAATACCAGCAGTATATTTCTTCTTTCTAGTCGATACAGGGACGTACTGGGCTGTGCTACAGTAACTGAAAGACAAGATTATGCGGAATTTACAGTATAATAATGATACACAGGCACAAAAGAGGCGGCTTGAGGCAGCATGTGGTACCATACTTTCCGCGTTTCTCGACGGCTACCTTAGCATCGCGGCACAAGAAGCCAGGTGAAACCTGCGATTTTAGTGGACTGGCCAAGCTCCTTGAGACCACTGGTTATTGGAACCCGTCATTTCACGTACGGATAGGCGTACATGTTTCGACATTATGGTGAAAGCAGAGATGAAGGGCTCAAAGCCGACGCGGAAACTTCGAACGCGATGCCGACCCACAGAGCCTAAGCGAGGCGTCTCAAGAACACGAGGACGATTCGAGTCAAAGAGATTGGAATGAAATCAAAAAGATTCGAACTAATCCAGACATCTAATAGAAAAAAAACAGCGAGTAAGATTGTTCCATCCGGTCGTGAATTAGACTAATGATGGTAAGCATTTCCAAAGGCTAGCCATGGTACGTCACTAGGCGTCTGAGAATATAAGACCCGAGATCTACAGCTAGAGCATTCGGGGCTGTTAGTACGACAGATCATCTTGTAGAGCTACCTACAAGCTTCGGAGTGTGTGCTCCGATAAGGCGAGCCTTCGGAAACAACGCACCGTGCCTACTGGCGTATGCTCCTCGGTTGTATAGTCAGTTGAAAAGCAGCAGAGTATACGAGCAGAGACCACCAGATGGTTCAGGTTTTGATCCAACCTACCAGTTGCAGAAGCGAGCTCAGATGGAGTCACGCATAACGAGAGTCCGATGATTCTCAAGCGTGTGCTAAGCTAGAAGATTCCGCCTGTGGCGTGGGAAAATGACTGCAACGACCCATGAGCTGATGGAATTTGTAAGCCTACACGCGCACTTCCTCAATCCAGCTGCATCTAAGCTTTAGGTGTATATATTCTAAAAACAAGACGCATTCGTATCCCAGAATTCTACCGGAAAACCGCGCATTTGTCAGCTAACATGACTACTGTCCCTATGAGCCCGCAACTGGAGCGGCTAATTTTCATTTCCTGACCAAAGTTGATTGGCCAATCGCGACTGCAACTGGCAAGTTTCTAGCCTGCGACAAATGGGAAGCTGTCCGGTTGGAGGCTGAATGACGCGGCGAACGGCTCTGAATTCTCTATATACACCATGATGGCGGTCCAACCACAGAGCATTCACCAACCAACATCCCCCGAGCCCTCCTTACTATTAACATGAGTAAAGCACCAGTATTGGACCAACCTGCGCTCAAACCATTGCCCAAGGTCGATCTGACCGGCCGCGTGGTTATTGTTACCGGCGCAAACACCGGTTTGGGCTTTGAAGCTTGCAAGCATGTTGCAGCGATGAACCCGGCCAAACTCATCATGGCTTCCAGAGACTTAGTACGGGGCACAGAAGCTTTGAAAAGTACGTCTTGAGTCAATCGTGTAATATGTATTAGTTTGATAAAAGAAAACAGAACTTCAGGAGGACATTGGCTTTGCCAACGCTGAGGTCGGACAGTTGGACCAAGCGAGCTTCAAGTCGATCAAAGCATTTGTCTCCAAGTTCCTTCAAGAGAACGACAGGCTTGATCTGGTCTTGGAAAACGCAGCTGTGGCACCTGAGAAATACGAAGTGACCGGAGATAATTGGGAACAATCGTAAGTCAGCATGTCTACTTGCGAAACGGAAAAGAAACCGATTTATCTGCTATAGGCTTCAGGTCAACGTTGTTGGACCTGCCTACTTGACTTTTCTCCTTCTCCCGATTATCCATCAAACAGCAGCCAAGTACACAACCACGGTACCACGTATCACGGTCGTGTCTAGTGGGGTTCACGCCCAGACTAGCTTTGACGAAGAGGCGCTTAGTGCGCTCGATGAGAGCCTCCTCAAGAAGATGAACGATCCAGAGTACTCTCAGCGTGTCTTCCCCGCCACACAGGGTGACACTTTGCGCGGCAGCAAGACGATGATGGAAAGGCGTTACCCTGATGTGAAGTGTAAGCTCTCGAGCCATATCAATGGATATACAGTGTTGCTAATCCAAGGTTGTCACTAGTAATGAATGTTTTTTTCGCGAGAGAGTTACAAGCACACTTGTCCAAATCAAATATCGAGGTCAACTCTGCTTGTCCAGGATTCTGCATTTCCAATCTGCGCAGACATGTCACTGGAGAGAGGGCCAAGGCGATGGACGAAATGACGCATCTGGCTTATACTTCAGAAGAGGGAGGCAGAAATCTGACGTACGGTCTTGTCTACGATGGCGAAGGCCATGATATGAAGGGCACGTACATGTCTTGTATGCAGATCAAGGACACGAGCGAGTTCTCGAACAGTGAGACTGGCAAGAAAGCAAGCAAGGCTTTATGGGCAAGTTCGATGATGTTGCTTCTGAAGTCTATCGCTAATAACTTTCCTGTCCAGCGTGACCTGGTGCAAATTCTGAAAGAAGTTGACCCCAACGTCAAGGACATCGTAAATTCGCTTAATTAGAACAACAGCCGTTCGTGCTATGTATAGTAGGACTTTGATAGTGCAGCATCTCCCTTTTTCAAGAAATGTTTCAACATGTATAAGGATATGGTAATAAGGGTATGAGTATGTATAAAGAGGTATCCTAGTAAAACATCGATCTACACTGGCGCGTCGTGCCTCTCGTCGCTGAAACCATAAATTGCATCAGCTTTGATCCATGAAAAACGCACCACATACTCACCCAGTTATTAGGTCTTCCAACCGTTGCCTGAACCATCCAATCTTCTCGTCCAGTTTGACATCAGGCTCACTTAAATGACCATGGTCCATAGAAAACGCCTCGGCTTCGCGTATGAATTGCTCTAAGTTCTTGCATAATGCTTCTGAAGTTTCAGGCTCGTTCTCTCCGCGCGCTTTGGCCATGTATGTAGAAATAACAGTGGAAACTCCGCCCATTACTGAGACGGCTGTGGACATCTTGAAAGAGAGAAGTAGGTGATGAGAACGTGAATACGAGGATGAGAATGGAGGATGAACCTTTCTATCTGTAGCGACAGCTGCTAAGCCAGTAGTCAGAGCTCCTAACATAACTTGTAAACCTGGGGTAAAATATAAGTCGCGAACTTATTAATGAAGATAGCGAACGCACCAATAGCTATGTTCAGGGTCCTCCCCTTCGAACTTGCTCTCTTTCGCGCCAGCTCTTTTTGCTCCTTTGCAGTGTCCAATGTTGGCTTGAGTCTTGCCTCGACTGAGCGAGGGCCACTCAGTTTCTGTTACTACGATCAGCCTCAATGGAACGCATGTCAAGGTCGCAGCAACGTACTTCTTCTTGTATATATGTTGGCACAAGGTGGTCGAGAGTGTTTGTCATGGAACGCACAGGGGCAGGGAATCGGCCATTGTCAACGATAGAACCTGTGGTTCCCTGTCGTCGAACGGAATAGCCCCGACTTTGTGGTGGTCGAGGCTCTGCACTATATTCCACAGCTTGCGGAAGGGCAGGCAGTCTACGATCCTCGTCTATGGCAGGTTCTGATGTCAATGTACCAATATAGCTGGCGCGGTGACCGACATTTGCGGAGGCGCGTCGTGATATGTCTTGACGTGGCTCTCGAATGCGGATGGTGTCTGCGACTGGGGATTGGACGCGGTCACTGTAAATGAGGGGAGTGCCAGGGGAGGGAGACGCAGGTCGCGTGTGAGGCAAAGAGGTTGGTATAGGAGTCGGTGGGGAATGGTCCCGAGACGGTCGGGGAGGTTCTGGTATTTGCTGAGAGGGTTCCTGAACTGGTGGATCGATGCGAGTGGAAGTATGCTCGCGTGAGACTGGAGACGACGCGACCGGTGCAGGTGCAGAAGGAAGGGATGAAGGAACGTCGGCGGTGGGTCTGTCCATGTCGGCCAGAATAACAGAGGATTACCCAGCGCGGTGCAAGTCTGAGAACAAGAGCAGGAAACAATCAGAAAAAGGCGACATGGTACTCTACAGCTATATACTTCCTAAGTTGCAACCAATAATGGGACAGCAGGAGACAGCATGATCAAAGAGCTCCCGTTTGACAAGTGGAATGCACAGTGTTGATTCACTCTAAGTAGTTTCATCAACACAGGCTATTGAGTGCGCTTTGCTCGCAATCTAACCTCTCTTTCGTTGCACCAAAGTAGCGTCAACCCCTTTACGAAGATGTCTGCGCAGTGTTCTCCGCTAGTGAAGTGGCAGAGGAAGGTAAACAAATCATCGACTGATCTATCGCGCGCTCAAACGGCTAAGGAGCATTCACGCGGTCTGAAAGGAAGAAAGGTCCTGCTCTGGTGTAAACGCTACTCGGGAGTTGAACCTCACCAGGGCAATAAATCAAGAGAAGCTAGCATCGGAAGACACCAACACCGGTAGCACCTGCCACCAAGATAGCACTGGCAGATCCTCGCAATTCAGAACCTGGCAGATCACGATAGCGGACCATTTTGGCCTCCGAGATACGGGAACGTAGCTAATGTTGTTAGAATTTGTCGCCAGGTGTAAAAACTCAGGTCGTTCCTTTTCACTTGTGGCCTAACGGAGAAAGGCAAAGCCGTTCTTATTTACAATCCTTGAAACAATTGTAGCAATAAATTCACAATAGTACACATTTCCGGGTTCGAACAGCGTTCCTGAGGAGTCTAGTTGTGGAGTGGACGAGTCTCTTTCTGCACAATGGACATGCCAGAATCACTGTATCTGGTACCAGGGATTTTCTCGGCTTCCTCAGCCACTGCTCGTACAGCGGCGATTTCTTCCTTGCTCAGCTGTATCTTTGCGGCACCCCAGTTCTCGTCCAAGTACTAGGAAAGGAAATGAGAATCTTTGCATAGCACACATGTGAGTGAGAAGGGAGCACAACTAACCTTGATCCTCTTGGTGCCGGGGATGACCACGATACTCTCGTCTTGGGCTAATAACCACGCAAGAGTAACCTGGCCAGCAGTTGCGTTGTGCTTCTTGCCAATCTCGGTCAACTTGTCTACGACATCTAGTATCTTGGGGAAATTCTCCCTGGAGTATCTAGGAACAAGAGACGTGAGCTTGAATGCACTCCATCATCACGGCTTCGCATTTACTTGGGGACTGAATGACGGAAATCGCCTTTTTCGAAATCATCAGGAGATCGCTAGGTAGGAATGAGCAATGTAATAGATACTGAAGAACTTCATGCTCACATAGCGTCCTGTGAGAAGTCCACGACCAAGAGGAGAATATGCCACGACGGTAATGCCCAATTCTTTCGCCGTTTTCAATATAGCAACCTTGTCGTCTTCAATGTCCAAAACGAAGGGGCTGTACTCAATCTGCAAAGCCGCGATTGGGTGGACTGCGTGTGCACGACGTAGATCTACCGAAATTATATCAGTATTTATTGAACGAGAAATGTGAAGTTATACTAACCATTTGCACAGCATTCGGAGAGACCGATATTTTTGATCTTTCCCTCTCTGAAACAAACCTCAGTATGGTAAGAAGCAGGAAAGAAACCAGCATTCATACTTGATAAGCTCTGCCATCGCTCCAACAGTAACTTCAATGGGAACATTGGGATCGGGCCTAAAGTGCATATGTCAGATGGGAGGATATCTGAAATTGAACCTTTCACCAACCTGTGCTGATAGTACAAGTCAACGCTGTCTACACCGAGACGCGAAAGCGATTTGTCGATGCATTCGCGGACATATTCTCGGTCTCCTCGAGGACCATTGGGGGAGAAACCGAACTTGGTGGCCAGGAAGATCTCGTTGCGCTTCCCAGTGCGCTTGAACCTGGAATAGCGTGTTAGATAATGTATCTAACAACATGGTAAAGACACATGAGAACTAACCATTTCCCGATGACTTCTTCGGAGTCGTTGTAGATATTCGCTGAATCCCAATGAGTACATCCTTGAGCATAAGCAGCATCTAACAGCTTATAGGGAATGCATGAGACACGCGAACGGATATAATTGATCAATCCACTAACCTTGAATCGATCCTCATCGCTCTCTGTGGCCCCGTAAAAGCCTGCGAAGCCCATAGCCCCAAAGCCAACGGGCGGTACAGAGCTAGAGCCAATTTTGCGTGGTGGTAACTGGAAAGACATGATTCTGGGTTGAAAGAGATTTGGTCACAGATTATCACCTATATAGGATGGAGATATCCAAGACATATGTCATAGCTCCGTAATCCCTCGTAATCCTCAATAAGATTTTGGTAAGATTTGAGAGGATTTGAGTCAGCAGGCCGGCGGAAAAGCCGGATAGTCCGTAGGTCATACCCACCTATATGCGGTTTGCAGAGCCCAGGCTAAGTATGAAGGCAACCATCCGCACACCCCAGAGAGAGACTGAACGGCCGGATAAGACATCTACAGGAATAGGTCATACCCACACGCACGCGGTTTTCAACGGATTGAGCAACAGTAGAGCATCCAGATCACCAAGTTGAGAAGTGCGAATATAAATGAGGTCCAATAGACCCACACCAGTGATATTTTTGAGTGTTTCCAAAGAACATACACACAGTCCCAGATGTAAAGGACCAATGTTGAATGATAGACTCGCTCAGCAGGAAAGCGTACGCATATTGGGTCCACACAGAAGCCCAAGCACCGAGCGCCCCCTGGAGATATTTTATTTCCTCAAGAATGTACAGGAGACCAAGGAAAAGAACGGAAAGGCACTGAGTAGCTTGAGGTCTGTTAGTGGCATGGTGGTGGGTCGAGGCCAACAATAGAGCGTGAAGGATTCTGATCAGTGACCACCATGGTCTTCACTGCAGAATCAGTCTCCTTTGCATAGCCATGGCAGAACTAAGCATCCTTCAAAGTCCCAATAATGTGGGTACCACCTTTACTGGGAAACGTTGCAAAAATATCTCCCACATCCGTGAGTGGCTGCCCTGTCCATGTACCCAAGAAAGTACCTAACACGTCTTCAAATCGTAGATTTCCGCGTTTTTACGCGACCTGTGTTATAAAAATAACAACACAAGCCGTCCGAATCATCTGAAGCAGATATTTCATGAGATACTGGAACCTTGTCTGTGCGTGCGCTGCAGCCCTCCTGACAAAATTATGTGCCGACCTAGAGGACAGTGCAGGAAAATCACACTTCGTACGCACAGCAACTGGTCAAATCTCAACAACCCGCATTCCGTCCCATGAATATCTACATTTAAGCATCTCTGACTACTTCTCTGCCCTTGGTACGTTCCTGTTACAAAC
>Ga0247730_1001063_pt1 | contig 16404 bp, 42 predicted proteins | sample UWRJL073202C2_FD_180959 | JGI IMG/M metagenome (GOLD analysis project Ga0247730, IMG submission 180959) | Plant litter microbial communities from Arlington Agricultural Research Station in Wisconsin, United States - UWRJ-L073-202C-2 | ecosystem: Environmental > Terrestrial > Plant litter >... | reverse complement strand
CTGCGCTGCCGGATCGTAGAACATCTCTGTAGGGTCGCGACGATCAACCGTTATCGTCTCAGGATCGCCCTTACGTGTCTCCGTAACTCCAAGCCCGCAGATCACAGCATCCTTGAATGCGTCCGACTCCTCATCCTCGCTCTGCGCCTGATCGCGAACCCACATCGCTGCCGATGAGAGGAGTTCGTTGATCTTCACGTCGCCCTGAGTGCGGGGGAGGTACTTTACGTCCTGTCGATTGTTGACCTCCAGCCCGCAGACAGCATCGACGTTAATTCCAGTAAGATTGAAGATGGGAGCTACACGCCCGTCACCCTCAAAGGCACGGCGTTCCTCGTCACTCCATTGGTCCCCGCTGTAGAAGGCATAGGCACGGTCAGTCTTTTCTCGCCATTCGGAGAGATGTTCGATTGCGCCAAGAGCCCATCCTTTCAGCTTGCGAAACAGCCCATCGTCAGCACCGTAATCACCCTCTGGGCCTGTGGGAGCGCTGCTGTCGGGGGCTACGGGGTTAGGATCGATGATGTTAGCCACCTACTTCCACCACTCCCCGAGCGCATTCTCCACCAACGTCTGGAAACCCGCTCCCCAATCCTTCGCAGGGCAGTCGTAGCGCGTCTCGTACAGGCGGCGGTTAGGTGTCACCGTCTCACAGGCGGCGAGGGAGTAGCGGATCTGATCGTCAAACGTCTCGCCACGAAACACAACCTTACAGCCATGCTCTTTTGCGCGGTCGTATAGGTCTGTGATGTCCATGCGTGCGGTGTATCACGGCGCTAGGACGGTTGCAACGCTCACATCGCCCAAGCCGAACTCCCTCCGCTCCGATTCATCGCTCTAGCGTAACGATCCTTGCTAGCCTCGATTAGCTTGCTCTCAGCCATCAGCGAAAGCAAGAACGCTTCGGCCACGTCAGGCGACCTCCCCAAGCGCTCCTTAATATCCTTCTTTGCTTCCACCTTGATCTGACCAAGGCTGGTGTAGCTGTACAGAATGTCGGCAAGCTCCCCGCCTATCTCCCGATCCTCGCATTCCACGTTCATACCTTCGAACCACTCCCGGCCTTTCCAGAACATCTCGTCTCGGAGCTTGGAGAATTTAGCTTTGACCGCAGGGCTTTCCGATACGTTGATGGGGCGAACCACATGCTTGATACCGTCCAGCTCTCTCAGCCGGTCCACCACGCCAGCACCAATGCCGATCACGTCCACCAGGATAGCGCACGGCAGATCGTCAGGCTTGCACTCATCCCACATGGCCTTGATGCGTCCCACCGTCTGCATCAGATCCAGCGAGCGCCAGACGTGTTTTGCCTCCACCTTGCGATGGCGACGGCTAACCAACACAGTACGATCGTCACCGTACCTAGCGACATCAACGCCCCAACAAGGCCGATAGCGCTCGTTGCCCTCAGTCTTGCGGACCTGAGCCATTTCGATGAGCGGCAGGGGGATAAGGGTTTCGCTGTCCGTCCGTGGAAACTCGCCTAACACGTTGACGCGGACATAATCACTGTCCAACCCATAATCCTCGATAGCCTGTTGGATTATCTGCTGGTTCGGAGCCTTGGCGTCTCGACAGTCTACCGTGAAGCTGATCCAGCGGTGTGCGAAACGAGTGAACAACTCATAGAAGCGCCCGGTCTTGCGGTACGGATTGCCGAACACGAATATGAAGCTATCGGGATCGGTCATCGTGCTGTCGATAACGTCATAAATCGGGGCCGGAACGCCAGAGCCCTCGTCTACGATAGCAGCCTGACCTCTGCCGCCGTTGTGCAAGCCGCCTAGTGCGTCTGGGTTATGTTCGCGCCAAGGCAGGGCATCAACTCCCCAGGTTTCCTTAGCGTCATTGTGATAGAAGCGCTGCGCTGTCCATGTGAACCAATCTTTGTTGATTGCCCTGCTGTGCCACAGGGCTAGCTCACGCCATAATTTATCGGAGAGCTGCGCAGCGGTGTTGGCCGTAGCGAACCCGGCGAAGTTCGGACGCGTGGACATCAACCAGATGATAAGCCACGCCTCTAGGCACGTCTTGCCCGGCCCCTTTCCCGTCTTGGCAGACATGCGGATAACCTCTCCAGGCTTGCGATCTCTGATAGAGTCTCGCAGCTTCACAAGGAAAGCTCGCTGCCATTTATCCGGCCCCTCCCATGAAGCTAGATCGCCGTGCCCGAAGTCAAACGCAAACAACACGAACTGCAAAGGGTCCGAGTGCATCGAGAGGATGTGGTCCACTAGCTTAGGGTCGGGCTTCATGGAAACCGCCTAGCCTGCTGCATCATGCGCGGAGGTTGAGCGCCAGCGCGATCATCACGGCGTCCTCCATCGTGGTACATTCGCAGACGGTTTCAAGCTTATCCTTGTAGTGCCTGCCCGCTATCATCACCGGCTTAGTTGTGTCGATCACGGTGGCGTCGAAGCAGCAGTCATGGCCGTCCGAGCCCTCTATCGCCTTAAACCGCTCGCTCATCACTCGCTCTCCTTGGGAGGCTCTAGGCTCATCCAGTAAGTCGGCTCATCAGCCCACACAATGTCTACTCCGTCAGCCCTCCACCAATCCTCAGTTTCGCCGTCCCAGTACGCAGCTACAGGCTGTTTCGATATATCCAGCCATAGGACAACGTAGGCTTTGTGGATCTTAGGCGCTGTCTCGATTGGTTGCCAGTCAGCCATTCAATGCCCCCTCAGCGATCTTGCGAAGCTCTACAGCTAGGGGTTTGTCGTTGCCAGCGAGGCGAGTGACGATCATGGTTAGGCCGTCCTGCAACTTGCCAGCCCACTCTACGCGATCGTTAAGGGTTTCGTGCAAAGCCTCAATCTCACCCTGGAAATCGATAGTCCAGCCTTCGAACGCAGCGCACTTAGCCTCAAGCTCAGCCACTCTCGCTTGCGCTACTTCTAGCGGCGACGGCCCCTTCTCAGCCTTACGCTTGGCTCTCCATTCTCTCATGTAGAGCTTTTGGTATTCGGTGCGAGTTTTGGCGATTGCCGCATCGCGACGGGCGTGGATCTCTCTCACACCCGTCCAGTCCACAGGATCGCTCACCGATGAAACCGATTGTAAAAGCTCGCTGCGCCGTTCGAGTTGTTGAAATATGCCGTTTCAGCAGGAAGCATGTAGGCGTCAGCAAACGGGCTTTCGTCGTAAATTTGCTCAACCCTGGGAGCGTTGCGCTTAGCTGCCTGAGCGGCGCTCCAAGCATCAAACGAGATGGCCTCATCACCCCAATCAGCGCAACCATCGAGATAATCGTAATAAGCCTCGGTGGCATTGTCTGGCTGGCCATGATCTGCTGCTGCGTAGGTCATTGTCTGTCTCCTCGGTTGGTGAGACCTGTTTACCGAGAGCCCGTAAGCCTGTCAACAGCTAATGCGTAAAAATGTTAGCTGGAGCGTGAACTCTTGTTAGCCACCCTCACGCGCAGCAGCAGCCCTCGCAGACCAATCGATCTTGTCCCCACCGCTGGTTACGTCCAGCTTGTCGCCGTAGACCTTAGGGACACGCTTAGCGGCTTCCCACTTCAGGGTGTCCATAGCAACCCTAGCGACATCAGGGGCTAGCTCTCCGGCCATAAGCTGTGCTCGTAGCTCTCTCATGTCGTCGGCGCTGCTGTGGCCCTGATCCTCTCGCGCGTGTGCGTACTGCTGTTGGAACGTGTCATTCTCCCTCAACCAACGGTAAATCGTAGGCTGGGAAGGCATCTCGCCATCACGGCAGATGGACCTCATGCTTTCGCCCTCTACGAGACGTAGGCATATCTCGTCAGCTAGCTCTTGAGTGTATGAGCTGGGGCGTCCCATCAGAATTCTACCCTCGTTATATCGCTGTCGAGAAGGCTGGCAGCTTGCAGGAGGGTTTCAGCGGCAAGCGACCTTGAGCGCTGATCGTGGCCCACACCGCTAACATCGATCGTCAGCACACCGTCAAACGTATGCGAAACCTCTATGGTGTAGACCACAGGCCCTCTATAGCCGGATAGCTGGATAACGTCGCTCACACCGCAAACCCACCCGAGCGCAGCAACCACACCAGCAACAGGATAACCACCGCTACCTGTAGGATCATCTTGGGTGTGCTGTCCAAGGGGAGGATCTGAACGACATACAGCACCAAGGCGATGACGAGCAGGACGATGAGGAGAGAGACTAACGACATACGGTCCTCCATACGCTGTTTGCGATGTTTCTGCCAGTGGCCCAAGCGATTGAACGGAAGAGGGTGCGGAGGTATTTCACTCTCGCTGTCCTTTGCCGTGGCGGATGCCGGCCAGACAGGCAGCTCGGCAGTATTTGTGGACAGCTTCGATAGTCTGCGGATAAAGCATACCGCCCAACACCTCGTCGGCTATGCCGTCTGCGAAATCAGCATCTGGATCCGGCAACAATGGGACAATGGCGCGAGCCTCTACTGCGTAACAGCCGCGTGTCTCGCTAGCCGCCAGATCCCGCACCAACCTCTCCATCCGATCGACCAGCTTCGGATCAATACTCATCAGAACAACCTCGTAATCAGAGTGATGATCAGCGCGGTGACACAGAGCATCGCAACGCTGGCGAATATGGCCCCACCGAATGACGCGGCGGCGGCGGCGGAAAGTGTCGCAATCATTCCGCATCCCCCTCCAAAAACCGCCGCAGGGTTTCCTCTGCTTCGGGTGTGTCGCTGCATATCTGGGCGGTTCGGCCGTTGTGCTCGGCTTCAACCATCCCTGGATAGCCCTTATCGTCTCCGGGGATACGCTTGGTGATGTTCATCACACCATCTCCGCTATCTGGGATAAAATGGAATTGTGCTGTGCGTGGAGGCGCTTGAGGAGGGATACGTTCTGCTGCTCGAACGCCCGCTCTATGTGGACCTCGCATTCGGCCAACAGCGCGAATAGCTGGGTCATACGATCAGCACCCGCATAAGCCAATCCAGCACCACAACCAGAGCCACGGCGCACAGGATGTAAAACCCGGCTATGGCACCGGGAGCGAGAAAGCAGAAAAACTCTTTCATGGTTTAACCTCTAGGGCTTGGCGGGCGAGATGGCGGGCTTTGTCCAAGACATCGAAAACTGGCTGCGTATCGCTAGTTACCCATGTTGAAGGATCGCGGAGCCTAACTATGCGCCACAATGCATCCTCCATCCTTTCTACCTTGGCTTTTTGCTTGGCGCGGTAGGTGGCTTTAGCGCGGAGCTGGGCGGGGGTAGAAACGGTCATGCCGCAAGGGTCCGATCCCACTGAGCCGCATTTGCAAGATGAAAGCGGTATTCTTGGCGAGAAGGCTTGTACTCAGCAGCGGAAGAACGCTCTGCATCAGCCTTGGCTTGCAGACGAGCCCGGCACGACGGGCAGGTGACGGGAGCAAAAGGGTCTACCGAACCACCAAGAGGGCGGCATTCGCGAGCCGGGGTCCGGCCAATCAGCGGGTAATGGTTCATCGTCTATCTCCTCGTTGAAACCCTTATGACGGGATATCTCGGGACAGTCAACAACTATTTTTCAGCCAACCCCATCTGCAACCTCTTTGCGCTGGCGTACAAATCCCTCATCGCCATGTGGACGTGCGGTAGACGCTCTACAGAGGCCGTAGAAGCCTCAAACAATCCTAGCTGGGCGCAATGGCTTAAAATCGGTTCCACCTCTGGAAGAGCCCTTCCCAGGCTTTCTATGGCATAGTCTCGCAAGGACATGATCCTACAGCGCAGCTCTAGCTCTCGACCGCAGGCTTTGGGCTGGAATGCGATCACGGCTTCCCGGTATCTGTGCCAGCTAGGATCGGGCATGTTTTGCTTGTCCCTTGGCTCTGCGAATGTTTTGAGCGGTGATGTAGGCTATCGTGCTAGGCGATGTGCGGATTGCTTCGGGCTTCTGCCGTGGGGCCGTTCCGAACCTGTTGCGGGTGAGGTGCCAAGCCCAGCCTTCGTTCTTGCCTTTGGTGCGAGCGTAGAAAATAGCTTCCGCGTAGAACCTGTCTCGCTCAGCCGGATCTACCCGCTTAACCTCCTTAAGCTGCCCCTCTTTCTCCTCAATGTCGCTGAACGGCTTGGCCTCGAAGCCACATGACGGACAGGTTTTGACACCCTTGGGACGTAGCTGCTTACACTGAGGGCATTCCTTGGGCTTAGGCGGTGGCGCATCCTCGCTATCTGCGTCCGACTTCTCGCCGGGTTTCTTCGTGCAGAGTTTGTTGTGGTGAATGTCGGTCGGGAAGCCCAGGCGCAAGCAGTTGCTGGCGTGGTCTAGGATAATCAGATCAGGAGTTCCGTTGGGATCGATACGCATACCCCTGCCGAGCTTCTGAACGTGGCGCATCTCGCTTTTCGTCGGAGCGCAGTCGGATATGCAGGTGACGAAAGGCAAATCAACGCCCTTCACCATCGTGCCGACGCTGACAATCCCGTTGATGACCTTGGCCTCTAGCTGCTCTGCCAGCCTCTTGCGGTCTAGGCGTTCCGTGTAGGCGTCAACATATCCCATCGGCACATCGGCTGCGGCGAACCTCTCTTGAAGCTTCTGAGCGTGTGCACAGTCCACAGCGAAAACCAGCGTAGGCCGTCCCTCCGATGAGGCTATCCACGTCTCCACCACGTCAGCGACAAGCCCATCCTCTGCCATCACATCCGATAGCTGGCCTTCGTGGTACTCCCCTGCGATCGTCTTAACCTTGGATAGATCGGGCTTGCTGGCTGCAAACACGCGGAACGGGCAGAGGTAGCCTTGGTCGATAAGCTCTTGCATCGTCACAGGCTGGATCAGGTCGTCGTAGACGTTGCCTAGACCCCTAGCCCATGGAGTAGCAGATAGGCCAATAACCACCACAGCGGGATTGCTCCCCATCCACTCAAAAAGCCAAGCCGACTTAGCGTGACACTCATCAACGATAACCATGTCCACACGCGGCATCTCCCGGCGTTGGAGGGTTTGGACGGAGCAAATCTGGATCGGCTGCGACCAGTTCTGTGCGGGATGGTCAGCCTGGATAACCCCTATCGAGTGCAGCCCTTCAGCGTAAAAAGCAGCCATGGTCTGATCGATGAGGCTTATGGCGTCCACGATGAAGGCTATGCGCTTGCCCTTGTCGCGAGCCATGCGAATGATGTTTGCGGCTATGACGGTCTTACCGGCACCCGTGGACAGAGCCAAGACCGGCCTTTTCTTCCCGCTCCTAAGAGACTGTCTTAGTAAATCTATCGCCTTTGCTTGGTGCGCTCGCAACTCCTTCATTGGAGGTGTCCCCACCTGATGCCATTTTGAATGCGAGAGACTTGCGACTCTTGAATTCCAAACTTTGCAGCGGTTTCACGCAAACGCTCAGAGCCTTTAGCGGCCAAAATCGCTACAGCTTGTTCCTCCGAAAGTTTCGAATTTCCGATCTTTGAACCCCGCAACATCGTACCATGCCTGAACTTGTCATGGGTGTTACTCAGAGGGGTCTTGTAGCTGAGATTTTTGGCAGAATTATCTAGAGAATTGCCGTTGCCGTGAGCACATTCCATCCCCGCAGGACGGGGACCTATAAAGGTTTCTGCGACCAAATGATGCACAAGCCAAGTTTTCCGGTAGCCATCTTTGCAAAGACCGACCGTCTTCCGCAAATAACCCGGCGTTGGTTCTTGCGTGGATTGCGACATAAGCCCCCCTTTAAGGCGACGCTCTGTTACCGACCCCCATCTGTTGATCTGGGATATTACGCAATCCAACCTGCGTATGCGCCCTTGATCGCTTGCCTCATACAACCCCTCATAGCCAGGGATGGCTTTCCAGTTTTCCATATGCACATGAAGCATGGCAAAGTTATGTTTGTCAATCGCGCACTGCAATACCGGACGGCGCTTGCCGCTGCGGAGAGAGGCACGGAGCATATCTATCGCCTTCACCTGATGCTGGCGTAGCTCCTTCATTACCCTTCTCTCTCTGTGGTTGGCTTAGCGAGTTCGTAAGCATCGCGAAGTCCGGTGAGATACACCGCCGTCAGAGCCTCACGAAATCCATGGCCGCTGTTGGACATCGTGGCAAATACCGAAAGAGCCTGCCTCTCTAGACACTCTCGCTCGTCTGGCGACATTTTCATACGGCCAAATCCGTTTGGGGCGCGAGGGATGACAGGCGATCCGTGAAGCGCTCGCGGCTGAAGTTCAATCCTTCCCATAAGCCTCCACCATAGCTCTGGCGGCATCCTGATAGGTCACGATAGGGTCATCCCGCCTTATGCCGAACAGTGCCTTGATCGCTCTTATCATGAACCCGCCAGCATCCTCTCGCATGTCCTGTCCTTTGCGGAGTTCGTCTTGGAATGCGTGGATCTCAGGCCACCCCATCCGATCGATGGCAGCCTCTAAAATCTGCTTCTCACTTCCTTTCACGCTAAGCCCCTTCCTTCTTTCTAATACTAGACCGTAAGGTCAGTAAGGAATCGTAGGCCACTGTGGCACCTTGGTAGGTGACTGTGTGGCACCAACCCTAAGTGTCACTGTGGCACCTTGGGTATGCGGTTTACCCAGATCAAATCGCTTGTTCGGCCTGCCGCTGACGATCGCTTTTGCCGTCCGATGTGACCCGACTTTTCCAATTCTTGCATCCCTCTTTTTACGGTTCGCAATGACAGGCCTGTACGCTCGGCAATCCAAGCCTGAGAAGGAAAACATCGCCAATGGTTATCACATCGATCAGCGATCATAATCAGGATCAGCAGTTCGTTCGGAGGCAAGCCTGTGAGCGAAAGAACGTGCCTTACGGCAGGAAATGTCACCGCTTGTCAGGTTCAACCGAGAAAGCGATTTCACCATGCTCATATCGCAACGTCACCGTTGTTGGACGTTCGGCGGATGCTGATAGCTCAAGCGCAAAACGAGCCCGATCAACTGCAACCAGGATATCTTGCTTGATGCGGTTTTGTTCTATATAATCCATTTGTCACGTACTCCATTTGCGATGACATTTCTTTCTCGTCTCGATCATGGGGCGGCGCGTCTCCTCAGTCATGCCGCCCCACATCAGATAGGTTCGTACAGGACCACTCTGCGGTATCCCATCTCACGGCACACCTTCTCGGAAGGCGAAACCTTCTCGTTTATCACTTGGGAAATGTATGCTTGAGAGACGCCGACCCGAGCAGCGAAGCGCTCTTGGTTTCCAGCCACCCTCCGGCGCAATCTCGCCATAAACTCATCCTTGGTCAGCATGACGCCTCCTTAGTGTCTGACTTGAAATAACCCCTTGCATCATACAACGCAAGCGCTATTGTGATCGGGCTAACTGAGGAGATAGCGAGATGATGACATACGAACGAAGGATCGATGCCCTAGGCGGTACAGCAGCCAGCGTTAGCGCCTATGACATGGCGTACAATGATGGCCACTCTGACGCACTGGAGGCGGCGATTGCCATCGGTCAGGACGCAGACACCATGATCGCGGAGCTTATGGAGGCGCTGGATGACATCCTGTTGTCGCGCCGCTCATCGCTTTCGACGTGGGTTAAGGAAACCGAGCTTTTGCTAAGCCGTATCCGCGCCCGCCAAGCCTAACACCCAATCATAAATGGAGATGAGAATGGACAATGAGCCAGCGTTTCCGTGCCATCCGCGCGGATCGGATGGGATGCCAACTGCCGAGATCTCTTACGGCATGACCCTACGAGATTGGTTCGCGGGGCAGGCTTTGGCGGGCTATTTCGCCAATCGCGGAACGCCGCACATGAACTCGGCAGATCACGATACGGCGACTTATTGCTACGAAACTGCCGACGCCATGCTCAAGGCCCGCTCCGTCTAACCCACCCCACAGAGGAGTACAACAGATGGCATCCCCACTGTTCGCAGCTATGGCAAAAGCTTTTCCGATGATTGAGGGAGCTTTGAAGGATAGCGAGAACCCTGCTTTCAAACAGGGAAACAAGGCTATAAAGTACGCCGACCTGTCGTCGGTTGTCACCGCGATCAAGCCAGCGCTTACGGCAAACGAAATGTTTTTCACGCAGAGCACGCATGAGCAACAGGGCGGCGTATGCGTCGAAACGCAGGTGCATCACTCCAGCGGCGAAAGCATGTCATTCGGCAAGCTGTTTGTTCCGGCTGGCAAGCAAGACGCACAAGGGTATGGATCTGCACTGACCTATGCTCGTCGCTATTCGCTGATGACGGCGTTCGGTGTGTGTCCAGAGGATGATGACGGCAATGCTGCTGTGGCCGCTCCGAAAGACCCTCTTTACCCCGCTGCTGAAGATGCCACGCCAAGGCCGAAGCCTCTTACCGGCAAGCACAAAACCCGAGAGAGCCTAAAACAAGCTGCCGCCAACATCGCAACAGCGCTTCGGGAAGCTGCGGACGGCGGGGACCACATCTATATCGATGAAGTGCTAACCGAGTGGTTTGAGGACATCGAGCAGATCAAGTCTGAAGGGCCGAAAGCCTGGATGGACAACAAGGATTGGGGGCTGAATGCGATTATAGCTGAGGCCCGCGCAACGGTTGACGGAAAGGCCAACGCATAATGCAGACCATCGTAATCACCGGAAGGCTGTCTAAGGACGCTGTTTTGCGTTCAACCACTAACAGTGAGGTGGTGGATTTTGACGTGGCCGTTGATCAGGGTTTCGGGCATAAGAAAGTCACCAACTGGTTTCGCTGCCAGTTCTGGGGCAAGCGTGGCGCATCGGTGCAGCCGTATCTCCTGAAGGGCTCCAGCGTCACTGTCTCAGGTGAACTGGAAACCTCCGTGTATCAGGACAAGATGCAGCTAGGCGTTCGGGTGAACGAGGTACAGTTGCCGCCGAAGCCACAGGAACAGCGCTCATCGGGAGGGGGTACGCGCAATTCTACGCAGACCCCTTCGCGAGGCGGCTTCGACAACGATCTTGACGATGATGTGCCGTTCTAATGCTTCCTAAGCGCATCCCTAAACCGGCAAAGCGGGCGTCTAGATGGCGCTCGCCTGCCCATTGCAACTTTGTCCGGTCCCATGCCTGTTCGGTATGTGGATCGGATCAAGCTATTGAGGTAGCGCACGTCAGGATGAACTCTGGCGCAGGGATGGGTCAGAAGCCCGACGATTGGCGCACGGTTAGTTTGTGCAAAGCGTGTCATGCCAGACAGCATAACATCGGAGAGCCTTCGTTTTGGCATCCGCAGCGGCACAATGTGAACGTTGAACAGCTAATCCGCGAGTTCATAGCCGCCAGCCCTAAGCGCCGCGAAATCGAACAGGTCATGCGGGAGAGAGCGGGATGAGTCAGACGGTGCGCCTTGTCGGGGACAGCCAACGCCAGCTAGCCTGCAAGCTCATCATGGCTGCGCCGCCTATGGCTACGGTCAAAATATCGCCTGAGAACCGCACCACAGACCAGAACGCCTTGCTGTGGGCTCTGCTTAGCGACGTGTCCCGTTCTAAGCCTGGGGGCCGTAAAATGACGGCAGAGGCATGGAAGGCTGTGTTTATGAATGCTTGCGGACATGCGGTGCAGTTTGAGATAGGGCTTAGCGGAGAGCCGTTCCCTATGGGCTTCCGATCGTCACGCCTGACTAAGAAGCAGTGTGGGGATCTGATCGACTTTATCAGTGCGTGGGGATCTGAAAATGGTGTGCGTTGGTCAGAGCCTGTTGATTTATCAGGGCGGTGATTGTATGATCCAAACACACCACAGAGGGCCGCGCGACCTGTCAAATAAAGCCCCGGACGCCTCTCACAGAAGCGCACCACCGGGGCTACTCTTTCAGATCGGTAGGCTCTGCTAGGCGAAAAGCCACGATCTGCCCCACCTTCGGACCAGCAGACCACTCCCATACAGCCTTACGCGCTTCATGGGCTTTGCGTACCCACCCACCCCGTAGCTTGGTAACGACTAGCGTTTCCCCATCTACAGGGCATGGGCCTCCGTCGTGCTTGCGGATCATGGCAGCGTGCAAACCTCTATCTCAGCCATGCCAGCCTCGCCACCGCGCTCGATCACAAGCCGGTTCATCCATGCGTCATCGGGGAAGCCGGGAATAGCCTTCACCAGCATGTCGGTTATGGCTTTCTCACGGTTGGCGATGTCGGACTGATGATTGACGCCTAGACGGAGGTAGAGGGACCAAGGCTTGCCGATGGACGGTCTGTCTTGATCCTCCCACGCCTCTAGCAGCATCGGCGCAACCAGTTTCGTCCATGCCTTGAACGTAGGCGAGAGGGTTTTGCCGAACTTGCTGTTGCGGTGCGCTTTAATGTACATCTGGTTTGTGGACGGGCCGACAGGAATGGTGGCGGTGTAGATCATCCTGCCGGAACCCTAACTCTATCTTGCTTGCGTATGAGCCTTCTAAGCCTGACAATTTCATCAGCGGCTTGGTTTTCAAGATTTCCCTTGCCAAAGTTTCGACAACGCAACCGCAAAACGATGTCGTCGCCTTTCACCTCGTTTCCAAGCTCATCCTTCATGCCGCCACCTTCTGCTCAGCCATGTCGATCATCTGCTGAGCCGACATGCGCTTACCGTAGACGAAATAATCTCCCGTCTCGTCTCTGGCCTGAACCGTCTTGACCTTGAAAACAGGACCGTACTTCTGAAGCGCTCGCTGAGCCTCACCAGCCCGGCTATCGTCTACAATCAACACGGTAGCGCGTACCCATGGAGTCCCGCTGTGCGGTCGGCTGACTTTATGGTCCCGCTGCTTCTCACGGATGCGTGGTGACGTTCCAGCCTCCTTATGCCACCTGTTGATGGTATAACCTTCTGCCTTCCATTTATGGCGCGCTTCATGAATGAACAACGTTGGAGCTATTTCCGCGAAGTCGTCAGGAACGGGACGATTGCGTAAGCGTGGAGACCGTTGCAAATCTTGCTGGCGGCACACCTCGCATATGGCTTTCTCTGATTTGCCGAACTCGTCACCGATAGCCTGATAATTCAGCCCTTGGTCGAACAACTCACGAAGGCGGCTGATCTTTTCAGGCGTCCAGAAACTTGCGGTCATCCCATTTTCCTCTGTTCGATTTGGCAACGGCGGGCATGGCGAGCGCGCTCAGACCTAAGCCTAGCTGCGTCCGACTTCTCCACGGATAGGTCTATGGCACGATTGCGCCAGAGATTGACGGCACCCTGTTTGCGGTTAAGCTCGATCCTGTAGCCGATGGTTACGGCTATGAAAGCGGCTATGATTGCAGCGGCACCGTAGGCGAGAAGGTAGGGGATCATTACATGGCTCCATCGCAAACGGCGCCGCATTCGTTCATGCCAAACAAAACGCCGGTTTGTGGTTTTTTGAGATCAAATCTCGCTTCCCTCAAAGGAACTCGCGACCAATGCACATATGCCATGCCGGTCATTCCTAAATATCCAGGGCGGAATGCTTCATCGTCTTGGCAGGCAAGCTCAAAATCTTCTGGTTCATTTTCCTTCATATCCGCCCACGCATCATCATCGCGGAACGGACAGAAGCGGCAGGAAGATTTTAGATTTGTAGGGTATTGGCGCTCTTCCATCCAGCGTATGACATTGTGTCGCCTCATATCGCGTTCGATCAATGGATACCGGTTATGAACCCATTTCTTTTCGGAGGTTTTTACCCGTTCAAGCTCCCCGCGATCCATTCCTATCCACTGTTCTACAATAGGATAGGAGGGGCCGCGCTCACCCGGCTTCATGCCAAGCAATTCCATTACCTTGCGTCCGACAACGCGCGTTTTAAACTCCTTACTGCATTGCTTTGGCCCCATCCCCTTAGGGTCTTTGTAATATAATGGGATTGTAGCGGACCTACCTTTTTGCGGTAGGATAGCGCTTTCAGCTTGGTAATCTCTGAGCTGCAAGCCATCCCGCCTTACTCGGTACAAGGGGAATGGAATCTGCTTTTCCAGCCAATCCAAGTGACGATACACACGGGAAGGCTCGCCCCCTGTGTCTGAAAAAATCGCACAATCAGGCATAGGCCCAATTTCACCACGCGCCGCCATCAAAGCGAGGGCGGTCGTGTCTAAGCCAGCACCCATACTGATTACGCGCAGCCGTGGACTTTCCAGTGGCCATGATAGAGTTGGCCATCTGTTTTTATCAAACTGGTTCGTTAGCACGTAGATAACTCCGGTACTCTTACGCCATGCAAAACAGCCAAAAGCTCCATTGAGTTGTGGTATCTCGACGGCACTCCCCCGGTACGCCACGTATGCAGCGACTGCCTGGAAATGCTAAAATGATCCTGAACGCGTTTGCGTCCGATCCGCTCTATCGCTTTCGCGTGTGGGTGAAGGTCTTTCATTCATGTAAGCTATCACGACATATTTGAGCAGGCAAGCGGAAAGGTGCTTGACGCCATAAATCTTCTGTGGTCTAAGGATGCCAACGAGGAGATACGAGATGCCTGAGATGGAAAGCCTCTGCAACGGATGCGACGCCCCGCTGGATACACCCACGGAAAGCCGCATGTCCTATTGCGCATCCTGCGATGACGAGATGCTGACCTATCTTTTTGAGATCAACGCTCCTGCCGTGTATGCAGTTGGTGAACGGGTTTCGCCTACGGGGTTTCTGGCATGAGCGCGCAGCATACGCCGGGGCCATGGCGGCTCTCTGATGGGAATGCATCTTCATTCGTTTATGCATTAGACGAGACGGGCGGTGTTAATCGGTTTTCCTGTCTAGTTCAGGGCGGATATTCGTACTGCGGACGGACACACAAAGACCGTACGCTTGAGAGTGAGATTGCGGCAAACGCTCGCCTTATCGCCGCCGCGCCGGAGCTATTAGACGCTCTTGAGGATGCAGAATATGCTTTGGTTTCGGTGCTTACGCTTCCGACACTTCAGCAACAAAAAGATGCCGCTAAGCAAGCGATTAAGTTTGCTCGTGTCGCCATCGACAAGGCCCGAGGTGAAGCATGAACACCGTAACCATTTCCAAGGCTGAGCATAGCGCCCTGATGGCCGTAGCGCTCGCTGCCAGCAACATTCGCCACCCTGCCCTGTTCGATATGGACGGATACGGAAAACGCAGGATCGAGCAAGAGCTTGACCGCTTGGGCGAAATTCATTCATTCTTTGCCAAGAAAGATCCGAAATGATCGACCTTCACAATTACACCAATGGCCATGTAGCGCGTCGGCAGGCTGAGAGAATGGCGATGAGCAATCCAACACGGCAGACTGAGAGCCTTGGGATTGGCCGGATCGTGGTCGGTACGTTTGCGTGCATTGCGGTGATGGTTATGGTGTTTTGGTCATGACCCTCCAAGCGGAAGAGATAGCGGCGTCTCTGACGAGTGAGCAGCGGGCGTTAGTTCTCGCAAGTGATCCGGACGACATAACGGGACGATCGGGATCAGGGGTTCCGATCCGTGGCGCGATGTATCGTACGGCCAAGGTTCTCGAATGGAAGCACGGCCTCGGGACTTACTCCTACGGCAGCTCGTTTGAAGATCTGTATTTCAACAACAGTCTCGGCCTAGCCGTCCGCACCGCAATTCTTGATCAGGAGAAGGGCAAGTGAATACTCAGATTGAGTGCCATGGCCTTGATACACCGGAGCGTGTCTGCTTTTATGAGCAGGACTTCTATGTCCTTTCGAACTTCAGCAGCTTCACCCTTTATTGGATGGGCCACCGGTTCGACACGCTAGAGGCGGCTTACCATTGGGAGAAGTTCGCGAACGGCAGCTTGGCTGGCAGCGAGCCCTTGCGCCGCACTGTCGCCGATATGGTCCGCCGAGCGCCGTCGGCACACGAAGCATTCGGAATTGGTCAGCAATTCAAGCATGTCCGCCGCTCAGATTGGGATGAAATCAAGGTGCCGCTGATGGCAACCCTTCTGCGCGCCAAGGCCGAACAGCACGAATATGTCCGCCGCAAACTGTTGGCGACCGGTGATCGTGAGTTGGTCGAGAATAGCTGGCGCGATGACTTCTGGGGCTGGGGTCCGAATCGCGACGGGCAGAACATGCTCGGCAAGCTGTGGATGGAAGTCCGCACCGAGCTTCAAGGCATCCCCGCATGACCGACGCCACCCCCAAGACCTTAAGCCCTGCTGTGGTGACGCAGGACGACATTGTTCGCGCGGCCGACTTTATGGACGAATGCGCCCCTTATCTTGGCGACTGTGGAATGAAGAACAGCGTGCACCTAGCGCTTCGTTCGACGCTCGCCCGCCACCGCCTAGCATCCCTCGCCTCACCCGAACGTCCTGTGGAGCGGGAGCGCGTAGTGGCGTTGCTCATAGAACAGACGAAGAAGATCCGTGGCCGTTGGGGCCGGGCTGGAAGTGCGCCAAGCTATGACGAGACGTTCAGCGATTGGATCGTCAAGCACTCCGGCGAGCTAGTTGACATCATCCTCTCCGAACTCAGCGGCAGGAGCGGGGTATGAGCAAACTACGCACAGGCGATAGGGTTCGCACCAAGCGTGGCGCAGGACGTATATCTGACGCTTATTGGGCACACCGCGATCGATA
>Ga0247730_1001062_pt1 | contig 16408 bp, 16 predicted proteins | sample UWRJL073202C2_FD_180959 | JGI IMG/M metagenome (GOLD analysis project Ga0247730, IMG submission 180959) | Plant litter microbial communities from Arlington Agricultural Research Station in Wisconsin, United States - UWRJ-L073-202C-2 | ecosystem: Environmental > Terrestrial > Plant litter >... | reverse complement strand
AATATCAACCTCTTCTGGATCCTGTTCGCCTTCTGCATCGTCGCCGACGTCGCGTACATCATCTGGTCGCTCGTCGACCCGATCCACGGCGGACAGATCGAGTGGGTGGGCACGCTGGGCATAGGCCTGGCCGGTGTCCTCTCCGGCTTCATCGCGTTCTACGTCGGCGCCGTCTACAAGGCGCAGGGCGCAGAGCTGCCCGAAGACCGTCTCGACTCCAACATCGACGACGGCGACCCCGAGATGGGCTTCTTCAGCCCGTGGAGCTGGTGGCCCGTCATGCTCGCGGCCTCCCTCGCGCTGATGTTCCTCGGAATGGCAGTCGGCTTCTGGGTCTCGTTCATCGGCGTCGGCCTCGTCGCTATCAGTCTCGTTGGGTGGGTATATGAGTATTACCGAGGCAACTTCGCCCACTAACCAGGTGCAGATCCGTCCGGCGCGCGCGAGCGACTCCGACGCGGTCTTCACACTGCTGAACGAGCTCGATGTGAGCTACCTCCCCGACCGCGAAGCGTTCGACGTCACGTTCGACGCCTTCGCGGCGGGGGAGTCCAGCGCCCTGCTGCTCGTCGCCGAGATCGACGGCGTGGTGCACGGCTATGCCCTCACCACCATTTCCCGCCTGCTCTACACGAACGGCTCCTCTGCCCAGCTGCAGGAGCTCGTGGTCGAGAGCTCGGCGCAGGGCAACGGCATCGGATCGCAGCTCGTCGAGTCGACGGAGCGCGAATGCCGCGCCCGTGGTGTGCGCCAGCTCACCGTCGCCAGCCGCCGCGCCTCCGGCTTCTACGAGCGTCTGGGCTACGGCTCGACCGCCGACTACCTCAAGCGTTCGTTCGACTAGAGAGCGCTGTAGACCGAGACGTCGATCGCGACGGTCACCGTCTCGACGTCGGTCGAGGTTTCCGGATGCGCCGCATGGTGCCCGCTCGGACCCATCACCGCGAGGTCGTCGATCTCCCGCTCGTTCATCCGCAGGTCGTAGCGCACCGGACGCCGTTGCTGCAGCTCGAAGCGCTGCCCGAGCGTCTCATCGAGGTGCTCGAGCTTGTCCGGCTGCATGCCGATGAGGCGCCCGCGTTCGCGCAGTTGCTCGAGGTGCTGCGGAGCCGGCGTCGCCACGACCAGCGAGCCGCCGGGCCGCAGCGCACGAGCGAACTCGTCGGCGTTGCGCGGGGCGAAGACACACAGCACGACGTCTGCGCGCCCGGAGCGCACGGGCAGGGGGCGCCAGACGTCCGCAACCACGCCTGGTGCGCCTGTAGCTCGTACGGCGAGCGTGACGGCGTCGAGCGACACGTCCAGCTCTAACAGGCGCGCGAGCGGTCTGCGGGCCAGCAGCTCGGTGGCGTAGTAGCCCGTGCCGCATCCGGAATCGACGATGTCGAGCGCCGGCGCAGACGGCAGCAGCGCGTCTATCGCGTCGACGACGGGGGAGTAGTGGCCGGCCGCGAGAAAACGCTGCCTCGCCTCGAGAATGGCTCTGGTGTCGCCGAGGATGCCTCGCGAGCGGTCGACCAGGTTGAGAAAGCCGCGCTTATTGGCGTCGAACGAGTGCCCGGAGGAACACAAAAGCGACCAGGACGCGGTGCCCGAACTCTGGAGATCTCTCTCGCAGAGTGGGCACCGCAGCCAGGTCGCCAGGGTGTCGGCAGTTGCGCCGATGTTAGTGGTCGTCTCCGTGGTGCGACGCCTCGATCTCGCCCTTCGAGACGGGAAGGATGCGGTCTTCGAAGAACCAGCGCGAGAATCCGGCGCGCAGGCGCTGGGTCGCGGTGATCTTGCCGTTGGAGTTCGGACGGATCATCAGCGGCTCGTAGTCGGTGTAGCTCGTCAGCCTCCAGCGCTCGGCGTCGCTCAGCGGCTGGTGAACCTCGATGTACTCGCCACCGGGGAGGCGCACGATGCGGCCGGACTCGAAGCCGTGGAGCGCGATCTCGCGGTCCTTCTTCTGCAGACCGAAGCAGATGCGCTTGGTGACGATGTACGCGATGATCGGGCCGAGGAAGAACAGCGCCTGGAGGCCGTGGATGACGCCCTCGATGCTGAGCTTGAAGTGCGTTGCGATGAGGTCGGAGCTGGCCGACGCCCACAGCACGGCGTAGAACACGACACCGGCGACGCCGATCGCGGTGCGCACCGGGGTGTTGCGCGGGCGGTCGAGGATGTGGTGCTCGCGCTTGTCGCCGGTGATCCACGCCTCGATGAAGGGGTAGAAGGCGACGAGGCCGAGGAACAGGGGCAGCACGAGCAGCGGCAGCAGGATGTTCATCGACAGCGTGTAGTCGCCGAAGACGAGGAACTCGAGATGCGGCGGCACGAGGCGCAGCGCACCGTCGGCGAATCCGATATACCAGTCGGGCTGGGTACCGGCGGATACCGGCGACGGGTCGTACGGACCGTAGTTCCAGATCGGGTTGATCGTGAAGGTCGCGGCGATCAGCATGATCACGCCGAAGACGATGAAGAAGAATCCACCGGCCTTCGCGGCGAACACGGGCATGACGGGCACACCGACGACGTTGCCGTTGGTCTTGCCGGGGCCGGCGAACTGCGTGTGCTTGTTGATCACGAGCAGCAGGAGGTGAACACCGAGAGCCGCGACGAGGATCGCCGGCAGAAGCAGGATGTGCAGCGTATAGAAGCGGCTCACGACGTCGGTACCGGGGAACTCGCCGCCGAACAGCAGGTAGGAGACCCACACGCCGAAGATCGGGATCGCCTTGACCATGCCGTCGATGATACGCAGACCGTTACCGGAGAGCAGGTCGTCGGGGAGCGAGTAGCCGGTGAAGCCCTCTGCCATCGCGAGGATGAACAGAACGAAACCGATGATCCAGTTGATCTCGCGCGGCTTGCGGAAGGCACCCGTGAAGTAGATGCGCAGCATGTGCAGACCGATGGATGCCACAAAGAGCAGTGCTGCCCAGTGGTGTACCTGGCGCATGAGCAGTCCGCCGCGGATGTCGAACGAGATGTCGAGGCTCGACGCGTACGCGGCCGACATCTCGATGCCCTTGAGCGGCACGTACGAGCCCTCGTAGTGCACCGGGACCATGCTCGGCTGGAAGAAGAACGTGAGGAAGGTACCCGACAGCAGGATCGCTACGAAGCTGTAGAGGGCGACCTCGCCGAGCATAAACGACCAGTGGTCGGGGAAGATCTTGCGACCGACCTCTTTGACCAGGCCGGAGATGCTGGTGCGCTCGTCGATGTAGTTGGCGGCGGCACCCGTGAAGCGAGCTCCACGGGTGGGCGAAGCGAACGGTCCGTAGGCCGTCGACGTGGTCGAGGGCTCGGTGGTGGTGACGGGGGTCTCGGTTGCTGTGCTCACAGCTCACGCTCCCAGAAGCTCGGGCCGACGGGTTCGTGGAAGTCGCTCTGGGCTACCAGGTATCCCTCGTCGTCGATGGCGATAGGTAGTTGGGGAAGGGGCCGGCTAGCCGGTCCGAAGATCACCTTCGCCTGGTCCGAAACATCGAACTGCGACTGGTGACACGGGCAGAGAAGGTTGTGGGTCTGCTGTTCGTACAGCGCGACCGGGCAACCGACGTGGGTGCAGATCTTGGAGTAGGCGACGATGCCCTGGTAGGACCAGTCCTTCTTCTCGTCGGGCTCGATCAGGTCTTCGGGGCGCAGACGCATCAGCAGCACGGAGGCCTTGGCCTTCTGCTCCAGACGGTCTTCCTCTTCGTTCAGACCGTCGGGGATCACGTGGAAAGCCGATCCGTACGTGACATCCGAAGCCTTGATGGGGGTGCCCGACGGGTCGCGCGTCAGACGCACGCCCTTGTCCCACATGGTGTGGCGAAGCAGTTCGCCCGGCTCTTCAGCCGGGGCGAGGTCGCGGAACAGAACCACAGCGGGAATCGGCGTGACCGCGAGGGCAGCGAAGAGGCTGTTGCGGATCAGGGCGCGGCGGCCGAAGCCGGACTCCTTGTTTCCGAGGGTGAAGACGTCGACGGCCTTCGCGCGGGTCGCGTCGCTGCCGCGGGTGCCGTGGCGTTCCTCGGTGATCTCGGCGTCGGACATAAGCGCCTTGGCCCAGTGGACCGCGCCGATGCCGATGCCGAGCAGACCGAGGCTGATCGCGACACCGAGGCTGAGCGTGTTGATGCGCACCGAGGCGAGGTTGCTCGGGTCGATCGGGAAGACGAAGTAGAACACGACGGCCGCGACGCTGCCGATGAGCGACAGGAAGAACAGGCCGGATACGCGGCGCGATGCTTCCTTTTCCTTCTTCGGGTCGAGGTCCGTTACGCGCAGGCGGTGCGGCTGGTGTCCGGGATTCGGGATGCCGTCTTGGACGACGACCGCGGTACCCGAGGAGACCGTACGAGGCACGGATGGCTCGACAGCGGTGCCGGCATCTGTGCTGCCGGACTGGCCACCGTTATGGTCTGCCATTGTTTTCCCTTCAACTGTGCGCGAAGCGCGAAGTGCGATGTAGTTGTGCTGCTGGTGAAGCTGGACTGTTGGGCTAGTTCGACTTGGCCGTCAGCCAGACGGTGATCGCTACGATCGCGCCGAGGCCGAAGATCCAGATGAAGAGGCCCTCGGAGACCGGACCGAGGTTGCCCAGGTCGAATCCGCCGGGAGACGGGTTCTCGTCGAGGAACTGCAGGTACGTGATGATGTTCGCTTTGTCTTCGAGCGTGAGGTTGTTGTTGTTGAACACCGGCATGTTCTGCGGGCCGGTGACCATCGCCTCGTAGACGTGGGTCGAGGTGACACCCGCGAGCGACGGTGCGAACTTGCCCTGGGTGAGTGCTCCACCGGCGCCGGCCACGTTGTGGCACATGGCGCAGTTGATGCGGAACAGCTCGGCGCCGAGAGCGGCGTCGCCGTCTCCGGAGATCGTCTCCTCGTCGGGGAGGCCGGGGCCGGGGGACTTGGATCCGACGTAGGTGTAGAGCGCCTCGATCTGCTCGTCGGTGAACTGAACCGGCTTCTCCTCGGCCTGCGGACCGCTGGCCGCGAGGGGCATGCGGCCGGTGGAGACCTGGAAGTGCACTGCGGCCTCGCCGACGCCGATGAGGGTGGGGCCCTCGCTCGTGCCCTGAAGGGCCATGCCGTGACAGGTTGCACAGTTCGCCGCGAAGAGCTTGCCGCCCTCGTCGGTCAGCTCTTGCTGCGATGCCGACGTCTCAGCGGTCGCGCTGGTGGTGAACAGCGCATAAACGCCGCCCGTGCTGAGCAGGCCGATCGCGATGAGAGCGACGGCCGCGAGGGGGTGCCTGCGTCCGACCTTCCGCTTGTCGGTGGTGGTGCCTGAAGACTTCTTCGCCATGGTGCTTACGGGTTCCGATTCTTACTTGAGGATGTAGATGATGAGGAAGAGGCCGATCCAGACGACATCAACGAAGTGCCAGTAGTAGGAGACGACGATCGCGCTGGTCGCTTCCTTGTGGCCGAAGTTCTTGACCGCGTAGCCGCGACCGATGATGAACAGGAAGGCGACGAGCCCGCCGATCACGTGCAGGCCGTGGAAGCCGGTCGTGAGGTAGAACGCCGATCCGTACGAGTCGGAGTCGAGTCGCAGGCCCTCGCCGACGAGAGTCGCGTACTCGAAGATCTGGCCGACGACGAAGGTCGCGCCCATGGCGTAGGTGAGGAAGAACCACTCGACCATGCCCCAGTCAGTCGGCTTCCAGCTTGTTCTGCGAGGCTGGAGACGTTCCGCGGCGAAGACGCCGAACTGGGCTGCGAACGACGAGGCAACGAGGATCGTCGTGTTGATACCCGAGAACGGGATGTTCAGGAGTCCCGACTGGGATTCCCACAATCCGGGGCTCGTGGAGCGCAGCGTGAAGTAGATGGCGAAGAGGCCGGCGAAGAACATGACTTCGCTTCCGAGCCACACGATGGTGCCAACCGCTACCGAGTTGGGGCGGTTAACCACAGGGGCGCCGAGAGTTGGGCTGATGGAGGTCGTAGTCACCCCTCCATTATGTCCGATAACGAGGACTTCGTTTCCCTTTCAGGCGGTCAGTCGTCAGCGCGCCGCGCAGAACTAGGTCGTTAGGATTTGAGCCATGTCTAACGTGCTCACTTGGCCTCGCATCCTCGGAACCCTGGTAAACCGCCAGAATCTCTCGATCTTCGAGGCAACCTGGGCCATGAAACAGGTGATGGCCGGCGAAGCGACGTCGGCTCAACTCGCCGGACTTCTCGTTGCGCTCAGAATTAAAGGCGAAACGGTCGACGAAATCGTCGGTTTTCGCGACGCCGTGCTCGAAAACGCGTTACCCCTTGACGTCGACCCGATGGTGCTGGACATCGTCGGCACCGGGGGAGACCCCTACGGTGCGGTGTTGAACATTTCCTCCGTCGCGTCGGTCATCGCCGCGGCATCCGGCGTGCCCGTCATCAAACACGGCAACCGCGGCGCGAGCAGCGCCTCTGGTGCTTCCGACGTGCTTTCCGAGCTCGGCCTCAACCTCGGTATCGAGCCCGCGCGCGTCGCGGAAGTGCTCGCAGAGACCGGCATCACCTTCGCCTACGCCGCCATGTTCCATCCCGGGTTCCGGCACGCGGGACCCACACGTTCCGAGCTCGGTATCTCCACACTGTTCAACGTTCTCGGCCCGCTCTGCAACCCTGCCCGGCCGGAAGCGTCTGCCGTCGGGGTCGCGAGCCTCGAGCGCGTGCCGCTCGTCGTCGGCGTGTTCCAGACACGCGGCGCCACCGCGCTCGTCTACCGCGGCGACGACGGCATCGACAAGCTCACCACCACCGGTCACAGCCACATCTGGGAGGTCTCGCTCGGATCGGTCACCGAGCACGACCTCGACCCGCTCGATCTCGGCATCCCACGCGCGCCGATCGAGGCGCTGCTGGGCGAGACGCCCGCGCACAACGCCGGCGTCATCCGGTCGGTGCTCGCCGGAGACACCGGTCCGGTGCGCGACGTCGTGCTGCTCAACGCGGCCGCGGGTCTCGTGTCGTTCGCGCTCGCGCAGGACCCCGAGCAGCTGAGGGTGCCGATCCTCGACCGGCTGGCGCAGAAGATGGAGGTCGCGGCCCAGGTCGTCGATTCGGGCGCCGCCGCGGCGAAGCTCGACGAATGGGTCGCCGCGACGAACCGCTAGTCAGATCGCGTCGACGTACAGCCAGCGGCGGTTCTCGCGCACAAAACGGCTGTTCTCATGCTGTTCGCCCGCTCGGCCGTCGAGCCGGTACCTCGCGGTGAATTCGACGGTGCCCGCTGTGTCAAGCATGCCGCCGCGGGACGTGCCCACGATGTCGAGCCGGTACCAGCGTTGATCGGGATCGAGGTCGAGGGTGCGGGGTCTGGTTGTCGGATGCCACGTGGCCAGCAGATAGCTCGCGTCGCCCACGACGTAGGCCGAGTAGCGCGAGCGCATCAGCCGCTCGGCCGACGGAGCCACGCTCTCGCCGCGGTGGAACTGTCCGCAGCAGGCGGCGTAGGTCTCGCCGCTCAGACACGGACAGCGTGCGGTGTAGTCGAGGCGGGGCCACGGGGCCGCTGCTGAATCCGTCATCCGTCCATTATCCGAGCGTTCTCACCCCTGCGGTCGCGGTTTGCTGACGGAGGGCCTTGGCTGAGCGGCTCCGCGGTGGAAAACTGGTGGTGTGGAGAAGCTCTGCGTTGCCATCGACGGCTCCGCCTCGGGTGAGGCGGCGATCGACTGGGTCATCGACCGGGCGCGGCACACACAGCTCGACGTCGAGGTGACGGCGGTGTACGACCCGCTTCCCTCCGAATCGGTGCTCGCGGGTGCCGACTACCTCGCGCTGTTTACCCGTGTACTCGACGAGGCGGTGCTGCGTCTTGCGGCAGCGAGTCCGTCGGCGACCGTCACCGGCCGTCTCCGCACCGGGCACGCGCGGTCGCAGCTCGTCGAGGCGTCGTCGGAGGCCGACCTGCTCGTGATCGGAACCGGCCGTTCGGAGGGCGGGGCTTACGCGACGCTGCCCATCCGGGTGGCGTCTGCCGCGCACTGTCCGGTCGTCGTCGTCCCGGCATCGTGGATCGGCGCGACCGGCGGCGTGCTCGTGGGGCTGGAGAGCACCGCACAGCAGCCGAAGGTGGTCGATTTCGCCGCGAACGAGGCGCAGCGGGCGGGCCATCCGCTCACCGTCGCGCACTGCTGGAGCGTGCCGACGCTGGTCGCGGTCGCGATGTTCGCGCATCCGGGGGTCTGGGCTCGCATGCAGGAGCTGCACGCGAACGCCCTCGCCGAGACGCTCGATCACGTGCGCGCAGGGTGGCCGGCGCTCGAGCTGCACCAGCGGTTCAAGGAGGGTGCGGCGGCACGGGTGTTCGCGGAGGAAGCGGCGGGCGCGGCTTTGCTCGTGGTCGGCCGGCACGATCGCGCGACCGTCGGCGACACACTGCTCGGCAGCACGAGCCACGACCTGCTGCTCGCGATGACCTGCGCCGTCGCCGTCGTTCCGGAGTGACTGTCGGTCGCGGGTAGCGTTTACCGCATGCCTGCACAGCGCCTCGAGCTCGGATTTCTCTCGTTCGTACCCAACCCGTACGGGCCGGGCGGCGAGGCCCGGGCCCTCGGCGACGCGATCGCGCTCTTCCAACACGCCGAAGACCTCGGGTTCGACGTCGGCTGGGTGCGCGTTCGGCACTTCGAACAGTTTCTCTCGAGCCCGATGACGCTGCTGTCGGCCGTGGCGCAGAGAACGACGCGCATCCGGTTCGGCACCGGCGTCATCCCGCTCAGATACGAAGATCCGATCCGTCTCGCCGAGGACGCCGCCACGGTCGACCTGCTCAGCGGCGGTCGGCTCGAGCTCGGAGTGAGCTCGGGCATCGGCCGCTTCGCGTCGATTCTCGACCCGGTGTTCGGAGAGAGCGAGCGCAGCTTCTCCGACGAAGCCCAGCACCGGCTGGAACGGCTGCGTTCCGCGCTGGCCGGCGTGCCCGTCACGCACAGCGGCAAGGGGTTTATGAGCATTCCCGCCGACGTCGACCTCACGGTCACGCCCGCCGCGCCGGGGCTCGCCGACCGCGTCTGGTACGGGCCGGGTTCGGTCGCGAGCGCCATCCGCACGGGGGAGCAGGGGCTCGACGTGCACGTGTCGACCCTGAACGCCGAGGAGACGGGCGAGTCGTTCTCTGCCGGACAGGCCAGCCAGTTGCGCGCGTACAAGACGGCGTTCGCGGGGTCTGCCGCCGCGGCCACCCGCTCGCCCCGGATTGCGGCGGGACGTGTCATCCTGCCCATCATGTCGGCGGCAGACGACGAGGCCTACGCCGCCTACATCAAGGGCCACAACGACCGGATGCTGCCCGACGGCCGCCCGCACGACCCCAATATGAAGATGCGCTTCGACCGAATCCACACGGGGGAGCCCGCGCGCATCGTCGACGGGCTGCTGGCCGACGAGGCTCTGGCCGAGGCCACCGAGCTGACCGTCACGCTGCCCGCGCCCGGAGGCATCGACGCGCACAGGCGCACCCTCGACGCGGTGGCCGAGCACGTGGCGCCGGCGCTCGGCTGGACGCCGCTGAACTGATCGGGGATCCTCGATTCCTGTCGAATGCGCGCTTTGCTCCGCAGTGGCAGACTGGGCGAAACGACACCGGAGGCACGAAAAATGACCGATCAAGCAGCGGCTGCAGCATACGAGCAGCTCACCTTCGACCTGCGCGACGAAGACGGCGTGACCGTCGTCGAGAACGAGCTCTTCGTGCACGGCACGATCTTCGCCTTCCTCGAGGAGAACGACCTCGTGGTCGAGCTGTCGGTCGCACGCGCCACCGACCTCAAGACCAGGGGAGTGGCCGAGGTGTTCGTCGCCGACCACCACCCCACCCGCAACTGGGTGCGCGTGAGCGATCGTGAGCTGTGGCCGGAGCTCGCGCGTGAGTCTCACGACTTCGCGGGCGAGCCGGCTGTGGGCGGAGAAAGCTAACTTCCGCGGGCTGTTCCGTGTCGGCGGGCGGGTCTACCATCGCCGGCATGGGACGCATACTCTTCGACACCGCCACCACGATCAACGGCTGGATCGCCGACGAGAACAACTCGCTCGCCTGGTTGTTCGCGGTCGACGGCGGCGAGCACCCCGACGACGGCCTGTTCCCCTCGGGCGCAACCGTGCTCGTCGAGGGCTCGACGACGTACGAGTGGGTGCTGGCCGAGTCCGACATCCTCGCCCACCCCGAGAAGTGGCGCGACTTTCACGGCGACCGCCCCGCCTTCGTGTTCACCACCCGCGAGCTGCCGACGCCCGAAGGGGCAGACATCCGGTTCGTCCGCGGCTCTGTCGCCGACCACCTGCCCGCGATCCGCGAGGCCGCGGGCCATGGCGACATCTGGGTCGTCGGGGGAGGGGACCTCGCCGGACAGTTTCTCGACGTGGGTGCGCTCGACACGATCGCGTTGTCGGTGGCGCCGGTCGCGCTCGAGGGCGGGGCGCCGCTTTTCCCGCGCCGCATCGAGTCGGACCGGCTGAAGCTCGTCTCGGCCGAGGCACACGGGCAGTTCGCGCGGCTGGTGTACGACGTGGTCGCAAAACAGCAGGCGGGCGGCTGATACCCGTCATCCGGGCGGTTGACGACGTCGCCTATCTGGCCGCGTTACCGTCGACCATGACCCGAAGAATCTCCTCCATTGTCCTGTCCGCGGTTGCGCTGCTGACCTTCCTCGTCGCCGCACTCGCGGGACTGTGGATCGCACCGCAGACGCTCCGCGTCTCTACGCCTGAGGCCTATGCGCAGTTTGCCGGCGGCAGCATCTTCGGCATCGTCATGTACGCGGCGATCTGGACGATCTGGTCGGCTGGGTCGCTAGTTTTTGTGCTCCTGCGCGTGAGAAAGTCCGTTGCATGGACTCGGCGCGGTCGTCACCGGTACATCAGCGTGCTCGGCAACGCGCTGATGGTGGCAGGCCTTATCGCATTCGGGTCGTGGACCTCGTGGGTGGAGGTGGACCTCGCCGCCGAGCACGTGATGATGTCGTCGAATCGGGACCGGGATTCGTTCGTGCCGATAGTGGTTGTCTGGGTGTCGGGTCTGTGCGCGATCGCCGTGGCTATCGTTGTCGGCGCTCTCGGTGCCGGAGTCGACCGGATCGTCGGCAAAGCGAGGTGACTGCGGCCGACCCGACCATCGGAACCTCGGCGGTAAACAGCGCGGATTAACGAGGAAAGAAGGACGTTCAACGTCCTTCCATATTCAATTTATATGCCATAGGGGGCCTTGCCGCAAGACCCGGGGTATGGCGCAGAATCGTCGATCGTGACCACGACTACCAGCGCATTCGCCCTGCCCGCCCGCCTCGCCGCCAAGACCGACCCCGCCCTGATCGCCGCCGACGAACGGCACTTCGCCGCCATCGCGCAAAGCCTCGAAACCTCGATCGCCGAACTCTCCGAGAGCCTCGACGCCGCTCGTCGCCGCCCGGGCGGCGTCGGGCAGGCCGCGCTCGACCGCGACCTCGAGGTACACCGGCTCACGCGCCGGCTGACCACGCTGCGGCGGTACGGCCTCGACCTCTGTCTCGGGCGCATGGTCGACGCCGCAACGGGCGAGCCGGCCTATGTCGGCCGGCTCGGCCTGACCGACGCCGACGGTTCGCGACTGCTGGTCGACTGGCGTTCGCCCGCCGCCGAGCCGTTTTTCGGCGCGACCCACGCGACCCCGATGGGGCTCGCCAGCCGTCGCCGCTACCGCTGGACCGACGGCCGCATCAGCGACTACTGGGACGAGGTCTTCACCGCCGAGGGACTGGAGGGCAACGCCGCGCTCGACGACGAGTCGGCGTTCATCGCAAGTCTGGGCAGCAGCCGCTCGGCGCGGATGCGCGACGTGCTCGGCACCATCCAGGCCGATCAGGACGCCATCATCCGGGCCGGATCCCGCGGCGCCCTCGTCGTCGACGGCGGCCCGGGCACTGGAAAGACGGTCGTCGCGCTGCACCGTTCCGCCTACCTGCTCTACTCGGATCCGCGGTTGGCGCGCACGGGCAGCGGAGGAGTGCTCTTCGTCGGCCCACACCGGGGCTACCTCGCGTACGTCGACGACGTGCTGCCTAGCCTCGGCGAAGACGGAGTGCAGACGTGCACCCTGCGCGACCTCGTGCCCGAGGGTGCCGACGCGGACGACGAGACCGAACCGGCGGTCGCAATGCTGAAGTCGTCGGCCGGCCTGGTCGACGCGGTCGAGGCGGCTGTGCGCTACTACGAGCGTCCGCCCTCCACGGGCATGACCGTCGAGACCGAGTGGGCCGACGTCTGGCTGGATCCGGCCGACTGGAAAGACGCGTTCGGCGCCGCCGATGGCGCATCAACGCACAACGAGGCACGCGACGAGGTCTGGGCGGAGCTCGTGGCGATCCTGGTCGACAACCACGGCGAAGACGTGCCGGAGGCCGCGATTCGCCGTTCGCTGGAGCGCAACGAGGCGCTGACCGGCGCTTTTAATTCGGCGTGGCCCCTGCTTGACCCGGCGGGCGTCGTGGCCGACCTGTGGTCCGTTGCCGCCTACCTGCGGTTGTGCGCGCCAGAACTCTCCGAAGAAGAGATCCGGATGCTGCAACGCGAGCAACCTCGCGCCTGGACGGTTTCCGACCTTCCGCTGCTCGATGCCGCGCGACAGCGCATCGGCGACCCGGGGGAGTCGCGGCGCCGGCGCCGGCACGAGGCGGCCGTCGCGGTGGAGCGCGAGCGTATGGCGCGGGTCGTCGACGACCTGATCGCGGCCGACCAGGACGGCGAAGACGGCGTCGGCCTCGTGACGATGCTGCGCGGGGAGGATGCGCAGTTCTCGCTCGTCGACGAGAGCGCCCTTCCGGCCCGAGTGCCCGACCAGCTCGCCGGGCCGTTCGCGCACATCGTCGTCGACGAGGCGCAGGAGCTGACCGACGCGCAGTGGCAGATGCTGCTGCGGCGTTGCCCGTCGCGGAGTTTCACGATCGTGGGGGACAGGGCCCAGGCGAGACACGGCTTCGGCGAGTCATGGCGGCAGCGGCTCGAACGGGTCGGCATCGACCGCATGACGATCGCGTCGTTGACGATCAACTACCGCACGCCTCAAGAGGTCATGGCCGTAGCCGAGCCGGTGATCCGCGCCGTGCTGCCCGACGCCAACGTGCCGACCTCGGTGCGGAGCGGGGGAGCGCCGGTCGTGCACGGAGAGTCATCCGACCTTCAATCAATGCTCGAGACTTGGCTCGCCGAGAACAACGAGGGAATCGCCTGCGTGATCGGCGACCCGGGTTTCGCATCGACGGCGCGTGTGCGGTCGCTGACGCCGGAGCTGGCGAAGGGGCTCGAGTTCGACCTCGTGGTACTGGTGCGTCCCGAGGCATTCGGTGACGGCATCGAGGGCGCGGTCGACCGGTATGTCGCCATGACGCGGGCGACGCGGCAGCTGGTGATCGTGAACTGAGATCTCGGACTGGCTAGTGCTCGCTGTGGTCCGCGACGTCGGGCTTGGCGCGCAGCTCGTCGGCGATTTCTTCTTCGGGCCGCGGCGCGATCGACTGGTCCTCTTCGAGCACCGGGACCGTCGGCTCGTCGGGCGCGGGAATGTGCTCGTGGGTGGGCTGCTCATCGGGGAGTGACACGGTAGATCCTTCGTTTGGTGGAACCAGCCTAGTCCCGTCGAAATATCACTTACTTGACATAATGTACATTATCAGCGCACAGCGATGAATGGCGAGAGGGGCTGTAATCGGCGTCATATGGCTGTTCAGAGCGTGCTGGAACAGCATTTTGCCGCCGATGAAGATCCGACAGCAAGACCCCGGATGACGCGGAGCCGCACGTCACGCGCCGACGTACGCCGCCAGATGTTCGCCGGTGAGCGTCGACTTGGCGGCGACAAGTTCGGCCGGCGTTCCTTCGAAGACGATCGTTCCGCCGTCGTGTCCGGCGCCCGGCCCGAGGTCGATAATCCAGTCGGCGTGCGCCATCACGGCCTGATGGTGCTCGATGACGATGACCGTCTTGCCGGCGTCGACGAGCCTGTCGAGCAGCCCGAGCAGGTTCTCGACATCGGCGAGGTGCAGGCCCGTGGTGGGCTCGTCGAGCACGTACACGCCGCCCTTCTCCCCCAGGTGGCTCGCTAACTTGAGTCTTTGTCGCTCTCCGCCCGAGAGCGTCGTGAGCGGCTGGCCGAGGCTGATATAGCCGAGTCCGACGTCGGCGAGGCGGGCGATGATGGCGTGTACCGCCGGGATCTTCGCTTCGCCGCTGCCGAAGAAGTCGAGCGCGTCGGCGACGGGCATGGCCAGCACCTCGCTGATGTCGCGGCCGCCGAACCGGTACTCGAGCACCGAAGCGTCGAAGCGCTTGCCCTCGCAGACCTCGCAGGTGGTGGCGACGCTCGCCATCACGCCGAGGTCGGTGTAGATCACTCCGGCGCCGTTGCAATTCGGACAGGCGCCCTCGGAATTGGCGCTGAACAGCGCGGGCTTCACACCGTTGGCCTTGGCGAACGCCTTGCGGATCGGCTCGAGCATGCCGGTGTACGTGGCGGGGTTGCTGCGACGCGAGCCCCGGATGGCGCCCTGGTCGATCGAGACGACGTCGTCGCGCTTCGCCACCGAGCCGTGGATGAGCGAGCTCTTGCCCGACCCGGCGACTCCGGTGACGACGGTGAGCACACCGAGCGGGATGTCCACGTCGACGTCGCGCAGGTTGTGCGACGAGGCGCCGCGGATCTCCAGCGTGCCGGTCGGCTGTCGCGCGGTGTCTTTCACGGCCGCGCGGTCGTCGAGGTGGCGTCCGGTCAGCGTGTCGCTGGCGCGGAGGCCCTCGACGGTGCCCTCGAACATCACCTGTCCCCCGTGGGCGCCGGCCCGTGGGCCGAGGTCGACCACGTGGTCGGCGATCGCGATCGCCTCGGGCTTGTGCTCCACCACGAGAACGGTGTTGCCCTTGTCGCGCAGCTGCAACAGCAGCTGGTTCATGCGCTGGATGTCGTGCGGGTGCAGACCGATGGTCGGCTCGTCGAAGACGTAGGTGACGTCGGTGAGCGACGACCCGAGATGGCGGATCATCCTGGTGCGCTGCGCCTCTCCCCCAGACAGGGTGCCCGACGGGCGGTCGAGCGACAGGTAGCCCAACCCGATGTTGCTAAACGAGTCGAAGATGTGCTGCAGCGTACTGAGCAACGGCGCCATCGACGGCTCGTCGAGCGAGCGCACCCACTCGGCGAGATCGCTGATCTGCATCGCGCAGGCCTCGGCGATATTGATGCCCGCGATGCGGGATGACCGTGCGCCCTCGTTGAGCCGGGTTCCGCCGCAGTCGGGGCAGGCCGTGAAGGTGACCGCTCGGTCGACGAACGCGCGGATGTGCGGCTGCATCGCCTCGCGGTCCTTCGACAGAAACGACTTCTGCACCCTGGGGATGAGCCCCTCGTAGGTCATGTTCATGTCGCCGACCTTGACCTTGACCGGCTCTTTGCGCAGAAAGTCGTACAGCTCTTGCTCGCTGAAGTCGCGGATCGGCTTGTCGCCGTCGACAAAGCCCGACCCGGTGATAATCCGCACTCCCCAGCCGTCGACGGTGTAGCCGGGGATGGTCAGGGCGCCCTCGTTGAGCGACTTCGAGTCGTCGTAGAGCTGCGTGAGGTCGATGTCGTTGACCTGGCCCATGCCCTCGCACCGCGGGCACATGCCGCCCGTGATGGTGAAGCTGCGGCGCTCTTTCACCGATTCGCCGCCGCGTTCGGTCGTCATGGCACCGGCGCCGGTTGCCGAGGCCACGTTGAACGAGAACGCCTGCGGCGAGCCGATGTGCGGCTCCCCCAGCCGGCTGAACAGGATGCGCAGCATCGCGTTGGCGTCGGTCGCCGTGCCGACGGTCGAGCGCGAGTTGGCGCCCATCCGCTCCTGGTCGACGATGATCGCCGTGGTGATGCCCTCGAGCACGTCGACGTCGGGGCGCGCCAGGGTCGGCATAAAGCCCTGCACGAACGCGCTGTAGGTCTCGTTGATCATGCGCTGCGACTCGGCGGCGATCGTGCCGAACACGAGCGAGCTCTTGCCCGAACCGGAGACGCCCGTAAAGACCGTCAGCCGGCGCTTCGGGATGTCGACGCTGACGTCTTTGAGGTTGTTCTCCCGCGCGCCCTGAACGCGGATCAGGTCGTGGCTGTCGGCGTTCGTGACCATGGCCGTTACTCCGCCAGGAACAGCCCGAGCGCCTCGACGACGAGCGCGTGGTCGTCGCCCTGGGCGAGGCCCGAGACGGTGACGGTGCCGACGAGCCCCGCGTCGCGGATCACGATGGGAAAGCTTCCGCCGTGCGCGGCGTACAGCGACAGGGGCAGTCCGGATGCCTCGTTGAATTCTTTACCCTCGGCCTTGTGACGGCGGCCGACGAGGTACGAGCTGGCGGCGTAGCGCTTCACCGTGCGGGTCTTGCGGGCCACCCAGTCGTCGTTGTCTGCGGTGGTGCCGGCAAGCGACACGTG
>Ga0247730_1001060_pt1 | contig 16427 bp, 23 predicted proteins | sample UWRJL073202C2_FD_180959 | JGI IMG/M metagenome (GOLD analysis project Ga0247730, IMG submission 180959) | Plant litter microbial communities from Arlington Agricultural Research Station in Wisconsin, United States - UWRJ-L073-202C-2 | ecosystem: Environmental > Terrestrial > Plant litter >... | reverse complement strand
CTGTGATGATCTGTGATATGGAACGGTTTCCACCATTCTCTATGAGTGCTTTGGACAGTTACTTGATCGTTTTCGTGCGTGCTGGAGGTAACGTGGGAGTCCGCTGATACAGTCACTGGGTTGTGTTGTCGGAACGCCGATGAATGGATGGCAACACCAATAATTTGTCGAGAGGCGGTGGTCTAAATCAATCTTGGAAACCACCGGTGCTAATGCCTGCTAATATTAGAGACTGTGGCTCTTGCGGATATAAGAATAGCGAGCTCGACGTCCCAAGTTCCAACCGTCTGGAAGGCCAGGCCTTGAGGAATGGTGAAATGGTAAGCGCCGTTCCTCGCCAGTCCGCCTAATAGGTGTAAGAGAAATAAATAAATAAAAGCGGTTGTAATCAAATGCACGCACTAGCTATTTTTGATCAATGTATTTTTGGCTGATTCAAATTGGTGGCTGTTTTGTATAACTCTGTGACAGTGTTACGCGGCTGTGACGATACCCGCTTGGCTTCATTCCCCCAACAACTTGGCATCGGTATTATTCTGCAGGCCCTCCCTTGGCCTCTAAGCGCATCTACAAGTCCCTTGACAGTGGCTGGCCAAGACAATGCGATGCGCTCCTGCAGTTGACGCTCGTCGTTCCTCTTCGCCAACACCCTCTGCTCGTCGTCGTCTGTTGTCTTGGTCGCCGTCGAGTGCATCTTCCTCCAAATCCCCATCACCAGGTCTACTATCAATACTTGCAGGCATTGTAGCTTCTACGTGCCCTGTAGACGCATATCCCCTTTCCTTTCTCTGTCCAAGAGCTGCTATTCCAGACGACCAAGACGCTCCAGCCACGAGCTCGGCTGCACGCGCTAGCACCAAGAATTCCAACAAGCGAAAGCAAAGGAAACCTCGTATCTCGCCCAGGCGTACAGCTCTCCCTCCGAAATTTGCCCAGGGTGAAGACGGTGTCTGGCGTCCAGTTTCAACATACGCATTGTACGGTTCCACTATGTGTTTGGTGAGTGCCACGCAGATGTATAGATTCATTCTGTGAACGTTGCCTGACTTCGTTCACTCTCCCATAGAGCTGTACCGGCGACGACGATTCTGCATTGGAAACCTCCGATGACCCTGTAGCTGATGATACTGTGCCATCGCCGTCTACTTCCGCCACCACTTCCGTACCTCCGCCTACATCTACAGAGTCGACATATATTACCAGTGCGCCGACAGAGCTGCTCAGTTCCCTTCCGAAAGGGTGGGCACCGAAAGAGGACGACACTCCGCTGGATATTATCATTGCCATGTCACTTGTGCTAGCCTTTGTCATACTCTTCATGATTATTGGCTGCCTATTCTGGCGCAAGACGCTGCGACGCCAGCGGAATCGCAAAGAAATAGAGAAGAAGAAGAAGATGCGGCGGCATTTGACAGATAATGAACAGGAGGAAGTGGCCACAATTGAACAGGAAATAGCGAAGAAAAAAAGACTGTGGGAGCGGGCTTTTGTTCGATGGCGGGAGGGTGCCCACTTGACCGCCAGGCGAAATCGACGAGGCTTCAGTTCCTCTTCCTCTTACGCAAGAGATGTCGCTGCGTCCTCTTCGTCAATTTCCTTAAATCCCTCCAACCATGCATCACTTGCCACACCTTCTCGCAGATCTTCTCCTCCTCGGTCGCGTCGTTCATCACATTCCTCCACATCCAGTGAAAGATCAGACTACATTATCCCTCCTCCCACGGCGCCCGATCCACTTTCCTCATCTGCCAAACTAAGCGACCAGGACGAGACCCTGTCTCCACCTGCTTATCACAGAAGACGATCTATTCAGCATCCCGGGCCTCCCGCAACCTCGGGCCGTGATATGAAACCGAGCACTTCTGCACCACATATCTCTCCACCTCCCTTGGAATTGGCAGATGGCTATTCAACTGCTGCACATAGCGCCCACGTGGCAACAGATGATAAGGGTCGTCTCGCTATGCTTGCAGAGCAAGCGAGTGCCCCTCCAACTGCACAAGATGACGCTGCTATCACCGGGTTGTCTGTACCTTTGTTAGAGGAGGTAGAACAGTCCAGTGCATACCTTCAAGACTCGTCTCAGCCATCGACTCCAGTAGAGCTCCCGTTCCCCCCACCACCTTCAAAAGGCAAGATGCCTGCATATTTTGACTTTGACCTCGAGCAAGACATGTACACGTCTGAACCAGAGTTTGGCCCCTCGGCGCCTCCGTTTGAAGTTCATGAATCCAATGGTATATTGGATGCTAGTGCCCCACCTATGGACTCTGATGCGTTGTCGGAAGTAGATGCTTCGGCTCCCCCTTTGGAGGAGGGGCAAGAGGTCCAGTCGATGGGAACAATAGCAGACACTACCGGAGAGGACCATACCCCCCTTGCATCGCAGAGTCATGACAGTGCATCGACCACTGCAACAACCTCTTGTTCTCCCCACCTACACTCCCTAGGATGCATTCTTTATTTACTCACTCGTCTACTACTCTCGAACTATATGTCGTAGATTCCCACTGCATTTAATAACGCTGGAATTGTTGTACCTTACTTCCTGATTCTAGATTCCAAAGTAAATAGGTCACAGTGTGGCGTTGCTGAGGCGTAAGATCATCACGTGCACTGAGATCATTTCTCAAATTTTCGATTGGTGGTCACCCACATCCGTCCATCCATCTCACCTACGACACAGTATGGGCAAATCACAGAAAAAGCGGGCTATGCGTAGGCACAATCCTATGCGGGTGCCAGACTCGCATCTCCCTCAGGGTTTGGCCTCTGCCTCGTCGTCGTCCACGAAAACGCAGGAGATATTACCCATCATGCAAAAGGTCGATTATCTCTTGTGTTCTTATTTGTAGAGCGTTCAATGCTGAGTTCCTCGGCGCGAAGATAGATGGAGAGTGTAGATGCTGGTGATAGAAAATGGGCTTGTGTCGCAGTATCCAATTTGATTCAAAATGACCCATCTACACGGCGATTATTGCAAGGGAAGAATATCGTGAAAGCTTTGATTGATAGGCTGACGGATACGGAGGAAGAGGTTGTCATTGAAGCTATGGGCTCACTACGGTACGTCTGTTTTTGGTGTTGTAACGTCGAGCTCTATAGAGCTTACTATTCACCAGCAACCTTTGTGTGGATGGAGGCTTTGACATTTGTGCAGAGATGTACAACAAGAACATATTGACACCGCTCAGTACTTTCATCCCAAAGGTGTGTATTCTTCACCGTATTGACGGTGGTCTGTTTGCCTCATCGCACGAATAGATCTCGACCACCTTAGCTCAATTCATCGAAAATCCTAAGAGCGCACCGGAAAATGCTCAACAATTGGTTTATGAAATGGCAGACAACGTGATCACGACGTTGTGGTGCTTATCGTAAGCCGATGCAATCTGCTTCATCCAGGATTACAGTGTTGACGCTGGTTTAATAGGGAAACATCGAATAAAGCTCTGAATGCGATAAATGCTATGAACCTAACACCTTTCCTAATATCCTTCCTTGCTTCCCGAGATAGTATCTCTCTCAAACCCGTTCTAGCCGCCGGTACATTATGAACAGTGTATCTGACTAATATATGCTCATAAGTCCTTAGCGCAGTGTCTGTATGTCTTCACGGACGATAACCCCATCTGCATTCAGGCTGTTCGCTCAGACGCCAGCTATATAAACACTTTACTCTCAATCGCGCACCCAAGCGCTAACATCAGTGGTCCGGACGCCACTGACCAACGGAGAGTTACTCTAAAAGTATTGGCCGCAGGTCAGCCTCCTTTTCGCACAGCGATGCCATTCAATGCTGACTGCTCCTTCATTAGGTATTCTTCGAAACATATCTCCTGTTCCCCCTCCATCTGTTGCATCGACGGTGGACGTTGACAAGGAAATTGTATTCCCTGTGTTGCAGCCTGTGATAGCCAGTCTTTCTCTGACAGAGGTCACGCAATCAGTCCTGAATCTCATTTCCCAGCAGGTGAATGCCAAGTGTATTGAATCATTGCTGTGTACTGAATACATATTGACAAGCTCAACGAGCCAAAAATTGACAAAAATGCAATCAAGCAGGCTCCAAAGTCTGACCACAGGTCTCCGGCTGAGATTGAACTTGAGTTGCTGGAGGAGAAACTGAGAACTGTACAATTGGCCCTTCAGGTTATGACTGGCGCTTGTGCCATGCTCCCTGATCCAGAGTCTGGTATAGAGTTCAAGGAGGAAGCCGATGAAGATGATAACGAAGGTAGTCTCTCATCTGTATTTATAAGATAACGAACTCAATTGAAATTGAATATAGGCGATGAACCCTCCATGGATATCGACGAGCAGGATTTGGAAGTAGGGGGACCCAAGCCTTCGTCACCTATCGACCCACAGTCGTCAAGTATGCTTCTCCCCACATTAGTTCCGCCACTACTGGCGCTCATCCAACCTACCACACTGTCTTTCCCCCCGCTCGCCGCGCCTTCTCCTCATCCACCGACTACTTCTGCACTGAGCTCCGTTCACATAAGCGCTCTTGAATGTTTAAACAACATATTCCTCTCGTTGGCGACCTCACGCTATACACCTTCGTCGATAGACCATGCCGCTGGTCAGCAGGTATGGAGCAGTGTTTGGAACGCTCTTAGCGTAGTAGGGACCGATACCAGTGGGCTTGGTCAAGAGCGTCGGCAAGAAATATGGGAGATGGCAGTAGGCGTCTTGTGGGGTGTAGGGACCGTTTGGAAATCTACTCTTGTAAGCACATCAGGACAAATACTAATGCACAGCACTGATGACTACGCAGGTGCCGGAAGACGAGCAAGTGAAATTGTTAATGCAATTCTGCGAAGTATCGGTCGACCCGCAAGTTCGAGTAAAGTGCATAGGGACTCTCGAAGCTCTTGCCCAAAAACCTGATGCTGTGGAAGGAAACCGAGTAAGTCTGGATATTTTTAGATCTCTTTTTATGACATTATTTAACATGGCTTAGATCATCACTGAATATTTTATGTCTCTGTTACCCACCCCTGGTTCACCCTCAAAATACGGAACAGAACCATTGATTCAAGTTGTATCTGCTCTCATTGACATATACTCGGATGAAGCTGTCCCTTATGATGTCAATTTCCGGAACGGGAACTATCTGCAGCAGCTATCGAACAGTGTTGAAGGTGTCAAGAAAGCAGTGAAAGCCATTAACCGGAAGGAAGAGGGAGGAAAGGAATTGAGGCGGAGAGGAGAAGAGATACGGGAGAATTTGGTTGCATTTATCACGTACAGGCGAGAGCTTCGCTTGTAGTTTTCCTTGCGGCCCTATCCGATATGCTATCGCACGCTGCCTGCAATCTGGGTAGAGATGGCTCACGACCTATAAGCCTGTGAGCTATATATACAGATCTCAAAGTAGCATGTTTTGTGGTTACCCTGTACACTTTCCATCCAAAAGCCCATAGCTATCATCTTTCCGAGATAGTTTAGTGAACACTAATATTGTCTATAATACCCAAAGCGACACTTTACATTTATTGAATCCATGTAGACAACCCCAATTCGTTCAACGGCTTCAAGGTCTCGACAACTTGAAGTGTCTCATTCCACAAAATTTCGGCGATCCCCTTGCCTTGCTCCGTATTTACTGAGGGCAAAGTACTAAAACGTAGGAGTGAGTGAGTGAGTGAGTGATTCATATACACGATGATTGAATCGGAACTCACGGGTTAACAGCCATGTTCGTCACCAGTTCCCCATGAGCAGCGTCTCCTGCTAACCCGGTGGCAGCATAGGCAATAAGGAGACCACCCTGTTTAGGCGTTCTCGCTCGCAGTGCTTGTACCAGTTTCACTGGCCCTACCAGCCAGAACGGCATGTCGGCCCTCCCAAATTCTGTGGCAACCATGCCCGGACAGGTAACAAGAACAGTGATCTTCGCGGGGTCCACCTCTTGAGCCAAGCGATGCACAAATTGGAAGACGAGATATTTGGTATCTCCGTAGCGCGTGAATCCGCTGAATGTGGACTTGTTATTGAATTCGCCAAAGACGGAGGCGGGGGCTACTTTCTTCTTGTTCCACGAGCTCATGCCCTGCATTTCTGAACCGACCACAGTTAAATAACTGCATGATCCGCTAGCCTCGCTGGTGCGGATGAGAATAGGAAGAAGGAGAAGCGAAAGAGCTGCGGTGGAAACGTAGTTGACCTGGAAAACGCTTTCATTGCCTGTCTCCTCTGATACGGACCATTCCATCTTGTTGATTCCAGCATTCAGGAGGGCAATATGCACTTGAAGCTCGTCTGCCTCCAGCCCCCTTACGAATGCAGATACAGAAGCCAAGGAGTTCATGTCCAGCTCCCGGACAATGATCTCCAGCGTCTGACCATCTTTGCGCCCTGCTGCTTCCTGCAGCAATGTCTCCCTAGTTGTCTCTCCCGCTTGCCTACTTCGGACAGCCAATACAAGCTTGGAAATACCATGGCGGACGAAATGTTGGGATGTGGTGTAGCCCAGTCCCCGATTGGCGCCTGTGACAAGAGCAGTCTTCCCGGACAAGCCAAGGGAAGAGGGCAAGGCGGGTACGGGTTTCTGGAATAAAGGCATGCTCTCAACTGAAATCCTTCACACGCCCTTATAACGGCCAGCGGTTCACATTCTAATTGACAAACGATAAAAGTGGACGTCGCTCTTGCTTACGCTCTTTTCAATCTGACTACATTCGCCTTACTACGAGCTCAAATGCCACGGACATATGCCGCTCTCGGCTGAGTCTTCGGCGCACCTACAATGTGCTGAACATCTAATCTCCTCGCCGACCATTTGCGTACTATGACTGCCTTATATCTAGATAACGGTCTACCATCCCAAGGAATGCATTTCACGAGAACCTGGTTCTGCAGTCATAAACAGCCCATAGTGAACTATGAATGCCATTGTGATCTGAGCCACTTTTGATTCACAGAGGAACGAAGGGTAAATGCTGCGGCTAAAATACAGAGCGAGTCAGACCGTCGTTGGCCAGCAGCGCTAGAATGGCCTGCATCACGGGGCTATCTTTCAGCTCTGATAATATCTGCCCTTCTTCGATACACCTCTGTAACTCAGCATCGAGAAGCCGTCTGAAAGGTAAGCTGAGTGATGGGTCTCCCGAGAACGACAGCATACATACCGTAACTGATTGACGAGTATGCCAATTTTTGGTCCAGCAGCGAGTTTCACTATAGGCCGACTGGTTCGAATCGTGATGCCTCCCAGGATTTGGTTGACGGAGACGCTACTCCCACCCAGAAGCAGTAAAGCGTACATTGGGACCTATGAATTCGTTCAATCATATGCTGCAAGGGCTTGAAGGAAGAAATTGCACCTCTGTGATGCTTTGAATAAAGATCTTTGATGTCTCCCTCTTCTGAAAATATGCCAGATATCCTGTCTTCCATGCGTTGACACCAAATAGCACGCTGCCTGGGTGCAGAAATACTCGCTCATCTGAGGCATTAGAGCAGTCATACATCCTAAATTCCTTGGCGTTTTGTTCGCGCTTGATAGTGCCCGCTGAGACTTGGTCGTATTTGACGAACTTGTCTGGCAAGTGAACACGGGCTATACGAGGATACAGGCCTCCCAGGATGACAGTCTTTAGCAAGTTAACATTATTCCCATTCCCGCTGAGTTCAGGTGAGGAAGGGGATGTCCCCCATGGAATGAAGCCTAGATCTGTTAAGGATGACAGGAAATCGGTCCGCAGAGATGTAATGTCTCGAATGGTTGACATAGATATGAAATTCTATGAGAATATTAGCAGTGAGATGCCTTAGCATACGATGGCTTACATCTTCACAAAATTTAGTAATCACAGTCGCCTTGGAACCTTCTGCACGGAGCTTTGCGCAGTGATCGTAAGCATTCAGGTCTGTCAAAAGGTCGCTCTCCCCGGTTGCAAACACTGCACGAGCCCTATCATAAAATTCTCAGCACACTCATGACTAGCCGATCATCGAATTGCCCACTGAGTTGCTTCGGCTTGTTTGTCGAGAGGGCTTGTAAACAATGGCTTTGACGACAACATTGCTGCGATCGTGAGCACAGGATCCAAACAGCGGAAAATGCTGCCGAGTACGAGGATCTTCACAAAAACATGAGTGGCACGCCAAAAAAGATAGTCAAACCTACTTTTGCTAGTCTTAAGTCGACAGGAATCAAAGCCATGTGCCGCCCAAGTGCTGTAAGTCCACCCTCAGAATTAATCGCACCAAGGTCTTCCAGCACATTCCATGCATTGTCTATCGCTGATAAATCAGGTGGATCAATAGCCCTACGCAGGAAAGACTACGGAAATAAAATCAGGAATGGACACTGGAGACCGGAAAAGCTTGGATGCGAACCTTCACGTCTTCATCTTCTCTGGTTGTTTTAATCGACAATGCTAAGCTTTCAAGCGGAACACGAAGTATCTCTGGCTTCTGGAAATCATCCATGCGCTCTACTTGCCGCTTGGTATACAATTTATAGCAGACACCGGGGCGTGTTCGCCCTGCTCGTCCGCGACGTTGGCGGGCAGCTGCTTTGGTAATCCAGCATTCGACCAACTTTGCGATGCCATTCTCGGCATCGTATCGAGTTTCTTTCACCTTTCCTGTATCTACTACATAGATAACATCGTCTATGGTGATTGATGTCTGCAATACGAATATAAGCTTGGGAAAGCTGTAGCGAAGGGCAAGTCTTACTTCAGCAACGTTGGTACTGGCGATCACTTTCCATCCTTTCGTTTTCTGGAAGACTCTGCGCTGTTCTACATTAGACAGATTTGCGTGTAAAGGTAAGAAGTCCGCGTTGAATTGAGCTCCAACTGTTTTCCGGACAGCGTCGAGACAGTTGCGAATTTCGGATACTCCAGGAAGAAATATAAGAACGCCTCCTTGTATCGAGGAGTTTGCCATTATATGTTGCACAGCGGCCGCGACTAGCTGATATCTAATGAGAATATGCGATACAGGATGTTTAGTCGTCTAGGCCTACCTGGTAGTCTATTCGATCTGACATGATGACATTCCTAATAGAATCAGTAGTGGTCTTGTCTAACTGCAGCGAGCCCAGCTCTTTTGAGAGAGCATCTCGTTCAGACGACGTGGTCTTCTTCGTACTGCGTTGTGGCGCTGGCCTGTATGATATTTTTGGCATTAAGTCTTCCAGATACCTGATAACTCTTTGAGTGTCTAGCAAAAAAGCAGCCAAAGAAGCACTCACAAATCCTCGACTGGATGTGTAATTCCTGGAATTGACAGAAGAGGCGCGCCTTCAAAATAGTCAAGAAACTTCTTGTGGTTGAGAGTGGCGGACATAAGAACAACTTTGAGAGTCGGATGCCTCTTCAGAAGGTCTTTGAGTTCCAACAGTAGGAAATCGCCGTCCACTGATCGTTCATGAACCTAACAAAATTAAGAACCAAATATCATCCACAAAAGAGAAACTGGGCACTTCGTCGACAACAATGTGCGTCACATCGTTCAGACTATCTCCCGAGCTCAATCTTCGTAGTACGACACCAGTGGTGCAAAACAGTAACTTAGTCTTTGGGGTCCGAGTGCTTTCTCCTCGGATAGCGTAGCCCACGCTGCCATCTTCGGCTCTCTCAGCAGAAACTCGACTAGAGACGCCTATTGCTGAAAGCCTTCTAGGCTGAGTGACTATGATCGATGCCTCATCCCCCTTTGAGGATGTTATCAAAGAATCAAGTATGAACTGGGGCACTGTAATGTCATGGTGGTGTGAGTTTCGAAGACACGAGCTTTGGCGAAGAGCATACGTTGTGTAGTTTTTCCACAACCTGAAGGTGACTTGGTTTAGTTATAGAAATGCGAGTGCCGTTCCCAACACACCTGTTTCTCCAACAACGAGAACAATTCTACTCTTATGCAACATTTTGAGAAATTCTTCTTTTGATTTGAATGCTGGGAGGTTTTCTCGGGTAGCCAAAAGCGTCCGATACTGCATATCTTTCAGCGATCAACAAATCTCGAGACATAAAACTTCGTGCACACCTGAGAAGTCTGCAGCATTGACTCATAATCACGCTTGACTTGTACACTGTCTCGAGCATCCCGAGGTCTAGATCCCCCTCGTCCTTTTCGTGGTCCTTTTCGTGCAGCACTTGTACTCTCGTTAGCCGTCACGGGAGTAGTAATAGAGGGAGCCTGGGGCGCCAAATGCTTCAAAACCTCTGCGATATTAGGTGGCCCTTGATCTTCAACATCTGCCCAGGTCTCCTCCAGCACTCGCATGGCAGCTGGGAAAAATCCTCCATCATTTTTAATAACTGCTGGGTCGCCCATGGCACCAAGCAGGGAAGCCAGCAGATGCAGTCGGATGTAAGCTGGCACGCTTTCGGAAGTCAAATACATGGGCAGAAACCCGGGGCGGGGATATCGACTGGTCGATTCTGGAGGAGAAAGCTCTATATGCAATGTAATCGGGGCGTTGAATAAGGGGAATGCGACGTGAGTCGCTGTCTCGTAGAGAGCACCAAACGATTCAGCCTCTTCTGGATTGATATCGTAGGGGCTAGTCTCATCGCTGTCGTCTGTAGGGTCTGCACCAATGAGCTTGCGTCCCAGTGAGCCCAGAAGCAAATCCCAGTTTGCATCGATCTGTGGGTCGGTTGTGCATCCGCGTACAACATGTTCAGGCCACCCTGCGACTTTGACTGCCCTATCTTCCAACCATCGCTTCTCGAGGTTTTCCCTGCCAGAATGCGCTGAAGTAACAAAAGACTGGGAATATTTAGAGTCGGAGAGAAATCGTTTGGGTAGATCAATCTCGGGCAAGTGCAAGATAAGGTATTCTATCGCTGCTTCAAGCGGAGTCAACGAAGACAAGAAGTTGCTTGCCATTGCCGAAGGATTCGAGAGAAACGAGATGGCACTGTCAACATATGCTTGTTTGAATCCAATAGTTAGTAGTTGTTTCGACACAGCAGATGTTTCTTCTGGTGACAAGGTTGCCGGTGTATCTTGAACAGTATCCGGATACAATGCAATAGCCTCATGTCATGTTTGAACGAGAACTAGGATTGATGAGCATGAGAACACACCTTCTTAATGGCATCCTCGACAAACTCGCGAAGATCGGTAGCCATCTTGACTTGTTGAAGGCTTGAGAACTCATTTCTGGACTTCGAGGCGGCTGGAGGCCTGGATGACGGACCAGCTGTAGACGTCTCTTGAGCAGATTCGTTCTTGGCTGCAGCTTTCTTTTGCCTGTCTGCAACTTCCTTTTTGGCTGCGAAAGGGTCAGCAGAATACATCCATTTCTGATGTTCTGGTATCTTCTTATGTTCCAAAGACAATTCCGCCCAGTACTCTAGAGAGAAACTCGATTGAGCATGTGCGATAAGACAAGAAAATGAATGCTCATTCACTGACCTTTTGGCCCAGGAGGAAGAACTAGGTGTAATTGAATTCCATTGCAAAACTAAAACATGTTAATTCAGCAAATAAACGCACATTTTGATTGCTTACTCTGTACAGAGCGTAGGTTGCGCCCCAATGACGAGCTTCAAGAGCAGTGGGACAGATGTATGGCTCATGAGGGAAGAGGACAACCATCTCTTTCCCCGGATCCTTCTTGTTAGGTCTACTGAGGGTCACAGAGAATAAATAGCCATTGTCTTTCCGACGCTGTAAAGCCTTGAGACCGCTGATAGATTTTGGCACATGCAGCTCACGGTACCGTGTCAATAATGGGTCTATCCCATCCATTTTTCTGGCACCTGTTGAGTAAACATTGAGAAAACCATATCACGCATGATGGCTATGCCTACCTCTCATTTAAGAGACTGAGGGGAGTTTTAGACCTATCATGCACCGTATGAGCTATGCTACATGCTCAGCAGATCGACTTGAGACTGTTACCCAGGTGGAAATAGCGGTTTTTCTGCATTGGGATCGGCTTCAGGCTTAGGAGGAAGCTTGCTTGATTTTGAAGAATTTCCGCTATTGCCAGTCTTAACAATTCCTTTCCTAGGGGGCATGTGCCTCAACGTTACAAGGTGGGAAATGATTGGACAGCACAGCCACCCTTGACTCTTGTTTCCTTACACTCATGGCTGACGACTTGTACAACCTCGAGCTCCTGTCACTGGTCGCTAAAATTACACAGGAGATAGCAAACCACACAGGACACAATGAGAAGAGTCTAGCCGAGTTCGTCATTCACATCCATGACCAGTCCAACAAAAGTTTGCCTGCCTTCAAGGCCAAACTGAAGGAGGTTGGCGCGGAATTTTCTGACTCCTTCGTGGAAAATGTCGACCGGCTCATCCTCAGCCTACATCCCAAACACAAATCCTCAAACCGCATTTCTGCATCAAATCCCAACGGGGAGGCATCGGGAAGTGGTTTGTCAGAAGAGGAGAAAAGGCGGCGGCTTTTCCCTGGACTCGCTATTAAGAACAACGACCCAAACCCTTCCCAAGACCCTGACATTTTCATACAAGACATCAGTGACATGGTGAACGCGAAGAAGCCAAGAGCCCGACCTGCTGAAGAGGATGAGCCATCACGAAAACGACAACGGAGAACGCCATCACCACGCAGGCGTAGTCTAACTCCTCCTCGGGGGCGGAACGATCGATACGGTCAAAGGAGTAGGCAGCCTGACGAAAAACCTATTATATACAAGATATACAATGGAAAGGTCTCCGGTCTCAAGGAATTCGGCGCATTTGTCACTCTGGAAGGCGTTGCAGGCCGAGCTGAAGGTGCGTTTCTTGCCCCTCAGATGAAACAACATCTTAATTGACGTCTACCTAGGCATGGTTCACGTTTCGAATATTCAAACCGGGGCCCGCGCAAATTCGGCGACAGACCTATTAAGTCGTGGTCAGAGTGTTAAGGTGAAGGTCATGAGCGTTGCCGGTAGCAGGCTCAGTCTTTCAATGAAAGACGTAGATCAAGCCACTGGCAGAGACTTAACCCCTCATCTTCGTATAAAGTCGGAGGCAGAAATGGAAGAAGAACGAGCCAGGGCTTCTTATGCCACCTCCGGCGCCAACGCTATGCCAGTGGGCTCGAAAGACGAACCCCCTGTGGTTGTGCGGTCTGCGAAACGTCTTACATCGCCGGAAAGATGGGAGATTAAGCAACTAATCTCGTCAGGCGCTCTGGATGCTTCAGAGTACCCTGACCTGGACGAAGAGCTCAACAATCCTATTGCACACGCTGAGATTGAAGAAGAGCTTGATGTAGAGGTCCGAGAAGACGAACCATCTTTCTTAGCGGGGCAAACAAAGCGGACTCTGGATCTCAGCCCGGTAAAAATCGTGAAAGCACCAGACGGCTCATTAAATCGTGCTGCGCTAGCCGGTGCATCACTAGCGAAAGAGCGCAGGGAACTGCGACAACAGGAGGCGAACGAGGAGGCGGACTCCCAAGCACGTGACATTAGCCAACCTTGGCTAGACCCGATGGCAAAGGAATCGGACAAAACGTTCGCCCAGGACATGCGCGGCACCTACAAAGGCCAGAAAGCCAATGAGGTCCCTGTGTGGAAAGAGCAGACAATGAACAAAGCTACGACATATGGTCAGATCACGAATCTAAGCATTCAGGACCAACGGCGAAGCCTGCCTATTTTCAAGCTTCGTGACACACTTCTACAAGCTATTGGAGACGTGAGTGGATTCTGATCTTTCTGTAATATCTTGTCTAACTCTCCATTAGCATCAAATTCTTATTGTCGTCGGCGACACTGGGTCTGGCAAAACCACACAAATGGTTCAGTATCTCGCGGAGTCCGGGTACGCGGATAGGGGGCGCATAGGTTGTACTCAACCTAGGCGTGTGGCTGCAATGTCCGTTGCCAAGCGTGTATCAGAGGAGGTTGGATGTCGTCTTGGGCAGGAGGTCGGGTACACTATCCGTTTCGAGGACTGCACAAGTCCAGAGACACGGATAAAGTACATGACGGATGGTATGCTGCAAAGAGAATGCCTCATTGACCCGTTATGTTCTTCGTACTCGGTGTTGATGTTGGACGAAGCTCACGAGCGAACTATTGCTACGGATGTCCTGTTTGGATTATTGAAGAGTAAGTTTATTTCTTCATCTCTGAGTCGCAGTGTTTAACAATTCTAAATCGATTTTCAGAGGCCGTGAAGAGGAGACCGGACCTCAAGCTCATTGTGACGTCTGCAACCTTGGACGCCGAGAAATTCTCCAAGTATTTCTACGGTTGTCCTATCTTCACCATTCCTGGACGAACCTTCCCTGTAGAAATCCTGTACACGAAGGAGCCGGAGAGTGATTATCTCGATGCATCCCTTATCACCGTCATGCAGATTCATCTCTCAGAGCCGAAAGGTGATATCCTTCTGTTCTTAACTGGACAGGAGGAGATCGACACGGCTTGCGAGATTCTGTTCGAGCGGATGAAGGCACTTGGTCCCAAGGTCCCCGAACTTCTCATCCTCCCCATTTACTCTGCCCTTCCTTCAGAAGTGCAGTCCCGAGTGTTCGATCCTACACCAGAAGGTGCCAGGAAGGTCGTTATCGCCACCAACGTCGCTGAAACCAGTCTCACCATCCCTGGTATCTATTATGTCATCGATCCCGGATTCTCGAAACAGAATGCATACGACCCCAGACTCGGTATGGATTCACTGGTTGTCATGCCTATATCTCAGGCCCAGGCCCGTCAACGGTCGGGGAGAGCTGGCCGGACTGGTCCCGGGAAATGCTATCGACTTTACACTGAAGCGGCATATCGCAATGAAATGCTTCCCAACTCCATTCCTGACATTCAACGAACCAATCTTTCCTCGACAATCCTGCAGCTCAAAGCCATGGGTATCAACGACCTGCTGAGCTTTGATTTCATGGACCCTCCTCCAGCCCAGACCATGTTAACAGCATTAGAATCCCTTTACGCGCTTTCGGCATTGGACGACGAAGGTCTTCTCACAAGGCTTGGTCGAAAAATGGCTGACTTCCCTATGGAACCCCCTCTTGCAAAGATGTTAATTGCATCGGTAGAGATAGGGTGCTCCGAGGAGATTCTGTCAATTGTAGCCATGTTGTCTGTGCAGACCGTATTTTACAGGCCGAAGGAGAAGCAAGGCCAGGCTGACTCAAAGAAAGCGAAGTTTCACCAGGTAGAAGGGGACCACTTAACGTTGTTGACGGTCTACAATGGATGGAAAGGCGCCAACTTCTCAAATCCTTGGTGTTACGAGAACTTCATTCAGGCTAGGAGCATGAGGCGCGCTCAAGATGTTCGCAAGCAGTTGCTTGGGATAATGGACAGGTTCGTTTCGTCGTGACATGTCTCTATCTTGTTACTGACTGCAGCATCTGCAGATACAAGCATGATATTATATCGGCGGGCAAGGATTTCAATCGTGTACGGAAAGCCATCTGCTCAGGTTATTTCCGACATGCGGCGAAGAAAGATCCTCAAGAGGGTTACAAGACTCTTGTGGAAGGCACTCCAGTGTACATTCACCCTTCCTCTGCTCTCTTCAATCGTGCTCCTGAATGGTTGATTTACCACGAGCTGGTATTGACTACGAGGGAGTACTGCCACAATGTGACTGCCATTGAGCCGAAATGGCTTGTAGAGGTGGCACCTCAGTTCTTCCAAGTTGCCGACGCAAATAAAATTAGCAAGAGGAAGCGACAAGAGAAGATCGAGCCGCTCTTCAATAAGTATGAAAAGGCAGATGAATGGCGGTTATCAAAGATCAAACGCAGTGCTCGATCTGTACGTGCTTTTTATCCGAATTTCCTGTGTTATATGCTCATTTCGTTATGCAGAGTCAAACATTTGGTTAATTTTACATTGGGTCCTATGTATTATTAGGCTGTGTATTCGCTTCCTTGTATTGTAGTTTAGATTAAGATCCAGCTCTTACAGTCTAAAAATCTAATGGCTCTGGGACCGTGAAATGAAAGTCCATCGGCAGGAATGCCAGTATAATATGAAGCTCCAGGCAGATTTACATTCGCAGCGTTACAAAATCTGTAGAAAGTCGTAAAAATAAGCTTTGGCCTAGGAATATCATGCTCAGACACACCTTGAATCTTCTACTTTAACCCACGAAGCGTAGACAATCTGCGCTAATGAAATATTTTCCCACCTCTCCGACTTTTGTAGGCGCGGCGGCTGAGTCCGGCACTAGCATGAACGTCTGGTGAAATGCGCGTGGAAAGCCCTCCACTGTTTTCCCTGTGGTCTGGTTTCCAGATGGTCCTCGACCATGAGTTACTCTTCCAGAGACTGAAATGAGCAATGAAGGTGGAGATGTTCCTTTAGAAATGCCTTGGTTTAGTGGCAGCGGGTAGCAATGTGGTCGGATAACATGCCTGGTATAGGATGGCAGTCGTAAGATTGCATCTCGTGAATGGTGGGAGGCATCTTCTGTATCAACTGTGTGACTGCTTCTTCTCCCTGAAATGCCTTT
>Ga0247730_1001059_pt1 | contig 16435 bp, 24 predicted proteins | sample UWRJL073202C2_FD_180959 | JGI IMG/M metagenome (GOLD analysis project Ga0247730, IMG submission 180959) | Plant litter microbial communities from Arlington Agricultural Research Station in Wisconsin, United States - UWRJ-L073-202C-2 | ecosystem: Environmental > Terrestrial > Plant litter >... | reverse complement strand
TGGCTCTTCCTATTGAGCGTGAGCATGTCTAGTCCGGCACTATTCTGGGATGCATTTATGCATATATTGCCTCCTTAATATGCCACTTCAATCCATATGGTCTGGTGATTCTCATAGCAGTGAGTCAATTCCCTTGTTATCCGCGCGCCGTTCTGATATCATATTCTGTCTTAGGCTGCAGAGCTTCCCATAAGTTGGATTGTCATCAACACCTCATTTCCATCTGTCGGAGTCGTGGCGTACGTCTTTACACCGAATACCTAGGTTTTTTTATTGATCTTGGACACGTTAGGTCCGTCACTTTGCCACCAATCCTACTTTCACCTTACATCCAACAGCAAGGCGAAAAATCGACCCCTACGTTAGGTGAGCCTGATTACCACGGATGTTGGAAGATTTACTCATCTTTCGGTACAGTGCTGGCAGCCATTCGCGGTCTTATGATCTCTGTAGGCATACTGGCGGCTTTGACAGTAAATACACTGTTGTTCCCGAGACACTGCAGGGTACGCGTATAACCTCTCTTTTGGATATGTCACTAACATTCCACTCTTCCAGACACTGTTTCTCGACAGTGCTCGTGAAACACTTCATTTGACCAACCAGCTCTATCTGGCTATGAGCAGGTAAAAAGTGTTGCTGCTTCTCGGGTTGCCTCCACCTAATAATGCAATAGTGAACTCTTTCAACATCATGCGCAAGGCTTATCGCGGAGGCGGATGCTCAAGTTGGAACTCAACGTGCGCGCAGAACTGACACGTGAGTGGAATTGACCGTTTGCTGGCGATCATTGCAAATTACATTGTTCACAGGCATGTCTATCTTCCTGGTAACAATGAATGATGAGCTCAGTTTGGTCCCCGTAAGCTATTCAGCAACAGAATGCTTCCAGTTCTAAACGATAGTTAGAAACCAATGACTCGTTACCGCGAAATGATCTCGATCCTACACCGATTCCTAGACTTATTGACGGGTCTCAGGAGGATTCGTGAGAGGATTCCTCGAGCTGAAACAGTGACGGCCTTGATCGAACAACGCAAGGAGCTGGTATCATGTATTTCCATGTGTCTATTTGCCTGCGAGCAAGTGTACGCTGCTCGACAACCACTACCTCAAGTAAGCACATCTGAGCCTATTGAAGGAGTCTGCTCACTTTCTTCCTCCGGCACAGTTCCTCCCATCCGCTCGTCAGGCTTTGACTAAACTAAATGGCCACGTTCAAGAGAGGATGCGGCACGAAAAAATAGACGACCTCGGAATAGCATGGATTTACGCGCTTGGGGAGGCTGATATCTTGCTTAGGACCGTGAATACCTTGGATGATCTATTGGTCGTAACCCGCCAGTTGTTCGGAACTTCCGCTTGGTATGATCATCATAGACATGCAACAATGGACACTACCATCATGGTAAGCATGCAAGAGCATGTAGGATCACATATAACATAGATGCAACAGTTTAGAACTGTACCGTGTATATACTGTTTTGCAAGGCTCATTTTGGTCATCTTAATTCCACGACCTGTCCGTCTTCAATTTGATTTCCGATAGGTTCACCGTAATTGAGAGGTGTCTCTTCTCCCTCAACATGCAAGTTTGAAGACTAGAACGAGATTTAGAAATTGCTCTTTCTGTCCTTCAACATTGGAAAGTCTCGAACCTGAGTACCTTTGCCCAGTTGAGCTGATAATAAATCCAAAGCTTTGCCTGCAGATATCGTCTATTGCGGACATGTTCAGTCAATAGAGTATCACGATCAATGCTTTTTGTCTACCTTGCGACACCAGAACACTTTATCTTTTGGTTCAACATGGACTTTGATATGAAGACGCTCCTCGGGAGCAACGCCGTTGTCTTTAGCATCCAATGATTTGGCTGAGTGGCGCATTTTCATCAGCTCCACCTTCTTGTATTGGGCAAGCTTTGCGGGATCTGTAGGAACTTTGCTTGGTCTGCGGCTTGGCCCTGGGGCTGCCTCTGCAGGCTTCGAGAAATTCTTCGTGAGCAAAGCTCTTGCGGTTTCATTTCTACCAGAAAGAGGTGCTATGGAAGATTCCTGTGGCTTGCAGGAGTGTGATACAGGATGCCGATGGCTGCAAACTCAGTGAGCAGGTGCCAACAAGGTCACGAACCTGAATTGGCAGGCCACTCACTCTACGCAGAAAGATTGACTGCAGGCCGGACACAGAGCAGAGATCTTTCGAGTTTTATCTGAAGCAAAAGCATCTAGCCCTAGCTTGTTGCATCCAGCTACAGTGCACTTGGAGAGAGAGCTCTTGTGGTTGGGATCCGGGACCACGATTGTATCAACAGCCACAGTGCACGCATGAGAATCGGTTTGGATATGATCTCGACAAAAGTATTTGTCGCAATGGCATAGTATAGGCAGAAAATCAACCTGCTTGCAATTTTCTTGAACACAGTGAGCCCCAACGGAGAGCAGTGACATGGTGGTCCACAGCCAAGGTGTTATGAAGACATCCTAATGCGGAAATCGTGCCTCCCTCTCTCCTGCTGCCATCATGAACATCATCGTGCGACGCTTTGTTGCTCCTATGGTCCTCTATCTCACTGACCTAATGACAGGAGACGCTATTTGGTCGCACGGTGACCCCTGCGGAGCGCCTACGGCAACACCAGCGCGCACTTGGCAAAGCGCAGCGAGAACTGGACCGCGAACGCGGTAAACTAGAACAGAGCGAGAAGAAACTCATCATGGATATCAAGAAGAGTGCAAAGGCTGGCCAGATGGTGCGTTTCCCAAAGTGCTCTTACTTTCTCCAGGCAAACTTTGCTAATACATTGCTAGTAGAATGCTTGCAAAGTTATGGCGAAAGATCTCGTACGAACACGACGTTACGTTCAAAAGTTCTATCAGATGCGGACTCAACTGCAAGCAGTTGGACTGAGAATCCAGACGCTTCGTAGTAACCAACAAATGGCTGAAGCAATGCGTGGCGCGTCCAGGGTATGCATTCCTGTCCCTCGTGTCTCTTTGATGGCCACTGACTCTTGCGCAGGCTATGGCATCTATGAATCGTGGCATGAACCTGCCGCAGATTCAGAAGATCATGAATGAATTCGAGCGAGAAAGCTCCATGATGGACATGAAAGAGGAAATGATGTCTGATGCTGTCGACGACGTTATGGACGACGACCTTGAGGACGAGGAGACAGAAGGGGACAACATACTCAAACAAGTTCTCGATGAAATAGGCGTGGACCTCTCTCAACAGCTTACCGACGCACCTACAGGTCTAGCATCCGCTACGCCACTTGCTTCAAGACAACCAGTTGCCTTGGGTGAAGGCGCACCGGTGCACCGAGGGAATGACGACAAGCCCTCAGACGGTGGCGTTGGTGCTGGTGGAGGTGGAAATTCAGACGAAGACGCTCTCCAAGCGCGCCTAGATGCGCTCAGGCGAGGTTGAGGCCTCTTTCTTCTTTGATTGCTTAGGTATGCAAGAGATTCGGATCCAGATGTATATTATATTATTCCATTACACTGCTAGAGAGGCTATAGACCTCGCTTCCTGTGCTGTCAACCTCCAAGAGATTCCTGAAGAGTTATAAAACTCATCCAAACTTTCCTCCTGAACATTCTGTCAGGCACTATTGAGATGTAGCAGAATAGATGAAGACTCACGCTATCCAAGTTTAGGATGGTTGACATCTGTTGCAATCGCACAAACTTGCTTCGGACATCCCCAAACGCAGTTTGAGCTGCAAGGTAGGTCGTTATGGCTCTCAGATCTCTATCAAAGCGAACCGCTCCAAGCTATGTGCCCTAAATTAGTCGCGAGGTCCAGGAAGCAGAACATGACGCACCTCGGTAAATTTCATGGACATCATAAACTTTTCCCAAGGTCGAAGAATAACGTCAAGGGTAAGACTGAGCAGAGTACGGAAATTCTCGTCGGTCAAAGTATCCTTGTACCCCTCCATCAAGTTCTCCCAGGCTTTGACAAATCGCTTTCTCACAAGATCGTGGTATTCAGCAGCAGTATACCCGTCTTCGTCCAGAGAGTATGTGACGTCTTTGTACATGTCCGTGATGAAACTGCGAAGTTTGGGTCGCATTAATTGTGTGAACAACTGCTCCACCCCGATCTGAACACGAAAGCATAAGTTAGAATCTATACTTTCCACTGAATGCTGCAACTTACCCTCGTCAACGAACGGAATCTTGGTGTGAGCGCCGATAAACTCAACATGGCCTCTTTTACTTTTACTTGTTCAGATTCAAGGAAATGCTGAGAAATATTAGAATTTCCAGCCAAGTCTTTCGAAAGTCGCTCCAAATGCGAAGAAGAAACATCGAGATCATTCAGAATGGCCTGGATACCTTTGAGTTTATACAAAAACACAAAAAACATTGACGCTTACAATAAAGGTGTTACGGTTCTCCCTTTCCTTCTGTCCCGGTTGACTCGCTGGACCTCGATACACCTCGTCCATTTTCTTCTTGTAAACATTGATCAAGTCCTGCTCCACGATCTCCCGTAGTTGGCCTGTCATTCTTTGTACATTCACAAGCGATCCTGTGGACAGCAGTCTGGTGAAAATGACTTTTAGAATATAGAAGGCATCATCAGGCGTTGTAGTAGTCACAGTAGACTGAGACAAGTCGGTATTGGAATGTCGATGAGCCTAGAAAACATATTAGAAAAAGAACCCAGATGAACAACATCCACTGACCTTGTCCAGAACTGTTCGACAGTACCAAGCCTCAAGTGGGGAATAGAAACCTTGAAGGACGTCTTCAAACGCTTTCTCCGAGCTGGTTGTTGTGAAATCCACCCTATCATCCTCCTTTTTGTCAGGCGCTGGTTCTTCATCTTCTCTCTCCTGTATGAATGTTTTTTTTTTCAGCAGCGAGCCCCCCAGTCCGCGGCTACACACTTACGAAACCAGCTTCCAATATAAACTTCTTGAACAAGCTCCATCGGCCTGTCATTCCTGAAATCTCAGTGACAAGCTTGTCAATTTGCCGTGCGTCTGGGGCCTCCTCGTCTACAGCTGAAAGGGGTTGCGTACGAGCTAGAGGAGAGAACATGGGAACAGGTGGGTGAGAATGGATGTCTGTCAGCTGCGCAACGTTAAGCATTAGTTTATGTAGTGCATTGTGAAGCATAGGAATTTGGCTCACTTTTCGTTTTATCAGTCGCTCTTCCTCCCATGAATCCAGTACCCCCTTCACGACTCTATCGCATTCCTCCAGCAATTTCCCAACAACGCTTTTCATCTTTCCTCGTCCGTAATATTTCTCCACCACAGGTTGATGCTGATCAACAATCATGGCAATACTCTCGAATAGGGCAGTAAGAGAAGTGATATAATACAAGGGCGAGGAGGCTGCGAGAGATATCAACAATACCCTATGAAGATTATCAGAAAACGCACTTTTAGCAGACGCAGGAGCGCGGACTCGGACAAGGTCAACAACGAAAGCTGCATATGCTTCCAAACCCTCTTTCTCCCATCCAATAGCAGGAAACAGCTTGAAGAACCTGGTGGTAGCTGCAGAATCTCGAGATCGACATGCTGCCTCGAACTTGCGTTGAAACACAGTCAACAGCTGTTCACGAGCCATCTGAAGCGTTTGCGCTGGAGGTAAATGGTTCTCGGCAGTAGGCTATACTAGTTGACGTTGAGCTTAGCCAGGAAACACGGATTATTTTTCGTAATGTTGCATCTTACTATTGTCGTCTCCGCAAACCGACCCTCGATGACTTGAGTGGGTAAAGCCATCGCACGAGCACAGTGCCGTGCTGCGCCTTCCCAGTCCTGCTCGTCCATGGAGCTCTGCATAGAGGTTATCGAAGACTAGAAACACACACCCGGAATCAGCAAAGAATGTAGAATTAATCGCACAGACAAGAGAACAGACCTTCAGGTCGATGACCTGCGCTACTTGATCTGCCGCCTCACGGATCCGTCGCATCTCCTCGTCCAATGACCGAACTTTGCCTCCAATACGCTCTGCAGTGAGCGCTGTCCCACTCACTCTTCCCTGCAGCATGTTCGCATCCACATAGAGGTGGTCAATACGCGACACCAACGCGTCCAAACGCGACAATGAAGCATTGACAGGCTCACGGTCGGACAATAACTGGCCCAAAGAGTTAGAGAGTTCAGCCTCTTCTGACTGGAGAGACGAAAGCGTGGATAGAATATCAGGCAGAGTTGTAAGCTTTCGTGGATCCTTCCGTGCAGAAGAAGTAACACCACTGGCGTCCCCCATGATGGTTAGAGTGCAAGAGTAACGCGTCTTCTCGAACACGGCTTATCTTACTTGTGACTATGCATTCGTTGCTCCCTGTCTTACATTCTCATCTCCAAGCGTCCTCTTCAACGAGTTCTGATGTCTTATGACAATTTGAAGATCCAATTCAGCTCGCATTATATATAAAGGTATTATTGAAAGAATGTCCATAACCTATCCATGACAAAAGCTTGACTACAAATGACTATATAGCTTATGCGAATGCAACGAGGACAGCACCAACGACGCCAACGGTGATTGTGGCAAGGCTGAGGCTGCTGTGGCTGGCACTGTCAGTGTCGTCTCCGGAGCCACCGGCCGACTCTGAGGGAGCAGGTGCGGAGCCGGAGCCAGAGCCAGACTGACCAGAGGAAGATGCAGGGGCAAGCGTCGAACTCTCGACTGCCGAAGTTGCTTCGACGGAGACGGTCGCAGAACCGACCTCAACAGTGAAGTAGTTGCCCTGAATGAAGCGTGGCAGTAAGTAAGGGCGTGTACTATAAGAAGTGAACACTTACTCCGACAACGGGTCCCATGTGGCTGTCCTGGAGGTAGGTGGTCAAGGTGAAGGTTGAAACAGGAGTACCGGGGTTGAAGTCAGCAGGCGAGATGAAGTCCGTGGGCTGGCTGAACAGCAAGATGGTATAACTAAATAGACAAATAAGCTTCTTCGCAATGGTACTGGCGTGAGGAAGGTTCATACCGATGGGCACCAGTGCCATCAGGAGGCGCAGGACCAGCATAGTCAGTGATTGAAACGGCGTTGGCGAAATCAATCTTGTTGTCTGCAGGACACGATCAGTCACTAGTCCTTTTGTTATTCGATGCTGCTGCCTTGCACTCACCAGAAACGGTCACATAGTTTACCAACCAATGCCTGGTGGCACCTCCAGTCTGGTCAGCACCTGGTGCGGCAGGATCAGCCATGACGAGGGTGTAGTTGCCATCGAAAGTAACGCTCGAGTTGGCAGGAGTGAGCGAGACGGTCGGGGCCTTTGAGCTAGAAACATGGTTGCGTTCAAGTCGGGTTCGCTGTCGGGTAATTAGGGAAACGCGTACACTTGGTCCTGGTTGAGGCCCTGTCCAGGCGTGATAGCACCAACGCCTGTAGAGTATATTTTGAGTGATACACGTCTTTGATATGTAAGCAGTCGTGCTGACCTTCAAAGTCGACGGCTAAGATGGCAGTGGGGTCGAAAGACTGCAGCAAGTCTGGCACTAATTTTGATTGCTCAAAGTGAGCCTCGATCCCTTCAATCTGCACCTGGGTATCGTCGGACTGGCCGAGAACGAAGGGCACGAGCGAGAGAGTCGTGAAGAATGCAATAGAGAACATGGCAGGAGGGAGCTGAGAGTGGTGGTAAAGAACGACGATTGTTTGGCGTGACGGTGGAGAGGAAACCTGTGCTTTGAGCGCGCGAGGTGCCAAGCCCATAATGGCGTGAAACAGCCGTGTCGGCATGTCGGCAACACTTGTGAGAGTTGGATTATATTCCTCATGCCTGATATGGACACTTACATAAAACAAAATAACATCGATATTATGCACTTCAAAGGCGACAGTGACCTACGACAATATTCTAGGTGGCTGAAAAGGAGTCACAATATTTGGATAGTCCGAAGGGATACAAATTAAGGTATCGCATACATGTATACAGTATTCAAGAGAATGGTCCAGCTAAACTTGAGGCAAGGTTGACGCAGAGGATTGCAAGCAGTGACGCGGCTATTGGCTAGTTCAGAACGAGTCTCTCAGGCAGTCGTGGGGGCGATAGTCTGCAGGAAGGCGGTCAGGTCGTCCGGGCCTAGTAGAAATACTTTTAGTACACTGTCAAAAGCACATGCAAACCGTGGGACTAACCGCCAGCCAATGTGAATATCCTTCTACATTCGTTGTAATGCTCGAGGGCAACCTCGGCATCGTCGACTCCGGCCCAGAGAGCGTGTCGTTGCAGATAGTTTTGCCCGTAGATCTTCCCCAATGACAATCTGAATGATTTCGAGCTCCTGTAGATGACCATGTTAGCGTACCGCCTAGATCGAAGAAACAACAAAACTCGCCTAAGCCATTCGCCGTAATTTGCTCCCCGGTTTGCATGACTGTTCATCCACAGCTGCTCTTGGGACATCCTTGATTCCATTTCTATGAGCCTCTCCAGGGTCGGAGCTCTTCTGGCCGCAGAAGAGCGTAGCCGCCAGTAGCTTCCTCCTGCAATGGCTACACCGATGATACCAAAGACTCCGAAGGTCGCTACGACAGGCGTCGGCAGTGATTCAGATGAGCGCATAGTGATCAAAGAGTCAAAGAGTCAAGGACGCTCTAAGCGAGAGATGTAGAGCAAAAGGCGAGTATGCCAAAGAGAGAGCAGAATAAAGAACGATAGCGACTAAGATAGAATCTCCAAAAAACGTCGAGTCTTGGTGGGAAAGAGAAAGAGAAAGTTAGAAACAACAAGACAGACTCGATAGGAATTTATATGAAGTGGCCCGGCAAACGCCGAACCCTCCTACCTGGTGTGGCTGTGTGGATCCTCTTCCGAAAGCTCAACGTCGATGATGTCTCGCATCTCATGGCTCGACTCTTTTCAAAGCTACTTCACACAACAGCCCAAGTACAAATACCCAGAGCGAGATCCTCGGTTCTGTAGGCTGAATAGACTGGTCGAAGCCTCCCAAGCCCTGTTAGACGATCCAGCCTTTACCCTATATGATCAATACCACGCCAATCGCGCTCGAGAATGCCTTGTTGAGTTCAAAAAGCTAAACTCGCTCTACATGGAGGCGATCTGGGGATCAAACTTTGCCTTGAATTCCTACGAAGAAAATCAGAGGGACCTGGAAAGTGCCAGAGAGGCAGCGGTAGCTGGGTATGCAGTCCTCGACCATATTCAGGTTTGTGCTCTTTCACTGCGACTTTCATCACTGTACCGAGAGACTCAAAGTAACTCCTATTCAAGGAGATTGAGCGGGCGAAGGAAAAGGCCAAGAAGTTCGAATAAAGCCATGCCCTCTCCATCGCTTTTCCTATCTTGCCTTTGCGCTCCTCTTGTTCTCGTGTGTTGCCGGAGCTTAGCCCGTAATGAATCGTTGTAACTACTAGTATTATCAAATCCTGTCTTTCTTTGTATTCTCTACCTACATCATCTTATTTTACTTCAGGCGATCAAGACCTATAAGACGTCAACTTCGCCAAAGCTTCGTACAGAAGAAATCGAGTCAGTGAAGGGTGAACTGAATCGGAGGATTCATGTACTTAGTACTCTGGTTCAAGTTCATTGCTCAAAGACAAAAAGCATATTCAGGCATGAAGAAGAGTATATCTTGTCGAAAGCAGTATGTAGCGATGCAAAGGGTACAGATCATACATAGCATAATATAAATGTAATGCATACATAAAATTAGGAGGGAAAGGAGGATCATCGAGAAGAGGATGCAGAGTCAGGCCGTGGACGTAAGGAGAACCGGATGGTTTGATCACCATCCTCATTATGCATGTCTTCCGTTTCGCTGAGGGTCTCATTGGCAAGACCAGTATCGGTTTCGCTCGACAGGGGGCTTGCAGGAATCATACCAAAATCGGACATGTCATTCTCAGAAGGCTTCCGCCTTCGTCTTCGTCTAGGTGGCGGTATTGAAGGAGGCTGGGGCATAAACGCATCGAGTCCTTGCATCTGTGCAAGCAAGGCTTGCGCAGCGTCCACCGGATCCTCAGAAGGTGGTTGAATGATCTCTGTAGCCGCAGTTGGTCTTGCACGTCGAGCTTTGCGGGAAACTGTCTTTCCATTCCGCAACTCCGCCAACAGATGATCGAGGGCATCTGAGTTCTCGTCTGGGGCCATCTTCCGCTCGCGCGATGCCTTCATTTCCTCTGCAGCCGCTTTGCGCTTTTGCACTGCAACCTTCTCGTTATCTGTATGCTGATTCTCCATCCGACATTTCTAAACGATACCCTAAAATTAGCAAAGTAACGTGAAAACGGAACATTGGCGTACCTTGTAAGAGGTCACAAAGGTCTTGAAAATCCCATAGAACTCGGAAGAGGTCATGTTCTTGTTATCTTCTTCACCATAGTACCGGATGACCTCAACAAACGTAGTATCCGCGTTCATTACGTCGTCCGCAAGATCTTCCAAACGAGAGTTTGCCGTCATCGCGAATGACCACATTTGTTTGCCATATTTCTCTTCACGATCGAGATCAGTGAAATGTTCTGCAAGGTCCTCGCGAATAGCTTTGAGGCCTTCCCGCAGCTCTGTCAGCCCTTTACGGACATCTAGCAAATTGACTATTCTTGATTGTGAGCTATTATCCATGAACATTAATATTTCAAATGCATACCTCGGTACGCTTCTGCAGGCCTCTCCAGTTCGTCCAGGAATTTCTCAGTTCCTGGGAACAACTTATGAACTGTTCTTTCTAAGAAGTGTAATAAAGTGGTATTGTTCACGGATTTGGTGTCCACAAGCTAGCATCAATTTAGTCCGGTGAAAGGTGAAATATTCATGATTTACAGTACCTTGTTGATACTGCTGACTTTGAACCCAAAGGCTCCACCTTTCAGACCGGTACCGTTCATGTAATTTCCGATAAGCAAAATTAGCTATCATGTTGTCAGCGTACATATATATATCACATCCACAGTCTAATCACCTTGAGGAGCTCCTTGAAAGACTCGGCGTGCAACAATGCCTGGCCGGCTTCCGATAACTTCCTGGCTCCCTAAATACGAGTTAGTGCTCGAACTAAGCGACCGAGTCTGGTATCCTTACATCGTCCAGCAGTGACCATCGTTCTTCAAATGCTCGGCGATACAGCATGCCTTTGATTCGAGGACCGAGACGTTCAATCTGAATGAGTCTGACCATCAGGCGATCAGAAGGATGTAACTCGGCCAGCTCGCTTGCGTCCGCGTTTTTGTAGACATTGAGCTTGCCAACCTGGTCGTAATTTATGTATCAGTGTCAGCCGTCTAAGGACTAGAACGCTCTGACCTGTTCAGGCGACGGCAAAACTCGTTGTAACTCGCTCAAAAAGAGCTCTGTACACATGTCCTGATCAAAGTCACGAATTCTGTCTGCAATTTCTTCTGGCTCTAGCCTCTTCACGCCCTGGATGAGAATTTCTGAGAAGGATGTAAGCAATTAGTCACAACAGAATAAGACGTAACTTACCGACACGCTTCTTGGTCTGTGTATCAAGGACACTCTTGAGCTCAGCACGCTTCTGTCTTGCTGCTCGAAAGCATTAGCCATTAATCATGTTGAACTGACTACTCGTTTCTCACCCATCATGTTGATAACCATCTGCTTGGCTTTGAAGTCCTCTTCCATTGCAACCCACACTCCATCAAGTTGCATCCTCTGGAGCATATCATTCTCGGACAGGGTATCATCATCATTCCAAATTGTTTTGGAGACCTGCTGCTGTGGTAGTTTGTCCCATTGCAATTGTTTCATTTTCGTGCTTGGCGTTATGGGCATGCCCTTACGAGCTTGCATGAGGTTGTTGAGATTGGCGCCTAACAAAGCAGAAGCTCTCGTGGAGGATGTCCCAGACCTCATACCGGGAAGGGGTGGAGGTGGAGGAGCCGACGGAGTGCCTGGAGTAGAGCCATAAGGCGTCCCTGAGCCTGGAGGTGGTGGTGGCGGAGGAGGAGGAGGGGGCGGAGGAGGGAACCCGCCTGCAAGCCCACCTGAAGGAGGAGGAGGAGGAGGAGGCGGTGGTGGAGGCGGTGGTGGCGGTGGAGGAGGGGCAGGAGGAGTTGACGTAGACGATGTTAGTGATGTAGTGGGTATTGATGTTGATGTTGACGAAGCAACGGCATCTTCTGGCAGTGCAGGTAGAGGGGCATTCATGGGACTTGAAGCGACCGAAGGTATTGGCTTTCCTCTTGACACAAGGTGCCGAGTAAGCTGCTCCGCAAGAGAGCCAGGCACAGGTTTTCTGTGAGTTTCGAAAGATTCGTGTGAGCCAACTGAAGTTGGTATTGTTGTCTTGTCGTTGTCACTGTCATAATCGTCACCGGATCCAGACGATGACCCACGACTATAATCACTGTTGGAACTTATGCCTGCTTCTTCCAGAGAGGGGGGCAAAAGTCGGTTGCCTCCAGTGTTGGGTGTGGCCAGAACTGGACGCTTTGTTCTACGAGGTGAGTTCCGTATGCTTCTAGCATTTGTCGTGGGGGTATACTGCAGCAAATGTTAGCATCGCTCGAGTTCAGCCCAATAGTAAAATAGCTTACAGAAGTCGGACCATTCTCAAACTGCTGCTGGATCTGTTCTTGCTCTTCATCATCATCAACGTCCATGAATTGTGAGTCTCGTGCCGTCTCATCGCCAGCAATCTTCCCATTCTTGGGCCTCTTCTGGGAGGCTTTACCAGGTTGTCGACGGCCATTGCTAGGTGCTCCACCTCCACCTCCACCTCCACCTCCACCTTCATCATCATCATCATCACCCTCATCGTCTTCGCCTTCGTTAATTGTCCCTGACTGTCCGGCTTTCTTCCCTCTGCGACTGGCTTCACGGCCCTCGAGGATGCTGATGGTTTTATCGCGCTGGAAATGTTTCTCGAGTGTTTGAACGAGTGTCTTGCGATCCATGCCACTGGTGCTGGGGTTGTCGAGTATGGTATTAACCTCCCTCCCAACCTCCTTCAGCATACGGAATAATTCCATGATCTGTGCTTCAAGCTGGGCAATTTGCTCTTCGTACCCAGCCTTCTGCGTCTCCAATTGACCTTGAAGTCGACTGGAGGCTTCTCTCGATATTGCCAGTTTTTCCTCTAGTCGTGTCACCTTGTCTTTCAGTTGTCCGACAAGCCCTTCTTGTCCTTGAGCGACTTCAGCTTCCAAATTTTCTTTATCCACCTTAAGCCGAAGCATTTCCGACCGAGCCTGTCCAGCTTCATCTTCAAGTACCTTCGTGCGATCTGCTTCGTTGAACTGGGCAATGATACGCTCAACAGAATGGCCGAGGCGAGCTTCAGCACCGTTGAGTTTCTTGTCCAATACGACATCTGTGACCAAAGAGTCGATAAGCTGGAAATAATGTACCATTGGCGCTCCATCCTCGTGGATGAGTAGCATATGCTGCATCATGGACAGGAAATATTCCCGAGCTTTGGTGTCCTTGATTTTGTCCACTATCGCAGAATAAACATCCGCAGGATTATTCAAGTCCTGAAGGATCTCCTGGTTCATCCGTTCCCGTAGCCTCTGCTCGTCCTCCTCCAGAATATCTCGTAGCTCATCGATCCTAGCGTCGATAGTAGAGACACCAAAACTGCTGAGGAGTTCAATTATCCGGTGCAGACCAGCAGCTTCCATTTGACTCCGATGATGAAGTCGCAACTCGAAGTCTGGCTCAAGGGTAAGCAAGCCCACTATCAACGCAACGTTAACAAACTATATGCGGAGATTAGGCTCTGAGTAATGTGCAATGAAATTCTCCACGACATACCGCATACTCGTTCAGATTCTGTTCCATCCCAGCAGATTTCTTGACTTCATCGCTCGCGCCCACAAGACTGCCCATTTTACCTCGGCCAGTCAAGGCTTGTTCCAGCGATTTGAACCAGTAATCGTATGGACCTTGTCCCTCATTATTGGAAGTGCTTACTGCCTCAAGACCGGCGACAACGAGAGAGTGTGCCTCTCCATCATGCCAATACGTGATGAAGGTGAGTAACTCAAGGACAAGTCTTCGACTAGGAATGTGGGGAGAGTTGAGTGAAGATGCGACCTGGGTCACGATGAGATGGTGCTTCAGGGATTCTTCGGCAGCTTCAACATTGTTGAAGATAGAACGAAGACACTTCAGAATCTCATATTCCAACTGTAAGTCGTCTTCTCTCCTGGGAAGGAAAGGAACGTCTGTTAGGCAATACCCATATAGAGCCGTGCTGCTCTAAACATACCTTTGTCTTCCCTTTCTGCTAATATGGGTTAACGTCTGTGCCAGCACAGATGAGCCCTGGAGGGATATGAAATGCATGAACCATCTAGACGCGCCCCAAGTCAGATGGCAGGTTTCATGTAGAATCACTTTCGACGCACTCATAATCCTTGCTGCGTAACGAGACGTTGAGGATCCCAGCTTGCTTCTGAGTGATTGTTTTCTGCAGAAACTTCTGTATAAACCACTCCGGCGACTGAACGCTTGTTTCGTTATGGCGCCTCGCCTGATCATTCTCCTTCTCCTCCTTATATCGTATTTGCCAGTCATTGTAGACCATGTGCCATTTCTGCTCTATAGAAAGGTTTTTCATCTGGTTGTCGGCCACGCCGCGAGTGCGCATTACGTTCTCGAACAGGGCATTGATTTCTTCGTCCGTGTCTGGCCGTGGGAAGTCTCCGCCTGATTCATGAGGACGATGTGGGTAGAATTGGGAAAGATGGGACTGGTGAGAGCCTCCGTCGAAGGATGGTGCGTATCGTGATCCACGGTGACCGTCTGATCGTGTAGTCATTCCTGACGTTGGTCGGTGGCTGGGAGAGCCTGGGACTTGTGAAGGGGTTTGATAAGGAGATTGGCCCAAGTCTACAATACTAGAACCACGACTGTGGCTAGACGAAGCTTCACTGCGTCGACTCCGCGACTGTGTAGGGGTATGTAGCGTGCCTGTGGACGAGGATGCAAAGGATTCGTTAGCTAAGGTCGAACTATCGGTGCCAAACGACGTATTGGGAGACTGAGGCCGTCCAAAGGAATGCTGGCTGCCATAATTGGCATAGGTCTGCTCCCTCTCCGCTCTGCTATTCTGCATCGCACGCTTGTTGAGCTCTGTGCCATTCTGAGAGAGGGTAGGGTTCGTGGTAGGCGCTGATATCAATGGTCCTCCTCTGAGTCCTTGGGAAACGGTGCCCACTGGAAGTGGACTTCGACTGGATGGAGCAACCTTGTCATATGGGACGGAGACGTCGTTGAGGTCGGATAGCGAGGATTGCCGTTGTTTCTGTTTCCTGCGCCCGAAAATGCTATCCATTACAGCTCTATTGCTGGCCGCGTTGCCTACGACGATCCAACGCTGTTGATGAGAACTTCAGGCCCTGAAACAGGATGGGGGCGACAAGGACAAGAGAGGATCACAACGCCCACTGCAGCATGAACTTCTTTGGCCACAGGGTACGCTTAGGTAAGCATGTGCACTGTTTGCGGTTCAAGCAGACTGGAAGGACGTTGGGTGAAAAATGGTGGTTCGGTTTTTACGAAGAATGCGTCGGAAACAAGCTACAAATTTGGTTGAATATCATATCCATAGAAGAGTGTACATGTAGTTTGTCTACTAAGTGGCAGAGTTACAGTCTCGAGATTCGACAGTCCATGCAATCATCGTGCGAAGTCCAATACATGTGTACAAGAAGGGTTCACGTCTGGGCACCTGTTCTGACACCTCGTTCATGGTTCTGCAGCTCTTTCAATTTTCGTTGCTGGCTTCGCAGGGGTAGGTGGCGTGAGAGAGACGTAGACATCGGCGAATACACAAGGCTGAGAAGGCGAGATATGCAAGGCTGCCACAGATTCATAGCTCATGATGGTATGCATTCCACGCCTTTGAGGGTTTTTGTAATCGCGAACACGGCGCCTGCAGGATAGAACGACAGGCAGAGTGAGCAGGCCACAAAAGAGAACGATGAATGCGGCTATGATAGCGAAGAGAGCACTGCTTGGTAGAGACACTGTATCTGCTGTGAGCTATGTTCCGTTTTTCAGGCAAGCGAGATCCCACTCACTAGTAGAGTGTGGTCGTGGTCGTGGTAGGTAGCCAGGATCCTGAAACGGATTCGAGTGGGTCCCTGCCTGCACTGCGATTGATCGGAGCCACGTGGTCTGAATCTCTCGAGTGTTGCTGCGGATTCTCGCGCAGCGGCGTGCAGTGCTGCGGGGGGACGCAGTCGCTCTTTTACTACTTGAACGACGTCCACCAGCAGCCATGCCCCCAGAGGCTCGCTTGACGCAAACGGACCAGACAAGACCTCAACCCACCGACTTGGACCAGAGGCTCATCGCTCTTCGAAGGAAGGCAGCTGGGTGCGTTGCTTGCTGCATATATATCATGTCTGGGATATTGTCGATTGACCTATCCGTTGGGTATCAGTGCTTCTAAGCCTAAAGACCGACAGGAGCGACCTACAACAGCGAGGAAGATGCTTCAGACACTAACTCCCA
>Ga0247730_1001056_pt1 | contig 16461 bp, 11 predicted proteins | sample UWRJL073202C2_FD_180959 | JGI IMG/M metagenome (GOLD analysis project Ga0247730, IMG submission 180959) | Plant litter microbial communities from Arlington Agricultural Research Station in Wisconsin, United States - UWRJ-L073-202C-2 | ecosystem: Environmental > Terrestrial > Plant litter >... | reverse complement strand
ACTCTCCGCCAAGCGCTAAGCTCACGCTTGATTGCTCGACCCGCGCGGAGGTGGTCGAGCAAAAATGGTCGGGCTGCTCAGTCTATGAACCGGTTAGCTTTAACATCGCCGTCCCGCGATTGCAGGTAGACGGTGTAAGGCAGAACCAGCGTGTCGGTAACACCCGAGAGGGCCATATCCGCTACGACCAACGCAACCCCGGGGCGGACCTCGTGACCGTGTAACTTTCTGGGCTCAGCATCAAGCGCGCAGTAATCAAGCGAGACCCCGCTGTAAATCCGGGGAATGTAGGCGCAGTTGGAATTCCAGCGCCCAAGTTTATTGGCGGCCACCGAGTCACTGCTGAATGTCGTATTGATCGTGCCGCAACCTGTGAGGCTGGCCGAAACGAGAATGGCGCAGAGGGTTTTCATTCAAGCGTCCTGCTTCTAAATGTTTGAGATTAGCGTGGTTGGCTTTTGATTACGATTTCGGATTTTGTGACCTTCGCCGGTCTGGCTGCTAGCGATACGGGGTGTGTATGTTGATCCGTTCATAGAGGTCGCTGAAACACCCAAGTGCCTGCGACTTGCAGGGACTACCGCCCACTAATTTCCAGGTGTCCGTCACAGCTCAGCAATGCCTGAAGCCTTTTCGATCCGATATCGAACGGGACAATCCACCAGTTTGTATGGGAGTCGTACCTTGACCCGGGCTGCAGCTCATACGGAGTATTTTTCACCATCTCAGGATGCCGTTCAAAATAGCTGTCCAGTGATTGCCGCCAGAATTGTTCCCCGTTTTCGGGGCAAGGCAGGTCATTTGAGTCGTCGCATCCGGACAGCACGAGGGGCAGCAGGAGGGCAAAAGTTTTAATGCCAGCTTTCATCGCCAGTTCCTTGGGAAAGGATGCCCAGCCTAACAGAGAGTTTTGTAAGGCTGCCTCGTTTTACCTGGCGTCAGGTAGTCCGCAGACGGATCTGTAGGAGCGCGCTTGCCCGCGATGATCGATGACGTGGTACTGCTGATGAACCGAGATGCCTGGTACGCGGGCAAGCCTCGCTCTAACGGATTCATTCTTTGTACGCACAAAAAAAGCACCTGCGTCGCCGCAAGGTGCTTTTTTGTACTGCTGGATTTGGTGCCGGGGTAATCTGAACTGGATGGTTAAATATCTGATATATATACATTTTCTGTTTTGTTATTCGAGTGGAATACTTTTTGGAATACCAGGGCTGGGAGCTGTCGCAAAGGAGCGGCAAGCTGTCTGCCGGGTCCTTCCTTTTCGCGTATCAGCCTTTTACAGGGAGAGCTGCACTCAGATAGCTGCCCACACGGGCTTCACCATCAATGAGTGCTTCGATGACTGAGGATTTGGTCATTTTATGTTTTCTGGCCAGCTCAGCTAGGCTTTCTCCGGATTGTGCCGCCAGGATGAAATTGTGCTGTTTTTGATTAGATGTTTGTTCACGGTATTTTTTCTGGGTCCAGCGTTTTCTTACGGTATCTACGTAGAGCTTTTTTTCGTCAAGGGTTGTATTTGATGACTCAAAGAAAAGCAGGAGATCGGCATGGTTTCGGAAGGGGCGCTGGCCATCAGTCAGAGATGGTTTGTTTTTTATCATCCATTCCCAGGCTAATGCACATTTTTCCATCTCGGATTTATCTTCAAACCATTTGAATATCGAATCCTCCTGTAGCTGGTTATGCCAAGTCCTTTCAAGGTGTGAAAGCCATTCAGATTTCTCTACGCCTTTGTTCAAATAATCTATTTGAGCTATCAGAGAATCTTTTGCTGCTACCTGTGGCGGTAGAGGAACGGGTGGAGTGGGCTCCATGCGCAGTTTTTTCTCAATCCACAGTATTTGCCGAGTGGTATTTTTTATCCAGTCGAATCTGTTGAGTGGCAGTAAGTCAAGTTTCATTTCGTCTCTGAGTCCTTGTACATTTCTACCAGACTCGAGCTTTTCAGCTATCAACTTTAGTTGTGCTGATGATGCGTATTCACCGTCTTTCAGATCAAGCCGTCTTTTTAGTCGCTGCCAGATCCACAGGAACTGGCGTTCCGTCAATCCAAAGTCAGACTCAAATTGATCTAAAGGGTCCTTAAAGGTAAGGCCATCACTTTTCATACGTCCGTCGTCGCTTCCGATTTTCTACCGTGTGCCGAAAGATCGCACAACGGAAATACAACGTCAAATCATCGTCTATTATAGAGATGCTTTAGATGACAAATAGATTATCTCTAGATGAAGGCTAGAAAAGATCTAGTGATTTATAGATGTCTTCTAGATGGATCTTGGATGCCAAGTTTGTCTGTTGGCTCCCCTAAATACGCTGCTTTTAAAGAGGTTAGGGCTGTTTTTAATCGCCTCAGTCATCTCTGATGGTTTCGACGCCGGCACACATGCGCATCAGCTGAAGTTGACGGAGGTTGCTAGGTTTCATGACGATGCCGGCAGGCTGCGCTCCACGCAGGAAGCATGTGTCCGGGGGGGGTTGATTTTTTTTCATTAGGATGTCCATGACGTGGCGCAGATTTAAGCGCGCAGATGCTCGGCTTGCTTTTGGAGGAGGACTGCGAATGATGGCTTGCATAAGAATTTCTTTTTGGCGAAACGGCTTCTACTTAGCTGGCAGCGAATAAGCGTAATTTCCTACAAAGCGCCCCAATCCTCTGAACGCATAAGAGGAGCCAGTTCATGAGATTAGTTCGCCTGAAAGAAGTCATCGACTGCACCGGTTTGGGCCGGTCAACCATTTATAAGTACGTAGCTCAAGGAACGTTCCCAAAACCGGTCTCTCTGGGGGATCGGTGCGTTGGGTGGGTGGAAAGTGAAGTTCACGATTGGATCCTGACCAGGATTCAAGAACGCGATTTGGCCGAGGGCGTAGCTGCTTGATTTACGGGCATCAGGGGGGAGCTTTGGTTGCCTGTTCAGGTAGCCTCAATACGCCATGGCTGGGGCTTCCCTTGTCATGGCGCTTTATGTCGCATCGCCGACTTCCGTGGCGGCACCTCAGACAACTCCCTCAATGGACTCATAGCAAAAAGTCTCGATATATAGGGCAATATCGCTTTCATTGCTCTGCTTCTCCGGGCAGGACCTTGCCTGGCTAAGCTGGTTTTATTGATATAACCATATCTAATTAGCTACCACCCTTTAATAATCTCAAGCAGGGGGAACGTCTCAGTAGTTAAAAGATACTCAGTGAGTACCTGGTGTGTATCCAACCAGCCAGGCCGCAACCATGTACTCACTCAGCAATACCGCCTACTCCAGCTTCTCCCAGTCTCAAGCCTCGATCAGGATCGAACGACTCGTTCAGTCCATTGAGCGTACTGACAAGCCAGCTTTCGAGATAACCCAAACTCAATCCGGATACGAACGGGCACAAAGGACCAGGCTCTCCAAATACTTCGACTCCATGCAGCAGATGTTCGATCTCTTCGATGATCGTCACCCCTACGTCTACAGCGAGCACCTGCAAGCCTTCTGGGAAGCTTGTCAGGACATCGGGTTGGAACGTGGTCCGGCAGGTGTGATCTGCCTGAATGAGCATGGTAAAGCGTATCTGGATTTCCATCATTCCATGAACCTATTGGTCGCTCGGATTCGTCAGCTGATCAGTAGCAAGTGGTACAAGCGCAAGGAGGATGACCGTCGCTACGAAGCTAGTCGGAAGCAAGCCTCGCTCGGCGAATACGTCAGCCAGGTGCTTGATCGTTATTCCCGCACGGTGGTCGTTCGTGTGGATCTGCATTATCGAGCGATGGCTCGTCCCCGCCTGCGCATTGAGCATGTGTTCAATGACCTGGATAAGCTCATTCGTGCGCGGGAGCGTAATCCCATCTTCGAGCATGAGACAGGCTACATCTGCTCAGTCGAGCACGGAGAGGATAAAGGCTTTCATATCCACGCAGCCTTCTTCTTCAACGGTGCTGAGGTACGTAGCGATTTCGCTAAAGCAAGAAGGGTCGGGGAGTTGTGGGAGCAGATTACACGTGGCCAGGGGTACTTTTTCAGCTGCAACGATTACAAGGGCAACTACGGTGACGAAGTCGGAATTGGGCTGATCAAACGGGCTGACAGCGAGGCTTGTCGGAAGGTCATCAAGGCCGTGAGTTACCTGACCAAGGACAACCAATATCTGCGCATAAAGCCAGCTGGGGCGAGAACCTTCCGCGCTGGTCGCGTCCGGCGGGCAATAGCTTAAAAAATTTACACGTTGACTGGGCCGGTTGGATTCGTTCGGGCGGGGTAAGGTTCAACCATTTGTTGTAGTGCATCGCTGGGAGGCAGTTGGCAGTCAGTGCTGAGCCGCCTTTCTGCGATTTCGAGTATTGCCTCAGCTTGAGGTCAACACTTTCGGTCAGTCCTAAGAAAGGAAGTCTTCATGTCGAACAACCAGACTCAGCTGTATGACACGTTGCAATAGCTAACTCTGGGCGCCGACGCCGAATTGACCCACGTGCCGAGTCAAGACTGACCCATCTCCAAACCTGCACAAATTCAGCACAGACAATGATTCGCGAGGAATCAGACTGGGTCAGTGAAGTCTCGGCAACTGGGTCAATTCGGCGTCGGCGCTAACAAGCAGGGCACAGCCAGAGTTCCAAAAGCAGTGTCCTAACGATGCCGGATCGTCACGATCAGAGCGTGACTTGCATTCCCTGCTGCAGGGAAAATTAGGTAATCAAAATGAGTACTACTATGTTTGTAAAATACAAATGTAGACGTGCGCCTAAGGCGTGCAATAAAATTCGTTCCAACGCTCAGATCAGGTGCCCCTAGCTCATATGACGCTCTTAAATCCTCTTGCAGAGCTCGCTCAGCCACAGCGCGATCGCCTGGCTTTTATCGAGCTTCGAGTGCGCTTCGTTGGTCAGATTCGGCGGCAGGATTTGGTAGAGCGTTTTGCCATTCAGTCTGCTGCAGCGACCCGGGATCTCGCGCTGTACAGGGAGCTAGCCCCCGGAAACATCGACTATGACTCCAAGGGCAAGACCTATGTCCTAGGCGCGGATTTCCATTCGCTGTTCGATTACCCGGCCGAAAGAGTTATGTCGTGGCTGACACAGGCCTTCGGTGATGGCGAGCCGCTGAAGTTCAAAGCTTGGGTGCCGAGTGAAACTCCTTCCCAGCTGACGAATCCCGATTTGGATGTGCTTGCGAGTGTGACCCGCGCCATTCATCAGGGCTGCCCCTTGGCAGTCGAGTACTACTCGATTTCCAGTGGTAAATCGAAACGCGAGATCGTGCCTTTCGCCTTGATCGATACAGGCCTGCGCTGGCACGTCCGCGCGTTTGACCGGAAGTCAAAGGAATTCCGCGATTTCGTCATCACTCGGATAAAACGCCCAGTGGTGCTTAATGGCCAGGCCGTGGCAGCTCACGAGATGAGCGATCAAGATATTCAGTGGACCCGAATCGTCGAGTTGGAGCTGGTGCCGCACCCAGACCAGCCCCGACCGGAGATCACCGAGATGGATTACAGCATGCAGGGTGGCGTACTGCGGATGAAGCTTCGGGCTGCCACCGCCGGTTACACCCTTCGCCAATGGAGTGTGGACTGCACGCCCGATCACAGCTTGCGCGGACACGAGTACCGGTTGTGGCTGAAGGACCACCTTGCCATCTATGGCGTGCGAAATGCCGTGTTGGCACCGGGCTACCGCTCCCCTGACCAACAACGGCTCGAAGCCGAGTCGGACTGAGGGTGATGAGCATGCTGGCAAAAATCGAAAGGCTTATTGGCGAAATCGGCGATCTCAACAGCAAGTTGATCCTGCTGGTAGGTCCCAGCCACAGTGGCAAGACCCAACTGCTGCGCCAACTGGGCGACAAACTCAGCATCGCGCCACTCAACGTCGGCTTGGAGCTAGGGCGACGGTTGGCAGCAACGGCAAACAACAAGCGCGGTTTTTCGGCGAGCGAACTGCTGCGAGAGATCGCAGACATGGAGCGCACCGAAGATACGTTGCTGCTCGACAACTTGGAGTTGTTGTTCGAGCCGGGCCTGCAGATCAACCCGCTTGACCTCGTCAGGCGGTTAGCTCATTCCAAGCGCGTCGTGGCCGTCTGGCCGGGCGAGATGCGCGGTGATCGCTTGGTGTACGCCGACATGAGCCATCCAGAACATCGTGACTACAGCTGCGAAGGCGTGGTCATACTCGAAATTTGACCTGAATTTGAAAAAGAGAATGGGGAAGAGGGAACCATATGCCCACTAACATGAAATACGGAGATTTGATCCAGTTCGAGCAGATCGAGTCAGTTATTCAATTACTCGATGCCGGGCGCCCGGACGAGGCCAAGAAGCTCGTTGCGACCTATGTCATCTCCGACGACATGGCCGAGCGGATCTCCAAGCTCATGGTTCCCCAGCTCAGTTTTGACGAGTCGGTCGATCACAAAGGCGTGCTGATCGTCGGTAACTACGGTACCGGTAAGTCGCACTTGATGTCGGTGCTGTCGCTGGTGGCCGAAGACGCCGCTTACGCGCCGATGATTCGCCATCCCAAGGTTGCTGAGGCAGTTGCCCCAATCGCTGGTCGCTTCAAGGTACTGCGCATTGAGGTAGGCGGACTGCAAATGCCGCTGCGCCAGATCATCACCCTGCAGCTGGAGCGTTTCCTCGAAAAGTTAGGCGTCGACTACACATTCCCGACCGCGGACAAGGAGCTCAACAATAAGGACTCCTTCGAGGAAATGATGGCCGCGTTCGGCGAGAAATTTCCGGACCAGGGTGTGCTGCTCGTAGTCGACGAGTTCCTGGAGTTCCTGCAGTCCCGTCGCGACCACGAACTGGTTCAGGATCTAGCCATTTTGCGGCAGATCGGCGAAGTGACCAAGCACCTGAAGTTTCGCTTCGTCGCTGGTGTGCAGGAGGCCATCTTCGACAGTGTGCGCTTCCAGCATGTGGCGGACAGCATGCGCCGCGTCAACGAGCGTTTTACCCAGATCCTGATTGACCGCCAGGACGTCAGCTTCGTCGTCTCCGCGCGCCTGCTCAAGAAGACGGCCGACCAGCAGAACAAGATCCGCGAATACCTCACGCCGTTCGCCAAGTTCTATGGCTCGATGAACGAGCGCATGGACGAATACGTGCGTCTGTTCCCGGTACACCCGGATTATCTGAAGACATTCGAGCAAATCCACTTCACCGAGAAGCGTGGCGCGCTCAAGACCATAGAGTCCGCCATGCTGGCGATTCTCGACCAAGACGTACCTAGCGACCGGCCACAGTTCATAAGCTACGAAAGCTTCTGGAACACCATAAAAGCTAACTCGGTATTGCGCGCCGACCCGAATATCAAGGAAGTGATGCGTGTCTCCGAGGTGCTGGAGTCACGGGTTCAGCAGGCCTTTACGCGCCCGGCCTACAAGCCTATGGCGCTGCGCGTCATCAACGCGCTGGCCGTGAACCGTTTGACCACCGGCGGTGACATTTACATTCCGATTGGCCCCACGGCCGCTGAGCTGCGCGACGCCTTGTGCCTGTTCCAGCCAGGTGTGGAAGACATGCCGGGCGAGCCTGCCGAGAATCTGCTATCGATGGTGCAGACCGTCATGCGGGAAGTACTGAAGACGGTTAACGGCCAATTCATCTCCAAGTCGCAGGACACCGAGCAGTACTATCTCGACCTCAAAAAGGACATCGACTACGACGCACAGATAGAAAAACGCGCCGAGGCTCTGTCCGACGACGCGCTCGACCGCGCCTATTACAGCGCTGTCAAGGTACTGATGGAGTGCAGCGACGATCTGCGTTACCCCGGCTTCCAGATCTGGCAGTACCAGCTCGAATGGCAGGAACGGCGTGTCGAACGCATGGGCTACCTGTTCTTTGGTGCTCCGAACGATCGCCCCACGGCACAGCCAGAACGCGACTTCTACGTCTACTTCATTCAGCCATTTGATAAGCCGAAGTTCACTGACAACAGCCTATCGGATGAGGTCTTCTTCCGGCTCACGGGCCTGGACGACGATTTCAAGCGCCACCTGTCGTCCTACGCGGCGGCGCTGGATATCGCATCCACTGCCAGTGGTGGTGCTAAGGCTATCTACCACTCCAAGGCGCAAGATTTCTTGAGAGCCATGAGCAAGTGGCTGCAGGAAAAGCAGATGACTGCCTTCGAAATAACCTATCAGGGCAAGAAAAAGAACCTGCAAGATTGGGTCAAAGGCGTGTCGCTGCGTGATCGTGCGAGACTTGGTGCCGACGAGCGCATCAACTTCCGCGACGTGGTGAGCGTCATCTCGGGCCTGGTGCTGGGCCAGCGCTTTGTCGATCTCTCACCGGAGTACCCCACCTTCTCGGTGCTGGTGACCGAGGCCAACCGCAAACAACTGATCGGTAATGCGTTGCGTGCCCTGGCCGGCGGAACTCGCACCAAGGATGCAGCTGCCATTCTCGATGCGCTGGAATTGCTTGATGGTGATCGCGTCGATCCGGCCAACTCCCGCTACGCGCAGGAGGTACTGAATCGTCTAAAGGCAAAAGGCCACGGCCAGGTTCTCAACCGCAACGAGTTGCTCTCGGGCACGTCAGACATCGAGTATTTTGCACCCGTCAAGTACCGCCTGGAACCGGATCTGTTGGTCACTGTACTGGGTGGGCTGGTCTATTCCGGCGACATCGTACTGTCGATCACTGGCGACAAGATCGACTCCGGCAAGCTGGCCCAACTAGCTGAACGCTCCATTGAAGAGCTTAAGCAGCTCAAGCACGTTGAGGCGCCCAAGGAGATCAATCTCGCGGTGCTGCGCGCACTGTTCGAGTTGTTCGACCTACCGTCCGGCCTCGCCCAGAAGGCCAGCCAGGGTGACACCGAGCCGGTCATCAAACTGCAGGAGAAAATCAGTGGGCTGGTGCCGCGCGTGCTCAAAGCGGGCTCCGACATTCAGCAAGGCAAGCTCGGCTTTTGGGGCCAAAATCTGCTGCGCGAGGAAGAAGCCAAAGACTGGCACGCACGACTCGATTCGTTGAAGAAGTTCACCGAGTTGTTGGCTCCGTACAACACCGTCGGCAAACTCAAGAACCTGCGCGTCACGCTGGAAGACATCGACGGCCAGAAAAAGAATCTGGAAGTCCTAGCCGCTGTCGAGCGTCTGCTCGAGCTTGTGGTCGAGCTTGGTAGCACGGCGTCCTACCTGTCGCAGGCGGAGATGGTGCTGCCCGCTGATCACCCGTGGGTGAAGCAGGCCGAGGCCGCCCGCAAAGCCATCTTCGAAAAAATGAGCCAGGACCGCACGGTGGAGCATGCTGCCCTGATTCTGGTTAATGGCCGGCAAACGCTCAACCAGCTCAAGAAGGACTACATCACCGCTTACATCGCCTGCCACAGCAAGGCGAGACTGGGCGTTGCAGAGGACAAAACCCGCAATGCGTTACGCAAGGACGACCGCCTGCTGGCACTGCGCGTGCTGGCCGGAGTGTCACTGATGCCCACCAGCCAGCTCACCGCCTTCGAGGAAGCGCTCAACGGCTTGAAGAGCTGTTCGTCACTGGATGAGCCGACACTGGTAACCGCAGCCGTTTGCCCTCACTGCCAGCTACGCCCGTCTGCAGAACAGTTAGAGCTGATCCCGGCAGCCAACCGCCTGCACAAGCTGGATGACGAACTGGACGAACTGCTGGCCAACTGGCAGCAGACCCTGCTGGAGAACCTCGAAGACCCGTTTACGCAGGACAGCCTCAGCCTGTTGCCGCTCGCGTCCAAAAAGCTGATTGACGCCTTCCTGTCCTCGCGCAAGCTGCCGGACCCGATGACCGCCGAGTATGCCAACGCCGTGCAAGAGGCACTGTCGGGGCTGAAGAAGATCGCGATCAATGGCGATGAGATCAAGCAGGCGCTGCTGCAAGGCGGCTCGCCAGCCACTCCGGATGACCTGCGCAAGCGCTTTGACACATTCATGAACGAGCGTTGTAAGGGCAAGGATTCAACCAAGCTGCGTTTCGTGATTGAGTGAGGGGACAGAAATGCAGAATCAAGGTGTTTCGGACATTGACGTCCTCGCACTCTCAGTGCGCGACCCCGAGTCCAAGAAGCTTATCAATGAGGCGATTACCGCGTATCGCGGTGGTGCGCTTCGATCCGCAATTATGTCTACATGGATTTCAGTTGTTTACGATATTTTTTCGAAGTCTCGGGAGCTGTCAGTACAAGGCGATGCTGCTGCCGCTGCCTTCACATCAAAAGTCGATGCTGCCATTGATACGCAGGCTGTTGCCCAAATGCAGGCTATTGAAAGAGATCTGCTCGACTCAGCTTGTTCGCAACTTCAGCTACTTACCAAGCATGAATACGACGCACTAAAGCGTATCCAAAGCGACCGAAATTTGTGTGCTCATCCAGCGTTTGTCACTGATGATGACTTCTTTCAGCCAGTTCCAGATCTGGTGAGATCTCACATCGTTCATGCTCTTCGCCTATTGCTGATACATGCTCCGCTTCAAGGTAAAAGTGCTTTGGCAAGGTTTAGAACGGATATTCTCAGCCCGTCTTACCCACGAAGTCGGGAAGGTATTAGGGTGTTCGTGGTTACAAAGTATTTAGGCCGAGCGAAGGATGTGTTGGTTTCTAATTTGATCAAAGTTCTCATCAAATCGCTCTTCTTGGATGACTCCCATGGATTTCTAAGTAGACGTCGATTAGTAGCCTGGACGCTCAGTGAGGTAGCCCAGGCTAAACCAGCAATTTTCGAAGCTGTGGCTAGGCCATTTGTGGGCTCTTTCTTTGAAGGCGTTGAAGATGAAAAGCTGATGGAGGTTTGTGTTCTTTTAGGAGCAGAACCTCGAATGTGGGACTGGTTTTCGGAGGTAGTCAAGCTACGAGTCCGTCGTCTTATCGAAGACAGTAGCGTGGCTCAATTAAAGAGCCATCTCTGTTTTGATGCTTTTGCAGTGCAGAGTGTTTCGGATGCGCTTCTTGCTCGTTTTTATGCTCTTGAGAGCGAAGAGCAGGTAGAGCTCATCACGGACAATCCCAAAAGAGAGTTTGTGGACCAAGGCATCCGTTTATATTCAGACGCACCCAACTACCGAGAGTCGGACCGTCTAGGACAGTCGATAATTGTGCCTCTTGCTGTGCAGTTCACAACTCAAGATGTACAAAAACTACTTGATGCAGTGCTCGGAAATAGTCAGATCTCGTACGCGTCCGGAACAGCTGATGTCCTGCTTGAGGTTTTTCGAATTAATCAGTCATTGCTTGGCGAGACCAAGGAGTACTGGCAGGGATTTGTGGACAAAATGACAGAGCAGCATGGCGGTAAAGAAGATGCCCATTATTCATATCCCGCAATTCGAGCGCGGCTTGCTGCTGTTTAAAGGAGAAATTTCGTGACTGATCAGTTGTTTTCTGAGCATAAGCAGGGTATTTCCGTCGAATGCCTTGGCAATACATTTTCAAGCGAACAAGCCCGACGCGATCACTTTACCAAGCTGCTGGCCGAGAAGCTGAAAGATCCGGCGTTCCGCAAGATCGAAGGATTCCCGCAGGGCACCGATGAAGCAATCCTGACAATGTCTGACCCGCCGTACTACACCGCGTGTCCGAACCCGTTCCTTGAAGAGTTCGTGCGTCACTACGGTAAGCCTTACGACCCCGGCGAGAGGTACAGCCGTGAGCCACAGACCATCGACGTCTCGGTCGGCAAGACCGACCCGCTCTACAAAGCTCACTCGTACCATACCAAGGTGCCGCATCTTGCGATCGTGCCGTCGATCCTGCATTTCACTGAGCCGGGCGACGTTGTCCTTGATGGCTTCGCAGGTTCGGGAATGACTGGTGTTGCGGCGCAGTGGTGCGGGATGGCTCCTGCGACTTACAAGCACCAGCTTGAAATTGAGCGGAAGAAGTCAGGACTCCCGCCTCCTGTGTGGGGCGAGCGCAGGGCAGTACTTAGTGATTTGTCACCGGCTGCAGCATTCATTTCTGCTAACAACAACCTACCATTTTGCGTAGAAGGGTATGAAAAGGCGGCGGGGACGCTGCTGGAGGAACTTTGGCGAGAAGTAGGATGGATGTATGAAACATCGCACAGTGATGGAGTGAGTCGAGGCCGCATCGACTACACCGTCTGGAGCGAGGTTTTCGTTTGTCCAAGTTGTAGCGCAGAAACGCTTTTCATGGGAGCGGAGAAGGTTTCGCGTGAGGGAAAGCGGGATCTAATTCGCTGCGACGAATGCAAATCCGAGGCGAGAAAGGAAGAAATGGAACTGGCCCGCGAAAGCTTTCTCGTAGGAGATAGAGTCGAGTGGAGGCCAAAGCGAGTCGCTGTGTCCATTGTCTATAAGGTGGGCTCTAAGTCCTTTAAAAAGGAGCCGGATGACGCTGATCTCGAGATTTTACGAAAAATCGATGGGTTGGCGTATCCATCGAATTTCCCGCACCTAGAATTTCGTTCCTCTAAAACGTTCAACGAAGGACGTATGAGGACCACTAACACCCGAAATACTCGCAGCATTTTTCTGCCTAGGGCGGCCCACGCTATTGCCAGACTTTGGGAGCTCGCAGCGGCCGTTTCAGACAACAAGCTTAGGATGAACCTTCTCTATAGTGTAGAGCAGGCGATCATAAGCATGAGTGTTTTCAACCGCTATCGACCAAGTGGATACTCACAGTTTGGTCAGCATCTTACGGGCGTGTTTTATGTCGGGTCGCAACACTCGGAATGCACCCCATGGTACATCCTGGAAGGGAAGTTTAGTCGTGTAGAAAAAGCCTTTCGTGGCTTTCAATCCAAGGTTGGCAATGCGGTTATAAGCACCGGTTCATCTAGCTCAATCGGATGCCCAGATAGTTCTATCGACTATGTGTTTGTAGATCCGCCGTTTGGGTTCAACATTTTCTACGCAGATCTTAATAAAATAGTTGAAGCGTGGCATCGAGTTGTAAGCGATGTGGCGGGGGAGGCGGTGATAGATGATTACATGGACAAAGATGTCCATGTCTATAAGGGAATGATTAGGGATTGTTTTGCGGAGTTCTACCGAGTTTTGAAACCTGGTCGCTGGATGACTGTGGTTTTTTCTAATAGTCAGGCCAAAGTTTGGAATGCAATTCAGGTCGCACTCCAGGAAGCCGGGTTCGTCGTTGCGGAGGTCACAACGCTGGACAAGCAGCAGGGTAGCTTCAAGCAAGTTACGTCCCCAAATGCCGCCAAACAAGACTTGGTCATAAATGCCTACAAGCCGAATGGTGGCCTAGAGGAACGGTTCATTCGAAACGGGGGCACGACTGACTCTGTGTGGGATTTCGTGCAAACACACTTAAAGCAATTGCCCGCTGTCAAAGTCACGTCCGGTTACCCGCAGGAGTTGTTGAATATAGTCGAACGCGATCCGCGTCGTATTTACGACCGTATGGCATCTTGGTTTATCCGCCACGGCGCAATGGTGCCTATCTCAACGCCAGATTTTTTGGCTGAGCTGCCAGTTCGCTTCCGCGAAACGGACGGGATGGTGTTCCTTCCCGAGCAACTGGTTGAGTACGAAAAGGTGCGGTCTCGTATTCCGCAGGTGAGGCAGGCGGAGTTGTTCGTTTCTGATGAACGCAGTGCCATCGATTGGCTGACCAACTTCCTGCTCAAGCGCCCATCCACCCGCTCGGAAATCCACCCGGAGTACATCCCGCAGATCGGTTCGGCCAAGCGCAAGGGTGAGATCATTCCGGAGTTGGACCAGCTGCTGGAAGACAACTTCTTGCGCTATGACGGTGCCGGCGAGGTGGCCAGCCAAATCCACAGCTACCTCTCGACCAACCACAAAGATCTGCGGGGGTTGGAGAAGAACAGTCCAGCACTGGTAACCAAGGCCAAAGATCGTTGGTACGTACCTGACCCAAACAAGGCGCAGGACTTGGAGAAAAAGCGCGAGAAGGCGCTGCTCAAGGAGTTCGACGTCTATCGATCGTTCACTGGCCGCAAGATCAAGGAGTCCCGCCTGGAAGTGCTGCGTGCAGGCTTCCGCGCGGCGTGGGCCAACAACGATTACGCGACGATTATCAGTATTGCCGCCAAACTGCCCGATGCCACCCTGCAAGAGGATGAGAAGCTGCTGACGTTCTACGACATGGCACTGACTCGTACCGAAGACGGGATTTGAACGTGGCCAGTAACGGGTTCACTATCGGTAATTGGTGTTGGCTCACCCGGCAGGCATCGGCTTGCCAGGTGATCGAGCGTCAGGACGTATGGGGTGAGGTTGCGTACCGCGTCTGGCTGCCGGCTAAGGACGCGGTGGTGCGTGCGAGGGCTGTAGATCTGGCACCGCTGGCAAGTATCCAGCCGAGCGTTGAGCAGGTCCTGCACACCACGGCGGCGGCCAAGCTGCTGGACGCGCTGGAGGACAACCTGCTGCTGGCGCCGATCCAATCTAGTGTAGTGCCTCTGCCGCACCAGCTCTACGCTCTGAACCGCGCGGTAAGCCGTGATCGCATTCGCTACCTGCTGGCAGACGAGGTGGGCCTCGGCAAGACCATCGAAGCAGGCTTAGTACTGCGCGAACTGAAACTGCGTGGCCGGGTGAAGCGCATCCTTGTGGTGGCGCCGAAAGGGCTGGTGCGCCAATGGCAGGCCGAAATGCGCCTGCATTTCGGCGAGAAGTTGCAGTTCATCGAACCGTCCGAGCTGGCGGCCTTCCGCCAGTGGCGCAGCGGCGGTGCGGGCGAGGAAGAAAACTTGTGGCGTATGCACGATCAGGTGATCTGCTCACTTGATTCGGTCAAACCCATGGAGAGCCGCCGCGGCTGGAGCTTGGAGCAGCTGAACACCTACAATCGCGAGCGATTCGAGGACTTGATCTCCGCGTCGTGGGATCTGGTTATTATCGATGAGGCCCACCGTATGGGCGGCAGCACCGAACAGGTCGCTCGCTACAAGTTGGGTGCTGCGTTGGCGGAAGCGTCGCCCTATCTTTTGCTGCTGTCGGCCACGCCACATCAGGGCAAAACCGACCAGTTCATGCGCTTAATGCAGTTATTGGATAGGGAAGCCTTTCCGGACGAAGGCAGCGTCAGCCGCGAACGGGTGCGGCCCTTCGTAATCCGCACTGAGAAGCGGCTGTCGATCAACGCCGAAGGCCAGCCGCTGTTCAAGCCGCGCGTCACGCGGCTGCAGGCGGTCGCATGGCAGGCACGGCATGGCTTGCAGCAACGCCTGTACGAGGCGGTGACCGACTATGTGCGTCACGGCTACAACCAGGCGGTGGCAGCCAAGCAGCGTCACATTGGCTTCTTGATGATCTTGATGCAGCGGCTGGTAACGTCGAGTACCGCAGCCATCCGCACCACGCTGGAGAGGCGGCAGACCCTACTCGATGCAGCACAGCCCCAAGCGAACCTATTCGAGAACACCAGCCAAGACGAGTGGGCGGATCTCGATGGACAATCTCAGGTGGATCTGGCCATGCAATCCAGTGGCTGGGAGTTGGAGAAGTCCGAAGTTGAGATGCTGCTGGAACTGGCACGCGAAACTGAGGCTGCGGGCACCGATGCTAAGGCCGAGGCGCTGCTGGAACTGATCTACAAGCTGCAGCAGGAAGAAGGCGATCCAGCGCTTAAGGTGCTTATATTCACCGAATTCGTACCCACCCAAGCGATGCTGACCGATTTTCTTTCGAGTCGTGGTTTCTCGGTGGCGACGCTCAACGGCAGCATGGATCTTGAAGCCCGCACTCGTGCTCAGCAGGTGTTCTCCAAGGATGTGCGCGTGCTGATTTCAACAGATGCCGGCGGCGAAGGTCTGAACCTGCAGTTCTGCCATGTCATCGTCAACTTCGACATGCCTTGGAACCCGATGCGGATTGAACAGCGTATTGGCCGTGTCGACCGTATCGGTCAGCATCATGTGGTGCGCGCCATCAACTTCGTATTGGAAGACACTGTCGAACACCGTGTGCGTCAGGTGCTGGAGGCAAAGCTCGAGATCATCGCGCAGGAGTTTGGCGTCGATAAGGCGGCCGACGTTATGGACTCGGTCGAGGCCGATCCTATCTTCGATGAATTGTTCTTGCATGGCCTGCAAAACCCGGATGCGATCGAGCAGGAATGCGACGTCGTGGTCTCGCAACTGCGATCCACATTGGCGGAGTCGAAGCAGAACAGCGATCTGCTGACAACGGAGCACGATCTAGATGCGGATGACGCCCGCAAATGGCGTGATCATCCGGCCCAGTTCTGGCTGGAACGCGCCATCACCAATGGGTTGGCCTCACGCGGTGGTTCAGCCACCAAAGCTGGTAGTGCCTGGCGATTGAATTGGGCGGACGGCAGCGAGTCGGCGCAGGCGTGTTTCGACGCCCGCACGGCGGACGAGAACCCGGAATTGGAGTGGGTGACGATGGAAGACCCACGCGCCCGCGCCATTATCAGCGAACTGCCACGCGTTGTTTCCGGCCAGCCGTTGCCGCTGATCCGAGTGACGGGTTTGCCCGATTCAGTGCGCGGCATCTGGTCCCTGTGGGAGATCAGCC
>Ga0247730_1001055_pt1 | contig 16461 bp, 16 predicted proteins | sample UWRJL073202C2_FD_180959 | JGI IMG/M metagenome (GOLD analysis project Ga0247730, IMG submission 180959) | Plant litter microbial communities from Arlington Agricultural Research Station in Wisconsin, United States - UWRJ-L073-202C-2 | ecosystem: Environmental > Terrestrial > Plant litter >... | reverse complement strand
ATAGCTATCGTCGGTTCCGTCCAGCAGATGCCGTCAAGCGCAACAAAGTCGCTTTCGACTTTTTGGCGGAAGAGTTAAGGAAGCCCTTCGGTGGTAAGACCGTAGTCGTAACTCATCATTGTCCTATCCCTGAGACAGCTGGGATGGATGATCACGGCCATCTCAACGCTGCCTATTCCAACAGATGGCATGCGTTAGTTGAGATGGCTGATATCTGGATTTTCGGCCACACCCATCACTCGATTGATACAGAGCTCAGCGGGTGTCGGCTCATATCAAATCCGCGCGGCTACCCTGGCCAAATCACTGGATTCAATGATGCTTTAACCATTGAAGTTTGATCACTCGCGCAAGTCATTGGAGACGGAAAACGAGGTGTACTGGATCAAAGATTTCGGAGCGACCATCTCCGATTTTAGGCTCTTCAAGTTACCGAAGGTGATCCAAAGGGCGCGCATTGCTGTGCCAGATGACGACGTCGTCGGGTATTTCATTTGCGCGTTGGAGAGGCCTCCACAAATGACGGGCCTCCTTTTTTGCGACCAAAAAAGGCACTTCCCTCAAGGTCTCCCTGTTCGAACGTTACCCGTAGTTTCAAGGTGTTGGCGACATGGATATCTCGCGGTCACGGTCAGCGATGGTGGAGTTTTTGTTGTGGCCCATTGGCTGTACGAAAACGGAGCCCTGGATCGATTCGACAGGGTGCACTGACACTGCCGCACACAGCGAAGCAACCGAGAATAAAGGTAAAAGAGATGGAGATCCCACGCATCATTTCGGACGCGCAAGCACTGGACTTTGGACTGCCCATCACTGGCTATATCTGCTGCGCTTCGGTTCGATTTCCTTGCCTAATTGGCATCGTATTTTTGGATCGGCTTGGGCGTTTTGAGGATGGCGGTTATATCTGCACGTCGTGGGTTCAAAACACCTTGATCATTCATGGTTTTTTGGTATGCGAGACAGTCACCGGGAGTCGATATGTCGTCTGCCATTGGCTGCAGGAGGACGGACTGCCCCCGCCCGATGTTCTTCACTGACGCGCCTCGAACGTGTTCGTTCCTCCATTGAAATGCCTGGTAGGCCAAGGCGAATCGAACAGGAAGGAAGCCATTATGCGATGGTGGAAATCAAAGCCGCTCTCTGATGAAGAGAGGGAAATCTCTGAGGCCATCACATCCCTCAAGACCCTGAAGGTCGAGAACGGCTGCGTTTCAATAAGTCCCAGCGAAGTGCTCGAACAACCTGGCTATATTCAGGATCGGGCGGAGGCGGGGGCGATCGTTCGTGCTCGCCAACGCCATATCGTACGCGATGCATCTTGGGACGCCCTTGACGAATTAGGCCTTGAGGCGTTCTCAGTCTCAGTGGCGCATAAGCTTTTCCAAGCTCGCGCTGAAGGACTCTCACTGGACGGTGCCATCATACAGTTGCGCGATTCATTGAAGCATGGGGATGGAACATGAACGATGTAGCGCAGGATTTGAGTGAGTTGCTTTGCAGCGCCGGTAGTCTTGCCAGTGGCTTTACGGGCGACGTGGAGGAGGGTGAGCAGGAAGCGATTCTGGCTTTTCCCAACAAGCCATTCTGCCTAGTTAGAAATTGGCGATTGATCGAAATAGAAGTCAGCGATGCTTACAAAACGGCCTTAGCAAGCGATGGGCTTTCACCCTTTGTGCTCTACGCGAGCGACGTGGTTTCGCACAGCACTGGCAAAAGGCAAACCGGTGATTGGGTACGCACAACGTTCCAGCAATCACTTACGCAGGGGTTTTTGTTTGAAAGCGTAAACACCGTCTACGTAATGCTGGGCTCCGGTGTTCGAATAAAAGCCTCGGCCGACGCGGTTTTAGCCATCGGACAATGAACCCTGTTGGCGCTCCAGCTGGCACCGCTTTCACTGAAAACTAACAACAAAGCTCCCCAGCTTTTGAAAGCAAAAGTCACCAGCCATCCGGCGACCAAGTGAGAACATTTCGCCCGCTGGAAAGGCCGTTCGAGATAACCACCAGTTGTAAAGGTGACATATGAAAGACGAGCTCCTACCAATCCTGCGGCGATTTCATCGGCATTTACAGGGTTGTGCTGATGATTGGCGGCGACCAGATTGAGATGATTACGTCCGTCGGTAAACTAGCGGGTTATTTGTGGAAGGACAAGAAAGTGCCTGGCTTCCATTTGTTGAAGCGCGTTCAGAAGGGTGAATGAACCTCAGCCACTGGAACGACATTTTCTCAAATAAGGTGTAAGTGTCTCTTGCATGTCGACAACAAAATCGCATTTGGCTTTCGGCGATCGGTCTCGACGGCGGTACCTAGGCGTAAGCCTTCGTAGTCAGCGGGCAATAATGCCCTTTTTCCAATTCTACAAATGCTCCTATTATCTTTAGCAGCCCTTATTCTCGCGAGGAAGGATCAGATGCTGATCGAACTCGATCTGAACATAAATGATACCGAGTCACTGCTGCAACACTGTATCGGCTACCACCCTAGCTCTGGCGACTGCCGAGAGGATTCCCGATTGTCAGACGCCTTGGAAGCCCTAGCCTTGGCAATTAGAGGCGCCATGAACGCTAAACATCTCAATGATCGGTCGACGGAAATGATTGATCCGCAACTGCTGGAAGCGGCGATCAGCCTTTTTGGCAGCAAAGCGCTTGCGATCAACTGGTTATCCAAACCCATGCGTGCCTTAGCTGGCAAACGTTCGCTTGATGTAGATCCCGAAGAAGCCTTGGCGCTGATGGGAAAGCTGGAAAATGGGTTTGGTGCCTGATAAAGCTCTTGGGACTCGACAGACTCTTTGGACTCGACAGATTGGTGTACGGAGGGGCAGTGGCTACCTCGTTTCGCTAATAGAAACGCCCCTCTCTACCTGTGACACCGCAAAAAACCAAGAAAATCCAGACATTCTGTGATGAGCATCACAATAACTGACAAGGACAGCGAAACCTCCCCTATAAATTTTTTTTGAAAAACGGAGTTCTTATATTTGAGACCAAAGGAAAAAGCATCGATCTCTGGCAATCGATATCCTCCATTTTTCAATGATTTTTATGCCGTCTTTTGATCTGCTTTTGACCTGCTACAGGTCTGCTTTCTGCGTCTGCTGCATAGACGAGACGGTGCGCCGGTGGTGTGCATGAGAGAGGTCGCTTCTTCGGCCGTTAGGCCGGCTGCTTTCCTTTTGACTGCGAATCACGATCTTAAAATCGGGCTAGCTACGTCTGAAATTAGCCCAGTGACGGACAACATGTGATCCAGCCCTCGAACCAGTTCTACTATTCAGTCCTTAGATTGATGGACTGAAAGGCCAAGGCGATGCTGAAGCCCAAGCCGTCACGGTTTCGGCACTCAGCGCATCCTTTATTCGGCTGCGCGCACTCCATAGTGCACTTACAGATCAGCAGGTTTTTTTCTTGGGCGCTGCGCGATGTCTATGAACTCTCCGGTCTTGCAAGTAGTCGTTCTGAATCATCCCTCCAGGTTGCTGTATATGGTTCCCAAGCTCTCAAGTCACGACAATGGCTTTTCTAGGAAATGCTTTGTATTAGCCGCTCCGTGATTATTTCGATTCGTTCCTGCGCCATTCTCAAAGGTAGCTATTTTGACGGAAACAGGGAGGAGTTACGTCATGACCGACAATTAAGGCCACGCAGCGAGAGCAGCGCTCTACGCCGTTTTAAGCACCGCGGCTTCGGTTGGTATCGACATCGATTTGCTGTGTCATCTAGCGGCTGAAGAGCTCCTCAGTGAGGATGTCCGTCAAGATGCGAAGCCTTACGCAGCTGGAGCGGTCTATGAGATTGCCATGTGTATGGATTGTGTAATTGGGCCGGTCTGATTGAGCAACCTCGCATTCCATACTCATAGAAAAACATCACGGATTGAAGTGGCGGTTTATGAAGCTTGGAAGCCTACTTCACTCGTTAGCTGCAGGAGGAAGCCATGCTCAGTTATCTCTACATAGGCGCAAACGACGTCCAAGCATCTGGTCGATTCTATGAGGCGATACTCTCACCACTAGGTTATGAAACAGAGCAGGAGGAAGGGCAATTCTGCTTTTCACTGCCAAGTGTCGCTGATCCATCTAATGGGCCTGGAACCATCCACGTTGCACAACCTTTTGATGGTCAAACCGCCACGGCGGGGAACGGCATCATGCTGGCGTTTCGTGCAGGCTCCAAAGATGAGGTAAACGCGGCTCATGCTGGGGGTCTTGCGAATGGAGGGAGTGATGAGGGGGCGCCTGGTTACCGGGAGGCCTATGAAGACGATTTTTACGTCGCCTACTTGCGTGATCCATTAGGCAATAAGCTTGCGGTCTTCAATGTAGGTTAAAGGGCGAGTTGTGAAGGTGTTGCTGGCTTGAACGGTTACTCAGCAGTCTCTGGCCTCGTCACGAGTAACGGCAAGTGCGTGATCAGAAATCTGTCTTATCAAATACCTGCTCACCACTCTGGTCATTACTCATAACAAGCTTGCTACCAACGGCCTCAAAGGTGGTCTGCGCGTCTCCATTAGCATACTGATTACGCCACCGCCCCCAGCTTTTGCTGTCTTCGAAATACGTGGCCCATACCACAGTGTCGCCGGTAACGCGGCACTTGTAGTTGAAGGTCTGCCCATCGTCGGTGCGGACATAGGAAACGGTGGCGTCTTTGCCGATAGGTTTGCCTACCTTCATCGAGCCGGGATCACGTCCCATCTCGACCGCTATGGTTGCTTTGCAGATCTCAGCCTTTGTGAAATCCTCAGCAAAAGCTACGGTTGAAAGTGTTGTGAGTATTATGAATACGAGGCGCTGCATGTTGTCGTTCCATGATGGGGAGCTTGCTTGATAGCACGAACATTCGGGATCGGATAGCGCTGGCCCCATAGAGGAAGACCGAATCAGCCCTTTCCTAACTTCGCGCAGAATCATTTCACGGATGGCGAAATGCTTACACGATCTTGGGGCAATCTGCCCTATACGGCCTGATGGTGAAGTAGCAATCTAAAGCCATCAACCGCAGCACAGGAGGTGCTGCGGAGGTCACGGATGATCACCATTGCCGGGATGGCTGCCGACAGGATGTTGGAATGGTTTTGATGAGAAAAACGACCCGCTTCGGCGGGTTTTTTTATGCTTGGATTTCGCAATCTACTGCAAGCGATGCTCAACACGGGTGAGCTCTTCTGCTACGCCAGCCTTGGCTGCATTTGGCGTCGTCCAGGTAGTGAAAATAAAACGCCAGTTCGATGGAAGTTAAATCCAGGAGCACGGCCATGCTCGATGAACCGCTGTCCATAGCAAGTGGGGTAGGGATAGCGATTTGTGCGATAGGTACCTAGCTGGTGATGGGTGTCGGAGCCAGGAAAACTTTCGAAACGCCACGATTTAGCATCGACGGATCCATCGGGGGTTGAATTCCTTTCGGCATGGAAAGGGAGAGTGGCGACATGATATGTCTGCCAATCTCTACCTTTAGGGCCCCTTGGTATCAGCCCTCAGCTTAGAAGCCAGCCCAGAAGCCGTCATAACGCACGGTGGTCAGCAGCGCATCAATGATCAGAAAAAATACCTGACCGACGCGCCCAAGGTAGTGGATGGTTGAGGAACAATCACCAGGCCGGTGCTGGTGCCATAAGCCACTTCGGTACCGTAACGATGGGGCTGAAAGGTACCGTAGACGCTGAACTGGTATTGCTCATAGTCGTAGGAAGCGCGAAGGTCATAGCGGGTGTAGACCGGCATTTCCTTTTTCATGGTGCCAACATAGTAAGAGATGCCCGCGAGGTGGTAGGCATCAGCGTTGAGCGTCAGTTGCCCGCCCATAAAGGCGTCGCGGTGTTGCACGCCTGCCTTGTAGGTGTGCTCGGGCACTGGCAACTGATCGCCGGTGCCAGCCGTGGGATTGTTGATCGACGCATCAATGATCCTGCCATAGCTGGCGTAGGTGCTGAATGTGGAGGTGACCTGATAGTTGAAACTGGTCTCCACACCCTTACGCGTTGTGTCGCTGGCCTGTTCAAAAACGCCCGGTGAGGTCTGCAGCGTCTCGCTATCGTTCAGGATGTAGTAAAACTCGGTGGTGTTGGAAAGCCGATCGGTCGGTCGCACCGTGAAGCCAATGTCATAGGACGTGACCTTGCTCGGGCGAACACTGCTGTTGATCCGACCGCCGTTCTCGCTTAGCGGCAGGGCGCTGCTGCTTCCGGAACTGATGTATTCCGCTGCGGGTGACCGGAACCCTTGGGCTGCGTTGGTGAACAGTTCGAACTGCTCGGTTGGCGTCCACACCAGACCGAGCTTCGGCGTAGTGACTGAGCTGTTATAGCCAGTATCTGCGTCGCGGAACTTCAGGTTCTTGATGTCATAGTCGAAGCGGTCGTAGCGAATGCCGGCCAGCAATTTCAGCGAGTCGACCGGTTTGTACTGACCTTGGGCGAATACGCCGTAGGTGATCAGATCCTGATCGAAGTCAAAGTAGTAGTTCTGCGTGGGTTCGAAGTTGCGGTACTGCTGGCGGAAGGCATCGCCCTTGTCTCGACGCACGTCGGCACCCATCATCAGCGCCGCCGAGTCTTCGTACACGAAGTTGTAAGCAACGCGGCCTCCGTAAATATCGCGATCATCCTTGCCATAGTTGTGCGTGTTGGTGCCATTGGAGATGCCGCGCACGCGCTTGAAATCTTCAAAGTATGCCGTATAGGACAGGCCTTCTTCGCCTTGTGCGGGTGTCCGATTGAAAACATAGGTGTTGCGGTTGGCATTACCAAAGCCATACAAGTTATCAGTATCGCGGCGGCTGACTGCGCCGGCCTTGAGCGCGGGCAGGTTCAAGTAACCGTCGTTCTTGAAGTCCGACTCGTAGTGGCTGAATCGGGCTGAGTATTTCGCGTCACCGATGACCTTGGAGAGCTTCCAGAAGTAGTTGTCGCGGTTGGTCTCGGCAGCCTTGCGATAGCCGTTGGTTTGGTAGGTGTCCGCGATGAACAGGGATTCGAGGCCGTCATGCTCGCCGCCCAGCACCAGGTTGGCACGCCGGCCATCGAAACTGGCAATGTCCATGCCGATGCTTGACGCCACGTCACCGCCATCGAGGGTCTCGATGTTCACCGAGCCTGCGCGATTCTGATCGCCAGACAGCGCTGATATAGGGCCCTTGATGACGTCGACACGCTTGATCATCTGCGGCGTCAGCCACTCCAGGAACACTGGGCCATGACCGGCTCCGCCTTGGCTCGATGGAATGTTCTGCGGCACACCGTCCACAGTGACCGCCACGTCGGCACCGTGTGTGCCATTGGTGGTGAAGCCACGCATACGAAATCCATTGCCGGTGTCGCCTTGGTCGATATTGTTGGCGACTACGCCTGGCACCCGGCGATAGATGTTGGAGATATCACGATCAACGTTGAGCGTGCGAATGTCTTCCTGAGTAATCGTGGATACCGAAGCGGGTAGGCTTTCCGGCGCGTTGCTGACCTTGCTGCGCGTCAACGGCTTGATAGTCCCGGAATTGTTCCCTTCACCGACGACTTCAATCGCATCCAGTTCGGTGACGTTTTCCGTACCTGTTTGTGCCGCCGCGACCGATGCGCACGAGAACATGCTGGTTAGCGCTGCACGTGTGAAAACCCCAACCCTGGAACGATGGGCAGATAGGTACATGAAGCTGTATTCCTTAAATTGTTATGTAGTAACACTTTAGCATCAAAACGTTATACCATATCAATCGTTTATTCAGGCACCTTCTCATGTCAGGACGTGGCATAGGGTTGAGCAAACGTATTTTTGCTGCCCAAGGGTTGGGGGCTCCACTCATGACATCAGGAAGACATATGAAACTTGCACTCTCACTGGCTGTTGCAATGGGCGTTCTAAGTACGGGATCAGCCTTTGCCCATGGCATCTGGACAGAAACCCGCTATGGCCATATTGAGGTTGTTAACGGGCATGGCGCGGAGGATGAGGCCTACGCACCGGAGAAGATCAAAGGCGCATGGGCCTACGATCAGGACGGGAAGGGGGTACCCGTCACCGTTGAAAGGCTGAGCGATCACGCTCGTTTGGTGCCTTTGGCACGCCCGGCAGTCCTGACCGTCGCACTCGACAATGGCATATGGAGCAAGGGCAAAGATGGGAAGTCCGTCAATGCTCCGATGGCGCAAGTGCCGGGTGCGGTCAGTGCCAGCCGTAGCTACAAATACAGCCTGGCAATTCTGGAACCGCACGCCCTCATACCCGCCAATTTGAAGCTGGCGATGGTCATTCGTCCATTGAAAGACCCGATGGAGGTGGGGGTTGGCAACCCACTACCTGTAGAGGTGACTATCGACGGCAAACCAGCCGCCAATATTGCTTTGCTTGATGACTATCGCGGGATGGCGGACGCCAGTAGCGTAAAAACCGATGCGCAGGGGCGTGCCGATATCGTCATTCGCAACGCCGGGCTGAATATTATCGCCGCTCAGGCCAGGGTGCCGACGATCGGTGAAAAAGACATCTCGGAACGCAGCCTGTTCACCTCCCTGACGTTTGTTGGTGAAGGCCATCAACACTAAAAGGCGCGGCCGTCGCATCATTTATAATGGTGAGGTCATATGTCTTTCTAAAGAGGTTGCCCGGGCCATCTTCATAACCGTTACAAATGAAAAGGCCCGCTATCAAAGCGGGCTTTCAGTTTCAGTTTGATTAGCGGTTAGCCAATGCTGAATAGCTGTTCATGAGGTTACGGTAGTTCGGGATGCGCTGGGAAAGCAGGTTGCCCAAGCCTTCAATATCGTTACGCCAGTCACGCTGCAACTCACAGGCTACCGAGAACCAATTCATCATTTGGGCGCCGGCTTGTGTCATACGGTTCCAGGCAGCCTGTTGCACGGCGGTGTTAAAGGTGCCGGAAGAGTCGGTTACTACGAACACCTCAAATCCTTCAGCCAGTGCCGACAGTGTCGGAAACGCCACGCAGACATCAGTTACGACACCGGCAATGATCAATTGCTTGCGGCCAGTCGCCTTGATTGCCTTGACGAAGTCTTCGTTGTCCCAGGCATTTATCTGTCCTGGGCGAGCGATGTAAGGCGCATCAGGGAACATCTCTTTAAGCTCTGGCACCAGCGGGCCATTAGGGCCTTGTTCGAAGCTAGTGGTGAGAATTGTCGGCAACTCAAAGAACTTTGCCACGTCGGCCAGAGCCAGCACGTTATTCTTGAACTCGTTCGGTGTGAAATCCTGCACAAGGGAAATGAGACCGGTCTGGTGGTCGACCATCAGAACTACGGCGTCATCTTTGTTCAGGCGATTGTAGGTTGCAGTGCTCATATTGGAATCCTTTTCGAGGTGGTTAGCGGCTGTCGTTCAACTTGAGCTCAGATTAATGTTCACCCTTGAGACGAAAAAGCACCTGAGACAGGTCTCACTGTCAATCTGAAGGTGACAATCATGGAGGCGTGAAGAAAAGCGGCGATGGGAGGGGCGCCTGCGTTCAAGCGGACGCTAGCTAAACCTCTGGTGGACATCACGTTGTTTACGTTCTTCAGCCTTGAGCTCGTTCGCGCGATTCGCCGGTGGTTTGCCCACCGACCAGCCGCATCGCCTGTCGAGGGCGTGGGGGTTGCTCCGCTAATCCACGCGCTGGATGCGTCGCAGGCCTTGCTTCTGGAGCGCTTGGTGAGTGTCGCGCTTGAAGAATTGTCCAGCGATGACGAGCGGCACCACCGAGTCTGCAATCCTGCGGCCTGCCAAGTGGTGTACAGGGTCATCGACCGGACAACAGGTGTCAGTGCCTGCGCTTGATAGCCCCCAATCATTGTTGCAGTTCCAGCGATAGCGCGTGACAGTCAGCCACCTGTCGCAGCTTCCGTGGAGGTCTGTTGCATAAGGCTGAACTATACGACTATAAGAATGAATATCAATTGGCTGTAGGTTGTTTAAAGTGCAATGGTAGGGGCGTGGCATTCACACCTCCGACAGCCAATTGTTTGACGGAATGACTCCGGTTCGGCTCCAGCCCTCACCACCGCCGTCAATTATCCCTCTGATCCCTGGTGATCTCGCCACTGTGTGGATCTACGCGGAATTTATAACGAAGCCCGTCTTCCTTAAGTCCTTTACCTTCCCAGCGACCGTCATCAGCTTCGATTTTCGTGATGAGCTTGTAACCGGCGGCATTCAATATCTGTTCGGTTTTTGTCATGGTGATCCAGTCGTCACCAGGTCTTTCAGCCCAGGCGAGGGATGGGGCGAGCAGAGCGATGAAAGCGAGTAGGGAGGATTTGATCATTGGGGTTACTCGTGATTTTCCAGTGCACGAATAGGCGGACACTGGGTGGATGGAGGCCGGGGCATGACCTTTTCACATGGCAGATGTGAACAAGCAGTTTAGATAGCCCCAGGTTTGAGTGGACATCTCGAAGGCGCCTACCTTAGTCGTCGCCGCTACTATTTCCCATGCTCAGCTATATGAACGTAATTTCATGTTACATAATTGTATGTGCAGGCGCCAAAGTGCAATATTATTAGGGCTCACGTTTTTTGCTTTGTGAGGTCACAATGTCTGACGATCGCTTTCAGATCAGCCGCAGGCAGTTATTGGGCGCTGGCGCGCTAATCGCGGTCAGTTCCTCGTTTGCCAGCGCGGCAACGATTCTTGGTGGGCGACCGTTGCCTTGGGCTCCCGATGCCGCCGCCCCTCCTAAAAATATTGATCCCCATACCTGGACGTTTTTTACTGAGGGCGAGCGCCTTCAGGTAGAAGCGTTGGTCGAGACGCTGATACCTGCCGATCAGTTAAGCCCAAGCGGCAAAGACGCCGGTTGTGCGGTGTACATCGATAGGCAGATGTCCGGCCCTCAAGGCCAGGGAGCCCGGCTATATCTGCAGGGGCCTTTTGCAAAGGGGCTTCCTACCCAAGGCCCGCAGTCGGCTTTGACACCGGCCGAGCAAATGCGCGCTGGTCTGGCTGCCCTGGACAAGCATTGCATGTCTGCGTTTGCAGCTAGACGCTTCGCGCAGCTCTCTAACGATGAGCGTGAGTCGGTTCTGCATGGTCTGGAGGACGGCCATATCGATCTGCCGGATGGCGTCGACGCAAAAGCGTTTTTCGACGTATTCCTGTCCCGGACGATGGAAGGATTCTTTGCCGATCCGATCTACGGTGGCAACCGCGACATGGTGAGCTGGACGATGCTCGGTTATCCCGGCGCTCGCTACGACTATCTGGATTGGATAGATCGCCATAACGAAACGTATCCCCATCCTCCTGTGAGCATCTCCGGTCGACCAGACTGGAAGGTTAAAGCCTGATCATGATCAAAAAACTACCGAAAAAAGACGTCGCCATTGTTGGGCTTGGCTGGTGCGGCTCCATTATGGCTATCGAAATGGCAGAGGCTGGACTGGACGTTATTGCCTTTGAACGTGGGCCATGGCGGGACACTGCGACTGACTTCAACGTGGGCTATGTGCAGGATGAACTGCGTTACGTGATTCAGCAGGAGTTGATGATCACGGCCGCTGAAGACACCTATACGTTTCGCAATGCGGCGCATCAGACAGCGTTACCGATTCGCGAATATGGCTCGTTTTTGCTGGGAACCGGTGTTGGAGGTTCGGGCGCTCACTGGAGCGGCCTGACCTGGCGCTATCATCCCACTGATTTTCAGCTGCGCAGCCACCTGACGGAACGCTACGGCGCACATGCGATACCTAAAGATCTACTGATTCGTGATTGGGGCGTTACTTACAACGAACTTGAACCCTATTACGACAAATTTGAAAAAATGGCGGGGATCGGCGGCAAAGCCGGCATGTTGAACGGCGTCTATCAGGAAGGGGGCAATCCTTTCGAGGGCAACCGCTCCAGTGAGTTTCCGTTGCCACCGATGCCGATGACGTTTGCACCCACCATGTTTGCCGATGCGGCGAAAAATCTGGGTATGCGTCCGTTTCCGACGCCAAGCGGTAACGCCTCGGCTGTTTACACCAACCCGTACGGAGTAACCATGGGGCCATGCACCTATTGTGGTTACTGCTCGCGTTGCGGCTGTGCCAACTACTCCAAGGCCACACCGCAAACCAACATCATCCCTGCACTGATGCGTAAGCCTAACTTTACTGCTCAGGTTCAGTCCGAGGTACTGCGGGTGCAGATGGATGCGTCAGGTACCCGTGCGACGGGCGTGATCTATGTCGACTCCACTGGACAACAGTTCGAGCAGCCTGCTGATCTGGTGATCCTGACCGCGTTTTCCGTCCCGAACGTGCGCCTGCTGTTCGCTTCCGGGATTGGCCAGGCATACGATCCGGTAACCGAGAAGGGCCTGATCGGCAAGAACTACGCGTACCAGACTAACTCCAGCGTTCAGTTGTTTTTTGACAACAAGAACTTCAATCCCTTCATCGCGGGTGGCGGTGTCGGTCAGGCGTGCGACGAGTTCAACGGTGATAACTTTGACCACTCAGGCCTCGGATTCTTTGGTGGTGCGTGCATCATGTCCAACGTCACCAGTGGCTGGCCAATCAGCAATCGGATGACGCCGCCTGGCACACCTCGCTGGGGCAAAAAGTGGAAACAAGCGACAAAGGACAACTACCTCAGCACCACGGTAGTCAGAACCCAGGGCAGCTCGTACCCGACCCGTTCCAACTACCTGGGCGTTGATCCTACCTATAAGGATCGGCACGGCCGCAACATGATGCAACTGACGTTCGACTTCCCCGAGAACGACCTGAAGATGTCGGCGTATGTGACCGACAAGGCTGCAGAAGTGGCACGCGCCATGGGCCCGAAACAGATCGTCGCCAAGGCGCCGAAGGGGCCCTACAACATTGTTCCATTCCAGAGCACGCACAATACCGGCGGCGCCATCATGGGTGACAACCCTCGCGATAGCGTGGTCAATAAGTACCTGCAATGCTGGGACGTACCCAACCTGTTCGTCATCGGTGGTTCGGCGTTTCCGCAGAACGCCGGTTACAACCCGACCGCAACGGTGGGGGCTTTGGCTTACTGGGCGGCAAATGCGATTCGCACCCAGTATTTGAAAAACCCTGGCCCACTGGTGCAAGCATGAATAGAGCAGCAGTTTCGGCATTTTTGGGTGCGCTGGTGCTGTCGCCCTTGGCAAACGCAGCGAACACGTTCTTTCCGGACATTGAAAAGGGCCGTTACCTGACCACTGTCGGCGACTGTGCGGCCTGCCATACGGTAGAGGATGGCCCGGCAATGGCGGGTGGCCGGGCCATCGAGACACCATTCGGGAAACTGGTCGCGCCTAACCTGACACCTGACCGGGAGACCGGGATCGGTGCCTGGACTGATGATCAATTCGTCCGAGCGCTGCAACAGGGTGTAGGTCATGAAGGCGAGTACCTTTATGGGGCGTTTCCTTATACGGCTTACACCAAGGTAAAACGCGACGACTTGTTGGCTATTCGGGCGTATCTGGCGTCCTTGCCACCTGTGCACAACAAAGTCGTCGCCAATCAGTTGCCGTTCCCGTTCAATGTCAGGACAAGTCTGATGGGCTGGAACATGATGTTCTTCAAGCCAGGAGAATTTCAGCCTGATCCTGCCAAATCCGAGAAATGGAATAGGGGTGCCTACCTTGCCGAAGGTCTGGCGCACTGCGGTACGTGCCACAACTCCAAGAACCTTCTGGGTGGCGATACGTCGGATGGCCACTTGAAGGGCTACACGCTGCAAGGATGGGTTGCCCCAACGATCACGGGTGATGACTACCGAGGCATCGGCTTGTGGAGCGAGGAGGAAATCGTCGAGTACCTGAAGACGGGTCGCAATCGTCACGCAGCGGCCTCAGGGCCGATGGCAGAAGTGGTTACCAACTCCACGCAATTCATGGAGGACACCGATCTGCTTGCTATCGCCAATTACCTCAAGGATCAGAAGGCAGGTCTAAAGCGTCCGCAGCCGCTGGATACGAAGGATCCGCGCATGGTCGCTGGCAAGGCTATCTACGCTGATAACTGTTCGGCCTGTCATATGAGTAACGGCGAAGGCGTCGCAAAACTCTTCCCGTCACTCAGGAACTCTGGCTCGGTGTTGGCGGAAGATCCGACAACTGTCCTTCGGGTAGTGTTGCAGGGGGCTCAGGCTGTAGCGACCGATGCGGCCCCGACAGGCCCGGCCATGCCACCCTTCGGCTGGAGGCTGGATGATACCCAAATTGCGGCATTGGCAACGTATTTGCGAAATACCTGGGGTAACGCGGCAGAGGAGGTTTCGGCGGGGACTGTGAAAACGCAACGCGAGGAGCTGGCTTCGCAGCGTTAGCGATTGACGACCCTCAAGGCTGAGCGGGGAGATGCCCGCCCGGCCTTGATCGGTTGCTTAGATATCCATCCAGAGCAGTGATTTCTTCTCATCTTCCATTTCGTACTTTCGAACGAATTCAAGCTTACCGTCTTCCTTGATCCTGAAAATGGCGAGGTTGGAGCGTATCTTTTTCAGCGTGTCGCCATCCTTGACCCACAGTGTCTTCTGATTCGCTACTACCAGCATTTTTCCAGATGGATCGACCTTCATCGTGCGTCCTTCGATGCCTTGGCCATCAATGATCTGGATTAATTGTGGCTCACCGGTTTTAGCATCGATCTTGAACACCGCGACGTTGTTCTCCCCGCCTGCGCTGATCTGTTTCCCATCCTGTTCAACCGTAGCATCTGCCCGATTGGTCACGTACAGGTATTTACCGTTGGGGTTGATCTGAATCACTCCGCCTCGTTGGCGTGGGGTTTCAAGATTGGCCTTGTTTTCAAGGGTGTCCTTACGGAACGCGGGTTTGGCCGCCAGGGTTCCGTTGCTTTCCAACGGGTACATGTAGAGCTTGCTGCCGCGCTCCATGGACACATAGACCCAAGGCTGGCTTGGGTGATAGGCCAAGTGGCGAGGGCCAACACCCGGATCGATTGCGGAGGTCATCAGCTTCGACAGATGGCCCTGGTCATCGATAGTAAAGGTGTTGATGCTGCCCGGCTGATCGGGCACGTTGCCGACCGCATCATTGCCACGTGCCAACGCCACCACTGTCTTGTCATTCGGCGTGAACGTCACTTGATGAGTAAAGATACCGGCTTCCGGAACTTGATTCTGAGCCACAGCGGGGCTGACGCTGCCGTCTTCTTTAATCGGATGAACACTGAGCGTGGCGGATTGGTTAAAAGCCACCACTGCGAAGTGGTTTTGGTGATCCAACCCTAGATTGATTGGCCGCTCTGGTAGCGCAATGGCTGCTCCGAACTGTTTAAGCGCTCCTGTTTTGGTGTCGATCCTGTAGCTGTTCAATACGTGCGTATCACCCTTGGCGCCTAATGTGCCGCTGCCTGCGTTGCTGGAGACGACGTATAAAACATCGCCAGCATTGTTTTTGACAGCGAACTGCACATTGGCTGGGGCAAGCGTTGCACTCAAGTAAGTGAGCGATTCACTCTCGGGGTCAATGCTGTAGCCCAGAAGTTTTTCTCCCACGCCGGCGAACAGCAACTTCGCATCCGTGTGTGGCGAGGGTGATGAGGAATCTGCCAAGGCTATGGCAGGGATAACAGCGGCGAGGAACAGAACGCGAAACGTCTTCTTCATAGTGACTTCTGCGGTGTGTGGTGTGTTGATAAGGGGGGCTGCAGGCAATAGGGGCAGCCGCCAACAGTCGGTCAGAATCCGTACAGGCGTGCCGGGTTCTCAACCAGGATCTGGTTGACCTCAGCTTGTGTCCGAGTCCAGACGCTGAGCAAATCCATCATGCCGGCGTCATCAGGCATGGGTTGACGTTTGGTTTGCAGGCTAGGGTGGGGCCAGTCGGTGCCCCAGATCACTCGGTTAGGCGCGAGTTCGATCATGGTTTGAGCTAGGGACTTCACGTCTTCGTAAGCAGGGCCGCCTAATACCGAGTCCTGATAAGCACCTGAAATCTTGACCCAGGCTCGATCTCGCTTAACCAGGTCTGCGATAAGTGTGTAGGCGGGATGATCGATTCCAGCTGGGTGAGGGATGCGACCAAAGTGGTCAAAGACGATCTGAACGGGCAGATCCGACAGAACGTCTTTCATGCCAAGAAGCTCGTCAGCGCGCATGTGAATTTCCACATGCCAGCCCAGGTCTGCAATGCGATGGGCCAATGGCTTGATCATTTCGGGCGTGGTGACACTTGCCACACCCAGATTGAATCGCAGCCCGCGCACTCCAGCCGCGTCCAGTCTTTTCAGTTCCGCGATGTCAACTTTGTCATCCACGACCGCAATACCACGTGACGTTGAGCCCAGTTCGGAAAGAGCTGCAACCAGGCATCGATTGTCGGTGCCGTAAGAGGACGGTTGAATGGCGACGCTACGACCAAGCCCCAGTCGGGAGCGCAACTTCAGGTAATCAGCGACGCTGGCTGTCGGCAGGTTGCGGTCATCCACATAGGGGTAGGCCCTGTCGTAGATATGGTGGTGGCAGTCGCACGCCTGGGGCGGTGC
>Ga0247730_1001049_pt1 | contig 16524 bp, 17 predicted proteins | sample UWRJL073202C2_FD_180959 | JGI IMG/M metagenome (GOLD analysis project Ga0247730, IMG submission 180959) | Plant litter microbial communities from Arlington Agricultural Research Station in Wisconsin, United States - UWRJ-L073-202C-2 | ecosystem: Environmental > Terrestrial > Plant litter >... | reverse complement strand
GAGCTCGCTGCCTCCAGCCTCGACGCCCAGTTCGCCGAGCTGGAGGGTGACAGCACCCAGACCGAGGTCGAGGCCAGGCTCTCCGAGCTCAAGGCCCTCGCCGCCGGCGACCAGCCCGCCGCCGAATGACGTCCGCACCCCACGACCGGAAGATCACCGCATGAAGCTCACCGAGAAGTTCTCCTACGCCGGCGCAGACGTCGAGGCGGTCTACGGACTGCTGACCAGCCAGGAGTTCCGCACCGAGTCCTGCGCCAACCAGGGCGCCACCGACTACGAGGTCACGGTCACCGAGCAGGGCGACGGAGCGACGGTCACGATCATCCGGACGCAGGAGGCCGACATGCCCGACTTCGTCAAGAAGCTGACCGGCAGCACCGTCAAGGTCAAGCAGACCGAGGTCTGGAGCGGGCCGGACGCATCGGGCAACCGCACCGCCGACGTCAAGGTCAGCATCATCGGTCAGCCTGCCGAGATGATCGGGGCCGCCCGCCTGTTCGCCAAGGACGGCGGCTCCGACTTCACGGTCGACGGCGACGTCAAGGTGTCGATCCCGTTCATCGGCAAGAAGATCGAGCCGGAGGTCGCCAAGGCGATCCGGGCCTCGCTGCGCGAGGAGGTCGAGTACGGGATGAGCAAGCTCTAGCTAGCCCAGCAGCTCGATGACGGCGGCGACCTCCTGCGTGGCGAACCACGCGAGGTCGCCGCTGTCGTCGAGGTCGAGGTGCAGCGACGCGATGTCGGCCAGCGTGACCGGCCCGTCGGGGTCGTCGAGCTCCGCGGCCGCGGCCACGGCCCCGTGCTCGGCCGCCTCCTCGAGCGCCGCGAGCTCGTCCTCCTCGTCGACGGACGCGGCGACGAAGGCCTCGGCGGGGGTGACCGCGCGGCCCTCCTCGAGGGCGACCAGGTCGTCGACGGTCAGTCCGAGATAGACGCGCATGGTCATCCTTTCGTGGGGCGCTGACGGCCCCGGGGAGCACGGGTGCGGCGGTCCTCGACCGACTCGACGAGCTCGGCCAGCGCGTCCTCGATGCACTGCGCGAGGACGTCGACGTCGGGGACCGCGTCGCGATCGGCGACGATGCCGAAGAAGACCTTGCTGTGGTACGACGTCACGCCGATCGCGACGGCCCGCCGGCCGCTGAGCGGGATGCAGGGATACACCTCGGCGACGGCCTCGCCCGCGAGGTACAGCGGGTCCTGGGGCCCGGGCACGTTCGTGATGACGATCTGGTGGCCACGGCCGGCCTCGGCGTCGGCGACCCTGGCCCCGACGGCGTGGAACGTCGACGTGGCGAACCCGGGAAGACTCGCGAGCTTGTTGGCGGCGACCGCCGAGCCGGTCTCGCGGTGGTCCTTCAGGGCGTACGAGACCTGGTGCAGCCGGACGACGGGGTTGGACTCCCCCACCGGCAACGACAGCAGGTGTCCCCGCACCTTGGAGCCCAGCGAGGTCGGCAGGCCGTCCTTGGCCACGACCGACATCGGCACCATGGCCCGAAAGCTGGTCTTGGCGCTGACCGGTTCGGCACGGGTCAGCATCCACCCGCGGATGCCCCCGGCGATGCTCGCGAGGATGACGTCGTTGACCGTGCCGCCGTGCTCCTCGCGGACGCGGCGGAAGTCCTCGAGGTCGACCGCCAGCGACGCGAACCGGCGGTGCCGGCTGAGCTCGGTCGACAGGACGCCGTGCGGCACCTGGGCGTCGGCGCCGATGACGGGCAGCTTGCGCGCCAGCCGTCCGAGGTTCAGCTCGGTGACCCGCAGCGCCTCACCGGGATGGCGCACGTTGCGGCCGATCGTGTCGACCAGCAGCTCGGCGGCGTTGGGCTCCGAGCGGGGATTCCACTCCTCGTACGGGATGTCCCGCTCGTGCGCCGTCTCCTCCAGCAGCACCTGCGCGAGGTCGACGGTCTCGGACCCGTCGACCAGCGCCTGGTGGGACTTGAACAGCAGCGCGATCCGTCCGTCGGCGAGCCCCTCGATGAGGTACAGCTCCCACAGGGGACGGTCGAGGTCGAGGCGTCGGGCGATGAGGCGTCCGACCAGCTCGTGCAGCGCATCGGTCGTGCCCGGCCGCGGCAGCGCCGAGCGCCGCACGTGCAGCGAGATGTCGAAGTTCTCGTCGTCCAGCCACACCGGGGTGCCGACGGCGCCCGGGACCGAGCGAGGCACCTGGCGGTAGCGCGGCACGAGGTCGATGCGCTCGTTGATGACGTGGATGAGCCGGTCGTAGTCGAGCGGGTGGTCACCGGCCTCGAGGATCGCGAGGGAGGCCACCTGCCGAGGGACGGTCGGGCTGTCCTGGTGCAGGAACATCGCATCCAGGGGGCTCAACCGTTGCATGACTCTCCTCGTGAACGTCCTGCACGAAAGTTACCACCGGGTCACTGGTCGGACTCCGCCAGCGCGGACGCCGCGACGACGCTCGCCAGCACCTGTGTCGCCAGCACCTCGATCCGCGCCACGAACGGGGACGAGGGCGCCGCCTCACGAGGCGTCCGACCGCTCACCGCGGCCAGGTCGAGGCCCGGCACGTCGGCCGGGAGGTACACCGTCGGCTCCGTCCCGGTGAGCCGGGTGACCGTCGCCCGCACGTCCCGCTCACCCCAGCCGAGACTCGCTCGCATCTGGTTGATCACGACGAGCGGCGGTCCGCCCGGCGCGACCGCCGTGAGGTCCTGCAGGCCGCGCACGAGCCGGGCCAGGCCCACGGGGTCGGGACGGCCGACCACGACCGTCAGGTCGGCGGCCGCGACCACCTGCAGCGCGGTCTGGTTGCGCGCTGCGCCCGGTCCGGTGCCCGGCTCGAGCGGCGACCCGACGTCGACCACCACCAGGTCGGTGACCGCACGCAGGTGGGACAGCACGCCGTCGAGCGAGCTGGTCCGCACCTGGGGCCACATGTCGGCGCGTGGCAGACCGGTCAGCAGCCGCAGGCAGGGGTCGATCCGGATCAGCTGGTCGACGACCTCCCCCGCTCGGCCGTGGTTGGCGGCCCGGCAGGCGGCCACCAGGCCGCTGACGTCGTCGAGCACGCTCAGGAGCTGCCCCAGCGCGCCTCCGTACGTGTCGGCGTCCACCAGGACCGTGTCGACCCCTCGTGCCGCGGCCGCGGCTGCGAGGCTCAGCGCCACGGTGCTGCGACCCGGCGCGCCGGCCGGTCCCCAGACGGCGACGACCGGCGCCTGACGCGACACCGGGTCCTGCCGGAGCGGCACCTCGTGGGCGATGTCGTCCAGGCCGGCGAGGTGCAGGACCCGCGTGATGCCGAGCGCCTCGCACCGTCCCGGATCGGACGCCAGTGCGGCCACGACGATCCCGGCGCTACCGAGCCTGGACACGGCGTCGACGTCGAGCCCGGGAAGGTCGACCGAGACGATGGCCCCCGATGCGCGGCCGGTCTGGGCGACCGCCAGCAGGTCGGCGACGTCGACACACCGTCGAGCGAGGCGCAGCACCGTCGACGACTCGATCTCGCGGATCGCGGCCTCCTCCCACGGAGCGCCGCCCGCGGCGATCACGACGTCCACGTCAGGACACCCGGACCAGCGTCACGTGCCCCGCCCCGACGGTGCCGATGACGTCGGCGTCCAGCCGCGCCTCGTCCACGTCGACCAGGACGGTCTGAGCGAGGGACCCGCCCGTCGCGGCGGCGTCGCCGCCCGACTGCAGCACCCGGACGCCCTCCAGCACCCGGACCGTCTCGGCCCCGGGCTCGTCGCCCGGCCCGGGTCCGACCCAGACGTCGACGAGATCGCCGCGGGCCAGGTCCGCCGGCGCGGCGCCCTGCGCGACGCTGAGCGGCAGCTGACCTCGCGCCGTGCTGGACCGGGTCACGAGCGACGTCCTAGCCACCAGCGAGCCGCCGGCCAGCGGGTGAGCCCACACCAGGCTCTCGAGCGGGGCGGCGAACTCCTCGTCGGCGCGGACGTACGTGGCCGCGGACGCGTCGGACAGCCGGACGCGGGTCGTGCGCAGGTCGTCGCGCGTCACGACGTCGCCGGGGACCACGTCGGCCCGCACGGACCAGTACGCGACCCGGTCGTCGCCCGCTGCGGCCAGCCGGGCTCCGAGCACGGTCGCCCCCAGCACGAGCAGCACACCGAGGACCAGCCGCGGGTCGCGCCAGGGTCGGATGTGCAGTCGCGTCGTCGTCCTGCCCGATCCCCCGGGCCCCCGCCAGATGGTCATGGCACGGTTCTACAGACATCCTGTCGCCACGTCCAGCCCCTGTCCTGGTTGTCCACAGCCCCTCCCCACCTCCAGGACGACTGACACCGCCGCATGGGAAACTGGTCGCATGCCTTCTTCCAGCCCGCGGTTCCTCACGCTGGCGGACGTCGCCGAGGTGCTCAACGTGACGGTGCGGCAGGTCTACGCCCTGGTGCGGTCCGGCGAGCTGCGAGGCATCCAGATCGGCGGCCGCGGCCAGTGGCGCATCGAGAACGACCAGCTCGAGGACTACATCTCGCGCCAGTACGCCCGCGCGGACCACGACGCCCGCGAGCTGCTCGAGTCGTCGGTCGACGACGACGTCACCTCCGACCGCTGACCAGCGCGATCGCGGCCCACACGACGTCCTGAGGACGCCCGGCAGCGGTCACGACGCGCACGAAGTCACGACCGACCACCTCCGGCCGACCCGTGCGTGAGCTGCCGTCGACGAGCCGGACCGTGACCTCCTCGCCGGCGTCCCGCAGCGCACGGAACACGTGGCCCCAGCCGAGCGCCGTGGCGACCCGTCCCGGCTCGTCGGCCCGTCGCTCGGCGTCGTGGACCACCAGCACCGCGGCGGCGGCCACGACAAGGTCGACGTGCTCCCCCGTCAGCTGGATGAGCCGCTCGTTGACCAGGTTCACCCGTCCGTCGACCCGCCCTGCGCCGAGCACCTCGAGGGCGACCGTGCCGCCGAGCAGGTCCCGCCACGACGTCTCGGCCCAGTCACCGTCGCGCAGCTCGTCGACGAGGGCGTCCCGCTCGTCGTGCTCCAGATCGGCCGCCTGCGCCTCCAGCTCGTCGAAGAGTCGGTCCCATCGCATGGCGGCACGCTAGCCCACCACCCACAGGTCGACCGGACGGACCGTTGACAAACATCACTCAAGTGAATTTGATGATATCAAACGTCATCAAACGTCATCAAAGGGGTTGTTATGCGGATGTCACGCACCGGGTGGGTCCTGACCCTCGTGGCGGCCGGGACCGTCGCCCTGCTCGCCCCCGACGCGGACGCGCTGGCGCGAGACGTCGGAGGGTCGTCGTTCCCCACCGCGCTGCTCGCCGTCGCGTCCCTGCTCGGACTCGGGCTCGCGGCCTGGTCACTGCTCGCGGCGACCGCGATCCTGGCCGGCGGCTCGTCGCGCCTCGTCGCCGCGATCGCTCCCGTCGCCATGCGTCGCGCGCTGCTGGCGGGCGCCGCCGGTGTCCTGGTCGTCGGCCCCGCTCACGCCGAGACCCTCGCGGCTCCGGACGCCGGCCACCACCTCGTCGACGGGCTGCCCCTCCCCGACCGACCCGATGTCGCCGAGCGAGCCGTCCGTGGCGTGCTCCCCGCGGCCGCCGGACCCCGGGTCGTCGAGGTGCGGCGAGGCGACACGCTCTGGGCGATCGCGGCCCGGTCGCTGCCCGCGGGATCGAGCGCCACCGAGATCGCCGAGGCGACGACCCGATGGCACCGGGTCAACCGCGACGTCATCGGCGACGACCCCGACCTGCTCGTCCCCGCCCAGCAGCTCGTCCCACCGACCGGGAAGGACCTCCCATGAAGACCGCCACGACCCTGCTCGCGCCAGCTCCCCACGTGCCGTTCAGCGGCCCCGTCGAGACGGCCACCGGGCAGATCCCGCTGCCGTTCCCGGGCATGACCCCGGTCCTGCCGGCGCCCATCGAGCGCGGCGACGCCCGTGCGATCCGGGAACGGTCCGCCCGCTTCATGCAGGCTCTCGTCGAGGTGCTGTCCGGGGAGCGACCGGTCCGACAGATGGCCGCCTGGATGGCGCCCGACGTCTACGCCCAGCTGACCACCCGGCTCACGGCCCATGCGCGGGTGCCGCTGCGCGCCCGCTCGGGCCGCGGTGCGCGCATCGTGTCGGTGCACGTCGCGATGGTCCATGACGAGGCCGCGGAGATCGCCGGCCGCATGGTGCACCGCGGCCGGTCCCGCGCCCTCGCCGTCCGGCTCGAGCTCCAGGAGACCAACCGCGGTCAGAAGGTCTGGCGCTGCACGGCCCTGGTGTGGGCCTAGCGCTGTTCGGATCTAGCGGTTGTTCTTGCGACTCTTGCGCTGCTGCTTGGCCTTCTGGCGTGCCTTGTTCTTGGCATTGGCCACCCGTCGTGCCTCCGACTCCGGAGACTCCTCCTCGGCCGACTCGCCGCGGACCTCGGCCTCGCCGTCCTCGCTGGGCGCGGAGTACGACAGCGCCTGGGGGGCCGACTTCACGCCGAGCCCCTTGGCCGACAGCTGCAGGGCCTCCTCGCCGTGGTCGTGGTCATGGTCGTGGTCGTGCTCGACCTGGACGTCGAGGTTGAACAAGAAGCCGACCGACTCCTCGGCGATGCCCTCCATCATGGCGCTGAACAGCTCGAAGCCCTCGCGCTGGTACTCGACCAGCGGGTCGCGCTGCGAGTACGCGCGCAGGCCGATGCCCTCGCGCAGGTAGTCCATCTCGTAGAGGTGCTCGCGCCACTTGCGGTCGAGCACGCTCAGCACGACCCGGCGCTCGAGCTCGCGCATGACCTCGGCGCCGAGCTCGGCCTCGCGGCTCTCGTACGCCGTCAGCGCGTCCTCGGCGACGAGCTGCTGGAGCGACTCGCGCGACAGACCCTCGCGGCCACCGGCCTCCTCCTCGACGCCCTCGATCGTCAGGCCGACCGGGTAGAGCGTGCCGAGCGCGGTCCAGAGCTGCTCGAGCTCCCACTCCTCGGGGAAGCCCTCGGTGGCACCCGCGACGTACGCCCCGGTGACCTCGCCGATCATCGAGCGGACCCACTCGTTCATGTCCTGGCCCTCGAGCACCTGGCGACGCTCGGTGTAGATGACCTCGCGCTGGCGGCTCATGACGTCGTCGTACTTGAGGATGTTCTTGCGGGTGTCGAAGTTCTGCGCCTCGACCTGCGCCTGCGCTGAGGCGATGGCACCGGTGACGCGCTTGTTCTCGATCGGCACGTCGTCCGGGATCTTCATGGTCTGCAGCACCCAGTTGACCCAGTCGGCCTTGAACAGGCGCATCAGGTCGTCCTCGAGGGACAGGTAGAACCGGGTCTCGCCCGGGTCGCCCTGGCGACCGGAGCGTCCGCGCAGCTGGTTGTCGATGCGGCGCGACTCGTGCCGCTCGGTGCCGATGACTGCCAGGCCGCCGGCCGCGGCGACCTCGTCGTGCTCGTTCGCGACCTGCTGCTCCATCTGCTTCAAGGTCTCGGGCCAGGCGGCCTCGTACGCCTCGGAGTCCTCGAGCGGGTCGAGGCCCTTCGTGCGCAGGGCGGCATCGGCCAGGAACTCGACGCTGCCGCCGAGCATGATGTCGGTGCCGCGACCGGCCATGTTGGTGGCGACCGTGACGGCGCCCTTGTGACCGGCCATCGCGACGATCGCGGCCTCGCGGTCGTGCTGCTTGGCGTTGAGGACCTCGTGCGGCACGCCGCGCTTCTTCAGCTGCTTGGACAGCCGCTCGCTCTTCTCGACGCTGGTCGTGCCGACCAGGATCGGCTGGCCCGAGGCGTGACGCTCCACGATGTCCTCGACGACGGCGTCGAACTTGGCCTGCTCGGTGCGGTACACCAGATCGGGCTGGTCGACCCGGGCGACGGTGCGGTTGGTGGGGATCGGGACGACGCCGAGCTTGTAGATCTTGTCGAACTCCGACGCCTCGGTCATGGCCGTTCCGGTCATCCCGCCGAGCTTGTCGTAGAGCCGGAAGTAGTTCTGCAGCGTGATCGTGGCGAGGGTCTGGTACTCCTCGCGGATGCGCACGCCCTCCTTGGCCTCGATGGCCTGGTGCAGGCCCTCGTTGTAGCGGCGGCCGTCGAGGATGCGACCGGTGTGCTCGTCGACGATCAGGACCTCGCCCTCCATGACGACGTAGTCCTTGTCGTTCTTGAACAGCTCCTTGGCCTTGATCGCGTTGTTCAGGAAGCTGATGAGCGGGGTGTTGACCGCGTCGTAGAGGTTGTCGATGCCGAGCTGGTCCTCGACGCGGTCGATGCCGTCCTCGGTGACCGAGATCGTGCGCTTCTTCTCGTCGACCTCGTAGTGCTCGTCGATCTTCATCGCGCCGACGATCTTGGCGAACTCGCCGTACCACTTGACCTCGTCCTCGGTGGGTCCCGAGATGATCAGCGGCGTGCGGGCCTCGTCGATGAGGATCGAGTCGACCTCGTCGACGACGGCGAAGTTGTGGCCACGCTGCACGCACTCGGCGATGTCGTCGGCCATGTTGTCGCGCAGGTAGTCGAAGCCGAACTCGTTGTTCGTGCCGTAGGTGATGTCGGCCGCGTACGACTCGCGCCGCTCGTTGGGCGTCATGCTCGGCAGGATCTGGCCGACCGTGAGGCCGAGGAAGTGGTGCACACGGCCCATCCACTCGGCGTGGTACTTGGCGAGGTAGTCGTTGACCGTGACGACGTGCACGCCCTTGCCCGACAGGGCGTTGAGGTACGCCGGGAGGGTCGACACGAGCGTCTTGCCCTCACCGGTCTTCATCTCGGCGATGTTGCCCAGGTGCAGCGCGGCACCGCCCATGATCTGGACGTCGAAGTGTCGCTGGCCGAGCACGCGGAAGGCCGCCTCGCGCACCGTCGCGAAGGCCTCCGGCATGATGTCGTCGAGCGTCTCGCCCGCCTCCAGGCGGTCACGGAACTCGTCGGTCATGCCACGGAGCTCGTCGTCGCTCATGGCGCGGAACTCGTCCTCGATGGCGTTGACCTGCTTGGCGATGGCCTCGAGCTGCTTGAGGACCTTGCCTTCGCCCATGCGAAGGATCTTGTCGATGACCTTGGGCACGAAAATGCACTCCTGGAACGGCGGTGACTACACGGCACTCCCCGATGGGGACGGTGAGCCTTGTCAGTCTAGATCAGACGCAAGCGCGGCCGTGAGTTCCCCGGCCAGATCGCCCTTGAGGGGTGGCGCGACGGACTCGAGCCCCAGCCAGCGCGCCATCAGGCGCAGCTCGGCGGCGAGCTCGACGGCCGTGTGCTCCGGTGCGTGGCTCTCGGCCCACGCGCCGTGGACGACCAGCACGCCGGACCGCCGGTCGGCCTTCAGGTCGACGCGGGCCACGAGTCGGTCGCCCAGCAGGAACGGCAGCACGTAGTAGCCGTGGACCCGCTTCTCGGCCGGCACGTAGATCTCGATGCGGTACCGGAAGTCGAACAGCTGCTCGGTGCGGGTGCGCTCGAACACCAGCGGGTCGAACGGGCTCAGCAGCGCCCGGGCCGCGACCCTGCGCGGCTGGACCGCGTCGCGGTGCAGGTACGCCGGGCGTCGCCAGCCCGCGATCGTGGCCGGCAGCAGCTCGCCCGTCCCGACGAGGTCCTCGATGGCCGCCTTGGTCCGTGCGGGATCCATCCGGAAGTAGTCGCGCAGGCACTGCGCCGTGCCGACGCCCAGGGCCGTCGCCGCGTGACCGACCAGCACGCGGTGCGCCTCGGCGGCGTCCATCGGCGGTGCGTCGATCTGGGCGGCGGGGATGACCCGCTCGGGCAGGTCGTAGACGCGCTCGAACGCGGAGTTGCGGCGCGCCGCCGTGACCTGCCCCTTGTAGAACAGGTACTCCAGCGCGAGCTTGACCTGCGACCAGTTCCACCCCCAGCTGTCACGGACCCGGGGCACGTCGTGCTCGATCTCGCGGGCGGTGAGCGGCCCGTTGGCCCGCACCTCCTCGAGGACCCGGGCGACGAGCTCCGGCTGCTCGTCGGCGATCCGCGCCATGCCGCCCCACATCCGGGCGCCGGTCTGCATCCGGAAGCCGAAGGCCTGCCACAGGCGCACGTCGACCAGGGCCGCCTCGTGCGCCCAGTACTCGAACAGGCGTCGCGGCGCGCGCCCGGACGCGCGGTGCAGGAGCTCGACGTCGTACGGGCCGAGCCGCGAGTACAGCGGCAGGTAGTGCGCCCGCTGCAGGACGTTGACCGAGTCGATCTGGAAGAAGCCCAGCCGGCCGATGACGCGACCGACCTGGCGGGACGAGACGGCGCCGTCCACCCCGGGACGGGGTCGGGTGAACCCCTGGGCCGCCAGCGCGATCCGGCGGGCCTGCAGGACCGTCAGGGCGATGGGGGCAGGACCGAGCGTCACGGCATGTCGTCGACGAGCTTGCTGCGCACGGCGTACATGGCCGCCTCCATGCGCGACTTCATCTGCAGCTTCTCGAGGATGTTGCGGATGTGGTTCTTGACCGTGTTCTCGCTGATGAACAGCTCCTCGGCGATCTCACGGTTGCTGAGGCCGCGCGCGACATGACGCAGGACGCCCAGCTCGCGCGGGGTGAGGTTGGTCGTGGGCGCCGGGCTCTTCGACATCTGCACGAACTCGTCGAGCAGCTTCGTGGCCATGCTGGGGCTGATCAGCGACTGACCCGACGCGACGAGCCGGACGGCCTCGGCCACCTGCTCGTACGTCGAGCCGTCCTTGAGCAGGTAGCCCGAGGCACCGCTGCGGATCGACTCGTACAGATCGGACTCGTCGTCGCTGGCGGTGAGCATGATGATGCCCGTCGTCGGCGAGATGGCCTTGATCGCCGCGCACACCTCGACGCCGCTGCGTCCGGGCATCCGGACGTCGAGCAGCACGATGTCGAACGGGTTCTCGCGGACGAGCTCGAGCGCCTTGTCGCCGTCGTCCACCTCTTCGAGCTCGAGTGCGTCGTCTGCACCCAGCACCATCTTGACTCCGCGTCTGAAGAGCTCCTGATCATCGACCAGGAGGACGCGGATGCTGTCTCCCCGGGAAGTCACCCGTCGATCATGCCACGAATGCGGGGCCGAGGCGCAGACGACTCACTCGTCGCCTCACTCGACGACGTCGAGGTGGATGACGCCGTAGTCGTAGCCCTTGCGCAGGTACACGACGCTCGGACGCATCGAGTCCTTCTCGAGGAACAGGTAGAAGTCGTGCCCGACCAGCTCCATCTCGTACATCGCCTGGTCGAGGGTCATGGGCGACCCCTGGTGCGTCTTCTCGCGCACGACGAGCGGGCAGTCGCCCTCGACGTCGATGGGGCCGGCCTTGCTGCGCGGCACGGTGTCGGCCGGCTCGTCCAGGACGAGGTCCTCGATCGCGGGCGTCGACATCGCCTCGGCGACGGACGTCGGCGTCTTGTCGCCGTGGTGGATCCGCAGGCGGTCGACCGAGCGGCGCAGGCGCGACTCGAGCTTGTCGATCGCGGCGTCGAGAGCGGAGTGCTGGTCGGTGGACGCCGCCTCCGCGCGGACCGCGGGGCCACGGGAGCGCAGTGTCATCTCGACCTTGGCGGCCTTGTCGTGCTGGCGCGGGTTCTTCTCGTGCGTGACCTCGACCTCGACCCGGCTGATCTTCTGCCGGGAGTCGTACTTCTCGAGCCGGAGGAGCTTTTCCTCGACGTGCTCCCTGAAGCGCTCGGAGATCTCGCTGTTGCGACCGTTGACGACAATTTCCATGTGGACTCCTCGTATTCGGTGTCACGCTTCTGGAGCGCTGCCTCATGCCATACCTAGGACGTTAGACCCGGCGGATGCGATTGGCCAGGGCTGGGTCGAAGTTCATCCGCGGGTCTCAGGAAGGCGCCGGGGTCGCAGCGACGACCGACACGCCCACCGGTCGGCGACCCGCTGCAGTGAGCGCCCGGACCGCCTCGAGGGCCGTGGCCCCCGTCGTCAGGATGTCGTCGACCACGACGACCTGCGCCGTTCCGCGCGGCACACCAGCGCGGCACACCAGCGCGCCCTCGAGGTTGCTGCGGCGCTGCCGGGCGTCCAGGCCGACCTGGTCGCGCGTGACCCGGGCGTACCCGAGCACCGGCGCGACCCGTGCCTCGACGCCGGTCGTGCGCAGCAGGCGGGCCGCCGACCGCGCCAGGTCCCCGACGAGGTCGCGGCCCCGCAGCCGGCGGCTGCGCCTGGACGTGGGCACCGGCACGAGCAGGACCGCACGACGCGGCTCGAGCTGCGGCACGACGGCGGCCGCCAGGTGATGGGCGAGCACGTCGTCCAGTCGCGAGACCCCGTCCTCCTTCCAGGCCAGCACGACCCGGCGCAGCACCGACGCGTGCGCGCCGGACGCGACGAGTCGCAGGTCCGCCGGCACGGCACCGGCGTCCGTCGACACGCGCACGACGAACGGCTCGGGCCGCACGAGCGCACCGCAGGACCGGCACAGGCTGAGGGCCGGTCCCCCGCAACCGGCGCACCGCGCCCCCGTCAGGAGGTCGGTGACGGGGACGATGAGCTCGCGCACCCGGCCAGCCTCGCGGAGCAGGCCACGACCGTCGAGCGACCGACCGGTGCCTGTGGACTCAGCGGCCGAACGTCAGGCCTGTGACCTTCGCGGTGTCGAGCATGCGCCAGGAGCCACCCGCGGGCAGGTACCACAGGCGGTCCTGCGCATCGGTGACGTAGAGCACCTGGCTGGCCCCCTGGCCGATCGCGAGGGTGTCGGCCCCCACGTCCGGCAGGAGGGACCCGCTGCGGGCGACCTCGCTGCTCGTCTCCGAGCCGTCGATCGCCGCCTGGTAGACCTGCACGCCCGCCTCGCTGTCGCCCAGGAACGACAGCTCCGTCCCGGACGACCACGCCGCCGAACGAGGCTGGCCGGCCGTCGTGAAGACCCGCTCGGGCGAGCCCAGCCCGAGGACCCGGTCGTTGACGTCACGCAGCACCGAGCCGACCCACAGCTGTCCCCCGTCGGAGCCGGTCGCCGTCACGGCGTAGCGCGTGCCGTCCGGCGAGATCGTGAACACCTCGGCGTCCAGCTGCGCCACCTCGCGGACGTCGATCCGGCGCTGCTCGTCGCCGGTCACGACCCGGACCCTGGTCCCGTCCGACACGCGGTCGACGAGCCACAGGGTGCCGTCGGAGTCCCAGTCGGGTGCGATCAGGTCGTTGCCGCGGACGGTGCGCGCGGCCCGTCCGGAGCGTGAGGTCAGGCGCACCGCGTCGCGGCCCGGCAGCACCCCGGCCACGCCGGACTGCGACACCGCCACGAGCTCGGCACCGCGGGCGTCCTTGCCCCACGTCCCGCTGATCGGGCGCGTCTCACCGTCGTCGATCTCCACGACCCCGCCGTCGATCACGGCGTACGCGCGGCCACGGGCGGTGCTGGGCCCGTAGCCGCCCCACGCCTGCACGGGCTGGACCTCGTCGCCGCCGGCCGTCAACGCCGTGGCGCCGCCGACGATCTGCACGCTCTCGATGCCGGGCACCTGCCGCAGGGTCCACACGACCTGCGCCGACAGGTGATCCCTCGCCGTCCCGCTGAGATCGGCGAAGTCGTCGGTGAACTCGACGTCGGCGACCCCCTCGCGACTGACCGGCACCGACGGCCGCAGCGCCGACCGGGGCGGGACGTAGGTCCTGGTCGACTCCTCGGTCTCCGGGGCCGGACCGCCACCCAGGCTCGACACCAGCGTCGTGGCGAGCTGGTCGCCCACCACGAGGTACACCGGATCCGGCACGAGGCGGCGACCCGGCCGGTCGAAGTAGAACAGGTCGAAGGGCCGGAAGTAGTCGGTGAAGAACTTGCGGTTGACCAGCAGCCCGTCCTGCGGATCGGCGATGCGCCACTCCCCGTCGACCTGCTGCAGCGTGTACGTGACCGCCGCAGGCGTCGCGCGACGTGTGTACCTGCCTTGGCGGTCGAGCTGCGCGTCCTCGGTGAACCCGAGGCGCACCTTGACCGGCTCCGACGGGTCCTCGGCCCCGGTCGGGCGGCCGCTCGCGTCCTCCGTCCGGCCGACCTCCGGCTGCGAGTAGACCCGTACCTGCGCCGAGGAGGCCCAGCCCTTGACGGCCTCCGGGGTCAGGAACGCCGCCGCCGTCCGCGACGACGTCGGGAAGGCCAGCATCGCGTCGAGGAAGCCGCGCACGATCTGCTCGGGCGAGGCGCCCGGGAGCGGACGTGCGGGGGCGTAGCGGACGGCGCTCTGCCCGAGGTCGCCGTCGTCGGCCACCTTCGTGACCGGTCCCGACTGCGGGATCCCCGCGCACGCCGAGACGACGACCGCGGTCACGACCGCCACCAGGACCCGCATCGACCGCGTCGACCGTCGCGACCTCATGCGTACACCGACACGAGCGGCGGATTCTTGGCCGAGCCCGCGGGCTTGGGGATCGTCAGGATGAACTCGCTGCCGGCGCCCGGGCGCCCCCAGGCCTGCAGCGTCCCTCCGTGCAGGGCAGCGTCCTCGCGGGAGATCGCCAGCCCGAGCCCCGTGCCGCCCTGCGTGCGAGCAGGATCGGCCCGCCAGAACCGGTCGAAGACCCGCAGGTTCTCATCACCCGACAGTCCGATGCCGAAGTCGCGCACGGACAACGACGCCGAGTCGGCGTTCTGGGCGACCTCGACCTCGACGATCGACGACCCGCTGTACTTGGCCGCATTCGCGAGCAGGTTGCGCACGATGCGGTCGATGCGACGCATGTCGGCCTCGACGATCGCGGGCTGGTCGACGCCGAGCAGCCGCACCTGGATGCCGGCGCGTGCGAGCACCGGGTCGTCCGCCGCCTCGCGCGCCACCTGCGCGAAGTCGATCGTGTCGAGCTCGAGCCGCGCGGCGCCGGCGTCGAACCGGCTCAGGTCGAGCAGGTCGGACAGCAGCGACTCGAACCGGTCGAGCTCGCGCTTCAGCAGCTCGGCCGAGCGGGCCGTCTGCGGGTCGAACCGCTCGCGGGAGTCGTACAGGACCTCGCTGGCCATCTGCACCGTCGTCAGCGGGGTGCGCAGCTCGTGCGACACGTCGGAGACGAACCGCTGCTGCAGGCGGGACAGGTTCTCCAGCCGGCGGATCTGGCTCTGCAGGCTCGCGGCCATCTGGTTGAACGACGTGCTGAGACGGGCGATGTCGTCCTCGCCGCTGACGTGCATGCGCTGCTCGAGGTTGCCGCTCGCGTACCGCTCGGCGATGCGACGCGCGAGACGGACGGGGTCGAGGACCTGCCGGGACACGAGCCACGCCACTCCCCCGACCATCAGGATCATCGCCAGCCCGCCGAGCAGCAGGGCCCGGCGCACGAGGTCCAGCGTCTCCTGCTGGTCCTTCAACGAGAACAGGTAGAACAGGGCGTACGTGTCGCCGCTGCCCGGCGCCCGCAGCTGGCTGCCGACCACGACGGACGGATCGCTGGTCGACGACCCCAGGAGCGCGAGGTCGGAGTACCGCCAGAACGTGCCCGGGCCGGCGCGCACGGCGTCGGACAGGTCGCTCGGCAGCGAGTCGGGCTCGATCGCGGCGGACGACCTGATCGGGACCTCCCCGTCGTCGGTCAGCAGCGGTCCCTCGAGCACGAGCTCGTACGTCCGCAGGGCCCCGCGGGACCGCGTCAGCGAGTCGACCATCTGGGTGAGCGCCTGCGACTGGGTCGTGGGCTCGGTCTCGACCGTCGCGTCCAGCTGGGTCTGGGCGTAGTCGAAGCCCGACCGCGCCTCCGACACGGCCGCCGCGCGCCGGCTGTCGGCCAGCCCGCTGGCGACGTCGCGCAGCAGGGCCCACCCCGTCAGCGCCACGACCAGCGTGCTGAGCACGATCGTGCTGGTGACGACCCGGGTCTGGATCGACCTCCGCCACAACCGCGCGACGCTGGGCATCAGTCGACCGTCACGAACCGGGCAGGATGGCCTGGTACCCGACGCCGCGGACGGTGCGGATGACCTGTGGGTTCTCGGCGTCGTCCTCGATCTTGGAGCGCAGCCGCGTCATGTGGACGTTGACGAGCTTGGTGTCGCCCGGGTGGTGGTAGCCCCACACCTTCTGCAGCAGCGTCTCGCGGGTGAAGACCTGCGAGGGATCGCCCAGCAGGCAGGCCAGGAGGTCGAACTCCAGCGGCGTCAGCTCGAGCGGCTCGCCCTTGCGCGAGACCGTGTGGCCCGCCGGGTCGAGCACGATGTCGCCGAACTCGAGCGGCTCGACCAGCTGGTCGGAGCGCCGCAGGCGGGCCCGCACGCGGGCGACCAGCTCGGTGTTCTTGAACGGCTTGGTGATGTAGTCGTCGGCGCCGGCCTCGAGCCCGGCCACGACGTCCGGGGTGTCCGACTTGGCCGTCAGCATGATGATGGGCACCGCCGACGTGGCCCGGATCTGTCGGCAGACGCTCATCCCGTCCAGGCCCGGGAGCATCAGGTCGAGCAGCACCACGTCGGGCTTGAAGTCGTTGAACGCGGCCATCACCCGGTCGCCCGACCGGCACACGGAGGCGGTGAGGCCCTCGCCCTCGAGGACGATCGTCAGCATCTCCGCCAGCGATGCGTCGTCGTCGACGACGAGCACGCGATCTCGTTTGGTCCGTCGATAGCTCATGCTCGTCCGCTCCGCCTGTCCATGAGGACTCCATGATACG
>Ga0247730_1001048_pt1 | contig 16548 bp, 15 predicted proteins | sample UWRJL073202C2_FD_180959 | JGI IMG/M metagenome (GOLD analysis project Ga0247730, IMG submission 180959) | Plant litter microbial communities from Arlington Agricultural Research Station in Wisconsin, United States - UWRJ-L073-202C-2 | ecosystem: Environmental > Terrestrial > Plant litter >... | reverse complement strand
ACCATGTAGGACTGGCTTGCGAGACATCAGGCCTTGCGTTGTCGCTCGGCGGGTCAAAAAAAGATGTTGCTGACGCCCTCGCTAAAATTGCTGAGCTAGATCCCGACGACATTGAGGCCTTGCTGGATGGAGTCGAGAATTTGATCAGGGAGAAATGGGACTGGGCTCTCCCCCGCTCTCTGCTCATGAAATCCTACGCGTCATCGCAGTTGAATTTCAAAGGTGCCGTAGTGTTCGCGAAGTTGTTCACTACGCGGTGGCTTCCCGGTGGAAACGCTTTCGAAAGCACCACCGTCCACTAACGGTAAAGCCATCTCTCCGATCTGTCCCTAGTGGGCAACCGCCGCTGACAACAGACACCAAACTAAGCGGCCGTTTGCCTGCCGCACACCGAGAATTTTCAAAGAATTCCGCACATGACGGTACCGCAATTTCGTTCAAAGTCTAACGATGGTAAATTGCCATCCAACCAATCGAGGGCTGCAAGCCAAGGAGTGAATTGTGAGACGTGTTTTGATGGTGGCTTGCTTTTGCTGGGCGCTTGCAGGTTGTGGGGACGGCGGTGACGTATACAAAAAACAGACAGTGAGCCTTCGATCAGAAGTTGAATCGCTCAGAGGGGAAGTTTTAGCCGCTCAAAGCAGAATTGCACAGCTTGAACGGGAGAATAAAGCCCTCAAAGAGTCTCCGTCAAAGCTGCTGGCCGAAGTCAGAAAGGCTGTCGAGGCCGGAAACGAAGTTGCCGCCAGCGGCGCTCTTGCAACATTGACTTCGCGCTTTGCCGATTCAAGCGAAGCCACAGCTGGTGCCAGTCTTCTTCAGAAAATGGCTAAAGACCGTGAGGCGAAAGAGCAAGAGGAGCGTCGCTTGGCCGCTCTAGGGATGAAAGCGATCCCGGCTAGAGGCTCTTTCACCGCAGGCGATAGCGCTGTAATACTGCAATCAGCGCAAATAACAGGTCAGTGGAGTTTTAACGACCATGGAGGCGAGTATGAGTATCGAACCGCCGAACGCGGCTCTCGGTACATCACAGCCAACGTTGCCTACTCTTCTAAAAGCAAAGATCCCAAGCTGGCTCCCCTAATCGTCTATGCGTCAAATGGTGGCGAGCTCAAGCGTCTCGGTGTCATGAAATTCGAGTTTGTCCGCTGGAGTAGCTACGCGACCTTTTTGGGTAACTACCACGACGACGGAAATGACTTTGCCCACACTGCAAGCATCCGATTCTCCATGGGCCTCCAAGTCGACAGTGGCGCAATCTCCAAGCGGCTCTATATTGTCGCTTCCTCAACAGGTTGCGCCGAAAGAAGTTCGGATCGATTCGGCAATCCTCCTGTGAGCTACAGCACCTATAGCTGCGACAGTGCCGCCCCAAACGTCCTCCATGCAATTGACTTCAAAGATGGGCGATTCGGCGTTGTAAAGCGCATTGATTGAATGCGCAACAGCCCGTTAGCCAGAGCCACCTGCCGCGCATGCATAGGATCTAGAATATGAAAAAGCTTTTCGTTGCCGCTGGGCTCGCCTTGATCTGCCTGATTATTTACACCCAGATTACGATATTTGCAGTGCCGCCAATCGGAGCGGTACCAGAAGGACGGACAGTGATTATGCTTCGTCTCAACAAAACGAATTTCATCGACAGCGCTGATGCCATGTGCGTTCGAATACAAGGCTATGTCAACCTTATCTGTCGGGGCATGACTATGGGAGCCGTAGTGAACGCCACAACCATACTGGCGCGCCTCCCATACTCCGAAACTATTTATAAGATAAGCACGGGGGGTGAGTCCTACACTCGATAGGCGCACATAACCGAAGCAGTAATGAATGGGGTAGATTGCGGCAGGATCCTGCCCTGCCGAGCCCGCATCTACTAACCGCACATACGACCAGCCATGAACGATATTGAGTTTGCGCACGGTGCCAGTCCCCACCTCGGCGATTTGTACGAACGGGCTAAAGATTACGGTGTTTCCGCGCCAGGATACGCGCTCACGCTCTTGCGAAGCTTTGCAGAAACTGTGTGCGAAACGCTCGATCCGTATATGGATCAGGGCATGAAGCTTGAGCGAAAGATCACCAGAATGAGAGACACGGGCCTAGCAGATCACACAGTGCTGGCCCCCCTACGGGTTCTGCAAAAACACGGCAACATTGCTGCTCATCCTAAAGCTTTCAGTTTTACGACCCACGACTACCCGCAGATGCTGAAAGAGGCGTTGCCGGCTGCTTTAAAACTGCTTGAGCATCTGTACAGCCTTAATTCGGCTAACGGTGAAGCTCCCGGATATACGATCACCCTGCCAACTCGCGATAACTTACAACTGCTCAGCTACCGAGCCGTTTTTGAGGAAGACGCTGGCGCGCGGCACATGCTGGGGATACATTTCAAAGAGAAGGCTGATGGCTTAAGGGCCACCGAGTCAATGTTTCGTGCCGATGACGGCTATGGTTTTACTTCACGCAAATACATTGACGAGGCCAATCACTGGTTCAAATTGGCCGCGAACGACTCGCACGTCGAAGCACTGTATGAGTACGGCGTTTACCTGGCACGCCTCCAGGGAGAAGATTTCCATGAGCGTCGCCAAGCAGGAGAGCGTTACGTGTGGCAAGCAAGCGAGGACGGCCATGCAGACGCGTTAACTTTCATCGGTGACTGCTACTTTTGGGGCTCGGCTCTATACCAGCAGGATCTGGAGTACGCACGAGAGTTGTACCAACAGGCCGCTACCCAGTCACATCCAGGGGCGCTTGCTCAATTGGGAAAAATGCATGAACAAGGCCTCGGTGGCCCAGTAGATTTCAATGCTGCTTTCCGATGCTCTCTGCAGGCTGCCGAGGCTGGTTTCCCGCGAGCTCAATTTCATTTGTACTCACTGTATGAACAAGGGCATGCCTTCACCGATGACCGCCCCAAAGCGATTGCATGGCTGACTGAAGCAACAGAGCTAAAACATCCAGAAGCGATGCTAGAGCTCGCTGGGCTGATCATGCAAAAGCTTATACCAGGCCGCACCGACCTTGATGCTCAAGCCTTCTACGAAGAGTGTGTTCACACTCAAGAGACTCGGGTAAAGGCACGGTATGGATTGGCTCATCTTTTGGCAAAAAAAAGGGATGATCTTAATGCACTGCATGCGGCTCTGAACTGCATTCTCAGTTGCAAAGATGAAATCCTCAGCACGTCGAAACATCGAGATCTACTTCCTGGTTGCGAAAGGCTCACCCCACGCCTCTGGGAACAGATCAACCTCACGATCGCCCGAACCCACCCTCACCACGCGTTGCGCACAACCGTTCCACGACCTGTTTACATTGGCCCGCCAGTTGGCCGCAACGAACAGTGTCCATGTGGCGCAGACAAGAAGTACAAACATTGCTGCCGGTTACAACATTGATTGGCAAGCGAACCGCCGCGTTTAAAATCTACCTATTACCCCGATGAGTAGCTGGCGAACATCAGCTACCGATTGAAGCTTCTTGAGGAAGAAATCGCACCCATCGAGCGCGCGGCCATGCTGCCATTCGCGAGGTTGTCAACACGACGCAAAAGCCGACTGGATTCAGATCGTACTCTGCTCCACGGCAGTATCGGTAGCGGGAGCGTGCCCACCCTCTTTTGACTTCGCACGGTGTCGGCGGTCTTGGCCACGTCGCCGTGAAGCCTGCTGCTTCGCATGCGTAGCCTTAGTGGCGGTAACAACGCCGACTAGTTGACCACTCAAGTCCAAGCGCGGCGCACCCTCCACCATGCAGGCCCAGTAACGAGCACCGCGGCACCAAGTGGCGATCCCCAGCTTCAGCTGTTCACTGGTTAATCCGAGTAGCTCCAGGTGCTGCTCAGCGTCATTGAGAACCCCCTCCTTAAGCGGAACTTTGGGAGTCGGATTAACAGGAAACGCTAACGGAAAATGCTTCTGAAGGCCAGATCGCTTCCACCACCGGATCCTTGCTACGAGGCTTCGCCTGAGGTGAAGACTTACCCTTTAGGTCTTTAACGCTATCGGCCTATTGCGGTTCTTTTTCAGCCCGCAGGCGGTCACGTAGCTCAGCTAATTGTTCAAAACCCATCGTTCTATTCACTGCTCGAAGATTGATTGCGGAGTGCAAGGTTATTCCATGTAGCGCTTGAGGGCAGACGAGACGAGATAATTTGCCACACGACGGATTGTGATTGTGGCGTGAAATAGGTAAGCGTCCGCTTCGCAGCAACCGAAAGCGGTGCCCCCATCATCGGACGCTCCTGGTATTCAACAGATCTACTAGGATCTTGTGGCACCTGGCTAAGGCAGTGAACCATTCCAGCATTCAGCGATAAGCCGATAGATGAGAAATACCGGTAAGGGGCTCAATCACACCAACCGCGATCTCCACCTGTCCATTCACCAACCGGGCGAGTGAGATCACATTGTTATCGTGGAGCACAAACCTCTGCCCTTCCTCAACTCCTGGATATCGATCGGCAACCTGGTAATCCACGTAGTACGCAAGATGCTTCATCAATTGGGAGTCATTGATGGTGACGTTCATGGCGATCTGGAGGCCCTGCCCGACAAAACCAGCGACCAGAATTCCTGCGACAAAATGAGCCATGAATCGTAGGGACATGTTAGCTACCGCAGCGCGTGGCGAATCAAAAAAAAGAAATCCCAAACGCTCCTCCATCCAACCACGAAATAGCATGGCACCGGGAACTCTTGATGCGAGCCATACGGATTCTGAAACCCACACAGCCGCCAGACAACACAATGCGATGGCGAAACAGATGAGGGCCAACAGCAGCACATAAAACAATAACGCGCAGACGACGGCTGACACCGCGATCGTCCCGTCGAAATCTTGAGAGGGAAGCCCGGTTACATGCGCAACCACCCATCGTGCAGCCAGGTAGGCCACGAGCAGTACGCCTGCATGCACAAAGGTCATCAATGAGCGGCTGAGCCCATGGCGCACAACCAATGCGGCAAACCTAGCAAGCCATAGACAGAATCCGGCGCAAATAAGCGCGCAGCTCAGATAAAGCAGAAATGGCGGTACTGTCTTTTCGGCACAAATCACCACCTGCAGTGTTGCTAGAAACGCCACACCAATACCTAGCCGGTAAAGGTGGTAGCAGAGTGGTAGAGATGGCCACAGCCTGGCTAGCAGCCAGTTCGAGAAGGAGGTCAACATTACTGGTTCTACTACACGGATTTGATGGAAACGACTTCTACATATCGAAATTTCTTCCCTCCCAGGTGAGGGGTACCTCGCTAATCAAAGAGGTCATACTCATAAATCGCTTCGAGCCTCAATCTAACGCACAGTGACGGACATTTCTTGTCCATTCACGATCAGCATCAATGCTGGCAAACCCTCTACTTCCATTTGACGGTGGAGTGTATCAAGCAACTTCTCATCATCCGGACTCAGCTTGGTCGTGCAGCCGTTCGGGTGCGAATGCCATTCCCCGACATAGTCCACTACCTTTGCCGTTAGCTGGTGCACCCGTTCCATTGCTTCAGATTGCCCATCCTTTCCTCGAATGAAGTGGGTGGGACTCGCTTCACTGTCCGGCGGCGCCGGAAGGACGTCAACAATTACAATGGTTTTTGTTTTTAAATCAGTGACACCCAAGATGGCCCCACCAGTTTCATTCGGAAGAGCGGCACGCCGAACTGCTTGGAGCTTTTCAAGAAGTGCTACGTCATATTTGACAGTCCAGTCACCAGACTCGACGGAACGTCCTTCAGAGAGGGCTACCTCGTGCACGGAAACCGATCCAGACTGTTCATTCGACTCCCAGACACAAATCCTTGCTCGCGGCAGGGCAACGGACTGACGAAGCTGGCGGGAAAGGATCCCGGCATGAATGTGGATGCACTCATTAGACATTCGAACGGAGATGTCCCGACACCCTCCCCCGACCCAACGATCGCCCAAGTGATTGGCCAGATGCTCTTGCCCCCAATCGCTATCCAAGATCGCCCGGTAGTACTGCCCCTCCAAGCCATCTACACGCTGGCGCCGGTCGCGATCCTCCAAGATCATCACGCTCGAAAGGCCTGACGGCGTTACGAACAGGCTCGCAGTACGTGGAGCCTCTCCGCTTTTCGCGAGGTCACGTGGAGCCTCGAAGGTAGTTGTTACGTCGACCAGCAGTTCAGCAGAGCTGAGGGCCGAAGCGATTTCACTACTCTTGGCGAGAATGCTTGTCGCTATGGCTTTCGGCGGGTTCCAATTCGGGAAAGAGGCGGCAGCGAGGTTCCGCACGGCGTTCACTTTGGGATTCCCCAGCAGAGCATCGATCCCAGTGTGACGAGTCAAGTTATGGGGCAGCAATCGGTCAGGATCTACGAATGTCCATTGACCCCAACCCTGTCGAACCCACAAGTCTGCCAGCGCGCTACCCAAGGCACCTAAGCCGGCTAGCACGCCTTGGAACTCGCCTGCCTCATCGTCTATCCCGGACATGTCGCGTGCGTTCTGTCGAGTTAACGCAGATCGAACTTCGACGGGCATCAGCGCAAGTGATTTCCATGCGTCGCCAGCATGTCCACCGATCAGACGAATGCGCTCGCAGCGCCCCTTTGAATCAGCCGGGCCGAGCATATCCAGCGCTTTGGCGAGATCAAACAGAGAATGATTTAACATGTATCCCATCACATCGAACCGCTCTGCCTGGCCGTCCCGGGTGCGCGGGATCCAAACCAAAATGATGATGCCCTCGCCTGCTCCTTGAGCAGGCGAAACACCATCTTCGATGGCCCCAAAGACCACCTCATCGAGCTGCTCGTAAAGACCGCTTCCCCAAGAAGCCAATTGATCTTGGAGATCGCCTAACGTCACAGGGAATGACACCAAGGTGGCCGACTCAACAGGGTCGACGACTACCGAAACAGTCCGCACTGGCTTCCCTGAGTCACCAGTTCCAGTCGGCACGGCCTTGAAGATGACCGACTCACCTTCATCTACCTTAAAGATGGTCAGCGTGTGCGTCCCGGGCTTCGAGTACTCGGCATAATTCGAAGGGAGTATCAGTTGATAGGGGCTCAGATAAAACAGCTGTTCAAGCGGTTGGTCGTCCCTGTGCAATTTCAACACTGCAGACTCTCGGAACCACCAAAACATCCGAGCAATGAAACGCTCTGGCGTCCACCCCCGCTCAATAGCAGACCAAGCATGGTCGTAAAGGCAAAGCTGTCTTGGGCCATCAGAAGTGCGCGGATGCTGGTGCGACAATGCCGGGAAATCTTTGCGGAGCGTGTACACCAAGATAGGTACGCGAAAATCAGGATTAACACCAATCGCCAGCCGCTCGCGGCGCCGAATGCCAGCGGGATTTCCCGAATCTACCGTGCCGTCACCTGCATCAATAACGATGTACTCGCTTTTCCCTTGTCCAAGCGCATCGAATCGAATCTCTCGAACATGCGTGTACGGGCAAGCATGCAACGCTTTGAGTAACGCCTGGGTGTGTGGATAAAGCTTATCCACCTCTACCCCAGACGCTGATTCACCGAGGTGAAAGTACTCAATCATTCGCAGCGCCCTGCGCGCGGGGCAACAGCTGCAGCCACAGTGCTGGGGACTGCGCCGGCTAATGCCGCAGCACCAATCAGGCGCTTGACCTTACCATCGGCCAGAACCTCAAAATCCATGGCCGCCTTATCACCTAGATCGCCAGTGCAGGTGAACCAGCCGTCTACCTCATCCAAAATATCTTCGTACTCGCGCTTAGCCCGGATGCAAGGAGGATCGTTGTAGTCGTCCAAAATTTCGACACTGCTAGAGACAATCGTTGCGCCACTACGAGCCTGCCCAAGCGCGTTGCGTGCCGCCTGATTGACTTTGGCGTTCTCACCTTTTTGAGACCAACTGTCATAAGACAAGGTATGCCACGAGCAATGGTGCGGGGCGAGCAGTAGATCGTATTCGAGCACCTCGGGAGTGTCCTCAAAGCGATTCCACATCCGTTCCCAGATCAATACTTCGGCGTCGCCACCAATCAACATCCGTGTTTTGGATTGCGAATACCAGGATGCTGATATCTGCATGTTCATGACGACGCTCGACTCATTTTTGGTGAGGTCTTCTTCAAGCTTGGCGTCATCGTCATGCGGTGCCGGTGCCAGCAGGTGTGAGCTGAAATATCCGGAAAGTTCCTCACCTGCGATGGTGCTGAACTTTTCCCCTGACTTAACCAGAATCGCCCCAAGGTCATCGGTCTTGCCCTGAATATCCTCACCCATAATGCGGATTCGGTTGCCATGGCCTGCGCTGCGGTAAGTGCGCCAATAGGCAACCCGACGTCGCGCCTCCTTATTGAAGGCGCTCGCATCTTCACACAGCACATGATTTGCCGATCGCCGGCGGAATACCAATGGCGAAGACCACAGCTCACGAATCAGTATTCTCCGCTCCCAGCGATCCAAATGATCGTCAGGGTAATCCTCGGGCGCGCCGAGCCAGAAGTGCTTCTCCAAGCCGGCGCAGTGATCCTGATCAGGATGGCTCAGCAGAAAGGCGCTCACAAACGGACGGTCATCCGAATCCCACTGCAGTCGCTCACGTAGCGCCCTGGCAACATCCGGTGTGTGGTCATCCGGATCATCCGCTGCTTTACGGATGCGGCTGTCGATGACAACGGTAGTGACAGACGTGTCGGCCAAGCGCACCAACGACATATCTCCAGTACCTACTTGAAAAAAAGTGACCTTAGCCGCCATACGTCCCTCCCCGGGCACTGCACGAACTTGAGAAAAGCAACGAGTCAGGTAAGATACGTATAGAAACTAAGCCCGTCTAGATACTATGCGCATATTTTTTATACCCATCGACTACCAGGCCAACCGCTGATGACCGTCAATACCACTCGTACAGGACGCTGGGGCCAGGAACGCCGGCTTGAATTCATCGATTTTCGGCTGTTGTGGGAAGGTCGGGTCAACCGTTCAGATCTGACATCTTTCTTCAGAATTTCAGTGCCGCAAGCCTCGCTGGATTTCGCGGCTTATCAGGAGTTGGCTCCTGACAATCTCACCTACGATCGAACGCTGAAAGCGTATGTGGCTAGTCCGTCCTTCAGACCCGTGTTGGCCAACCTAGATCCTGGTCAGTACCTGAACGAATTGCTGCAGCGCGAGATCGGTGCCATTGCAGCCACTGACAGCTTCATAGGCTGGGCACCACCCGTGGCGAGCCTACCCTCCCCAATCCGACAAGTTGACCCAGAAATCCTGATCAAGTTAATCACAGCTCTGCAGGCAGGGGACGCTGTGACCGTCGACTATCGATCCATGACAAATTTCGACGAGCCGGCCATTCGAACGATCTTTCCAACTTCACTGGCGCACGACGGCTTTCGATGGCACGTACGAGGCTTCTGCTTTAGATCGGCTGCTTTCAAAGATTTCGTGCTGGGACGGATCAGTACATTGGAGAACAACATTTCCCCTCCCACTCCTGTGCCAGCTGACGAGGAATGGAACACCTTTGTAGACGTAGTGATCGGGCCAAACCCGAACTACCCGCCGCAAAAACGCCAAGCGATTGAACACGATTATCAGATGGTCGATGGGGAGGCTAGATTGCGTGCCCGCAAAGCGCAGATGTATTACCTGAATCGCAGGCTCAATTTGAATCACCGGCCTGGTGAAGCTGTTGCGGATCATCAACAGATCGTGATGCTCCGAATTGAGCCAGTTGCAGGGGAGTCAACAATCGATGAATGACACTATGGCCCCGAAACCCAAAAAGGATTGGACGATCGGAATCATCCTGTATCTTCTTGCTCTCTTGGTCTTTGCTACTTGGTCAATCGGCGCGATGTCCCTGGGTTGGTTACCACTGCCCTACTCGCCTCTACGCGTGCCCCTAATGTGCGGGGCAATCGCATATGTCGGTGGCGCGTTGTATTGCTTCCGAGCGATCTACCTCAACAAGTGCGTATACAAGCGCTGGAATTCAGATTGGCACGTTTGGTATTTCATCCGCCCCATAACCAGTACCATTTCCGGCGCGGTCAGCTATTTGTTCCTTAAGGCGGGCCTGCTAGTGCTGGAATCAAGCTCGAACGCCAATGCAAGTGAGATCGGCTTTTTTGCTCTGGCATTCATCGCCGGCTTCAACGTCGACAAATTTGTGGACAAAATTGAGGATGTGGCCAGAGCCGTTTGGGGTATCGAGAAATCCCGTAGCGCCCAAGCGCGAGCCGGAGAGCGCACTCCCGAAACCCAAGCAGATTCATCGGTGGGAAATTAGAAGCTCGTCGGGGCCACGAATCTACTGTGCACAAGCACGCGTAAGAGTGCCCCCTCGGGGTGGGGGCAGGAGCACCAGGTCAGCTAGGATGGCATGGAGCACTCAACAAGGGACTTAGCTCTTCAGTCCTCCTGTTCTTCTGGGTAGGGTGTCGATGGGACTGGGCCCCAGCCCTCACGGCTGATGCCCTCCATCCACGCAATACCGATGCCTTCTGTAGCCGCGAACTCTCCCCCACGATGCATCATTGCTCGCATGACCGATTTTCTGGGGTGAGCCTCATCTGCTTTAGCTGAACTACACATCGCAGCCCACGTGGAGTATCCAGGCGCGTCATGTCTGGCGCCAAGCCAGCGATCCAGCAACTCGGTAGAGACGTTATGTCGCCCACCATGGTGGGGAACTTGGAACATGTCGATGCCGGGAAGAGTCAAGCCTACAAGTGGTGCATAGTCTGCCGCTTCGGCCAGAGCTTCGCGTCCCGCATCACCAGTCAGGACAATAGTCTTCCCATTTATCTGCGCATACTGAACAACACTCATCTCGTTCTCATTGCTCGTACCGGAAGGCGGAAAGTACTCATTCCCCCATGCAGATTTGACAAGATTTGCAACTGCACGGAACACCCTGGTAACAGCCTCCAGTGATTCTGCAGCAATAGAAGTTTCCGCCTCGGGTGTCTTGTCCGACTCCACGATTAGGTCGAGGTAACGATCCTTGGTCGGAGCCAAGACTTGAAAGATCCCGATCGAACTCCCTTGGAATGGACTTTGGATAGGTATGCCTCTGCGGATGGCGATCTCTTCCAACGCTGCACTCGCGCTGTACACCGATCGAAGCTTCCGCTCAAGCGCGTCTACAGATGTATAAGTGGCAAACTTGTCTATCAGCTCAGCAGCATAGAGCCAAGGCCGGTTCAGCCAGAGCGTGCCTACTTCGCATTCCTCAAGCACTGCCCGCAGGCCGTTTGCATGATCAAGGTCTGGGTGTGTGAGAACTACGTTATCGATCCTGGTGGTACCGTAAAATTTGCGGAGTTGCTCAATGACCTGAGCACCGGTGTCGACATACCCTCCATCTACGACATGAACGCCTATGACTCCATTTTTCTCGTAACGGATGGTGATTGCGTCACCGCTTTTCGCGGTCTCTACGCCGATGAAATCGATTTCTATGTGCGACATGACAGCTTCCTGCTTTGTGATCGGCATGCAGTTGTAGAAATCCCAAGGTGGTAACGCATCGACCTCTCACAGCTCGATGCGCCTTCAGGCACCTATGGGAAATGAGGGAGGTTCACTTCACCGCTTCTTTTTTTGCACGACTCGCCTTTGGCTTTGCGGCCAAAACCTCGCAGGCGGCCACAAGCATCCGGGCATAGGAAAAAGCCGCAGCCCGGACAGATTTTTCCGTGATGAATGTCGTCCAGATCAGCAGCATCACTAGCGACGCCCCAATGGCTGTGACTTCGTTAACTGTGAAAAACGACTCGGGGGTCGTTGCTGCTTGATAACGAGATACCCACATCGATGGGCCTTGACGAATCGCGACCCAGACCAAGCTGACGACGCATGAAGCCACAGCAATCTTCCGAAGCCCTAAGGCATTTCTGCGAAATCCGTAAGATATGTTGTCCTTGTACAACAGATTGAATTTTTTGGTATCCCGAGTGGCGCCACGTAGCATTCCGCAAGCTTCCGCATACACCGCATCGGCACCTTGAGGGTCGGATGCTTCGTCAGCACTCGAGGGGAACGGCTTGTTCATCAGATTGGCAAGCTTGCCGTGATAACCACGCAGCTCGCCTGGCTCGAAAGTCCCATCACGATGGCGCAATACCTGTGTACTAGGGGCCCCACCCCACTTCCGCCACATCGACTGCTCGCTTTCTTTTCCTAGGCTCCTGGCGTAATCAGAAAGCAGGTGAAGCAGACCGAACGCCACCAGCAGCGATACAATTCCCGAAATAAATCCAAGCTTGTCCCCGTACAACGCCATTGCCGTTACGATGATGGGCGATAACGCCAAGAGCGCAGGGTAAAGGCGGGCTTGGCGTTCATAGGTGTCGGAAAACTGATTGATGGCCTTGGCAAATCCTGAAACGCCAGCTCCTTCGCTCATTCTTCGATTTCCTCGTAGAAAGGCTCGTAGCTAACCGGCTCCCATCCTTCACGCTTGGCCACGCCAGGAGAACGATGACAGATGCTCTGTCCCTTTGTCCTAACTACTCGGAAGCCGCGAATCACAAATGCGTTCGTGACAGCCTTCTTCGGATGGCGTGGCGCGTTTTCTGCCGCCGATACAAAGGCTCTGCGGGTTTGATTCTCTGGCATCTCAGCAAGTGGATTCCCCACAAGCAGGTTCAGCGTTTCTGTAGAAACGTTGTGCCGACCGCCATGATGGGGAATCTGGGCGAAGGTCACGCGCGTAGGCAGGTCAATGCCATTTTCGGTGGCAAAGGTTGCAGCAGCTCTGAGTGACTTGATTCCTGCATCCCCGGTCAGGAGATACCCTCGCTCGCCTACAGCACCAAAAAGAATCGCACTGCTTTCATTTTCTGCTGAGGTGGTCACCGTTTCAGGCAAATACTCCATCCCCCATTTCGCTGCAACGTATCCTGCAGCCCCTTTTACGGCGTCAAGCAAAGAGGCAATGGCGCTCTGGTTTTCTTTGAGATCAGGGGCCTTCTCGAATGCGGGAACCAGTTCGTGCACGTAACGGTACTTGCCGGGTGATAGAACGGTGAAGATACCGATTTGATCACCGGCGAACGGTTCGTGGATTGGAATTTCCCGCTGCAAGGCGGCTTGTTCCAGCGCGTGGGCAGCCGACATTTTCTGCTTCAGTCGCTTTGCTAGGCTGTCGTCCGTCATTCTGCCGTCGTGAAAATATTCTCGGATTTGGTCGCTGTACTCCCAAGGGCGATGCATCCAAAGCTCGCCAACCGTGAGAGTTTCCAGGACATGCAGCAGTCCTCCCGCATGATCATTGTCAGGGTGAGAATTGACGACGTAGTCGACGTAGTTAGTTTTAAAGTGCTCTTGGATATGCTTAACCAGCGCGGCGCCGTAATCTCGGGTTCCGCCGTCATAAACCATCACTTTATATTTGCCATTTTCGAGCCAGCGAATCGCGATTGCATCACCGCTATGCTCGCTCTTTCCTACCGGGAGAAAGTCAATCTCTATACTGTCCGCCACCGCGTACCCCAATTGTTGTTCTGTTCTGTTCTGTTGAGCTGTGCGGCCCGATTTTTTCGATGTCCCACTCAAGTTCGGCACAGCGAGAGCTGAAAAGCAGCTAATGGCCACTATAGAAAAACCAATTTTTTTGGGGTGGATCCAATTTCTTCAAGGGGAGAAACACAATTTATTTCGTGAGCCGCTCAACGCATGCCACAGGCCCTAAACGGCAAGAGCCTACCACTTGTGCTTGTGAGGATGTCTCAAGGCCATAAAAGAGGCCGCAGGACGGGATTCCCGGAGTTTTTATTCATCCGCAAGCGGAGCGCGCAGGCCATCGGCCGTAGGCGAAAGGGTGGAAGCCCGGCAGGGCCAAGACATCAGCGCATGCTGACGGCTTGGTTCACGACAGCCGACCCGAATGGGTTCGCACGACTAACGTCGACAATGTTCTCCGCGCCTCGGCCAAATCTAGACATGGAATTCCATCTGACAAAGGTTTCCCTCGCAGGCATTCACTACGCCGATAGCCATAAGCTGCATTCGGTCAGACGCAACAGCACGCGCCACGAACCCAGTGGCAACTTATCCTGTCTCAGATGCTCTCCAGCCTTGTATGTAATACCCTTACGCCACACAACCAGCCATTAAGTAGTGAATAAACGATGGGTTTTGAACAATTAGCTGCGCTACGTGACCACCTTCGAACCGAAAAAGAACAAGCAAAGGCCGATAGCGCTGTACCCCTCAAGCGCAAATCCCCCTCGCAAGCGAAGGCCCGTGATCTGGATCCGGCAGTAGAAGCGATCTGGCCGCTGCAGAAGCATTTTCCATTGGCTTTTCCGGTAAATCCGGCTCCCAAGGTTCCGCTTAAGGAGGGCATTCTGAAGGATGCCGAGCAACACTTGGAGCTGCTGGGAATAACCCACGAACAGCTTAAGTTAGGTATTTCTACTTGGTGTCGGGGAAGCCGGTACTGGGCAAGCATGGTGGAGAATGCGCCACGTCTGGACTTGGCCGGTCAAAGCGCCGGGATTGTAACTGCCGGTCAGGCAATGTATGCGAAGCAGCAGGCCGCGCGACAACGAGGCCAAGACCGACGAAATAGTGCGAAGCAAAAAAAGGGCGTTCCGCCCACCGCTGCTGAAACCAAAACTGAACAGACTGCGAGCTGAATACAAAGAAGCTGGTGAACAACCGTTGCGCGAGCACTTGATGGCCGCGCAATCTGCCGCCATCAGATCCCAAGCGTCTACTGGAAGAATTCGATCAGCTCTGCGGCCACGCGATTCGCAGCTTCCTCTGGCAGATAGTGCCCGGCGTTGCGGATGACATGCCCCTTCACGTCTACTGCCAAGGCTTGAAGTGCATTCACGATGTTGTCACCGACACCGCGTTCAGCACCCAACGCAAGTACAGGGATGCTGAGAGGGATTTCAGCCCGCTTGCGGTTCGCAGCTATCCCCTCTGATGAGAAGGCTGCCTGGTAATAACTGGTTGCTGCGCGCAACGCTCCAGGCGCTGCAAGCTGTCGCGCATATACGGTGATGTCCTCTGGTGCGATGACCCACGGCTGAAGAGATTTGGCTCGAAACAGCCAGGTCAAAAACACCTCTTCGCGCCCTGAGATCAGTAGTTGTGGTAGTTCATCCAACTGGTTGAAAGCGAAATGCCAACTGCGCAGATTAGCTTCAGCGACCGGCAGATCGGTACGGGGTGCAGACAGCCCGGGTACCAGAGCATCGAGCAATGCAATGCGGCGAATATCCGATCGCCAATCTGCTGCCAGCGCATAGGTGATCCACACACCGACATCGTGCGCTGCGACATCGATTGGCCCGTTGTCGAGAAGGCCAAGATTGTCTGCAAAGGCGTGGATCTCAGCTGCGACTGTGCCTGCGTCATAGCTGCCCAAAGGTGCATCACTTTCACCCATACCTCGCGGATCAACAGCGATTACTCGCCGACCACTCTTAACGAGCTCATGCATGACATAGCGCCAGGCATACCAGCTCTGTGGCCAGCCAGGAATGAGCAGAATCGGAGCGCCCTCTCCCCCCTCCACATAGTGAAGGTTCACGTCACCTACCTGCATGCTGCCATGACGAAACGTGCCCCAGAAATCGGTGCGTGCGAAGAAATCCGCGCCTACGTACTCAGGTTGCTCAGAATGAATTGTCATTGCAGCCTCCTACATTATGAAAATGATCATTTCCTAACTAGATAAATTTTAATCGAGCAGTCGTAGCATTTCGGGAATCAGGCCCTGCATATATTTGGCTGTCGCTCCAGTCTTGCCCAAGACTCGCATGCCTTGCTGGAGAGTAAGCAATAGTCTGGCAGTCACCGCCGCATCCAATTCCAGACGAACTGAACCATCCCCTTGGCCCACCTCAAGCAACTGGCGCAACTGTGTCTCTCGCTTCTTCTGTTGGGCAGCGATACGTTTCGCAATCTCGGGATCAGACATCGATAGCTCGACAGCGCTTTCGACCACCAAGCATCCAGTACGCCCAAAGACCCCACTGCTAAGCTGCGCATACATCGCCAACAGGGCACTGATCTTGTCGCGCCCAGAGTTCTCGACTGCCAGGCAGGAACGAATCGCTTCTGCTCGTACCTCCATGTAACGGTCGAGAGCCGCGAGAAAGAGCCCGCGCTTATCACCCCAGGCTTTGTAGATGCTTCCCGAGGTCAGCCCCAGGCAGGCATGCAGATCTGAGATCGAGGTGCCGTGATAACCGTACTCACTGAAACGAGCGATAGCTTTGTCGAGCGCGGCATCGCTGTCGAACTGGCGCGGGCGGCCTGGGCGGCCCGAGGTGGGAGATGTATTAGTCATGCGCTCAATATAGGTAACGATCATTTCCGAATCAAGCCATGAATTCGGTTTCTCGACAAACGCGAACTTGGATCGGTCACCGGCAATGAGGGCTGTCTTGTGCTCCATCGCATAAAGTCTTTGGCCCAACCAGCTCGTAACTCAGTGCGCTCATGGCCCAGGCCATCGCTCCGCGCTGTATGAAGCAAAAGACAGAGGTCTGTATCTATCGCTGGTACTAAGCCACCAGTACGGTTCGAACTTCCCACAGCATGAGGCAGTCATGGATATAACAGA
>Ga0247730_1001047_pt1 | contig 16563 bp, 15 predicted proteins | sample UWRJL073202C2_FD_180959 | JGI IMG/M metagenome (GOLD analysis project Ga0247730, IMG submission 180959) | Plant litter microbial communities from Arlington Agricultural Research Station in Wisconsin, United States - UWRJ-L073-202C-2 | ecosystem: Environmental > Terrestrial > Plant litter >... | reverse complement strand
TGCGTTTGCTTGAGCATTTGATGTCCCGGGCTTATACGCTCAATGCCCGGGAGTGCTTTCTCGAACTGCGTGACAGCAATCGCTCGGCGTATCGTTTGTATGAGCGCTTTGGCTTCAACGAGATTGGCCGACGCCGGGATTACTACCCGGCGGTTGGCGGGCGTGAAGATGCGCTGGTGATGGCCTGCACATTGTTTGAGTAAATCAATGTAGGTGCAGCGCGAACGGTAGGAGGGGACTTGTCCCCGAAGGCGCCGGTGCAAGCGCTGAAGATCTTCGTCGGCATGCCCGACGCCTTCCCGGACAAGTCCGGTCCTACCGATCCAACACACCCAGTAGGAGGGGACTTGTCCCCGAAGAGGCCGTTTCATTCACTGCGCACAGTTCACTTCTCCGGCTTGCCATCCAGCGGGTCAAGCCGACCCAGCTCTGCTTCATCCAGACCATCGCCGCCGCCGATATCGTCTTCATCGACCACGCTCAGTTCGAAGTCGGCCGGGTTGTCTTCACCGGCTTCCCTGGCCGAGCGAGCGCCGTCTTCGCGGATCAGCATTTCCGGATCCAGGTCGTCGTCGGTCGGGTGATGGTCGGGGGTCGATGCGCCGGTCATGCCGGCTTCTCGCACACGTTTCTCCGGGATCTCATGCGCCAGCTCGTCCTCGGGCATCAGATCGCCGATGCGTGCGCTCGGTTCTTCCTCGTCAAAGTCCAGTTCTTCCATTGAGCCCATACGGTCTTCGTTGTCATCGATAGGCTCGGGTTGGGTGGCATCGAACGGACGGCGTGAATCAGTCATGGCGAATCCTCGTTATTTGGGTCCTTAATAGGTGGACCGGCCACAACTCTGAAGATTCCTTTTTGTTCCGTCAGGCGAGTAGTGGCAAATAAGCGTGACCTGGGTCGTTCAGGTCCAGTCAAACGCTGGGCACATCTTCGAGGCGTACACGCATGAACGAGCTACAAGAGCTGATCGACAACAACGAACGTTGGGCTGATGCGATCACCAAGGAAGATCCTGAGTTTTTCGCCAAGCTGGCACGGCAGCAAACCCCGGAATACCTTTGGATCGGCTGCTCGGATGCACGCGTGCCGGCCAACGAAATCGTCGGCATGTTGCCGGGTGACTTGTTTGTCCACCGCAACGTAGCCAACGTCGTGCTGCACACCGACCTCAATTGCCTGTCCGTGATCCAGTACGCCGTCGACGTGCTCAAGGTCAAATACATTCTGGTCACCGGCCACTACGGCTGTGGCGGCGTGCGCGCATCGATGCAGGACCGTCAGCTGGGCCTGATCGATGGCTGGCTCCGTTCGATTCGTGATCTGTATTACGAAAACCGCGAAGCCCTGGCCAAGCTGCCGACCGAGGAAGAGCGGGTCGACCGCTTGTGCGAACTCAACGTTATTCAGCAAGTGGCGAACGTCGGTCACACCAGCATTGTGCAGAACGCCTGGCATCGCGGGCAGAGCCTGTCCATCCACGGTTGCATCTACGGCATCAAGGATGGTCGCTTCAAGAGCTTGAACGCGACCATCAGCGGTCCGGAGCAGTTGCCGCCGCAGTACCGGTTGCGACCGCAGGGGGTTTAAGGCTCGCGCGGTCGGGGTCCGTTGGAACGAGTGGTTGGCGTTCCAGCGGTGCTACAGATACGGATGACTGACCGGAGTGACCAGCGGTTTCTGCAACTGCTGCAATGAGCGTGTTACCTCGCCGGTGCTGCATTTGGCGGCGGCTTGTTCTGCGCTCAGGTCGCGTTCGGCGGTGTAAAAAAGCTCACACGTCTGCACCTTGTCGGTCACCTGCCATTTCTGCATGCACGCGTTCAACGTAATTGCCGGATCCGCTCCAGGTGTCTGCCCCATCGCCGCTTGCCAACAGGCTGCGCTCAAATCCTGCCCCATTACCGCAAGGCCTGCCGCATCGGCCTTGGCTTGATCGCCGTCATAGTTCGCCTTGTTATCCGCGTACCAGATATAGCTTGGATGATTCGAGCCCAGCACCGCGACTTGTTGTCCGGCGCTCGGACTGATAGTCGCCAGGCCCAGCACGGGCACATTGGCCCCATATTGCTGGTTGATCCATTTCCTCACAGGTGCGCCGAACGCCACCATGGGCAAGGAGTTACCTTTGGCGTTCTGACTGAGCTCCTTGACCATCGTGGTCTGGTAGCTCTGAAAATAGCTGTAAACCTCTTCCAGCGAACTGCCGGCATTGGCGGGAGCGGCAATCGGGGCGATGTCGATGATCGTCTGATACCCCGGGGTCCGGGCAGCAGGAATGCCGTTGAGCGTCAGTAGTGTGGCCCAGCGATCAGTGGTCGCAGAGACCAGATAATCCTGAGCCAGCGTCAGTGACGTGTCGGGCGGAAAGTGCAGCAATTCGACGCTCTTGCGGTTTTCCAGCGCCATGCCCAGTGGCAGGAACAGATACCAGTTGTATTGCCATTTCTGGTCGAGATTGAGCTTCTTCGCCCCGCTTATGGCCAGCTCACCCGCGTCGAGCAGTGCTGTCAACGGTGTGCCATAACCGTCAGGCACGCCGCTGATATCAGCGTAGAGCACGTCGTTGTCACTTTTCACGCTGACGCCACCGGTATAACCGTCGCGCTGGACGCTCTGGGTCAGGTAGTGCTCCGCCGTCTGTTCCAGCGTCCAGTCACGGAAGCAGATCACGCTGCAATTGTTAGGGTAAGCGAAGAGTTGAGAAACCCGTTCCCGACTGCCCAGCTTGATGCGTACGTCAGCCTGGGCGACGGTACTTATCGTGAGTGCGGCGAGGGTTGCAGTCCATACGGCGGCTTTGTGCATGCTCGGATCCTTGATGGCAATGTGTCCCGCGACGGGGGCTGTTTCAATAATGAAACACATTGCCATCATCAAGGAATGGGACCGCTGGAATTAATTCGCTCGTCGTCAGAGAACAAACCGCTGAACCATCGCTTTCAGATCCGTGGCCAGCATCGACAAGGCATTGCTGGCCATGGTGGTTTGCTGAGCGCCGGAAGCGGATTGGCTGGACAGATCGCGAATGCTGCTCAGGTTGCGATCGACTTCGCCAGCCACTTGGGCCTGCTGCTCGGCGGCACTGGCGATCAACAGGTTGCGGTCATTGATCGTCGAGGTCGAACTGATGATGATTGTTAATGCCTCGCCCGTGGCGGCGGCCTGTTCAAGCGTCAGATTTGCCTGGTTGGCCGTCAGGCGCAGTGCGCTGGCGGTTTCCTGAGTGCTCTGCTGCACGCCGGTGATCAACCCTTCAATTTCGGTGGTGGAAGCACTGGTGCGCTGCGCCAGTGAGCGAACCTCATCGGCAACCACGGCAAACCCGCGCCCGGCTTCCCCGGCCCGCGCCGCTTCAATCGCTGCGTTGAGTGCCAACAGGTTGGTCTGATTGGCGATGGCGCGAATCACGTCGAGAATCTTGCTGATGCTCAGCGTGCGTTCGGCCAAACCTTCGGCCTGATGCGACGTTTCCAGCACATTGCCCGTCAGTTGCTTGATCGAAACGATGGTGTCCGAAAGCCGCAGCTGGCCTTTGGCGGCCGCATCGCTGGAGGCCAGGCTTTCCGTCGCGGTATTGCTGGCATTGCCTGCCACTTCCACAGCCGCCTGACTCATCTGATTGACGGCAACCGCCGCTTGCTCGATTTCCGAGTTCTGCAGCCGCAGGTTTTCTGCGCTGGCTTCGGAGATGGTGCTCATTTCCTGTACCGACTGGGAAAGCTGGGTTGCCGCCGCGTAAATCTGTTCGATAGTGCCATGCAGGTTGCCGCGCATTTGGCCGAGCATGCTCAGCAACTGTGCGGTTTCGTCCCTGCCTTCGGGGATGGTTTGCGGGCTCAGATCGCCACTGGCGATAGTGCTGGCGATCTGCAGCGCCTGACGCACCGGACGAATGATGCTGACGCTCAAGCGCCAGGCCAGCAGCAGGGTCAGCGCCAGGGCAATGCCGATGGCGCTCAGGGCAATAATCCGGGTTTGCGCAAAACTGTTTCTGGCCTTTTCCACGGCGGCGGCAGCGCTTTGCTTGTTGAGCTCGCGCAGCAATTGCACCTGCATGTCCATCAGGTCGCCCTGCAAAGACAGCATGGTGTTGGCCAGCATGCGAGCGTCGTCGAGCTTGCGCTGCTCGATCAGGGCTATTTCGTCATAAAGGCCAGGAATGAAGGCTTTGTAGGCGTCTTGCAGGGCGACCAACGAGTCGCGCTCAGTGGTGTCTTTGACATGATCGAGGTATTCGCCAAAGCCTTTTTCGACTTCGTTCTTGAGCTGTTCGACGTTGATCTTGCTGCTCACCACCGCGCCCGGATCATCGGCGTTGGCGATCAGACGTGAGGTTTCACCGCGCAGTTTGACCAGATTGATGGCGATGGCGTCGGCCATGGCGATGCTGGGCAGCGAGCCGCTTTCCACCGCTTCGCCCTGATTGCGGATCGCCTGCATTTGCAGCAGACAAAACACCCCGAGCGCGACCATCAACAGCGCCGTAATGCTGAAACACAGCACCAGGCGTTGGGTGATTTTGAAGCGGCGCAAGATGGACTTCGATGACTGCTGACGCGAAATACGGGGCAATAACTTTTTCACGGAGGATCAAGCCCAATTCAACGGAAATACCGGAGAGTTGGTTATAGGTCAGTTGTGTGATGTCTTTATGACATCGCTGAAATTGACGTCAAATTATAGTCCGGTGTTTTTGATACCGAATCAAATTGGCAGCGGCGCGCCCACTTCCTGCATCAGCTCCCGCAGAAACCGTTGCATGCGTTCATGACGGACCTTCGCCAGACGCGCGCCCGCCTGAGTCTGGAAGCCGTCGGCCAGATGAAAAAGCTTGGTGTTGAAGTGATCCACCGCAAAGCGTTTGTCGTCGTAATCCCGCTGGGTCGCATGAGGATCCGCCGGGTCGTACAAACCGCCGCCCATTCGGCCCGACACATAGAACATGCGTGCGACACCGATCATACCCATGGCGTCGAGACGGTCTGCATCCTGGAGGATTTTCGCTTCAAGGGTCGTGGGCGTAATCGCCGCTGAAAAACTGTGCGCCTCGACGGCGTGGGCAACCGCTTCGATGCGTGCTTCGCCCCAACCCATCTCGGTCAGCAACTCGGTCGCTTTGGCTGCCGCCAGACGCGACGCGCTGGAGCGGAACGGCGAATTCTTTTCCACTGCCACGCAGTCATGCAGCAGCGTCGCGGCAAGCAGGATCTCCTGATCGCCGCCTTCATCATTGCGGATCAGGCAAACGTTGTTCCAGACCCGCTGCAGATGCGACACATCGTGGGAGCCATCGATTTTCTCGGCTACGGTGTGGGGGATCAGCAGAGAGGCGAGATCCTGAAACGGGGCGAAAGCTGCGGTCATCGGCGTATCCGGCGGTCGTCGTTGGGCTCAAGCAAGCCTTGTAGAGGATAGCGCGATTGACGCAGGCTGGTTTCCTGCACAGCGTCAGTCAGTTAAAACGCCAGCTTGAAGCCGATAAACGCCAGCATCGCTGCCAGACAAGGACGCAGGACATCGTCAGAAACCTTGCCGGACAGGTGACTGCCGATGTAAATCCCCGGCAGCGATCCCATCAACAGGTAACCGAGGATGCCCCAATCCATGTTGCCCATGCTGGCGTGCCCCATGCCCGCGACCAGCGTCAGCGGCACCGCGTGAGCGATTTCGGTACCGACCAGGCGGCGGGTGGGCAGGAACGGGTAGAGGATAAACAACGCCACGGTGCCCAAGGCGCCAGCACCGATGGAGGTCAGGGCGACCATGGTGCCGAGGACCAATCCAGTCACGACCGTCAACGCATTGAGGCTGGGACCGCTTGGGTTGTAGTGACCGCCGGCGCGATTGTGCGCAAAAGCCAACAGCCGTTTCTTGAAGAATACAGCCAGCGCGGTGAGCAGTAGAACGACGCCCAACGCCTGCTTGATCACGGCATTCATGGCGTCTGGGGACGTATGCAACGTGCTCAGGAACCACAACGTCAGCAACACCGCCGGAACGCTGCCCAGCGTCAGCCAGCCGGTGATCGACCAGTCGATGTTCTGGTGCCTGCGATGAACCCACACGCCGCCGGATTTGGTAATCGCCGCATACAGCAGATCGGTGCCAACGGCCGTGGCGGGGTTGATGCCGAACCACAGCAGGATCGGCGTCATCAAGGAACCGCCACCCACGCCCGTCATACCGACGATGAACCCGACCACCAAGCCTGCGACCACTAACCCCAAACCACCAAAATCCATTGCTGCTTCCTACGACTTGACGCGCGACTACGGGAAAAAACAGGCGGCAGCATAGCGATCTTTCATATAACCGCTTATATCAATACGATCTATCTTTATGCAATTTCAGTGTTGGCGAAGGTGCGAATCCGTTGGAGCAATGCTTGCCCGCGTAGGCGTCGGTTCAGGCGATAAAGATGTTGAGCGAAAAGACCGATTCGCGGGCAAGCCTCGCTCCAACGGAATAACCAGAAACCTGCCAGAGCAGCGCATGTTTTGCGCGCCTTCACCTGACGGCTTGCCGGACATTTCTGTTTCTCTTGAGTGAAGTTTCCGAGATACTTCCGGCCGCTTGCGTCTGTGGATTTTGGCTACTAAGGTGCGCCGGTCGCTGAGAAATCAGTGATTGGGTTTAGTAGCCCGCAAACTTCAGTCGCACAGTGTTTCCTTGAAATGCCCATCTTTATGGTGGCTGTGCGTGGGGCATCTTCGGGTGCGCCGGTTCTGAAGTCCCGGTCTACTAACCTGCGCACAGCTGCCACCCTTCGTTTAGTAGCGATTGCTGACAGCGCAAACTGACTTCAGAGTTTTTAAATATGATCAATCTCACACCTATTCCCCCTTCAACCCTCGAAGACGCCCTGAACCACGCATCCGAGCTGCTGCAATGTGCAGCCGCAACGGCCTACGAAAGTGGCGACCGTTTGAGCGGAGCCGACCGGCATCTGGTGTTTTCAGTGATGCATCTGGTTGAGCTTGCCAGAACCGTTATCGATCAATCCGTGATCAAACTGGAGAAACAGCTCGCCTGAAGCGTTCTGCGCTGTTTGATCCGTCTCAAAACGCCTTATCGAGGACAAGTCCTCTCCCGCAGGGGCGCGACGTTGCTCAGCGGTACACGTTGCTTTGGTGGGAGAGGACTCGTCCTCGAATGGATTGGCAGGCAACGAAATGCTGTCGGGCCGATTGAGGGTGGCCGGGTTGACTCATCGAGGACAAATCCTCTCCCATAAAAGACGGGACACCAAACAAAAAAAAGCCCGACACAGGGGATGTGCCGGGCCCAACAAAAAGGGTGTGTCAGAAGCGGGGTTTGACGGCTTTCCAGTCCGGCTTGTAACGCTGCATCTGCTTCACGTCATCGCGCTGGCGGATGCCGCAGGTGAGGAATTGATCGTGCAGCTTGCCTAGCTGATCGCGGTCCAGTTCAAGGCCGTCGCCCAGAATGACTGTTGATGGCCTCGCCTTAACAAGGTCTGCAACTGATGTCTTCTTCAGGGCGGTTAGTGCAGTTCATCACACGACTCAAATCCGTGCCACCTTCCGGGCTCAGGTCGATATTGCCGTTGGCGTCCAGATAGATATCGGTGCCGTACCAAGTAGGGATGACCTTGACGCACTGCCTGCTGCCGCGATTAACCCACCAGTCTACGACCATGAAAAATCCCTCTCTAGGAAACAGCTCGCCAGGCTCGACCGCCAGTTCGCCCGGAAACAGAGTGCTTCGGTAAATTCTGTCATGCGTATTCCATTGATAGCGTATTTCTGCGCTGCCACTCTTGGGGAAGTGCAGGGTGGCTCTGGGGGTCATTACGTACCAGATGACGAAGGGTACGAAAATTACGACAGAGAAGATTGCCCCCCACTTCATATAGAGCCTCCAAACTTTTCCTTATAACAGGCGTGTGTCTCAACGGCGCTTCCCCAATCGCTCAGAGATACAGCGAGGACTTCATCCAGAATGACTTCGGGTGTCAAACTACCGTTTGGATATTGTTGGTACAACTTTATACCGATACCAATTGAAATACGGTCTGGCGGTCGTCCCAAGCACGCAACCCTTCTACGTCTTCAGAGCGGCGAGGCCCCGGTTTATCTGTCCAGTTTTCTATCTTCCTCAGGGTATCTGAGCCGATCTGTTCAAGACCAGCACCATCGAATAACCATGCTTCTGAAAAACCGCAAGCGATGCCGATATAGCCGTAATGAATATTGGACCAGATATCGTAAAAATAGGTGTGCCTACCATATTTGTGCCAAACCGCATTATTAAATGCCAGCCTTAACTTCGGCTTATGATCCCACTCCTGATTCTGCCCAACCATTTTGGCCCACAGTGCGGCAGCGGCAGTTTGATTGCCTATCGCAACTCCATGAAAGTTTGGGATGCCTCTGTATCGCGTATACCAAGGCTGCTCCAGCCATTTGCGTCTCTCTTCACCTACGTCGTAACTGAGCAAATATTTTATCTTCGCTACTATAGGGTGGTTCAGATTGCGGTTCATCTCCTCGGTGATGTAACGGGCCGGCTCGTGCAGCTGGTCAGGATGATCACAAACAATTGTATTTGCTGGTACGCCTGCATCGGCGAGAGCTGCCGTGGGATTTCCATCGGACTTAATCTGCTCAGCCTCGGTCGATGGCGCGTTATCGGGCACGGAGGCTGAGCGAGCGTCTACTCGTGAAGTTTGCGGTCGCTCCAGCGGCGCTATCAGCCGGTTGGTGCCGGGCGGGCAGCCACAATGGATCACGGCATTGTCCAGTACGGTGGGAATTCCGTGCCATTTCATGGCAGGCATGCTTTCGGCAATCTCGCCGGGTTTGCCGCATTTGGGGCACGGGGTCGTAATATCGCCGAGCCTCAACACACCACGACCGCCTTGCCTTGCGCAGGGCAGGCTGCTGATGCACATCGCGCCGGTGGTCGTCAGGTCGCCGTGTAGCCCTTGTCCTATTCCGTTCGCAGAACCACGAGCCATGGTTTAACCCTCGTTCTGCAACAGAAAAGTCTGTGCTATTGGTTTGGTTTTGATGGGCGGGTGGCTCAGCGAGAAGTGGAAATCCTCGGGCGCTGTGTGGCGGTGCAAATTTGCATTCATTTCTATCATCCTGATTCTTGGGTTTAGGGCCATTAACTGCCGATGATCAGATCGGATCATGGCGAGCTGAGGGACGCTAAACGAAAGTTGCGAATGACTCTGTAGGGCAAATCTCATTGCCTCGACGGAGGTTTCTCAAATGATTTTCTGCTATCTCAGTCTTAATGGGATTTTCCTGCTCGGCGGCCAAGGCTCGACGCTAGCACGCGTTTTGCGAGCATTTATCCCATTGCTGGTCGGACGCGCCTGTTTCTCTTGAGTGAAGTTTCCGAGATAATTCCGGCCGCTTGCGTCTGTGGATTTTGGCTACTAAGGTGGGCCGGTCGCTGAGAAATCAGTGATTGGGTTTAGTAGCCCGAGACCGTTGGACGCAAAATGCCATACCTAAACCGGGCGTTTCTCAACGCCCGAACTTTATGGCTGCTGCGCGCAGGGCACCCTTGGGTGCGCCGGTTCCAACGTCCCGGTCTACTAACCTGCGCACAGCTGCCACCCTTCGTTTAGTAGCGATCTGGCAGCTCCATTTGACGTTGGAGTTTGCACCATGACTCACCTCGCACCCACCCGTTCTTCAACCCTCGAAGACGCCCTGAACCACGCATCCGAGCTGCTGCAATGTGCAGCCGCAACGGCCTACGAAAGTGGCGACCGTTTGAGCGGAGCCGACCGGCATCTGGTGTTTTCAGTGATGCATCTGGTTGAGCTTGCCAGAACCGTTATCGATCAATCCGTGATCAAACTGGAGAAACAGCTCGCCTGAAGCGTTCTGCGCTGCTTTGATCGGTTCCTGGGATCGTGCGGTTTGGTACCGAGCCTTGCCCGCGAAGGCGTGAGTTCAGGCGATAAAGATGTTGAGCGAAAAGACCGATTCCCGGGCAAGCCTCGCTCCCACGCCCGCAACGATTTGCCAAACAAAAAAAAGCCCGACACAGGGGATGTGCCGGGCCCAACAAAAAGGGTGTGTCAGAAGCGGGGTTTGACGGCTTTCCAGTCCGGCTTGTAACGCTGCATCTGCTTCACGTCATCGCGCTGGCGGATGCCGCAGGTGAGGAATTGATCGTGCAGCTTGCCGAGCTGATCGCGATCCAGCTCCAGGCCCAGCCCCGGCGCGCGGGTGATTTTCACGCAGCCATCGACAATCGGCAGCTTGCCGCCCTTGATCACTTCTTCGTCAGGCTCCTGCCACGGGTAGTGCGTGTCGCACGCGTAATCGAGGTTTGGCACCGACGCCGCGACGTGGGCCATTGCCATCAGGCTGATGCCCAGGTGCGAGTTGGAGTGCATGGACACGCCAAGGCCGAAGGTGTCGCACATTTTCGCCAGTGCCTGAGTGTCGCGCAGACCGCCCCAATAATGGTGGTCAGCCAGCACGATCTGCACGCTGTTCAGCGCTACGCTGCGGCGGAATTCGTCGAAGTCGGTGACGACCATATTGGTTGCCAGCGGCAGGCCGGTGCGTTTGTGCAGTTCGGACATGCCTTCCAGGCCCGGCGTCGGGTCTTCGTAATACTGCAGGTCATCGCCCAGCAGTTCGGCCATGCGAATCGAGGTTTCCAGCGACCAGTTGCCGTTCGGGTCAATGCGTAGCGGGAAGCCGGGGAAGGCTTTTTTCAGCGCCTTGATGCACGACACTTCATGTTCCGGCGGCAACGTGCCGGCCTTGAGTTTGATGCTCTTGAAACCGTAAGCCTCGATCATGCGCCGCGCTTGGGCGACGATCTGTTCTTCGTTCAGTGCCTCGCCCCAGCTGTCGGGTTTGTAGGGCGAATCAACGTGTTCGGCGTACTTGAAAAACAGGTAGGCACTGAACGGGATTTCATCGCGGATCGCACCGCCCAGCAGGTCAACCAATGGCACGTTCAGGTAATGCGCCTGCAAGTCGAGGAACGCCACTTCGAATGCTGAATACGCATTGCTGACCGCTTTGCTGGCGTGGGAGCCGGGTGCCAGTTCGGCACCCGCGATGCTCGCCGGTTTGTTGGCAGCGACAGTTGCCTGGACGATGGTGCGCAGCTGATTGAGATTGAACGGGTCGAGGCCGATCAACTGGTTTTGCAATTGCTGCTGGATCAACAGCGCTGGAGCATCGCCATAGCTTTCGCCCAAGCCGATATAGCCGTTGTCGCTTTCGATCTCGATGATCGAGCGCAGGGCAAAGGGTTCGTGGATGCCGCTGGCGTTGAGCAACGGTGGATCCCGAAAGGCAATTGGCGTGACGGTGACTCGTTTGATTTTCAAGAGGCTGCTCCCGATGGGCCAGATTTCAAGGCTTGGCGATTTACGGAGTTTTTCGAAGCGGGGACTTCAACCGGCTTGCCGGTCAAAATGCTGGGTGCGTCGCCACGGGGCGAGGTGCGGGCAAAGAAGATCACCACGGCGGCGACCAGCGAGGTAATTGCCAGGCCGTACAAGCCGCCTTCGATGGAGCCGGTGGTCTGTTCCAGGAAGCCGAACGCCGTTGGTGCCACAAAGCCACCGAGGTTGCCGATCGAGTTGATCAAGGCAATCACCGCCGCAGCAATCCGCGCATCCAGATAACCCTGCGGGATCGGCCAGAACAGTGCCGATGCCGCTTTGAAGCCGATGGCGGCGAAACAGATTGCCACGAAGGCAAAGATCGGCCCGCCGGTGGTGGACATGAACATGCCGAACGAGGCGATGACCAGCGTTACCGCGACCCAGGCTTGCTGATACTTCCATTTGCCCGCCATGGCGGCAAAGCCGTACATCGCGATGATCGAGATGATCCATGGGATCGAGTTGAACAGGCCCACCTGGAAGTCACCCATATTGCCCATTTTCTTGATCATGCTCGGCAGCCAGAATGTGGCGCCATAGATGGTCAGGGCGATGGAGAAATAGATGAAGCAGAACAACGCGATCTGTTTGTCGGCCAGCAACTTGAACATCGATGGCTTGACGGTTTGCGTAGCCTCCCGTGCCCGCTGTTCTTCAGCGATGGCGCCAATCAGCGCGTCTTTCTCTTCGTTGCTCAGCCATTTCGCTTCGCTGGGGTGCGATTGCAGCCAGAACCAGACAAAGCCGCAGAGTACGACCGAGGCAAAGCCTTCGATGAGGAACATCCACTGCCAGCCATGCATGCCCATCCCGCTGATATGCAGCAGAGCACCCGACACCGGGCCGGAAATCACCGACGCGATGGCTGAACCGCTGAGGAATATCGCCATCGCTTTGCCGCGATCAGCGCCTGGCAGCCACTGGGTGAAGTAATAAATGATGCCAGGGAAGAAGCCCGCTTCCGCTGCGCCGAGGATGAAACGCAGCACGTAGAAGCTGGTTTCGCCCTGCACGAAGGCCATGGCCATTGCCGCCAGGCCCCAGGTGAACATGATCCGCGTCAGCCAGGCCCGAGCGCCGTAGCGTTGCAGCAACATGTTGGAAGGCACTTCGAATATCGCGTAGCCAACGAAGAACAGTCCGGCGCCCAGTCCATAGGCGGCAGCGCCAATGCCCAGGTCGGTTTCCAGATGGCTGCGCACGAAGCCGATGTTCACCCGGTCAATGTAATTGACGATGAACATGATGACGAACAGCGGCAATACGTGACGCTTGACCTTGGCAACTGCCCGGGCAAGCGGTGTGGCGTCCGTCGGTGTATGGACTGTGTTCACTGGGCGACTCCCGATCATTATTTTTTTGGGGACGGGTCGATGATGGACGCAGTCTTTGTTCCGGTCTAATCTAGATTGGCACTTGATTGATACCTGGAATGAATCAATGTTTGAGCTAGCCCAGTTGCGCTGTTTCACCACCGTGGCCACGGAACTCAACTTTCGCCGCGCCGCTGAACGCTTGAACATGACTCAGCCGCCGCTGAGTCGGCAAATTCAGTTGCTGGAACATCACCTGGGCGTTGCGCTGTTTACCCGCAGTACTCGCAGCGTGGCGCTGACCGCCGCCGGCCGGGCGTTTTTCATCGAGGCGCAGAATCTTCTGGAACGTGCGCAACAAGCGGCAGCATCGGCCAAGCGCTTTGCCAAAGGAGATATTGGTTCGGTGACCATCAGTTTCGTGGGCAGCGCCGTCTATGAATTCCTTCCCAAGGTAATCGCCGAGGCGCGACTCAAGCAGCCCCACGTGAAAATCTCCCTGGAGGAGATGAACACCTATCAACAGCACGAAGCCATGCGCGCGCGACGTATCGATCTGGGCATCGTTCGCTCGCCATTGCTGCAACCGGGGTTCGCCACCGAATGCCTGGTGCGCGAACCCTTCTTGCTCGCTGTGCCCAGCACCCATCGTCTGGCGACGTCCGCGACGGTTGCGGTGACTGACCTGGATGGCGAGCCGTTTCTGATGTACTCCCACGCGGCGTATCCGCCGTTCAACGAGCTGCTGACCGGCATGTTCCGTTCGGCGCGCGTGGCGCCGCAGTACGTGCAATGGCTGGGTTCGTCATTGACGATTCTGGCGCTGGTCAACGCTGGCATGGGCTTGGCGCTGGTGCCGCGCTGCGCCGCCAGCGTGGTGTTCAAGGGCGTGACCTTCCGCGAGATCGATCTGGGGGAGGGCGTGCAAAGCGAACTGCATTTGATCTGGCGTTCGGACAACGACAACCCGGCGTTCGCCATGCTGCTGGATGCGATTCGCGGCGCAGTGAACGCAGGCGCAGCGGCCTAGGCGTTGCCTGACTGCCGACGCTGCCACTCATCCGCCACATCACCCATGTTCTTCGCCCGGCCATCGTTGATCCAGGCCATGAAAGGCCGGTCGAACTTGAAACCATCCCCACACTGCTCTGTCAGAAAACGCCGCACGTTCTGAGTGTTTTTGTAGTGCCTGTCGACTGCAGTGGTGCGGGTGATGGGGTCGCTGTGCCAGTTGAAGGTCATAACTGAATACCTCTTTGGATAGATATCGGGCGCCGAAGCTCCCGCGATTCGTTGGAGCGAGGCTTGCCCGCGAAGATCGATAACGCGGTGGGTCTGGCACCACCGATGCGCCTGATTCGTGGGCAAGCCTCGCTCCAACCGGTCATTAGATTACGTTTTTTCCCCCGTCCCCTTGCGACTTTCCAGCACTGCCTCACGCAGCACGTTGGACATCGCTTCGATGGAGTACGGTTTGGGCAGCAGTCTGAATTTCTCCACACCTTCCTGAACGAATACTTCGCTGTATCCGGTGGTCAGCACCACGGGCAAGGTCGGATACAGATGCTCGACTTCGCGGGCCAGTTCCAGGCCGGTGATGCCGGGCATCATCACGTCGGAAAAGATCACGTCGTAGGCTGCAGCGTTGCTGGACAGTTCGGCCAGTGCGTCGTGGCCATTGGCGGCACGCCAGGCGCGGAAGCCCAGTTCAATGAGGGTCTGGGTGGCAAAGTCGCCGACGTCGTCGTTGTCTTCCACCACCAGAACGCTCAGGTCGGTGATGTCATCAAGCGATATCCGCAAGGCGTTCAGTTCATTGGCGCCCGGCTGCGTGGCGCAGCGGGGCAGAAACAGCGAAAAACGGGTGCCGCTGCCGACCTGGCTATGGACCAGAATGTCGCCCTCCGATTGCTTGGCAAACCCGAACACCTGAGACAGCCCGAGCCCTGTTCCGTGACCGACGCCTTTGGTGGTGAAGAACGGCTCAAAGATGTGCTCGATATCCTCCGCACTGATGCCCTTGCCGGTGTCGGTGAGGTCGATGCGAATGAAGTCTTCTTCGCGGCCTGGATGCGACCGCGCCGCAGGCAAATGGTCGACCGCACTGACCTGAATCGTCAGCGTGCCTTCGCCTTGCATGGCGTCCCGCGCGTTGACCGCCATGTTGACCAGCGCGTTATCGAACTGGCTGGTATCAGCCTTGATGAAGCATGGGTAATCAGGCGTTTCGATGAGCACCTTGACCCGTGTGCCGGTGAACGAATCGAGCATGTCGCCGATGGAGTAGATGTTCTGACAGACGTCGAAAATTTCCGGTTTCAGCGCCTGTCGCCGGGCAAACGCCAGCAGCTGTCCAGTAAGTTTGGCGGCACGGTCCACGGTTGAAGAGATGGCTTCAACGTAGCGGATACGGCGTTCTTCCTTGACGTTGGGGCGCTTGAGCAGGTCGGTGGATGACTTGATAACCGTCAGCAGGTTATTGAAGTCGTGGGCGACACCGCCAGTGAGCAGGCCGACCGCTTCCAGTTTCTGTGATTGACGCAGCGCTTCCTCGGACAGCCGCAATGCTTCGGTGGCCTCCCGCTCAGCCTGGATGTCGCGACCGACAGCATGAATGCAGGATTGATCGGGCACTGCCGTCCAGGACAACCAGCGCCACGAACCGTCTTTATGTCGATAGCGATTGATGAAATTGGGAATGCTGATGCCATTGGCCAGTTCAGTGACAGCGGATTCGGTGCCGGCAATATCGTGGGGATGCACCCATTCCATGAATTCGCGGCCAAGCAGTTCTTCTTCGGTCCAGCCCAACAGCCTTGTCCAGGCCGGGTTCACTGCCAGGATCAAGCCATCGAGTCGTGCTACCAGCATGATGTCGGCCGACAGTCGCCAGAGCCGATCAAGGTCTTGGGTGCGGTCCTTGACCCGTTGCTCCAGGGTTTCATTCAACATACGCAGTTCGGCTTCAGCCTGTTTGGCGTCGGTGATGTCCCGCGATACGCAGAGCAGCTTCTCCGGCCGGCCGTCGCTGCCGAGAATCGGGCTGACACGCACGTCCCACCATTTGAGGATGCCGGTCATCGTCGCGGCCTGGCCTTCAAAAAAACCTTCGCGACCTGATCTGGCCAGTTCGACGGCGTTAACCGCTTCGAGATTGCCCTGATCCTTCCAGAAGTCCGGCCAAGGGCAACCACGAATGGCATTGAAGTCGCTGACTTCCATGACGCGCTGCCCGCCCTCGCTCATCCAGGCCAGCCGACCGTCGAGGTCCAGCACCTTGATGCAGTCGGTGCTGCTGGCGAGCACTCGCCTGTTGAATTCCTCGCTTGAGCGTAACAAGGCAGCCGAGCGAACGGTCTCGGTGGTTTCGATAGGTTGGCATAGCACGCCATCCACAGCGCCCGCGTCGCCATGGATCGGCGAGAAGGAGAGGTTCCACCAGGTCTGCTGATCGACACCCGAGCGCCGCATGACGACCGGATGATTGTCGATGCGGCAGGATATTCCGCTCAGGGCTTTTTCCACCAGTGGCCGGACTTGTTCCCAGACGTCGCCCCAGAGCGCAGCGACGGGCTGCCCCATAGCGTCGCGTTCGCGTCCACTCAGAACCGGACGATAGGCGTCGTTATAGAAGAACCGCAGTTCCGGTCCCCAGATCAGATACATGCTGTCGGGTGAGTTGAGCATGAGTCCCAGCGCATGGCGCAAGGTCGCTGGCCAGCTCGGCAGCGCGCCGAAGCTGGTAGTCGACCAGTCATGGGCGCGAATCGCCTCACCGGCTTGGCCGCCGCCGGGCAACAGGGATAATAAAGTGTTCACGGTATAAAACTCATCGTTCGGCTCATCAGG
>Ga0247730_1001044_pt1 | contig 16617 bp, 22 predicted proteins | sample UWRJL073202C2_FD_180959 | JGI IMG/M metagenome (GOLD analysis project Ga0247730, IMG submission 180959) | Plant litter microbial communities from Arlington Agricultural Research Station in Wisconsin, United States - UWRJ-L073-202C-2 | ecosystem: Environmental > Terrestrial > Plant litter >... | reverse complement strand
GCTCGCTGTCGCCGTGCAATAACGCACCGGTGGTGACCATCTCGGTATAGAGCAACGCGTTTTTCGATAAAAGGCGCAGGAAGTACCGGCAATGGCGGTCTGTCCAGTCCATCATCGGGGCAACAGAAAACCTCCTACATACCGGAACCACTGGTGTTGCGAGGTTTTCTGCTTGTTTCGTCTGCATTTCAACAACTCTCATTTGATCCTGTTTACAACCGTTTTCGCTTGTTTCTGAAAGGTCGTTGCTACAATGTAGCAAGCCCAGTCAGTCGTGTAGCAAAACTCATGGGCACCATCACCCTTCGCAAACGCAAAGACGGATCTTCGGCTTACACCGCACAGATCCGCATCAGCCAAAAAGGCGCGCCAGTTTATCAGGAAAGCCAGACCTTCGAGCGCAAGGCTACGGCACAGTCGTGGCTGAAGAAGCGCGAGTCCGAATTGGCTGAGCCTGGAGCTATCGGCAAGGCGAACCGCAAGGGCAATACCGTCAAGGGGATGATCGAGCGCTACCTGGACGAGTACGAGAAGCTTCGGCCGCTCGGGAAGACGAAGCGCGCGACACTGCTGGCCATCGGCGAATCATGGCTGGGCAAGCTTGAAGACAAGGACGTCACGAGTCAGAAGCTGGTCGAGTATGGTCTGGATCGCATGGAGAGCGACGGCATTCAGCCGCAGACCGTCGGCAATGACTTGGCGCACCTCGGCGCGGTGATGGCTGTTGCACGTCCGGCGTGGGGCTATGACGTCGATCCTATGGCAATGCCGGATGCGCGGCGGGTGCTGAAGAAGATGGGTGCCGTGTCGAAGAGTCGCGAGCGTGAGCGCAGGCCGACCAAAGATGAACTGGAATCCATCCTGAGCTACTTCGAGGAAATGAAAACTCGCAGGAAGCAGGAGATCGATATGGTTCGCGTCACCCTCTTCGCCCTGTTCTCCACTCGCAGACAGGAAGAGATCACGCGGATCAGTTGGGATTCGCTCAGGGAGTCCGAACAAAGCGCGCTCATTACCGATATGAAGAACCCAGGCCAGAAGTATGGCAACGACGTTTGGTGTCACCTGCCTGATGAGGCGTGGTCGATCCTGAAATCAATGCCAGAAGGTGCCGAGCAGCCTTTTCCGTACAACGCCCGGTCGATATCAGCATCGTTCACACGCGCATGCAGGTTTCTGGAGATTGACGATCTGCACTTCCACGACCTGCGGCACGATGGGGTGAGTCGATTATTTGAAATGGGGTGGGATATCCCGAAGGTGGCCTCTGTGTCCGGCCACCGGGATTGGAATTCAATGCGGCGCTATACGCACCTCAGGGGGAAAGGCGACCCGTACAAGGACTGGCCGTGGTTGAAGCGGGCGATCGATAGCCCGAAGATTGCGCCGATGAGAAGGAAGCAGCGGGAAGCGTGATCCGGCGTCCTGCCGACGATCACCCTTCCTTTATATGGCATCACCCTTCGCCGCTTTATCGCGCAGCCACTGCTGAGTATCAAGCTGCTCACTCACATGGCTGTAGGCCGCATCGGCAAGCTCAGTTAGCTCGCAGAATTCCTCCTGATCGATCACCCCCATCCGAAGCAGCAGCTTCGCATGCCCAGCCAACTCGCCGGCCCAATGGTCAATCGCGCACTCGCGCCGTGCTTCGTGCTCGAGCAGGTCATGCCAGATTTTCAGCTCACGCTCTTTGATGTCACTCAAGACGGCACCACCATGATTGGAAATAAAAGGCTTCGCCCACTTGTTCGATGCCGGAAAGATTCATACCCAGAGTGCTCATACCGGTAATGGACACGTCGAGCAGCCGAGGGCTGGTTCTGTACTCGTTCGGCTTGCTGGTGAAGATCCAGGCTTCCACCGAGTCACGGCCAAGCGTCACGTTGTGCTGCTTCGAGATATGAATATCACCACGAAACGGCTGAGCGTTCTGCAATTCTTTCTTGTCTATCGCAATGCCCAGCCTACGGCGAGGGAGGATCAGGTAATACATTTCAGCTTCCGAATACTGTATCTATATACAGTTAAACGGGCTGAGCAATTCTGGTCAACACTGTATGAATCGATTTTAGACGGATGACCTATGTGCAGCCATTACGAAGCCCCGTCGCACCCTCAGATCATGAAAGCGTTTGGCGTTGGGGGTCCTGAGCAAGGAAGGCTTGATTTGTGGCCCACGTATATGGGGCCATTCCTGCGCCGACCTCGGCAAGAGGAAGCTCAGGACGATCCCGGCCCAGCGCTTGAGTTGTTGTCCGGTTCGTTCGGCCTGATACCTGGCTGGAGCAAAGACACGAAGATCGCTCGCCGCACGTACAACGCCCGATCGGAGACGGCTGCGAAGAGACCATCTTTCCGCAGCGCCTGGAAGAATGCGCAGCATTGCATCATCCCCGCCGCAGCCATTTACGAACCAGACTGGCGTTCAGGCAAGGCCATCCCGACACGAATCGCCCGGGCAGACGGCGAACTGTTGGGCATTGCTGGCCTGTGGGAGTGGTGGCGCAATCCAGAAGGCGAGATCGTGCACAGCTACTCCATGCTGACCATCAATGCCGACGACCACGCGTTCATGCGGGATTACCACAAGCCGGACGACGAAAAGCGGATGGTGGTGATTCTGCCGGCAGGACTTTACAACGACTGGCTCGACGCGCCAGCCAACGAAAGCATGGAATTCATGCGCCAGTATCCGGCCGATCGCATGGCAGTGGTGCCAAAGGAGAAGGAATCATGATTTTGGATGAGGGAGAATTGCCGCCAAGCTATCAGGCAGAAATAAAGCGCCTGCTGTCAATGATCGAGACAGCGGTTGATGCGGCGGCCGTGCAGGACGTTGGCCGGTATTCGGAGGGGGTGATTCGCGGGATGGAGATTACCAAGTCGTTGCGCTCGGCGGACATCGAGGAGTTGTATTTCATCATCGAAGCCGCGATAGCGCTGCGGCTTGAGGATTTAGGGTCGTAGTGAGCTATTTATCTGGCTTGGTGACCGTGCCTGGCTCCACTGCAAATTGCGTGACGATGGCGTTCTGTGTCTGTGATTCCTTGGTCATGCCGAAGTAGAAGCCAAGCGTCTGCTTCAGTTCGCTGAACCACAAGCCGATCAGCAGTGAGATGGTGCTAGCGGCTACCGGGTTCTGCAAAGCCTCAAGGCCGACTCCTGTGAAGATGCACACCAGGATAGACAGCGCGCCCACCAGCAGAATGATAGTGATGGCCGGCCTGATCAAATCGTTCGGCTGCTTGGCCGCCAACTGCCGGGCACTGTCCCTATCGGCTGCCTCGGCCGCAAACTGAGCGCCCTCGGCCTGCAAGCGGTTGTTCTCTGCGGTCACTGCTAACTGCTCGAGCTGGACCTTTGCGTTGATCTGCAGTTCCTGCACTTTGAGCAACGCATCCGGGTCACGCACCAGGGCAGCATTCACCGAATCCGGATCAGGTGATACGTTCAGTGCGCTCGCGATAAGACCTCCAACCATCCCGCCAGCTGGGCCGCCGAGCAGCGTGCCGACCACTGGCGCGGCCTTGCCCACCATGTTGCCGATATCTGACCAGTTCATGCCAATACCCCGCCCGCTGCGATGTATTGCGCCAGCAGATCCTCAAACTTGTGCTCTCGCTGTCCGTAGCCTGCTCCGGGCAAGCTTGCCCAGATGTTTCGGCACTTCTGGATAGCGCTTTCGATGCGACCTGCTTTGATGTCGTCGAGTGCCCGGCGCTCTTTGATCAATTGGATAGCCCATTTGTCCTGACTGACCGGCCCAAAGTCGGGAAGCTTCAACTGATCGCGGTAATGCACATAGTCCTTGAGCATGAACTGATAACGGCCTGAGGCATTCGAGGTCTGTCCACTCTTGCTGAATACTTTGGATTTGCGGCCGCCGAAGAACGGATGAACGCTGTAGTCAGTGAACAACTCAAGCTTGCCATCAGTGCCGGTAACGATGACGTTGTACCCGTCATCAGACAATTTCAGGTTGTTCGATCCAAGTTCAGACCATGCGAGCAGATCAAGGAAGGCTAGGACGTTTTTTCCGCCGGCCGCCTCCGCAGAAATTCGTGCCATGACAAATCCTCCAGACAATAAAAAACCCGCAAATGCGGGCTGTGTACCCGTAGATGCAGGCTCTGTGACTGGATGGTGGCGTCCAGCAGTTAAACCGTTTCGGCAGGCTCTTCAGGCTCACCGTCCGTCGTGAGCGATAAGTTCGGAATCAGCGCCTTGAGGCGAGCGATTTCGGCATTGGCGGCGGCGATATCTTGCGCAGCGGTCTGGATCTGCGTCTGCGCCTTACTGAGCTCGTTCGCCAAGGATGCATTTTCGCTCTGTTCGGAAGCCAGTGACGCGGCCAGCACCTGATTCTGGATAATGTTCTGCGCATTCACGGTGCCAAGCACGTCTGCCAGCTTGGTGCCGGATTCCGTATCCAGTGTTGCCAGCTGCTCCGGCGTCTCAATGGTACTGTTGAGCAGTTTGCCGTCTTTCAGGAGCTGCGTGATCTTTGTCTGGCTGGCGCCGATCAGCTTCCCCTTATTCGGGTCGATCTCACCAAACCGCAACAGCACTTCGTAAAGGAACGATTGCTCTTCATAAACTGGAATAGCCATGGATTAGCTCACTGTTGTAGTGGTATTGAGGATTTGCCACACCGTGCCGTTGGAACGGCAGCGCTTTGAACCGCCCGTGGCGTTGGTTACGTCGATTTCGTAGCCGTTGTAAGTTGAAGCAGATGGCAGCGTTGTGAGCGTGTATTGCCCTGGCTTGACAGGTCCATTTGCACTTACCGCTCCGCCAACCAAGAGCGTGGCAGTAGCGTCTACGGCGGACGCACCGATGGCGGCTTTACCGCCACCAGCACTCAGAATTGCTTCTGAAGTGGTTGCTGCGTTTGTGCCCGCGCACTTGAAAGAGTGGTCTACGGCAGTACTTCCGTTGCCTCTGTGATAAGCAACCTGCACGTTCCCGCTTGTGCTGATATTTCTGTTGTATCTAAAAAGCGACTGATCTGTGTTGGTGAACGGCACGTCATCGACGTCAAGCTGGCCGCCAGTTGCAGATTTCAGGTGCTGAAAGCTTGCTCCAAGTCCGCCTATCATTCTCAGCGGTGAGTCTGGACCAGCAGCGAAGCTCCCCGTTATCGTGCCGTTGCCCGTGAATGCTGGCGCTGCAACTGGCGCTTTCAGGTCCAGCGCCGTCTGCTGCGCCGTACTGACAGGCTTGTTAGCGTCCGAGGTGTTATCCACGTTACCAAGACCAGTCATCGTCTTCGTAACCTGCACCCAGGCATTTGTCGCCTGATCTCGAACAAACTGCCCTGCCACACTCGGCAGCGGGACAAGCTGCCCAAGCTGTCTGTTAGCCGTCATAAATCACCTGTCGAAGAGATAGCCGCGCACCCGAATCGTCAGGCCGCCAAGGGTAATGATCCCGTTGAGGAAGTAGTTGAGCAGTTGGTTGCCGTTGACCTCGACGTCGTACTGTCCGGCCTGATTGGCTTTGACGAACAGCAGGAAATTGGTGGTCGATAGCGTTCCGTTGTCCGGCGTGCCGATGTAGGCATCGCTGGTCGAGGTGTTATCGATCAGGGTGTACATCAGGCGGCAGGTCATCGGGACGACGGCTGATGCGTCCACCACTGTCGGGCTGGTGCCGGTCGCGACATTGAGTAGTCGGGCTTGAGAAATCGCAGCACCGCCGGGAGGGACGAAACTGATTCGGTTTGCTCGATCGCCCACCTGGCTGTGTAGGAACGCCAGCGTGACACCGCTTGAATTGAAGTACAGCGAGCCAAGGTATCTACGGGTCGGGTCGTTTGATTTGGTGCGCGCCGTGCCCTGGTACGGATCGGCCGGAGCTGTGGCTGATCCCTCGAACTTCAGAACTCCGTCATCGTTGGCAATGTAGAAGTGCCGCCAAGCGCTGGTGACGCCAGAGACGACCAACGACATATCGCTATTGGAAAGTGCCCGCCCCTGATTCGGGATGTACGCCGCGCCGGGCGATAGACCAACCGTTACCCCGTCAGCCAGAACGCTGAGTTTCAGCCCGACGATTTTCGCGTCATTCACGTTGTAAGCCATATCACACCGTCACTATCGTGTTATCGGCGACACGCAGCCAGTTCGTGCCGTTGCTTACCACCACCCCTGCTCCGCCGGCCATGTTCGTGCACCAGCGCTGCTTTGCGAGGTTTGCTGATGCGGCAGGGAGAGCGGCGACTGTGTATTGCAGGAGCGCATCGTCTTGAGCGCGGATGGCGGCAATGACGATTACGGACATGATGTCGCTGGTGGTCAGGGCGCCTGAGGCCAGCACAACGTTCGCGCCGTCCGTTGCCGTGTAGTCGGCAGGAGCGAGTAGCGCGCCATTGAAGAAGACGATCACTGCGCCGGCCGTGTATCCGTTCGGGACTGCGTACGACGTCTGGCCAACGCTGGTTGTCGCGATGGTTTCGACGCGGAAGGCGTTGTTTGTGATCTGGGCCTGCAGCTTGCCTATGGCGGCGAGCACCGTGTCTGCTGCCACAACCGAGGATTTGTCCGCCAGCGATAAACCGGCGACAGGGGTAGCGCGGACTCGTGCCTGGGTGAAATAGAGGTTTGTTGCGCCTTCGGAAAGTCCGTCTGTGCTAGCAGGGCCAGCGGCGGCAACCAGTGCAGTGCCGTCCACGCGCATATAGCTAATAACGCGCCAGTTATTCGGCCCATCAGCCTTAAGAATAATCGCGTCACCGTTCAGTACTGTTATATCAGCCTGGGTAGGTAGCACTAGATTGTTGCTGTGCCTTAGCACCATTCCCGGACTAACAAACACCACAACCCTAAATGGACCGGAAGTACTCACCGACGCATCGGAAATTGTAGAAATACTCTGTCCTGCACTACCTCCCACAAAGGCAGAGTTTCCATTTGCACCAAATGTTAATGCTCCCGAAACAATACTCGCCGTGCCAAAGGCCTCATTAAGAGGCCCGGTCATCTGCCCGCCCGCCAAAGGTAGCTTGGTTGGGTCAGTTGCGTTGCTCAGCTGCTCCTGAGAAACAATGTCCTTTGGGTTGGACCTGACGCCGACGTGCTTCATTACGCGATTACCGTTACGCGGTATTGCCCTGTAGTCGGGGCAGTGCCAAAGGTCAGCTGTACGGTGTTGACGCCATTGGCCACCCAGTCAGCGATCACGCCAGCGTTAGTTGCAACCTCTTTGATGCTCACAACAACATCTTGAGTGTTCAGGCTGTGAGTGATGGTCAGCGTAGTGGCCGTACCGTCGCCAATAGTTGCACTCGCCTTGCGGGCTACCACTGCAGGATCGGCAGAAATGACGCCGCCGGCGATTACGATACCGTTGCCTGCGCTGTAGGATGAGCCGCCGCCGACTTGTACGAATGAAAGAACGGTCGTGCCGATGGTAATCGGGCCATCTGTGCCGTTGAGCCAGACCTGGTTGCCTTGGGACGTGCCTTCACTGACGAAGGTTGCCGCGCCGAGCGCTTCGGCACCGGTATCAAAGTCAGTTGAGCGAGACCATGCGCCGGCAGCCGCGACGTAGATGCCGTTCGCAGCACCCGCAGTCTGGTTCTTCACCAGAACGCGATCACCTGCTACGACACTGACGCCATCAATGGTCTGGGCGCCCGACAGCGTGATGTTCGCTGTGGTCGCTACACGAACAGGCTGCTTCCAAGAATACCCCTGAACAGCCGCATTGAGCTGCGCAACCGTGGCGGCATCCTGCGGGTTCGTGCCGTCAGCAAGATTTGTGAGTTTGAAACCGCTGGCGTCTAACAGGTTCGTGATTTTCATGCGTGTCGCCTCAATTTAGATACGCCACGCCCGTGAATGGGATGCCGTGGGTTACTTGAACGATGTCGTTGCTGATGTAAGTGACGTCCGGTTCAACCCTGCGCCCGAGGTTGTCTGTGACGGTTACTGATGGGAATCGGTCGAGGTTGTGCGGGATGGTCCAAGTGCTTAGAGCAATGGACTGGTTCCAGGTGTACGTCGTGCCAGCGCCTTCGCCGGATCGTCCAGGCGCCCCGCGCTGCCCTGCCATGATCGTGAATCCACCGCCGTATTCACGCCGAACCAAACAGCCAGACCCACCCCGCACCACGAAGGCGGAATTCACTTCGTGACCTCAGCACCAATGGTGACCTTGCTGATTGCGGTGATCGGGTACACGTCACCGCCAGGGGTGATCAGTTCCAGGTCGTAGACGCCGCGAGTCCAGGTGATCGCGGTCGTCACGGCAGGGCTCAGGCGCACAGACAGCGCAGCGAGGGAGAGGCTGACCGTGATATCGCCGTCCGGATTGGTGAGTGGGTCAGAACTCAGGGTGAGCAATACCGGACTGTCGATTGATGCGCGGATCTGCATGCGCGCGGAGCAGCCAGTCATGTCGAATGGGCGGTTGAATATCGCGACACCACCCGGCACGTAGGTTCGCCACTCGTCAGCACGGACAGTGTTCAGTTCGACAGTGTTCTGATCGACGTAGGACGCGATGTAATAGCTGTCGTCGGGACTGTTTAGCTCAAGCGGCTGACGAACGCCTTCGATGCGGATGGGCCAGCCATCAGGGATGCCGTGATTTGAAATGGTCAGCCGGACAGGTGCAGTGTTGGGCATGCCACTGACAGGCACATAGACAAGGTCCTGATCGGCGTACCGATACATGAACTCGAAAGTCTTGCCCTTGACGATATTGATGTCGACGACGGGAGCGCCCATGGAAATCTCCAGCGATTTCCGGTGAGCCTATGTGACTGGATTGGGATTGGAAGCCAAAACTGAGGCACAAAAAACCCGGCTCTTGGCCGGGAGTTCACGTGGCTTTGCTTACTTTACGATAATCCACTTGTCCGTTGGCAGACGTACAGAATAGGCGAACACCTCGTCCACATATTCTTCACCGAGCGATTTCATGTAATCAAAGTCGTCCATTTTCTTGTGACCATCTGGGTCAAGAATGGTGAGGAGTAGGTACGGAGTGAATGAAACCTCAGACATTTGCCCGTAAACAAGGATTTTATCGGACGTAAACTTGACCTGAGGCTCGCCATTATCCCAATGCTTCTGCCATTCACTTTCCACAGAAGGCTGTTCCATGTGGACGTGCCACATTTCGTTTTTCACTACAATATCGGGAAACAGAAATTTCTTGTCGCGACCAAACACGTCGCCGTAATTACAGGCTTGATCGGATTTGTAAGATTTGAAGTCGCTTGCTAACTCGTACGCCGCACCTTCACCCATCTCTGCAGTCAATGAGCGACTGATGACCACCGCGACCATTAAGCGTTTCGCTTATTGGTACGGGCATGCAAGCGTGCATCCGCATTTTCAGAAATGCGGTTCAGGAGCTCTGGATTCAGATAAGAAGGGCGCTCCTTCTTGATCCTGCGCTCTGCGCGAGGGTTTGCTGCTGTGTGGCTGGTCATAATTCGCCCTCGTGGGTCGATCAGAAGGCACTGGATAGAAAGTTGACGCCAGTGACAACCTCATTATATCCATTGCTCATATTTGAGCAATAGACCATCGACAAGCCCGGCTTGACGGGGTGAGGGATCAATCACAAGACAGGAATTGCCGACGATTGCCGTAGGCATAGCAATCCATGTGGGCTTTGGCCTTCTGCTGGATGATGATCGGCCTGACAGTTGCCGGCTCTAAACCCGCATCGATCCTGGCGCGCTTCGCTGCCCGACGCCGATCAATCTCATCATCAATCTGCTTCTGCTTGCCCATGCTGCTGGTGCTGTCGGGGACAATCGTGAGGGTTCCAGCGTACGAATAACCTGCGATGACGAGAAGCGCCACCAATACGAGGGTTTTCATTGAGACGTCCTTGTTGATGTTGTTTAGCGATCAGCCCGCGCAAAGCCTTCGATAATCCAGACGAAGGCGGCGCCTATGGCGTAGAGGGCGAGTACGGGGAGCAGGCCTGCTTGTACCCAGTCAAACACATGCAGGTTCCTATCGGTTGCGACTACGTATGTGACCACTATTAACCATAGCAGCGACAAAACCAGCCAAAGACGACGAAATCCTGTCTTGTATGCAAACTTCACTTTTATGTCTTGCATGGCGCCCCCGCACTTGAAGCGCCATGATAGATGCGCCGCCCGCTTTAGTCAGCATTTGTCGTGAGGTATGCCAGCGGACCAGACGCGCGGACACTCGCCCGCGATGCCTCGCTCAGGTTAGATTCCCATTTCTTGTATGCCTGGGTCCTTACAAGCTGTTTCTCGCGTGCCAGCACGTTGGCTTTCAGTTGCCCACCGGTAGCGGCATAGGCTTTGACCATATTCTGAAATTGCGGAGAGGCGAGAAGGTTTCCTGCGCTTTCCTGGATTGGAGTTCTAGGCCTGGCTGCTGCATTGGCGATCACTCCGATAGCTCCGACACCCGGCAGACCAAGGCTGCTGGTGAGCCCTTCGGCCGCAGCAGCTGGTTTGGCGACATCCCATACCCGACTGAGCAGCCCGCCCTGGGCGGCGTAATCTTTCAGAACGCCCAGCGATACGCCGGTTTTTACCACCTCGTCCGAGGCGTCCTTCATGGCCTTAGCCACTGTGTAAATGTCGTCGAGACGTTTCTGTGCATCCTCAGGCAGGTACTTCGTGAGTCTGGCGCGCGCGGCGTTGTTTCGGCTCAGGTCGCCATACCAGTTGACGAAGCCAGATGCACTGAGCTGCCGCTGTGCGCCTGATTTGTTCGTAAACGCATCATTCAGAGCGGTGACGATCGCCTCTTGGCGGTTCGCCTCTGGCACGTTCTGGATGATCTTGTCGAAGTTCTTGAAATTGCCCTGGCTGAGTTGCTTGACTGATGAGCCAAGACTGTTGGCTATCGATCCCGAAAGGTCTTTGCCCAAGACTGCCTGAAGACCTTCCTCTAGTCCTTTCCGTTGCGCGACCACCGCCTTTGCGCCCTGGTAAATAGAGCCAAGTTCCGGGCTGACCGAATTAATCAGCGCTTCCTGGTCTCGGCTGAGCGTGCTGTACAGGGCGTCCAACTGCCCGGCCTGCATATCCTTGAACGGGCCGCTGCGGCTGTAACCCTGCCCTACCTGTTTGCGAACCATGTCGAGGGCAGCATAGGTCGGGTTTTTGGTGATTGTTTGCACGGTGCCCGGAATGAGCGGATTTGGCTCGGTGCGGGTGATAGGCGAAAGAATGCTCAGCGCTTTGCGTTCGTCGGCATTGAGCAGCGGCGCGCCGCCGAGGTCCGCGACCTTTCCTTGAATGTAGGCAATGGTGTTGTCAGCCGGTGCCTGGGTTGATCGCGGGATCTGCTTGCCGATGTAGCCGTAGACGTCGTCTGCTTGGGTTTTTAGCCCGTCAATCGTGGACAAGGCATTGCGCTTGAACTGGTCGGAGAATGCGGCCTTGTCAGTGTTGCCGCCGAACTCAGTGATGAAATCGTCTGCCTTCTGAGCAAGCTGCAGGTAGCTGGACTTCTTCTGTTCATTCAGTGCACTGCCTGGAATAGCAGAAAGTGCGCCCTCGATGTTTCGATAGGCCTGACTGCCGGACACTTGCGCGGGCGTCAAACCATCGACCCCAAGTCTGCCGGCTGCCTCAATGACGTCCTGCTGAGGATTGACGACTGCGGCAAGATTGCCCTGGGCCAGTTCCTGCGCAGACTTCGGCGCATTTGCCGCCTTCACGATAGCCTGTGTCGCTTCTTGCGCGCCGGTTGTACCAACTTCCGCGCCAGCCAAAGGTGCAGTAGCCGCCGGAACGACAGACTGGGACCCCGCAACCTCGTTGCCGATTCTTGCTGCGCCGGTACTCTCCGCAGCTTTGCGCGCCAAAGCGGAACCGCCCGCAATCACAGCCGGGAATGCTGCGCCCAGCGCCCCGCCCAATGCTGCGCCTGTCCCCGCCTCCGGCAAACGCTCAAGCACATCGCCCTCAGCCGAGCCGAACCCGTAAGCGCCGCCATAGCCAGCACCGACCAGGGCACCCTTCCCCACAGTGCCTGCCAGGCTGGTGGCCGCCGAGGCGCCTCCGGTAGCGAGTGCTGGTACTACGCCGCCGACCAGACCACCAGCCACGGAGGCAACCGGATGCTGTTCTTGTCCAGCCTTGAGTAGTGCGCGCTGGTTTGCCACGTTTTGGTCGTAGCGCTCACCAAAGGTAGGTGCAGATGACCCGTTATCGGCGATCGGGATCAGCGGCTGCACGGCTGCATCCAGTCCGGCCAGGATTTCATCTTGCAGGCCGAAGGTGATGCCGTCACCAGCGCCACGGACAAAGGCTTCACCGGTGCCGACTTCTGGGGCATTCGACGGTGTAGCCGCTGTTGGACCTGCTTGCGGTTGATCAACAGGTGTAAAGCTATTCAGCCAGGAATGATCTTCTGCAGGCGCGGGAGCAGGAGCAGCTGCCGCCGGGGCGTCAACAGGCGTGTAATTACTCAACCAGCTTTGATCGGCCATGATTATTTCCTGTACTGCTTACCGTCTGGGCCAATGAAGACGCTACCGGCTGGCAATGCGTCCGCCTGAGCCTTTGACGTAATTGTCGGGATGGATGCCTGTGCTACGGCTGGCGTGGCAGTGGGCGCGGCGCCTGCAGGTTGCGGCGCGCCACCACTGGCAGACAGCCGATCACGGGACGCGGCGAAGGTGGATCGAATCTCGCCGAGCGATTTCCTGAAAGCCTCTTCACTCATTTTCGGGGAGAGCGCGCCAATCGAGTCGGACAGTTTCTTGCCTTCGGCATCTGATAGAGCGCCCGCCCCCTTGAGTAGAGCGACCTGAGGAAGAAAACTCTGGGCTTTCAAGGTGTCCAGCTTTGCCTCAAAATCTGCCGACGCTGACCCTGGGCGAGTAGGGAATATAGATGTGAACCCGACCGAGCTTTCTAGACCGGGATCCTCGTCCAGCCGCTTACCAGTGGGATTTTTCGGATCAACTTTTGTCCCGAGCAGCGAATCAACAGAACCAAGCGCCTGGTCAATAGTCGCGACCTGCCCTGCCTGTGATCTGGTGCGATCCTGCGTAGCCTGCTGCTGGGTTTGGGCATTCTGGGCAATCTGCTGCTGCTTCAGCTGGCCTTCCAGCTGCGTGTTGCTCAATTGCGCCTGCGACTGCTGGGCCTTCACCGCATTCGCGCCGGTCGGGTCAACGAGCGACTGGTAGCGTTGTTTCTGTTCGGCTGTGGCGTTCGGCGAGCTGGCGGCAACCAGCGCGTCTTCAAGCCGGGATGCTTGGCGCTGCTGCAAACCAGCTGCCACGCCTTGACGCTGACCGTCGACAAGCGACTGAGATCCCTTCGCGGCATCCGCCAAGCCTTGAGTGGTGGTTGCGCGATCCTGGTCGAACTTCAATTCGCGGCGAGTAAGGGGCTGAGCGCTGTCCCGCACCACGTTAAAATTCCGGTCCCGAGCTTGTGCCGCGACAGCTTCTTGCAGTCGATCCTGAGCTTTATACCCATCACGCAGGTCTGCGGCTTTCTGGAATCGAGTCATCGCCAGCTGGCCATCACCGGCATTTGCTTGGCTGAACGTGCCGACACCGTCCCCGAGATTGGCGACAGAACCCAGCGAGGCCAGCGATGCCGTGGGGCTTGGCGTTACGCTGCCACCCGGAGCGAGCTGGGCCAGTGAAGTAGGCTGCTGGGCAGCAATGGCAACGGGAGCACGACCGCCTGCAGACGCAAGATCAGCAGGAAGATTCGAAAATTCAGGCACACCGTTCGCGCCAGTCCGCGCCGCAATGGCATTACTGCCTGCGCCGATACCGGTTGGGCGATAGGCGTTGTCGAGCGTTGCGGGAGCAGCAGGCGCTGCAGGCGGAGAAGCAACTGCCTGCCCTGTCTGCGGGGTAGTTGGAAAGCTTACGGATGCCGCCGGCGCAAGCGATGCCAGGCTCAATGGTTGAACTGGTGCTGCCACAGGTGCCGCCGCCCCGCTTCCGGGCGACAAGAGCTCAAGACTTGCAGGTGCCGGGGCGGTCTGGGCAACCTGCCCCGCCAATGCAGGCGCTGCGGCGGCAAGCCCTGCAGCCGCTGGGATTTGCTGGGATGCGCGCGCTATCGGGCCGCCGGTCAGGGACTGAACCCCTTTTGCCTGGGCTGCCCGCTGTGCCGGTGTCAAATATGCCGTTGCCAGGTCGCCGACCAGATCGCCGATAGCCATGTGTCAGTGCTCCACTTCAATTATGGGCCGAGCCTATGTGACTGGGCGCCTCGTTCAAGCTGCGTCAGCGACCTCAAAGGACCTGACGAATTTGCCCCAGAAATTAGTCGCTGCTGGCTGCGCCGGTGCGCCTTCGATGTACCAGGTATTGAAAGGGGTCGTGGAAACGCCAGATACGGTCTGCACGTCAGTACTCAGGATTTCGCCGGCAGAACTCACCTGGATCGAGTTGGCCTGATTGCCGCTTTGCACGAAATCGACCTGACGGGTGCCGTCTGCATTGAATGTGAGTTCCGCCTGGCTGCCATAGCATTGGATGGTCAAGCCGTTATCAGGGTCGTAATTGATCATCCATGCGCCGCCCCATGTAGGCACCCCGCCGGCTCCGGCTAGCAGCCTGGCTACTTCTTTCGACCCATAGGCAAGGTCTTTGCCGATGTTGCTGTAATCGAGCACTGAGGCGGACGGGATGATCAGGTCCATCTCCACAGCGGTAGTTATCGGGGTGCCATCAAGGGGGGTCGATAGCCGCATCACCTGCTCTATAGGGTGAATGCTGATAAGTCTGACGCTGCCATCCGTATAGTTGACCGTGGAGAGGAACTGGATGATGTACGGGAAATCGACTATGTCTGCCTGCAACGCTGATGGACTGCCATCGGTGTAGCTGTAGATCGCGTATTGCGTTTTCCAGTCCAGCACCGAAACCATTTTTTCCCCGGACACATGAAAGGCGCCGGTGTCCAGCTGGATGCTATCGACGGGCGTCGGCTGAGCCGAGGTGATTGCACCTGGGGTTGCCCCGGCATCCGCCGAATACAGCGTCTGTACGTAGGAACGACCATCACCCTCGAACTGGTAGAAGCTCATGCCCATCGCGCGACCGTCCAGGGTCATGCGCTCCTGAATACGGCTCGAAGGTGCGTCGGCGGGCCAGGACCAGAAAAGGTCCTCGACTTCATTTGTTGTCGAATCCCACCTTCTGCCATGCCCTGCTGTCTGGCCAGGGTCGGCAAATATCTGAACGATTTTCATGGTCTCACCCTGCCATCCAGTGCCCGATTAATGTCAAACCTCCACAGCTTGTTGCCGGCGTAGAACGCCCCGCCCTGCCCGCCCGTGTCGCTGATGTACTCCCGCCAGTTCGCGCCCCCGTCCACGGAGATATAAGTTTTCCCCAGGCCGTCATTGTCGACCCGGTGTTGAACGATGGTTGCCAGCAGCACGGCCGGCACAGCAGGCGCCGTCGGCTCATCCTCCTTTTCGGCGATGAATGGCTGAACGAGCGTGATGAAGCACTTATCAAGGGGATTGTTGGACACGGCGATTTCCCCGCCGATCTCCACGGTATTGGTGAGCGTGTCGAATACCGCGCACCTCACTGACCGGTTACTGGCCGTCGGCGGATAGTCGATGGATGCCGTCACCAGCTTGTTATCGCCAGCGTAGAAAGCTGCTGACATAGGGTTCGAGACGTCGTAATCCGAATCGTCGAACAGCGTGGGGCCGTCTTTCATCAGCACGGAGAAAAGAGGAGCGCCACCGGTGACGACCGAGCGCACAGGCGTGCCACCGGCGGTGCTGTAAATTGCCCACTCACCCTTGACCAGCGTTGACGAACCGCGCACGTAGGTCTGCTCCCAAACGAGGCAGTACGCCGTTGCAATGCCCTGCTCATTGGGGAACGAAGTCGCACCGACGATCCAAGGCTGCATGAATTCACCCGGAACGCCGGTGGGGATCTCTCCTTCAGCAGCGTTCCAGTCAGCACGCAGCGATACCGTTCGGCCATTTGGAAGGGTTGTAAGCAGCGACCAGGCATCACCTGACATCGGCCCCGGCTCATCACCACCAAGGTTCCTGAACGTCGTGTATGCGCTAAACACTGCGAAGTCATCGGCGCACTGCGCTGGAGTTGGCGTGTAAAAGGTGCCGTAATTTGGTAATTCTGGCTTTCCTGACAGGTCGCCCGGAAGGAACTCAGGAACGGGATGCAGATAGTCCTGCTCGATGCTCCCGGGCTCGACGATCAACATGCTGCGGGTCGTACCGAACACGGATGCGTTGGTTTCGGTGTTGTAGTCCTCTCGATCCTGCTGGCCAACCGCGATGAGCATGCCTTGTTCGCCAAGCCGGTCGTAGCCTTGATCAGTACCTGAACCCCACGTCTCCTGGTACTGGCGGAACGTGCGAGCGGTATGACAATAAAGGTCGATGCCGATCAAGTCAGATGAGCGTGATGCAGGCTTTATCGCAAAGCCGCTCAACGTAATCCCTGGGTACTGGCGCTGCTCGTATGGCGGCGCACTCTGATCTATTGGAACAAGGCGGCGCGGATATAGCTTCCACTCTCCAGGGATATCGCTTTCATCGATCGCGTACTGGTTGCGCAGGAAGTAGTTCGGCGTTACCTCGCCAAACGAAATGTTGCCGTCGACGACCGTCACAGACCGAGCAGCGCTGGTGA
>Ga0247730_1001043_pt1 | contig 16618 bp, 14 predicted proteins | sample UWRJL073202C2_FD_180959 | JGI IMG/M metagenome (GOLD analysis project Ga0247730, IMG submission 180959) | Plant litter microbial communities from Arlington Agricultural Research Station in Wisconsin, United States - UWRJ-L073-202C-2 | ecosystem: Environmental > Terrestrial > Plant litter >... | reverse complement strand
GGCCGGGGGCATGGGGATCGCGGCCTGCGATATTTCCACCGGTCGCTTCGAAATCGGCCCGGTCAGCCGGGATGCTCTCGAGGCGGAACTCGCGCGCCTGAATCCTGCCGAGCTGATCGCGCAACCGTCTCTGGCGGCGAGCCTGCCGGGTGGCCTGGCGGTCGATAAAGGCTTCGATAGCGCCTCGGGCGAGCGGCGCCTGAAAAACCTGTTCGGCGTGGCGACGCTGGATGGCTGGGGCGCCTTCACCCGGGCAGAACTTGCGGCGGCGAGCGCGCTGCTGGATTATCTGGATCGGGCGGGACAAGGCGCCCTGCCCTTCCTGCAACCCCCGATCCGCCGCGCAGCCGCCGATCACATGATGATCGATCCGGCCAGCCGCGAGAGCCTGGAGATCACCGCCACGGCCGCCGGTGCCCGCAAAGGCAGTCTGCTCGACGCGATCGACCGCACCGTAACCGGGGCCGGCGCACGCACCCTGGCGGCCGATCTTTCCGCGCCTCTCGCTGAGCGCGTGCCGATCGAAGCGCGGCTGGATCTCGTCGCGCTGTTTCACGACGATGCGGATCTCCGCACGCGTCTTCGCACCGCGCTTCGCGCTCAGCCGGACGTTGCCCGCGCGCTGGGCCGGCTGGCTGCCGGGCGTGGCGGTCCGCGCGATCTGGGGCAGATGCGCGATGGGCTGGATCAGGCGCAGCGGCTGCAGGCGATGCTCTCGCAAGTAGAACCCGTTCCCCCTCTGCTGGGACGACTGCTTCCCAATCTTGGCGGGCATGGCGCGCTCATCGACGAGTTCGCTCGCGCGCTTGTCCCCGCTCCTCCCATCGATTCCGCGCAGGGCGGCTATATCGCGGAAGGCTATGACGCCGCGCTTGACGCCTTGCGCGCGACGGGCGGAGAAGGTCGCCGCGCCATCGCGCAGCTGGAGGCCAGCTTCCGCGCCCGTACCGGTATCGCCCAGCTGAAGATCCGCCACAACAATGTGCTGGGCTATCATATCGAGGTGCCGGCCAAGGCTGCGGATCCGTTGATGAAGGCCGAGAGCGGCTTCACGCATCGCCAAACCCTGGCCGGCGTCGTCCGCTTCAACGCGCCGGAATTACATGACGAGGCAAGCCGCGTCGGTCAGGCCGGCGCCCATGCGCTTGCTGCCGAAGCCGCGCATCTGGAGGCACTGACCGATCTGGCGCTCGCGCGGCGGCAGGAGATTGCGGCCACTGCCGAGGCGCTGGCGCGGCTGGACGTGTCTGCGGCGCTGGCGGAGCGGGCGGCGGAAGGCGGCTGGTCCCGCCCGGTGATCGTGGATCATCCCTGCCTAGAGATCGAAGGCGGCCGGCATCCGGTGGTGGAAGGCGCGGTGCTGGCCACCGGCGGGCGCTTCGTAGCCAATGACTGCCGGCTCTCGCCAGACGATCGCCTCTGGCTCGTCACCGGGCCGAACATGGGCGGCAAATCCACCTTCCTGCGCCAGAATGCGGCGATGCTGATCCTCGCGCAGGCGGGCGGCTTCGTGCCCGCCACGAGCGCGACGCTCGGCCTGTGCGATCGCCTGTTCAGCCGGGTCGGCGCATCGGACAATCTGGCGCGCGGCCGTTCGACCTTCATGGTCGAGATGGTCGAGACCGCCGCCATCCTGGCGCAGGCGACGGAACGCAGCTTCGTCATTCTCGACGAAGTGGGGCGCGGCACCTCCACCTATGACGGCCTCGCCATCGCATGGGCGGTGGTGGAGGCGGTGCATGACATCAACCGCTGCCGTTGCCTGTTCGCAACCCATTATCATGAGCTGACGCGGCTGGCCGACCGGCTGGACGCGCTGTCCCTCCATCATGTGCGGGCGCGCGAATGGAAGGGCGATCTGGTCCTCCTCCACGAACTGGCGCGCGGCCCGGCCGATCGCAGCTACGGTCTCGCCGTCGCCCGCCTTGCCGGCCTCGCTCCCCCGGTTATCGCACGGGCGAAGGACGTGCTGAAGCGGCTGGAGGCAGGACGTGCCGCAACCGGCGGCATTGCGGCCGGTCTTGACGATCTCCCCCTCTTCGCAGCCGCCGCGCAAGCGGAAGAAGCGAAGCACGATGCCTTGCGGGATGCGCTGTCGGAGATCGACGCCGACACTTTGTCGCCACGCGAAGCGCTGGAAGCTCTCTATCGGCTGAAGGGCATCGCTGCCGGCGAGTAAGCGGTCGAAAGCTGCCGAGCGCTGGGGCGCTGTATGACCGGTTTCAGCCCCGCCCGGGCATAGCCGCATCGTCCAGGTGGCCGGCCCGCAGATAGGCAGGACGCGTCTTGAGCCCATCCCAATAATCCACGAAGCCCTGCCGCGCCGGGATCGTGCCGAACTGGAGACCCCATCCGATCTGCGATCCGACATAGACGTCCGCCGCGCTGAAGGCGTCGCCGGCGATATAGGTCTTGCCTGCGACCGCCGTTTCCAGCGCGTCGAACACGTCTTCCGCACTGCCATAGCCGACCATGCGCTTCCGATCAGCCGGCACATCCAGCCCCAACGCCTTGTTCGTCACCGCCGCTTCCACCGGACCGGCCGCGAAGAACAGCCAGCGATAATAATCCGCTCGGGCGGGCGATCCGGGTGGAGGGGCAAGACCTGCATCCGGAAACGCATCGGCCAGATAGGCGCAGATCGCCGCACATTCCGTGACGACCGCTGCTCCATGCACGAGCGTGGGCACCTTCCCCATCGGATTGATGGCGAGATAGGCGGGGCTCTTCATCGCCTCGGCATAATCGAGATACTCAGCCGTATAGGGCTGCCCCACTTCCTCCATCATCCACCGGGCGATCCGGCCGCGTGACATCGGGTTGGTATAGAGGGTCAGACTATCGGCCATGTCATGCTCCTGCGAATCGCGCGGAAGCATCCGTTCTTTGTTCGTTCCTGTCGAGCGATTTTCGGGCATCGACGCCCAAACCGCCCATTCCGAAAAACCCGGAATGAGCGGTTGGAAACGAGGCGCTTAGAAGCGCGCCTTTAGCGTTGCGCCATATGTGCGGGGGTCGGCAGGTTGACCGACAACGAGGCCGGTATTGCCAGACTGAAGCGCCAGCACCTCGTAATAATTCTTGTCGAACACATTGCGCACCCAGCCATAAATTTCCCAGGTGCGGTCCACCCGGAGCCCTGCGCGGACGTTTGCCAGATAATAAGCGCTGATGTCGGTATAGGCCGATCGCGATGGATTGGACGAGAATTTCGAACGCCAGCTGCCATCATAGCCGAAGAACAGCTCGCTATCGCCGAATAGCTTGGCCGGGAGGCGATATTCGCCGCCATGGCTGGTCGCCCAGCGCGAAACGCCCGGCAGCCACTGGCCGGAGATGTTGCAGAAAGCGGGGCTGAGGCCGCCCGGCGTGCCCGGCGCGCTCGGCGTCTGCCCGGAGCCTACGGCCGTGCCGCCGGCCAGTTCGGGCGGGCACGGCGCATCGACGAACTTCACATATTTGGCGTCCGTGAACGCCGCGCTCGCATACAGGCTGAGCTGGCTCGTCGGGCGGAAGCTCGCATCCGCTTCCACACCCCGCGTCCGCACCTTGCCGGCATTGGCGAGATAGCCGCGGATCACGCCTAGCTGGCCGTTGGTGACGGTCGCCTGGTAATTCTTCACGGCCGTCCAGAAGCCGGCGAGGTTGAAGGTGACGCGGCGATCGAGAAACTGGGTTTTCAGGCCCACCTCATAATGATCGACCTTCTCGGGCTTCACCGTCTCAGTCGACAGGATCGGATTGTTGGCGGCGTCCAGCGGTAGGCCGGAAAGGTTGATGCCACCCGATTTGAAGCTCTTCGCGTAGGTGGCATAGGCCAGCACGTCCTTGGCGACATCGAACGAGGCGGTGAAATCGCCCGACAGGTTCCAGTCGCTGAACTTCGGCTGGTAGCTTTGCGGGGCAAGCACGCCGCGCTGATCGTTGTTGAGCGTGCGGCTGCCCGTGCCGGTGAACACATCGGCGATGTAGGAGCCGGATTTCTTGTCGTAATTGACGCGCAGGCCCGGCTGCAGGCGCAGGCGATCGGTGGCATGCCACGTCACCTGGCCGAAGGCAGCAAGACTCGTATTCTTGAAATGGATATCGTTGAGCGAGGTCAGCCCGTTCAGCACCGCCGGATTGTTGGCGTTGGCGCTGGTCGGATTGAGCAGCCAGCGGCTGGCGGCCGGCCCCTGCACCTGCGATCCCGACGTGTCGATCTTCTGGTAGAAGCCGTAAAGTCCGCCGACGTAATCGAATGCGCCGGTGGTGCCGGCGTAGCGGAACTCCTGCGTGTACTGATCCTGCTTGGACGGGTTCTGCGAGACGGTCGTGATCGGCAATCCGGTGAAATCGCGATCGTTCGACGGCGTCCAGTCCCAGAATCGCCATGCCGTGACAGACGTCAGCGTGCCCGGCCCCACATCCCATTCGGCGCGGAGCGAGGCGCCGCCGATGATCTGCTTGGCCTCCAGCCGCCCATCCAGATCGGTGACGCGATCGAACGCGTTGGTGGACGGCGGCGCATAATTGAACGCGGCAGCAAGCCCGGCGAACTGGCGGCTGAGCGGGCGCTGGGTCGCGCCGGTGCGCACGTAAATCTGCACGCAGCAGTTCGGATCCTGGCGGTTATAATCGCCTGATAACGTCAGGCTCAGCGTGTCCGTCGGCTTGTAGAGCAAGCTCCCGCGAATGCCGAGATTGTCCTGCGAATTCACGTCCTGATTGGTGGCGACGTTGTGGATCGTGCCATCGCGCTTCGTGGCAGACGCGCCGAGGCGGATCGCCACCTTGTCCCCTAGCGGGCCGGACACCGAAGCCTTGCCCTGCACAAAGCCGAGATTGCCGGCCGAAACCTCGATCTGGCCCTCCGGCGTGAAGCTCGGCGCCTTGGAGGTGATGCTGATCGCGCCGGCCGTGGTGTTCTTGCCATACAGCGTGCCCTGGGGCCCACGCAGCACCTCGACCCGCTCGATATCCAGGAAATCGAACGTCGCCGATCCAGGCCGGGCATAATAGACCTGATCGATATAGAAGCCGACGCCCGGTTCGATCCCGTCGTTGATCAGGCCGAACGGCTGGCCCAGGCCGCGGATGTTGACCGTCGTATTGCGGGGGTTGGTGGAATAGAATTGCAGGCTCGGCTGGATCTGGGTGAGTTTCAGCACATTGAAGCTGCCGGTCGCATCGATCGCGCGGGCATCCAGTACCGAGATCGCCAGCGGCACCTTTTGCACCACCTCGCTGCGGCGGCGCGCGGAAACGATGATGTCACCGGAGGGTGCGCCGGCCGGCACTGTGCGCTGACGCGGCGGTTCGGCCTGCTGGGCATCCGCCAAAGCCGCGGGTTGCGCCGCGGTTTGCGCAAGTGCGGGCAGGGCCAGCAAGGATGCACCCGCCAAAGCCACGCGCCGCAAATTCGATCCACTCACTCTAAAGTCCCCCATTTCCGCTCGTCGTAGATTGTCCTAGTGCGCCGATGGGATAAAGCGAGTTAGCAAAACTTCAGGGACATGAAGCGGAGGTGGCAGCCGGGGCGCGCTAGAGATCGGGCGCGGCGATGCGCAGGCGAAACCAGTCGGCGAGTTCGTCTTCGGTCAACTCTCCACCGGCAAGGGCGAGAAAGGCGACAACCACTTCCGCGTCGCTCGTCGCCAGCACGAGCCCGTTGATAGCGAGAAAAGTTTCGCTCACGACGGCCGCCGTCCGCTTGTTGCCGTCCACAAACGGATGATTGCGGGCGATGCCATAAGCATAGGCAGCCGCCAACATCGCCGCATCCGGATCGCCATATGCAACCAAATTCTGGGGACGTGCCATTGCACTTTCAAGCAAGCCGGCATCGCGGACGCCTTGCCCGCCCCCATGCTCGTCCAGCTGCTCACGATGAATAGCCGCCGCGACTTCCGTTGCGACCCACAACCAGTCCGACATAAAGATTACTTCGCGAGTTCTTGAAGCGCGCGCTTGCGCCGAGCCATCACCTCACGAGCGGCCTGCATCTGAGCTTCGAAATTGTCGTCCAACGGCCGAAGCTCGATCCCACGCTCCGTATCCGAGGCGCTAACGGTATCGCCGAGCTCCGCGCCAAGCCGCGCGAGCAGCTCCTTCGGCAGAACGACACCTGTCGAGTTGCCGATCTTCACGAGTTTGAGGGGCATGTTCATACGGGCGTAATAACACGATCCGGCCGCCGGGACAATCCGGCTGCCAACCGTCGTCTTTGTGAATGCCAGGATCCGGTTTGGGATCGACGAACGACACTTCCGCCTCAAACAAAAAGGGCGCCGGCTTTCGCCAGACGCCCTTTCCAACTCAGCTTAGCTGATGAGGTTACGCCTCTTCCGGTGCGGCCTTCTTCGCCTTGCCGCCCTTTTTGGGCTTCTTCGGTGCGGCCGATACGATCTCGAACGCCATCGCGCCTTCCTTCATGTGGACCTTCACCTCGCCGCCGTGGACAAGTTTGCCGAACAGCAATTCCTCCGCCAGCGGCTGCTTGATCTTCTCCTGGATTAGGCGGCCCATCGGCCGGGCGCCATAGAGCTTGTCATAACCCCGCTCGGTGAGCCACGCCTTGGCCTCGTCATCCAAGCTGATATGGACTTCGCGGTCGGCCAGTTGCAGCTCCAGCTGGAGGATGAACTTCTCGACGACGCGGCCGATGACTGGCCCCGGTAGATAATCGAACGGCACGATCGCATCCAGGCGGTTGCGAAATTCAGGCGTGAAGAGCTTCTTCACCGCTTCTTCCTGCACATCCTCGCGGCTGCTCGCGCCGAAGCCGATGCTCTCCCGCGCCATGTCGGACGCGCCCGCATTAGTCGTCATGATCAGGATGACGTTGCGGAAATCCACCGTCTTGCCGTGGTGATCGGTCAGCTTCCCATTATCCATCACCTGCAACAAGATGTTGAACAAATCGGGATGCGCCTTTTCGATCTCGTCCAGCAACAGCACGCAATGCGGCTGCTGATCGATCGCGTCGGTTAAGAGCCCGCCCTGATCGTAGCCAACATAGCCGGGAGGCGCGCCGATCAGCCGGCTGATCGAATGGCGCTCCATATATTCGGACATGTCGAACCGCTGGAGCGGAATGCCCATGATCGAGGCAAGCTGGCGCGCCACTTCGGTCTTGCCGACGCCGGTAGGGCCGGAGAACAGATAATTGCCGATCGGCTTGTCCGGATCGCGCAAGCCTGCCCGGCTGAGCTTGATCGCGGACGACAGAACCTCGATCGCCTTGTCCTGCCCGAACACGACCCGCTTGAGATCTGTGTCGAGCGTGGCCAGCGCCTTGGTATCGTCGGTCGAAACCGATTTCGGCGGGATCCGCGCCATCGTGGCGATGACAGCCTCGATCTCCTTGGCGGTGATCACCTTCTTTCGCTTCGAGGGCACGACCAGCATCTGCATCGCGCCGACCTCGTCGATCACATCGATCGCCTTGTCCGGCAGCTTGCGATCGTTGATGTAGCGCGCCGACAATTCGACCGCCGATTTGATCGCCTCGGGCGTGTAGCGCACCGAATGGTGCTGCTCGAACGCCGAGCGCAGGCCGGTGATGATCTTGATCGTGTCTTCCACCGTCGGTTCGTTCACGTCGATCTTCTGGAAGCGCCGGAGCAGAGCCCGGTCCTTCTCGAAGTGATTGCGAAACTCCTTATAGGTGGTCGATCCGATGCAGCGGATCGTGCCGCCCGACAGCGCCGGCTTCAACAGGTTGGATGCATCCATCGCCCCGCCGCTGGTGGCGCCCGCGCCGATCACGGTGTGGATTTCATCGATGAACAGCACCGCATCCGGCATCTTTTCAAGCTCGGTCACGACCTGCTTCAGCCGCTCCTCGAAATCGCCGCGATAGCGGGTGCCGGCCAACAGCGCGCCCATATCCAGCGAATAGATCACCGCCGGCAGCAGCACGTCCGGCACCTGGCCTTCGATGATCTTGCGCGCCAGGCCTTCGGCAATGGCGGTCTTGCCCACGCCCGGATCGCCCACATAAAGCGGGTTGTTCTTGGAGCGGCGGCAGAGGATCTGCACCGTGCGATCGACTTCGGCGGTGCGGCCGATCAGCGGATCGACGCGGCCGTCCTTGGCCTTTTCGTTCAGGTTGACGCAGAATTGCTTGAGGGCGCTTTCGCCCTTCTTGCCGTTTTCCGACTTCTGCGCTTTCTCTTCCTCGCCCTTCACCTCGCGGTTCTCCGTAGGCTGACCGGCCTTGCCGACGCCATGACTGAGGAAGCTCACCGCATCGAGGCGGCTCATATCCTGCTGCTGCAGGAAATAGACGGCGTAGCTCTCACGTTCCGAAAAGAGCGCGACGAGCACATTGGCGCCCGTAACCTCCTCACGGCCGGAGGACTGGACGTGGAGGATCGCGCGCTGGACGACACGCTGGAAGCCGCTCGTGGGCGAAGGATCGGCATTGCCGCTCGTCTTCAGCGCATCGAGCTCCGTATCGAGGTAGGTGGTGACGGCGGTCTTCAGATCGCCCAGATCGACCCCGCAGGCGCTCATGACCTTGGCGGCATGTTCGTCGCCGGTAAGCGCGAGAAGCAGATGCTCCAGCGTGGCATATTCGTGATGGCGGGACGATGCGGCGGTGAGCGCGTTGTGCAGCGTCTGCTCAAGTTCGCGAGCAAAGGATGGCATGATTCAGCTTACTCCTGGCAGCGGCCGAAGAACGGCCCTGCGACCATCCCCATGTCGTGATGCCGATCCCGCCGATCAAGCCGGGGCGCTGTTCGGGCGCTCCATTTAGCGGCGGAACCCGCCTTCATCGCTTGAATAGGCTTTCGGCGCTTGCGCGATGATTAACGGCAAACGTGATTTTTGCGCGGGTGCGGGCGACTTCGTTTTCGAGGAGGACGATCCGCGCCTCCAGCTCTTCCAGGGAAAGGCTGTCCAGATCGTGGCCCGCCAACGCCGAGGCGGGATCGGCGGACTTGCGGGGCAGGATATCGTCGAGATCCATAATCGCCAACGTTGACCCTCGGGAGACGCCTGTCAATAAAGCGCGCGATCAAGCGCTTGTTCCGGGAGAGAGACGTGACGTTGCCTGCAACGATGAAGGCGCTCGATCCGGAATCGCCGGGCGGACCTGAAATTCTGGTGCCCGTCGAACGCCCCGTCCCATGCCCCGGTCCGGGCGAACTGCTCATCCGAGTCGCGGCTGCCGGCATCAATCGGCCGGAGATCATGCAGCGGCAGGGCAAGTATCCGCCCCCTCCCGGCGCGCCGTCTATCCTCGGGCTGGAGCTTGCCGGGCAGGTCGTGGCGGCCGGAGATGCCGCCGGAAAAGCCCTGATCGGGACCAACGTCTGCGCGCTGGTGGCCGGCGGCGCGCAGGCCGAATACGCGGTCGCCAAAGCCGGCCACTGCCTGCCCGTACCGAGCGCGCTCAGCCTGATCGAAGGGGCGGCGATTCCCGAAACCTTGTTTACCGTCTGGCACAACGTTTTCCAGCGCGGGGCCGCCAAGGCTGGGGAAACGCTGCTCGTTCATGGCGGCACGAGTGGTATCGGCACGACCGCGATCCTACTCGCCAAGCTGTTCGGGATCACGACGATCGTCACCGCCGGCAGCGCCGCGAAGTGCGCGGCCGCGTTCCAAATCGGCGCCGGCCACGCGATCGATTACAAGCAGCAGGACTTCGTCGAGGAGGTGGCGCACATCACCGGCGGCAAAGGCGTGGATGTCGTGCTGGACATGGTGGGCGGCGATTATCTGCCCCGCAACATGAAATGCCTCGCCGTCGATGGCCGTCACGTCTCCATCGCCGTTCAGGGCGGCGCGAAAGCAACGATCTCGATCGTGGATATCATGGTCCGCCGGCTGACCCTGACGGGCTCCACCCTCCGCCCCCGCGATGCCACCTTCAAGTCGGCGCTCTGCGCCAGCATTCGCGAACAAGTGTGGCCCTTCGCCGAGCGCGGCGAGTTCCGCCCTGTCATCGATCGCACCTTTCCGTTCGCGCGGGCGGCAGAGGCCCACGCTTATGTGGAAGCGGGCGATCATGTGGGGAAGGTGGTGCTGACGATGGATTGATACGGCCCCGATCAAGTTCGACGCCGCCGCAACGAAGTTTTTATAACGGTCGGTATAGAATCATCTGATTGGATGGCGGGAAAGTCGGGCCATGTTGCCAGCCTCGTTCACGGAGGAAAACATGGCTGATCTTTCAAATCGTATCGCGCTCGTCACCGGTGCATCGCGCGGGCTAGGTCGCGCAACGGCGGCGCGCCTTGCCGAAAACGGCGCGCGCGTGATCGTCCACTACAGCGCCAGCCGCGATGCGGCCGATGCGCTGGTAGCTGACATCCGCTCGAAAGGCGGGCAAGCCGATGCTCTCGGCGCGGACCTGGCGACCCCAAACGGCGCGCACGATCTGGCCCGCGCTGTGCGCGAGCTTGGCGTCGAGCGGCTCGACATCCTTGTCGCCAACGCCGGCATCGCCGATCTCGCCCCGATCGAGCAGGAGACGATCGCATCGTTCGATCGCCATTTTGCGGTAAACGTGCGTGCGCCCTTCTTCCTCGTACAGCAGCTTCTGCCGGTGCTGGGCGAGGGCAGCAGCGTGATCTTCCTGTCGTCGGTCGTGGCCCGTGTCGCCTTCGACTCCACGTCGGTCTATTCGGCGACCAAGGGCGCGATCGAGGTGCTGACGCGCAATCTGGCCAAGGAACTCGGCCCGCGCGGCATCCGGGTCAACGCCATCGCGCCGGGAGCAATCGACACGGATCTTGCCAAGACCTTCCTCGGCACCGAGGAAGGACGGGAATTTATCAAAAGCATACAGGCCTTGAAGCGGATCGGCCAGCCGGACGATATCGCTGATGCGGTTCTCTTCCTGGCTTCGGATCAGTCCCGCTGGGTTGATGGCCGCTCGATCGAAACCAGCGGCGGTGCAAACCTCTAAAGGCCGGCGCGCCGGGGCGGCATTCGCAGCCGCCCCGGCAATCCGTTAGGTGCTAAATTATTGAAAGCTCAGGGCTTCGCGCTCTGCTCTTCCTTGCCCTTGGGCGGCACGGTCGTATTGTTCTGGGCAGTGACGACGGGCGGCGGTGGTCCCTTGGTGATCGCCGCCGCCAGCGTCGTCGCCGGAGCGCAATCCGCTTTGCACAGCGTCCGGATTTTGGCGAGGTTCGCCTTGGCGCGCTCCACCGCGCCGCGCTCCACCAGCGCCACGCCCTGGCCGGACAAGGCCGCAACGTCGTTCGGATCGATCGTCAGCGCTTCGCGGTAGAAGCGTACCGCCTTGCCGGGCAACGCCTGCGCGGTGGCGACATGCCCCATCGCGATATAGGCGCCGCGGTTCTTCGGATCGATCGCGAGGGCCGTTTCCAGCATATCCTGCGCCTGCGACAACTGCCCCGCGCCACGCGCCGCTTCGGCCTTCGCGACCAAAGCCACGCTGCGTGGATCGATCTGATCGTCCGGCTTTTGGCTTTCGACGCTCGACGACACCGTGGCAAGCACCAGCGCCAGCGCGACGGCAGCAGGCGAGAAACGCATTACTTTCTCCCAGAAGGGGTGTGCCGGCATGGCTATCACGCCCGGATCAGGCTGGCGACGAAAAAGCCGTCCGTCCCGTCCCGTGCGGGTGTGAGCATAAAGCCCGCACCTGAAGCGCGACCGAACGGAAGCGCCTCGGCAGCCCAACCCGGTTCGGCGGCAAGGAAAGCGGCGATACGATCGGCGCCTTCGTCGGGCAGCAAGGAGCAGACCGCATAGACCAGCCGCCCGCCCGGCCGCACCAGCGCCGCGCCAAGCGCCAAAACATGCGCCTGGGTCTGGCTTAGCCGCACAAGGCGATCGAGCGTGAGCCGCCAACGCGCCTCGGGATTGCGCCGCCACGTTCCGCTGCCGGAACATGGCGCATCCACCAACACCGCATCCGCGGTGCCGGCCAGCGGCCCCAGCGCGACGTCCTCATGCCCGGCGTCGAGCAGCAGTTCCTCGATCATCGTCGCTCCGGCGCGCATCTTGCGCGGGCCCAGCCGGGACAGGCGCATCCGATCGACGTCGCAGGCGATGAGGCGGCCTTCATTCGCCATCGCTCCAGCCAGCGCGAGCGTCTTGCCGCCCGCCCCGGCGCACAGATCGACGACGGTTTGGTCGGGCCGGGCGTGCACGGCTTCGGCCAGCAACTGGCTGCCCTCGTCCTGCACTTCGAACAGGCCTTGGTTGAAATCCGCCATCGTCTCGACGCGTGTGCCTTCGGGGAGGCGGAACGCGTGCGGCGCGAGCGCACCGGGCGCGGCTTCCGGCAGACGTTCGATCAGGGCGTCGCGGCTCGTCTTGAGCCGGTTGGCGCGCAGATCCAGCGGCGCGCGCTCCAGCAAGGCAGGCAGTTCCGCCGCGCCGATCACGGGCGCCAACCGCTCGGTAAGCCACGCGGGCAGAGGCGCGGCCGCCGCGACCGGCTCTTCCGGCGCTATCGGCGCGGGGCAGTGCGGCGCTCCATTGAAGGATGCGCGCAGATCCGGCCGATCGTCGGCCAAGCCGATCAGCGCCGCCCGCCCGCTCACCGGAATTTCTCCCGCCCGGCGAATGGCGGAGAAAGCGAGATCGCGCACGGCGCGGCGATCCTTCGATCCCGCATAACGGCGCGTCGCGAAATAGCGGGCGACGATCGTGTCCGCCGCTGCGCCGCTGGTGCGGGCGGCAGTGATGACCTCATCCAGAATTTCGATCGCGCCCTGAGCTCTAGCAGCGGGCGTCATGCTACCCCCTTCCCGTACCGTTCGTGCTGAGCCTGTCGAAGCACCGTCCTTCTTTGCCCTCTCCGCAAGGGGAACAGCCCTTCGACGAACTTAGAGCAACGGGAAAGCAGGTGATCAGCGGCTCATCCCATGCTTGGATAATTGGGAGCCTCACGCGTGATCGATACATCGTGCACATGGCTCTCGCGCAGGCCCGCATTGGTGATGCGCACGAACCGCGCCTTTTCACGCAGATCCTTGAGCGTCGCCGCGCCGGTATAGCCCATCGCCGCCTTTACGCCGCCGACAAGCTGGTGGATCACGTCCTTCGCCGGGCCCTTATACGGCACCTGCCCCTCGATCCCTTCCGGCACCAGCTTCAGCTGATCCTTCACCTCGCCCTGGAAATAGCGATCCGCCGAACCCCGGCCCATAGCGCCGACCGATCCCATGCCCCGATAGCTCTTGAACGCGCGCCCCTGATACAGGAACGTTTCGCCCGGCGCCTCGTCTGTGCCGGCGAGCAGGCTGCCGACCATCACCACCGATGCGCCTGCCGCCAGCGCCTTGGCGAGATCGCCCGAGGTACGCAGGCCACCGTCAGCGATCACCGGGACGTTGGATTTCCACGCTTCCTCGGCCGCCTCCATCACCGCAGTCAACTGCGGCACGCCGACGCCCGCCACCACGCGGGTGGTGCAGATCGATCCCGGGCCGATGCCGACCTTGATCCCGTCCGCGCCGGCATCGATCAACGCGCGCGTGGCCTCCGCCGTGGCGACATTGCCGGCGATCACCTGCACCGAATTGGACAGCCGCTTCACGCGCTCCACCGCGCGGGACACGTCGCGATTATGGCCGTGGGCGGTATCGATCACGATCAGATCGCATTCGGCATCGATCAGCGCTTCGGTCCGCGCGAAGCCCTTGTCGCCTACCGTCGTCGCCGCCGCCACACGCAGGCGGCCGGAGCGATCCTTGGTGGCCGAAGGATAGGTGACGGCCTTTTCGATATCCTTGACGGTGATCAAGCCCACGCAGCGATAGGCCTCATCCACGACGATCAATTTCTCGATCCGGCGCTGGTGCAGCAGCCGCCGTGCCTCTTCCGTGGTCACACCCACCGACACCGTCGCCAGATTCTGGTGGGTCATCAGTTCGGATACGGGCTGATCCGGCCGCTCGGCGAAGCGCACGTCGCGATTGGTGACGATGCCGACCAGCTTGCCGCTGGCCTCCACCACCGGAATGCCGGAAATGCGGTGCCGCCCCATCAGCGCCAGCACATGCGCCAGCGTCTCGTTCGGATGCACAGTGATCGGGTTCACGACCATCCCGGCCTCGAACCTTTTGACCGCCCGCACGGCCGCCGCCTGCTCGTCCACTTCCAGATTGCGATGAAGCACGCCGAGGCCGCCCAGCTGCGCCATGACGATGGCCATGTCCGCCTCAGTCACGGTATCCATCGCCGCCGACAGAACGGGGATGGTCAGCCCGATCTCGCGAGTGACGAAAGTACGGGTGTCCGCATCGGTGGGCAGCACATCGGATGCCCCCGGCCGCAGGAGAACATCGTCGAAAGTGAGGCCGAGCTCGATCATGTGCAATGCGAATCCTGTCGGAGGATCAGAGGATTCGCGCCTCTATAGGCATGGCGCGTGTCACTTGCCAGCGCGCGCCACCAGCCGCCTCGCGGTATCGACATGCATCGTCTCCACCATACGTCCACGGAAGCGCTCCGCGCCGCCGTTCGCCGCCGCGATCAGCGCGCGTGCCTCCTCCACCTCGGATGCGTCCGGTGAAAAGAGGCGGTTGCAGGCCTCGACCTGATTGGGATGGATCAGCGTCTTGCCATCGAAGCCCAGCGTCCGCCCCTCCCGGCACTCCGCTTCGAACCCCTCCGGATCGTCGAGCCGGTTCCACACACCATCCAGAGCCACGACGCCCGAAGCCCGTGCCGCCAGCAGGATCGCCTGCAAGGCATAAGACAGGCTCGCCCGGGGTGCCCCCGGCGGCAGGCGAAGCGCGGCGGAGAGATCGTTCGGGCCGACGATCAACCCCGCCACTCCCGGTGTGGCGGCAATGGCCGGGGCATTGAGTACGCCTGTCGGGGTTTCAATCATCGCGAGGACGGGCCGCTGAAGTCTGGCCGCCAGCGCGGATAGGCCCGCCGCTGCTTCCACTTTTGGGATTACAACGAGGTCGATGCCGGCAGCGCCTGCGATCGCGGCTATGTCGCGATCGTGCCAGAAGGTGCCGACGCCGTTAATCCGAATTGCAAGCAGGCCGGGGAAGCCACCCTCCGCCGCCGCCGCAATGGCAGCATCGAGGGCGTCCTGCTTGGCCTCTTCCAATACCGAATCTTCCAGATCGAGGATCACGAGATCGGCAGGCAACGTGCGCGCCTTGGCAACCGCACGGGCGTTGGACGCCGGCAAGAACAGAGCGGAGCGAACAAGCTCGAGCCGCGCGGGAACGGTGGCAATATCGGTCATAGGCCGGCTTTAGCGACATGCTATTCGGACCAAAAGCGACTTCGCCTGTCCGGAGCCTCCAGCCGCCCTGCGCGCTGTCGGCTCCGCCGCTAGAAAAGACGATCAAGCAACCTTAGCAATCGCCGCGCTGCTTCCGAGGCACACCATCGTCGCGCGGGGGAAACGATATTGCTACCGCGCCAGTTGGCGGAGATGAATTCGGGCGAGACAGCATTATCCCAGATTTGCCCGCCCTGCCTTTCCGCTTCGGCCCACTCTTGTTCGCAAGCATGGTTCACCAGCCCGGCGGCGGTGGTCTCCTGCAAGGCAATTCTGACTTTCTTCAGGTCTGCTCTCGAAAGCCTGCCTTCCCGCCTTACAGGCTTCTTAAGATGCGAGTACCATTCGCGATCGGGCGGCAACCAGATGTCGAACGTGCCGGATCGGAGATCGACCTTGACCCGCAACGACGGCGTCCATTCGGACCGATGAACGTCCGCCATCAGCATATTAGCCGGCGGCGAACTTTGGGCAGCTCCCGCAATGAGGCCGAATATTATTGCACAACTCAGGATGCGCAAAGGCCATCGGTCGATCGCAAGGCCGGCAGGCATATCGTCCATCCCGGCCATCCTAAATCCCGGTCTTGAAAGGGGAAAAATCCGTAGCGGTGTCGAACACGTCGACGCCCTCGCGCCGCTTCAGAAATCCCACCACGGCGTAGGTAACGGGGGTCAGCAGCACCTCCCAGGAAACCTTCAGCACGAACTGGCTCAGCATCACCGCGCTTAGCGCCGCGACGGGCCAGTCCGGCAACCCATAGAAAGCGAGCGGATAGAAAATCAAGCTGTCCGCGCCCTCGCCGATGATGGTCGAGCCGATCGTGCGGGTCCATAGCCACTTTCCCTTGGTAGCGACCTTCATCTTGGCGAGCACGAAGCTGTTCAGCAGATCGCCGGCCCAGAAAGCAGCGAGCGAGGCACCGATGATCCGCCAGCCCGCGCCGAACACCCGCTCATAGGCCGCCTGCCCGCCCCACCCTTCGGCGACCGGCAGATGAACGACGGTCCACTCCATGACCGCCATGAACAGCAAAGCTGCGAACGCCGCCCACACGGCGCGCCGGGCGCGGGCATAGCCATAAACCTCCGTCAGCACGTCATCGATCACGTAGGAAACCGGGAAGAACAGGATGCCCGCGCCGAACGGCCATTGGCCAATGCCAGGCAGATCGATGACCGACCGCTTCTCTGCCCCAATGACGTTCGACAGAAGCAGAATGACGACGAACGCGCACATCACGAAATCGAAATAGCGCAATGGTCGCTCGGCCAGCGCTTCCGCATCCACGACAGCGATGCCCGCCGGCTTTCTCACCCCAACCGCCATGAGAACAGACTATCGCAGTTCCCGGGCCGCGCAATCCGCGCTATCGACCCGCGCGAGCGCCCGTAGCTC
>Ga0247730_1001041_pt1 | contig 16634 bp, 15 predicted proteins | sample UWRJL073202C2_FD_180959 | JGI IMG/M metagenome (GOLD analysis project Ga0247730, IMG submission 180959) | Plant litter microbial communities from Arlington Agricultural Research Station in Wisconsin, United States - UWRJ-L073-202C-2 | ecosystem: Environmental > Terrestrial > Plant litter >... | reverse complement strand
ACAGGATGATTGGCAGACGCTGTTGAACATGCGAACAAGCAGTGGTTATGTCCCTTTCCATGCTGCCACACGTTATCTTGCTCTTGATTCTGTTTCAGGCTATTCCATAGAGCCTAGAGCTCATTGGCCTGTTGGAATTCGAGAGGGAGAAGGGTATACTCGAGCGAGTTCACCTTTACGGCGCTATACCGATCTCGTAGCGCACTGGCAGATCTACGCTGGCCTGTTAAAGCAAAAACCGCCTTTTTCTGCGACCGAGATGGAAGTATTGGCTGTTTCTACAAAACTTCAGGAACGACATACAAAGAGAGCTCAGGGCCAGTACAAGACCTTGTACCAGAACATGTTCATCAGAAGGTTCATGGAGGACGAGGCAAGGCGAGAAGGCGTCCAAAATCCTCTGAGAGGCGTTGAGGCCTACACCTTGACCCAACCAGAGCTAAGGTCGTATTCGGGTGGGTATTCATGCACTGTTCATGTCCCTATGCTGGGTGTGAAGGGACTATTGGGGAACCTGAAAGAGCCAGAAAAATTCCCTCCAGGTTCGCCAGTGCGAGTTGATATTGTTGAGGCTAGAGTTGGGCTCAGACCACTTCTGTTAATGGAGCTCACTCGCCGCTAGGTAACGAAGAGACAGTGATTCGTTTGTTGGATTTTATTACTGTATTATACGAGTTGCAATAATTTTACGAATGTAAATATTACATAATTCACAAAAATCCCTGATCGTGCGACAAGCGAATTAAGAGTCCTGCAATTCATAAAAAGCGCTGTCCAGTTGTTTCGTTCACAACCACCACCTCCCCTCTCTCTCTTACTTCAAAATGTCTGGCTTGAACGGGACGTTCACGTCGTCACTGCCCCTCTCAGATTACTGGTCTGGCTATGTGCACGAGCTACCTACATCGTATCTCGTATTACTGGGTCTCATCAACATCCCGGTCATTGCTGTCGTTTTAAATGTCCTTGCTCAGCTGGTGAGTCCACCGTTATGATACAGTCGCGTCTTGCCTTTACTCACAGCCAGACTTAGATGCCCAAAGACCCTTCATTACCTCCTCAAGTCTTTCACTGGATTCCCTACGTCGGCTCTGCGATTGGCTACGGTACCAGGCCTACAGAGTTCTTCTACGAAAACCAGAAGAAGGTAAATTTACCGAAGCACTGTCATCCTACTCCTTGTCTGATTTTCCTTGCAGTATGGCAACGTGTTCACGTTCGTCCTCTTTGGCAGGAAAGTGACAGCGGCATTGGGTGCTCAAGGCAACAATTTCGTCCTTGGTGGAAAATCAACGGTCTTTAACGCGGAAGACGCGTATACTGTACGTGGTTATCACTCCAATACCATTCCCGACGTACTGACGCGTCCACATTTGTTGTAGCATCTGACAACTCCCGTATTCGGGAAGGATGTCGTCTACGACGTTCCCAATGAGAAGTTTATGGAGCAGAAGAGGTTCGTGAAGGTTGGGTTGTCCACCGAAAATATGCGCGCATACGTTGGCATGATTGAGGACGAAGTCGAGAACTTCTTCCGTCGTGATCCCGCATTCGCTCAGCTCAACAACGATAAAGGAGAATGGGGCAGATTCGACTCGTTGAAAGCATTCTCAGAGATTACCATCCTTACGGCGACAACAACTCTGCAGGGCAAACAAATTAGAGACAAAATGGACAAGACTTTCGCAGACCTCTACAACGACTTGGACGGAGGCTTCACTCCCCTCAACTTCCTTTTCCCTAACTTGCCGTTGGAGAGCTACAGAAAGCGGGATATCGCGCACAAGAAGATGAGCGAGTTCTACGTCAACATCATCAAGGAGAGACGTGCTTCTGGCCTCGATTCAGTGAGTCTGCGCGCGTCTTGGACATTATTAAATTGTATTGATTTATATCCAGCACGACCACGACATGATGTCTGCTCTTATGACCCAACATTACCGAGATGGTTCAGGCATTAGGGATCACGAAGTTGCTCACATGCTCATCGCGCTTCTTATGGCCGGTCAACACACAAGCTCTGCAACTGGTTCATGGGCAATTTGCCACTTGGCCGACAACCCTGACGTTGCGTACGTTCATCTTCTCGGTTTTGCAGACGTTATCCGCTTACTGTGTTTCAGTGAGGCTTTGTACCAGGAACAAGTCAAGCATTTCAGCACTCCCGACGGCAAATTGAGGCAATTCTCGTTCGAAGAGCTCAAAGCTCTTCCTTTGATGGATGCTGTTATTCGTGAAACCCTCCGTGTCCACCCTCCTATCCATAGCATTATGCGTCACGTCAGAGATGATGTGCCCGTTCCCAGCACCCTCGCTACTCCATCCGAGAACTCGATCTATGTCGTTCCCAAAGGTCATTTCGTGTTGGCTAGTCCTTACGCCAGTCAAATGGACCCCAATATTTGGAATGAGTCGACCAAATGGGATCCTTCGAGGTGGTACGACGAAAATGGCATGGCTGCTCAGGCATTCAAGAATTACGAAGATGTTGACGGTGAAAAGATTGACTTCGGTTTCGGAGCTGTGAGCAAGGGTACCGAATCGCCATATCAACCTTTCGGTGCTGGACGGCATAGGTGTATCGGGGAGCAGGTAAGCAAACTTCTATCTTGTGACGGCATTTTCTGACCTTGTGTCCTATAGTTTGCTTACTTGCAAATCGCTACTGTTTTGTCAACATTCGTCCGAAATATGGAGATGAGGTTGGTTGCTAAGGAGTTCCCTGCTCTGAACTTCCACGTAAGTTGTTTTGCCTTGAATTGTACTGTCAGGCGCTCATATATTCCTACAGACCATGATCATCTTGCCGAAGCATCCTCGAGACATAGAGTTCCGTCGCAGGAAGGCTCTGTAGACATATAATACGAGGGTTCTGAATAATTGTTTGTCTGTTATGCCTGGTGACTCTACACTATAATATACCACTACATCTATTTGGCGGAATCCTGTGTTTGGCGTTAATGCGCGCGTGCTCAATGTCACTAAAGCGGGAGGCTCTGCTACAGTGGCGTTACACTGACTTCACCCCTAACTGCCACGATGTTCGTCGACTGTAATATGTCTGCGTTGCCTCTCTCGCACGATGGTAAAATGTTCCACGCTGCAGCTGGCCCTTACGCAGGGTCTCGTCAGGCAGCGCCACAACGCGATGGTGCCTCGTGTTTGGCCTGGATTTATGACTCCCTGCCACACGCCTTCATCCTACATGAACCTTCACTACGAAATGACCCCGCAATGTTCATGAACTCCCCCACATCTTGCTTATCCACAGCGTTACCATAATGCTTCGTCGCCGCAACGCTCCCAAACCCAATTCCAAGTCAGAGGGCAGCGGTAACCCTGAACTTGATGATGACATCGTTCCTACTACACCTTTTTGCTTAGGCGGTGGACGCCAGAAGAAATCGGAGAGCGACTATGTGCCCCTCTCTCCAGACACAAGACAGAATACAGGAAAGACTCAACATCTGGTATTAGAGGGTCATGAGCATTTGCGAGATGCATCCAATATTTTGTATCAGCATCGAGATTCTTTGGCTTCGCAGGTCGTGCCATTTGATACTCGCTGGGCTCAGTGCGTTCTTTTTCCTTCTTTCTGATAGTGCAGCATTCTTACTGAATGTGACCACAGCCTTTTTACTGTCGCACCAAAGCTAAACAAGCTTACGAAGGGACGGCTGAGGCCAAAAGAATTTTACCACAACGCAGAGACGCTACATACTGAAGTAGAGGTGCGCACAATTGACCTATTCACACTGCGGTTCAATTACTTAGATGAATGGCAGAAAGCGCTACATGCAGCACATGAGCGAAAGCGTACAAATCCTAAACGCCAGCCTTCCGGTTTTTACATCGCCCCTTACCCCGGTTCCGTCTCATCACTGGCTGAGACGCTGACGAAGAGAGTTTCTCAGGTGAGCTCAGGTTACTTTACGTCAAAGCTCTACGATCGCTGACCAGACACGCAACAGTTTGGTGACTACGTCAGTTATCACTTTGGCTTGGGTTCTCCCAGGTCCTCCCCTAGAGTAGAACTCAAGAAGGATGTCGGGCGTCCACATGCGAAGAGGAAGGATGCTGGGCAGCCACACCATCGTTCTCGAGAAAGAGACGACGATAGATACTATTCTGACAGAAGAGACCATACTCGGAGACATCGTGGTCATACAGAGTCTCGTGAGGACTATGATCGCAGACGAGAGCGTGAACGTGAGCGGGCTAGGGACAGGGACTACAGAGATAGGGATTACAGAGACAGGGAGCACAGGGACAGGGACAAGGATTACAGAGACCGAGCCAGAGATAGAGACAGAGACAGAAACCGCGATCGGTCTAGGTCGGATAAATACACCGACTCTACTGGCAGAGGGTACGATAACGGGCACGAACGACAAGTATGTCTCCCTTGGCACTTTGTGAGGCTTAAACGATTGCTGACTGTCACGATAGCGCGACACCTACGGACGCCAATCGAGTAGTAAACGGAGTCGTGAGAAACGGCGACCCAAGTACGAGGCGGCGCCCCAAGCTCCTTTGATGACCATCCCAGAAGGCAACATTGACCAAGGGCCTATTCTTCCTGCACCGGATTTCTCTGATTTTGCATCGCTAACACATAGTCCTGCACTTCAAGTCGGTTTTATCTTGCTCTGCTATCCGTACAGTCTCTAATGAATTTGCAGTTTGGACAATATGTCGATAAACGATTCGGCATCCCTCCTCCTCAACCTTTTGCTCCTGTTCCCCCTCCGATATCTTATTCAAAGGTAAGCAATAGTCTTTATTCTTGAACTCGAGCTTACGTTTACTTATAATCTGCAATCACAGCAATCCAACCACTCTCCTAGACGTCATAACCATACATATGGCTCAACTCAGGCTTCCTACTCACAGTCTGGAGGGATGTATGGAGGTCCTGAACCAATGATGCCTCACACTGGTCCCAAGATTTTCTCCTCAGCCGTGAGCAGCCCGCTGAAACCACCTTCCCATCAATCTTCCTATAAGAGCCGCGGTTCCAAGCGACCTGCGAATCCACGAGCTCGGCCATCCAGGTTCCATGAAATGTTTAGCTTTACTACTAACAGGTGATCAATAAGGGAGACTATTCTCGTTATCTATTTACTTAGTACTTTTCTGTTGTTTTTGAATACTTGTAGGCTGTTTTTACCTGATGTAAATGAACATACTTTCACTGCTACCATGCCATTGATGCGAGCGTCCACGTGCTGCCAACTCGTCCCGTACCGCCATGTCCTTTCCTCCACAATTCTTGAATGCTTTAGACACATTGAAAGACCAAGCGAAGGATGCTCTCTGGGCGCTGTCATCTTGTATATGCAAGCAATCCGCGAAAATTAAGATCAATGGCAGGACGTGTGCGTTGCTCTCTTTACTTCCAATTGAGCGCGTCAACCTGATGCTTCATCTTCGCTTTTAGTTAACATTGTGAAAGTGCTTGGGGAAGGAGGGTTCTCGTTTGTTTATCTTGCTCAAGACGAAGACAGCGGAGTATGACCTGGTCCTGTTTGTCCCGATCTCATCTGACTTGGGAACTTATAGCGGGAGTTCGCGTTGAAGAAGATTCGGTGCCCAACAGGGTCTGACGGTGTCAAGGAAGCCATGAGAGAGGTGGAGGCGTATCGACGATTCAAGTGAGCTCAGAGTTGCTATACTGTTTCCCTCTGTCAATGTATATTGACATGCTGTGCCAGACACCCTAATATTATTCGGATTCTAGTAGGCTCTTCGAATCGTTATTCCAGAACATGCGCACTTACTAAGCTCAATAGGACTCTGCCGTTGTACAGGATCCTGAAGGAGAAGGAAAGATTGTCTACTTATTCTTGCCACTCTACACCGTTCGTTCTCTTCTTGGGAAATTGACTACTGGCTTGACATTGACTTCACTGTAGAAGGGAAACTTGCAAGACGCCATCAACGCACACGTTGTCAATGGAACGCATTTCTCGGAACGCGAAATGCTTCGATTATTCAAGGGAGTATGTGAAGCTATCCGGGCTATGCACATGTACAAACCTACATCTGCTTCCAAACCTGCTGTCAAACCCGCCAATGCGCCTACACCACATGCAGAGGAAGACGGGGACGACGACGATAGATTCCCACAACCTGAAGGCGACAACGAAGGAGGGTACTCGTATGATAATGCCGTCAATGTTCCATTAGTGTCGAAACGACGCGTAGAATTTGAAGGAGATGTTGTGTTTGATGGAGACGAGGAGACTGCTCACGTTGCAGAGGGAGATGGAAATAGCGAGGTCGTTCCGTATGCACACAGAGATTTAAAACCCGCGTGAGTCCGCCTCGCACGTCCTTCATGACTTCCTGCTGATATTCGTATGATCATAGCAACGTCATGCTCGCAGATGATGGAAGGCCCATACTCATGGTATGTACTCGGGAAATCCACCGTTCCGCAATGCTGAGAACTGCTTGTAGGACTTTGGCAGCACGATAAAAGCCAGAATACATGTTCAGAATCAGTCTCAAGCACTCTACCAGCAGGATCTGGCTGCAGAACAGAGTACCATGACATATCGAGCACCAGAACTGTTCGACGTGAGGAACGGGACAACACTTGATGAGAAAGTGGACATATGGGTTTGTGATCTCGCATCGCCTGTTTCTTGCCACTCATTTGTAATCAGAGTCTTGGATGTACCCTCTACGCGCTGGCATACTCGTATTCACCGTTTGAGAGTCATCATGCGGAACAGGGTGGCTCGATAGCTATGGCTGTAGCAAGCGCGCAATATAAACATCCAAGCTCTGCCTACTCCCAAGGTTTCAAAGACCTCATCGACAGTATGTTGAAGGCGAAGCCAGAAGACAGACCAGACATCCACGAGGTAAGTATTTATGCTCGTAAGTGTTCCATGCACTAATGGTCGGTTGCTTGACAGGTAATACGGTCGACGGAGCAAGCGCTTCAAAGACTATCATAGTGATTACATAGGACACTTGGGACTAATTTATTCGTTTGTTCTAATTATTGCGAATCGCCCTCAAAGATTCACAGCACCCCTCTCGATTCTTAAATGGCCACCTTTTCCTACCTTTCGGATTTGCTCTTCGAGGCCGTCGCATCCTATCGCTTTCAGCTCCGCAGGAGTCATATCCGATGAGCTAATGGTGGTAATTAAGCCATTAGGCCCTTGAAGAGGAATATGGACAGCCCCATTCTTTGATTTTCCGCCAAACGTGGTGGTCTTGTATGCATCGGAGTCCAATACAGAGCACGGTGCTCCTTTTCTGCAGAAAGGTTTGTGGGTCTTCCAATCCTGAGGTTGCTGTCAGTGCTTGCATTGAAACAAGACAGGACTGCGTACTCACGTCTTTTTCTAACGAAGGGGTGTAGGTGAATAATCAGCAAATCGGAACGGTAAATTCGGAGATCATTGACGTACGACAGCTAAACAGCAGAGTCAGCTTTGTGATGAGAAGCAAACAGGGATAATACTTACGCGCTGCTGCAATAATATGGCTTCACTTCTTGGTCGCATTTTCCTGAACCTGTGCGTCTGTCAAACCCACGTTTACAGAAAGATAGCGAAGAACACTTACACCTCTGTAAGGTTCTGCCCGAAGTTGCCTCTATATTACAGTGGACATTGGCACAGCGGTAGCGATTTGGTTTGGCAACTCTCTTCGTATTGGCGATATCGTCTTCTTTCTGAATTTTGATATTGCGCTCCTCCAAAGCCTGCATGGAAAATGGGTATTGCCATGCAAGCATTGGGCGCAAGGGTCCCTGGATATGCTTGTTTGCCCAAGACAAGTCTGACCAGGCGAGGACTCGAGCAGGAGCGTGTTTGGCGCCAACAAGTCTAGATGCCTCATTGGCATGGTAGAAACCGGCATGGATGTATCTTGTGCTGGTCATAGGGTTGGTCGCAATACGATCCATACACCAGTCAATCAACAGAGCGTGAGCTTGAGTGCGGATGGCTTTGGAAGCATTTGGATTTGTGACGGCTTTGATAAGGTAGACTCGAGCGAGAGACCTGTCTTGTTTGGAACGACAGCCAAGCCTAAGTCTGCAGGGAACGTAAGTAAGGAATTGGAAGATGATAGATACGGAGAATGCTTACCTTGCACCATAGGACATCTGTTCCCATGCATCGCCGGAATCAGCCAATCTCCTCGCATCGCCCTCATGTCGAGCCAGCAGATGCTTCATGCACTCTCTGGCGATCTCTCCGACGTTCTTGGAAGAGTGATCGAGACTTCGAGGCTTTGAATTCTCCATGACTTCTGTATATGCTGCGATCTCTCTCATATAAGGCGGATCGTCTTGACTTTTGCTGCGAGACGGACAGATAACAGGAGCTGCATCCGCCAGATCGTCGAACCTGACAGCGGCTGGGATAGTACCCTTCTCTCCGTCTGGTCTGGAACGATGATGCCAGGCCAGGTAGCCAGTCTCGAGGTACCTGTGGCTGGGTGGAGAACAACGGACGAATAGGATGTTCTGTGGAATGCCAATAGTCACCAACACATCGTTCACGGCACGGGTCAAAAGCTCCTCGCTGGTGACAAGCATTCTTGGCATCGGGAAGTGTGGATTGGTGGTGAAAACGTGGAATAAGGCTTTGACAATCTCTGGTGCAGCTTCGGCTGGACTATCAGGGAAGAAGACGATGCTGGGGGTTTGTCCAACAGGGAGAGGTGCATTGTGAAGCTTTTCAGAGGTAACATGATAGAGAAAGAGAGAATGAATGCGCTTCTGGGCATCGTAGCGGAGGTCGAAGAGCCATGTAGACGGATTTCCTTCAGCCGCTTTGGCACATGCGTTTACGAATTCGGTATTCATGGTAGATAAGCAAGGGGAATATGGAACCAGCCAGATATGCGAAGGGGGAGATTTTTGGAAGGCCTCTAGGAATTCCCTAGCCTATTTATATAGGCCATTCTGCCACCACCCACGGAGAGGGAATGGCAAAGCACTTGCTATCTTGAGACAAGACATCCGCCCCATTGTGACTGATCTATGTCCCTTTGTGACATTCAACAATAACATTCTTTCGAGGGCCCCCTACTACAAGACTTGGTCAGCGCAATACAATTGGACAAGCCCGGTAGCTTTGGAAATTGCAGCCATGAATGTTTTGGACATACGGTCGAGGGGCAAAGCGTTTGGACTTTGTGGGCACCAGAAGGATTTGATGCTTGATGGCAACCACGTGGAAAGGCTGGATCAATGCTGCAATTGTGAAATGTCAAAACTTTTCCGTCTTCGACGATGAGCAGCCTGATCTCTGCTGTTTCATGGGTTCGACGCGGCGTGGCCGTGCAACATCCTCCAAAATATGTTCTAGATGATAAGGAGCTGGAACGAGTCAGTGCTTTGGCGCGTATCGAGCTGGAAGATGCACGAACGGAACTGGAGAGAGCGCATGAAGCTGCAAAGTCCATGGACCGCACTGAAGGCGAAGTAGATGGAGACGACGACGAGGGTGATTGGGTAGAGTGCGTGGCATTCTTCTCTCTGGAAATGCTTTTACTGAAGATATTCTACAGTGAAGAGGGCGATGAGACGTCCGAACCAGATCCTAATGCCATGGACGTAGACGAGACTCCCCAGCCGAAAAGCACAAAAAATTCGGATGACTTATCACAGTACAACCTGGACGACTACGACGATGACGACGTCAAAGCAGAGCGTATGTCCACAATGTCACCCTTGGCTTCGTATATTGACTTCTGCTTGATAGCTATTGGGCCATTTAGCAGTATCAAAGGCTTAACTTATTACAAAGATAACGCCGAGGACCCTTATATTACTCTGCATGAGGTGAGCAACAGTGATTCTCTTCTCTAGTTTATGTGTTGATTTCGTTTCTCAGAACGATGAAGAAAATGAACGCGAAGAGTTGGAAATCCGACCGACAGATAACATGCTAGTGATAGCCAAGACCGAAGACGAGATCTCTCAACTCGAAATATACGTGTATGACGAGTCTGAAGAGAATCTATACGTCCACCACGATCTCATGCTTCCCAACTTCCCTCTCTGCCTCGAATGGCTAGACTTCCCTCCTGCTACTTCATCCTCTGCACCAAGCAGTGACCCCACTGGCTCTGGATTCGGAAACTACATTGCTGTAGGAACACTGGACCCAGAAATTGAAATCTGGTCATTGGATGTGGTCGAATCAATGTATCCCAACTCTGTGCTCGGTCGGCCAGATGTAACGCAAGCACACATTCCTGTACCGCTTGGAACTGGGAAGAAGAAAAAGAAAAAGACGAAGCATCGTGACATGGAGAAGGGCTATCATGTCGATGCGGTCCTAGGCCTGAGCTGGAACAGAGTCCAACGGAATCTACTAGCAAGTGCTAGTGCTGATAGGACGGTAAAACTGTGGGATCTTAGTAGGGATCCCACAATAAATGGAGATGGAGGAGGCGCTATTCGCAGTTTTGATGTGCACAAGGACAAGGTGCAGGCTGTACAATGGAATGCAAAAGATCCTAGTGTGCTTTTAACAGGAAGCTACGACCGGACTGTACGAACGTTCGACTCCAGGGCTCCGGATGCTGGCGTCGGTGCTTTCGTTGGGTGTGATGTTGAGGCATTAAGTTGGGATCCATGGGACGAAGCAGGATTCTACGTGAGTGTTTCTATTGGTCAAGTGCACGAACCCCGCTAATCGTATTCAGGTTTCTCTCGAGAACGGTCTTGTACTAAACTTCGACATTCGGAATCTACCAACCGACATTGAACAACCCTCTCCTACGCGTTTCACGATCTCAGCACACGACGGTGCAGCGTCGTCGATAGACGTAAATCCCCATATCCGTGGATGTCTTGTTACTGGCGGTATGGATAAGCAAGTGAAGGTCTGGAACGTGACAGAAGAAGAAAAGCGTAGTGTGAGTTTGGTTACCTCTCGAGATCTTGGAGTGGTACGTTTCATTTCTAGTTTTGGTCCAAAAGAAGTCGAAAGCTAAGATGAATTAACAGGGTAAAGTGTTCTCGACAGTGTGGTCTCCCGATGATCCGCTAACGCTAGCAGCTGGAGGATCAAAAGCTAAAGTGCAGGTCTGGGACGTGAGCACGAATGCAAACACCAGGCAAGCATTCCACCTGAAACTAAAAGAGGCTGGTCGAGTCTTGAGAGAGAAGAAGAACTCCAGTGGCGGGGTGATTGGTGTTGTAGATGACAACGAGGACAGCGAAGAGGAAGAGTAGATCGTATTTGCTTGGATCCTAAGGATTGAATCTCAAATATTCAAGACCATAATGGATTTGAAGCGTGGATGAATGTTAGGCACGGATTACGTCAGGTTCAAGCGGTTGTCTGCGCAACTGAAACGTCTACATTTGGCCTTGAGCAGAAACTCTGATCACAGCCTTGACGCTTATATTATCTAGTGTTCCTGCTGAGCTCCACCTACGCTCATCACGAGCTACGACCCACGATTTTCTTATGCATTAAACCATCACAACCTCTGCCTATATATCTAACGCTCTAGCCTCCATGCACCTTTCGCTACCATGGTCATGGCCTCTACTTGCTCTATTGCTAGCGCCCCGTACCGTCTTCGCGTACGACGCGATCTCCCGGTGCGTGAATCTCGAAGCATTTAGGCTGTCATGAAATTGATTTTTCTGCTTTGTAGATGGGGACAAGCAGTGGTCTTGATCGACGACAACCTCTACATTCATGGAGGAATGACTGACGAATTCAACGCTTATTCTTATACCAGTGCTCCCACCAGCTCCGATATCATCCTACTCCCTCTTTCCAATACATTCTCTGTCTCTACACCTCCCTACGAACTCATTAGCAGCTCAGATAACGAGACTATTGCTGTTTCTCAAGGTCCTAGTTTGGCCTGGCATGCCATTGGCGCTCTCGACATCTCAACCTCGTTACTATTCGGTGGCCTTCCGGACGCGAATTCTCTCCCTCCTGTCGTCACTCTTACAGATTCTTCGTGGCTATTGAAGATTTCGAACACATTCATTCCGGAATGGATATCACAAGACGCTACATGGGCTGGCCAACCCATGCGCCGCATCCACCATACCACAGTGTCTACAATTTCTGGCAGATTATACATCTTCGGAGGGGAAAGGGCGGATGGATCTGATACTGTGTTTTCAGAACACTACGTTTTCGATCCCAAAGGTCCATCGTTCACCCAACTTCCTACAGAAAACGGTCCACCAGGAATCACAGGCCACGCTTCCGTTATTCTTTCTAACGGAATCATCCTCGTCTTCGGCGGTTATTGCACATCAGAGCCCGGGCTTCTGCCATTTTCAACCATCTGGGCTCTGGACACTTCTCAAGATATGTTGTCATGGCAGCTATGGCCAGTCTCGACCACATCACTTCCAAGTCCCAGACGGGCATTTGCAGTCACAGTGTTGCCCGGAGACCGAGTTCTGATCCACGGAGGCTCAGACCAAGGATATCAAACTACTTTCGACGATGGTTGGATCCTGGACACATCACAGAACCCAATGACTTGGACAGTGGTGGATGCTTTGACCCAGCTTGGTCCTAGACGAGATCATTTCGCAGTTTCGTATGGAAATGATGTTGTTTTCGGCTTTGGTAAATCTCAGATTCAACAGGCATCTATTTTTGCTCATCATGAATCTCAGGCTATGGTAGCTCAGGCCCTGCAAGCCCAGAACTTAGCGTGTACGATTCTGCGACTGGTCAAATGACAGATACTTGGTCTCCACCAGTCCCTCCATCTCCTGGAAATGGCGGAGGAGGTGGTTCGGACGACAATACTTCCACTGGTGGCGGTGGAAATACTGGAACTGGAGGCGGAGGCGAGACAGGTGGATCGACGACTGCTACAGCTACTCCAGGCCCTGGCGAAGGGCCTTCTACGTCTGTTTGGACACCCATCAACACGATCCCAGGGCAAACACATACGACTAAAACTAATGGGCCAACCGGGAGCGATGGCTCCCCCAATCCCACATCCACTTCTGGAGGAGGCGACGACGGTGGTGGAGATGGCACTCCTATGGATCCAGAAAACCAGGGCAAGAATAAGAGCACGACTGCTATTGCTGTGGGAACTGCATTCGGCGTAGTTGGTCTCCTGGCTGTGATAGCTGTTGTCATCATTCTGATGAGACGAAAGCGTCGGACTGAGCGGCTCTTTATTGCTTTGGGTGGCGATGATCCAGATGACTCGCCTAGTAGAACGAGTCCAGCTTCCGGTGGACTATTGCCCATTGCTGGACGTCGCTCGTACGGAGAGAAGTCACAAGGCCCTTCGAGGTTCAGAAGTATAGGTCGGATTAGCAGTCCTGTCAAGTTGCTCGCTGGAGCTAAGATGCGCAACACGCCCGAGCGCAGAGATATGCTAGAGGACGAAGACACTCGAGAGTTTGGGTATGGGGGGAGAGCAAATGCAAACGACAGTTCATGGTCGTTGAAGGGTATTCTAGGTGGAATGAAGTCCAGAACTCCGAGTAACGCCTCCTCTATTCCCCGTTATGGGAGTTTGACACCTTGGAGAGAGAAATCGGATCCATTTTCGGATGGCGCGTCGTTGTTACGAGACGAGGAAAGTGGTTACATCGGCGCTGCATCGGGCTCACGACCGCAGGGCAGAAGAGGCATGAGCTATAGCACGATGAGTGGGGACAGCTACTTGGACCCCTTCCATGATCCCAATGAGGATGTGGCCATGGGCATCTACAGGAATGTAGGTTACTCCGAACACGATGAAATCCCTACAGCACGAAGACCTGTGCCAGATCTGCATCTGCAGACTATAACGCCTCTGTCCAATGCGCCTCATGTCCTCAGTCCAGTCACAGAAACCTCGCGGAACACATTGTCTATTGACGAATCCCGGTCATCTAATTCCCATTCCGATCACGTCCTTTCTCCTTTCGAGAGTATCTCCCGATTGACGTCTCGGACTTCTTATGAAGCAGTGAGGTCTCCTCGGACATCTTCTCTGGTTGACCAGCCATCACTTCCACTTCGGCGAAGCGACTCGTGGTGGAATCGTTTCTCTCGAACGAGCTTCCTGGATCGCAGATCAAGTGACCGTCGCTCAGGGGGTATGCCAGAGATTCGCGACCCAAATCCTCCACCACGTCTTGTTGCCATTGAAGAGAGCCAGCACTCTGGTTCGCCAGAGAATGATAAAGACTCTCCGGGCTCCAATCGCTCGAATTCTGTCAAGCGTGGTCAGTCTGCATTAGCCAGAATGAACTCGAAGCTCGGAAATGGACCACATGGAAAGTCCCTGACATCATTAAAGACTGCGAATTCGGATGCATTGGACAAATTGGTTGGAATGGATGTTGTGCAGAGAGAACGCACAGGGAGTCAGAGGACGAGAGAAAGCACCGGGACGACTCTGAGCTTGGATACTAATACGAGGGAGAGTTGGATTGATGATGAGCACGAGAGGCAAACCTATGCTTCACCGACAGAACTATCTGCACCTGTCACCATTCCCCTGTCCCCGTCCCCTGCACACATACCCACACCCCTTTCGCCCATGTCACCTGGTAAGGTTGCCGCTCGTGTGCAGGACTACGAGAGACAGATGTCACAGGAAGACAACAATCCACTAAACACGAAACACATGGAGGAACGGCCGAAGGGACGGCGAAAGAGCCATGTTGATTATGGCTTGGTTCCGCGCCCGAGTCTTTTCGTTGCGAACCCTGACCACAGACATTCAAAGGACTCAACGTGATGTTGATTTTTCGTATTGATTTTTCTGGGATTCTCTTGCTTTTTTGTTGTTGTGCTTTGTATTTGACACGATATTTCCTTATTGTACTGACCCCAACTACGTTACGGTTTTCTTTTCTTCTTCTTACGACGGACTGTTCTAGTAGAATATCAAGTTGATGAATGTTCGAACACTCAAGCTAACATAACTAAACGTGGAGGAGGGAGCGATGGTGTCTTTGTTATTTCCTCAGAATCCTCACTTCAATACGCGTGAGAAGTGTACGGTGACTTCCTTCAAAAGTGTGTGTGGGCTTTATGGCATCAACACTTACAGCACGCCAGTTGACCTGGATGACTAGCGGATGTAGAGTCACCCACCACTGCAATACAACGGATTCCAACGAAGTAATCAAGTGTTCGCACTCTCTTCCAGTGGGGAACGTTCAATAATCAGGCGTTAGCAGACTACCGGTCAACGTGTGAGACGTCCGAAAGGGATGCCTTATTATGCTGGGTTGCAGAAAGAGGGTCGATTTGAGACCATTGCTAGAATGCATCTGCTAGAACCAAGTCCTCGGAGAGATTTCTGGGGTGCATTGTTTGTGAAACTAGGTTCTCCATCGCGGACAACGCTTTGTAGCGAACGAAGACGAAAAAGAGGTTCGAGATGAAAGTTGGCCTCAGCTGTCAGCGCTTTACGCTAGTTGCAGGATGGGGTGCGGGCGGTAAAATCCAGCCACAGTCATCTGTCGCCGTCTGGTGGTCGACGGAATCTTGTACTGAGGACATTAGCTTGGAGATTGGCGTGCACGCCTCAGGAAGTTTCCTTTACCCATTTGAGATTGGCAGAAGAGTGCGAGATGTAGATAGTAAGCCAAGGAAAGACGATAGGGACACAATCTAGTAATAGTATAGCCAAGAAGCTGCGTATCTCCTGCGAGTGACCTATTGATGTTCGCGTGAAATTTCAAACTCCGTAAGCTAGTTAGGATCGGTGTATCTGGCTGGCCAGTAGTCGGGGGAAGTGCCATGGGATAAATCCTTCGAGTTTGGGATAGCAAGGCTGGTGAGGCTTCGTTTCAGTGGAGTCTACCAAAAACTATGTAGGACGGTCTCATCCAATCTGGATAGAATTCACTTGCCATCATGCCTGACATCCCCCAAGCATTCGCGGCAAGCTGTCCGAAGGACAACAGCCAAGCAAATGTCCATATCGCCCCATACGCCCCTTGCACCTTCCTACCTGTCACCACCTGCCAGCCACGCTCTAATACAATGCCCACACCCATGAGAATGAAGAAGCCACCCATTTGCCAGAATTTGACATCCGGGTACTGGCCCCATGCTCCCAGGTAATGCAAGAAAGCCGACATTATGAACGCTCCCATGACTCCAGCAGCCCTGTTACCTCCTGTGGCCCAAGCAAATGGCTTGTAGCCCACTCCCACGAAACTGAACCTGAAGAGTTGATGCCATCGTCTACCCCAGAAGTCCGTGAGGCTTGTTGCTTTCCAAGGGCAGTCTGAGACCGGGGGCCACTCTTCTGGTTTCTGACCGAGAACATTAATACCTAAGAGAGAGTGGAAGGCGTATGGAATGTCGATGGCCAAGTAAATGACAATGCCAGCTAAAAACGTGACATACGTGCTCATGAAGTAGCGCTGGAGAGGAGGATATTCTTTCATCCATACTGAGCCCCCATTTGGAGAACCAAATCCTGTGGGTGACAGGCTCTGGACGTAATAATGTAGAAAATCGAATAGGATCAGTCCTATTAAAGACTTCCATAAGCTGGGCGGAGTTCCTGAGCTTGGAGGAATGTAGCAGCCTTTAGACCATTCCCAGTTCATGCCACGAAAACTGGCACAGAGGTCCGCTGCATCGAGAAACATGGTGGTGGTGAAACCGGTTGTCTTCGTTGACGACAAACGC
>Ga0247730_1001040_pt1 | contig 16640 bp, 10 predicted proteins | sample UWRJL073202C2_FD_180959 | JGI IMG/M metagenome (GOLD analysis project Ga0247730, IMG submission 180959) | Plant litter microbial communities from Arlington Agricultural Research Station in Wisconsin, United States - UWRJ-L073-202C-2 | ecosystem: Environmental > Terrestrial > Plant litter >... | reverse complement strand
GCGATGCAGAACGAGAGCGACTCGGGGTCGCGGCCCACGTTCGCGGCGGCGTCCTTGACGGTCTGGATCATCCAGCGGGTGATGTCGACGTCGGCCAGCTGCAGGATGAATCCGTCACCCACCTCGCCGGCCGCCCGCAGGGCCATCGGCCCGTACGCCGCGATCCACACCTCGAGCGACGTGTTGGTCGTCCACGGGAAGCGCAGCGACGAGCCGTTGTGGTCGACCGCGCGACCGTTGGCGAGCTCACGGATGACGTGCGTCGCTTCGCGGACCTCCTTGAGGGTCGACGGCTTGCCGTTCGTGACGCGGACCGCCGAGTCGCCGCGGCCGATGCCGCACACCGTGCGGTTGCCGTACATCTCGTTGAGGGTCGCGAAGACCGACGCCGTGACGGTCCAGTCGCGGGTGGCCGGGTTGGTGACCATCGGGCCGACGACGATGCGGTGCGTCTGGGCGAGGATCGCGCTGTAGATGACATACGGCTCCTGCCACAGCAGGTGGCTGTCGAACGTCCACACGTAGTCGAAGCCGTGCTCCTCGGACAGCTTCGCGAGCTGGACGGTGCGCCAGGCGGGTGGGTTGGTCTGGAGGACGACTCCGAATTCCATGGTCTTGCCTTCTCTTGGATCGTGCCGTGGTGGTCTAGACGAGGTACTGGGAGAGGCCGCGCTTGACGTACTGCCCGTGACCCTTGGTGCCGAGGAACCGGTGGTCGTCGACGACCACCGTGCCGCGGGAGATGACGGTGTCGACGTGGCCGTCGATCTCGAAGCCCTCCCAGGCGGAGTAGTCCATGTTCATGTGGTGCGTCTTGCCCACGCCGATCGACGTGTGGCCGTTCGGGTCGTAGACGACGACGTCGCCGTCGGCCCCCGGCTGGATGACGCCCTTCTTGCCGTAGAGCCCGAACATGCGGGCCGGCGTGGTCGAGATCAGCTCGACCCAGCGCGGCAGCGTGATCTCACCGGTCACGACGCCTTGGTACATCAGGTCGACCCGGTGCTCGACCGAGCCGATTCCGTTGGGGATCTTCGAGAAGTCGCCGATGCCCATGTCCTTCTGGTCCTTCATGCAGAACGGGCAGTGGTCGGTCGAGACCATCTGGATGTCGTTGGTGCGCAGCGACTGCCACATGTGGTTCTGGTGACCCTCGGCGCGCGAACGCAGTGGCGTCGAGCAGACCCACTTGGCGCCCTCGAAGCCGGGGGCTCCGAGCTGCTCCTCGAGCGACAGGTAGAGGTACTGCGGGCAGGTCTCGCCGAACACGTTCTGACCGAGGTCGCGGGCCTGGGCGATCTGCTCGACGGCCTGCTTGGCGCTCACGTGCACGACGTAGAGCGGCGCGCCCGTCAGGTTGGCCAGCATGATCGCGCGGTGGGTTGCCTCCTCCTCGGCCTGCCACGGGCGTGAGATGCCGTGGTAGTACGGATCGGTCTTTCCCTCCGCGACGAGCTGCTGGACGATCACGTCGATGACGCTGCCGTTCTCGGCGTGCATCATGATCATCGACCCGTTCGAGGCGGCCTTCTGCATGGCCTTGAAGATCTGGCCGTCGTCCGACAGGAACACGCCCTTGTAGGCCATGAAGAGCTTGAAGCTCGACACGCCCTCGTTGAGCAGCTCGTCCATCGCGACGAGCGACGAGTCCTGGACGTCCGACAGGATCTGGTGGAAGCCGTAGTCGATCGCGCAGTTGCCGCGCGCCTTGTCGTGCCACAGCGCGAACTGGTCGATGACGTTCTCGCCGGCGTACTGCACGACGAAGTCGACGATCGTGGTCGTGCCGCCCCACGCCGCCGCGGTCGTTCCGGTCTCGAACGTGTCGGACGCGAACGTGCCGCCGAACGGCATCTCCATGTGGGTGTGTGCGTCGATGCCGCCGGGGATGACGTACTTGCCGGTCGCGTCGATCACGGTGTCGACGTTGCCCTCGAGGTCGAACCCCAGGAGCGTCGAGCCGGGCGCGAGGACCGCGGCGATCGTCTCGCCGTCGATCAGGACGTCGGCCTGCGCGGTGCCCGTCGCATTGACGACGGTGCCGTTCTTGATGAGTGTCTTCATGCTCGCCTCCCCTACGGCTTCGGGATGGACGTGTAGGACTCGGGACGCCGGTCGCGGTAGAACTGCCAGTCGTCCCGCATCTCCTGCACGAGGTCGAGGTCGAGGTCGCGGACCAGGATCTCCTCGTCGGTGCCCGATCCCCGCTCGCCGACAAAGTTGCCGCGCGGGTCGATGACCTGGCTCGTGCCGTAGAAGTCGACCGCGAGGTCGCCGTACTCGTTGTCCTCCAGGCCGACCCGGTTGGGCTGCAGCACGAAGTAGCCGTTGGCCACCGCGGCGCACGGGCCCTCGACCTCCCAGAGGCGGTTCGACAGTCCGGGCTTGGTCGCGTTGGGGTTGAAGACGATGTGCGCGCCGCCCAGGCCCAGCTCGCGCCAGCCCTCCGGGAAGTGCCGGTCATAACAGATGTAGAGGCCGATCTTGCCGACCGCGGTGTCGAACACCGGGTAGCCGCCGTTGCCGGGCCGGAAGTAGAACTTCTCCCAGAAGCGGTCGAGGTGGGGGATGTGGTGCTTGCGGTACTGGCCCAGCACCGTGCCGTCGGCGTCGACGATGACCGCGGTGTTGTAGTAGACGCCGGTCATCTCCTCCTCGTAGATCGGGAGCACCATGACCATCGACAGCTCCTTCGCGAGGGCCGCGAAGCGCTGCACGATCGGCCCGTCGGACGGCTCGGCGTACGCGTAGTACTTCTTGTCCTCCGTGATGCCGAAGTACGGCCCGTAGAACAGCTCCTGGAAGCAGATCACCTGGGCGCCCTGCGCAGCGGCGTCGCGCGCGAACTGCTCGTGCTTGTCGAGCATCGACTCCTTGTCGCCGGTCCACGTCGTCTGCGTGATGGCCGCCTTGATGACTGTCACGTCGTCCCTCTCCGTCTCGACAGGTCCCTCGACCCGTGCAGTCATTGAATGGCACAGCCGTTTCATGAACGTGTCAAGACGTAACGTTCGTATGAATGCGTCAGCCCCAGCCCAGATCTGCGGCTTCCTGCACGATCTCCGTGGCCGGAAAACGTGCAGGATGCCGCAGATCTGGGCTGGGGTGGGGTCAGCGGGCGTGGTCGTGGGCCATCAGCGCGACGCCGAGGGACAGTCGCGACGCGGGATCGTCGAGCGGGACGCCCAGGACCTGCTCGATCCGGGCGAGCTTGGCGTACAGCGCCGGACGGTTCCGGTGCGCCACGCGGGCGAGCTCGGCCTTGTTGCCGCCCACCGCGAGGTACATCCTCAGGAGGTCGAGCAACCCGTCGCCGTGGCGCGCCTCGTGCTCGAGGATGGGGTCGAGCTCGGCCTCGACGAAGGCCTGGACCCGCGCGTCGCCGTGGAGCTGGGCCATCAGACCATGCAGCCGGATGTCGACCTGCCGGTGGTACGACCGCCCGCTGTCACCCACCTCATGGGCCACCCGGGCGACGTGGCGGGCGATGCGGAGCGACCGCGCCGAGTGCAGCAGGCCGGGGTCGGCCGGTCCGACGCCGACCGTGAGACGTCCCGCGGTGTCGGCGTGCAGGCGGTCGGCCAGTGCGGTGAGGACGTCGTGGTCGTCGGCCGTCGCCGGGATCGACAGCAGCAGGCCGACCTGGTCGTCGTCGAGCACGCCCGTGATGGCGGACAGGCGCGAGCCGGCGAGCGTGCGGGCGACCCGTTCGGTGAGTCGCCGGCGGGCGCGCAGCCTGGACGCCTCGTCGGGCGCCGGGTCGGCCTGCACCACGACCGCGACGTAGCGGGCACCCCGCACGAGCCCGAGCGCCGACGCCCTCGTCAGGGCGGCGCCCTCGTCGCGGATCCGCTCGTCGATCAGCTCGGTCAGGAACCCGCCCTGAGCCTGCAGCTGCAACGAGAGCTGGTCGCGCTCGACCATCCGCGACAGCTGGAGCGCCTGCGCCGTCCGCTCGATCAGCATCCCGGACCGCTGCTGGTCGGCCGTCGGGTTGGGGATGACGAGACGCCCCCACTCGTTGCCGCGGTTGCCCACCGGCGTCGTCAGCCACCCCTCGACACCGGCCAGCCCCGTGCCGTCGCCGACGGGGCACAGCCGGGACCGGCGCTCCCAGTCCGCGAGGAGCCCCTCGGCCGGCCGGCCCATCGCGTGAAAGGCGACGACGCGGCGGTTGAGGTCTTCCAGCACCATCGACGATCCCGCGATCTGCGCCCCCGCGCCCACGATGTCGTCGGGCCCTCCCCCGTCGAGGCTCAGCATCGTGAACGTCTCGTGGACCTCCTGGGCGAACCGGACGAAGTCGAACCGATCGGCGACGATCGCCCGGTGGACCTGCTCGGTCACGAGGACGAACCGGGTCTGCCGGTGGAGCACGACGAGCGGGAACCCGGCCTCGCGGGCGACGGCGAGCACCGCGGGCGGCACGGACGGGAACCGCTCCCCCAGCTCGATCACGAGACCGGCGGCGCCCGAGGCGATCAGGGCGGAGACGTAGGCGACGGCGGCATCCACCGCGCCGCCCATCGCGAGGCCGGTCGAGAGGATGAGCTCCTCGCCCTCGAGCAGCCCGCCGACCTCCTCGACCTCGCTGACGTGCACCCAGCGCACCGGGCGGTCGAGCTGGGAGGAACCGCTGAGCACCTCGGGCTCCCCGGCACGGACCTCGGGCGTGGCGAGGATCGAACGGATCGTGGGGACCATCCGCCCATCGTAGGCGACATGATGTCGTCCGAGAGCCTGATGCAACGACACAGTGTCCGTTGCCCCGGCGGCCGAACCGGCGGAGAGTGACCCCATGACGGACACCACGATCGGACACTGGCTCGACAACGCGCTCCACGAGGGGAAGTCCGGACGCTTCGGCGACGTGAGCAACCCCGCCACCGGAGAGGTCACGGCGCAGGTGGCCCTCGCGGACGAGGCCGACTCTGCGCGCGTCATCGCCGCCGCCACGAAGGCCGCGCCGGGATGGGCCGCCACGTCGCTGTCCAAGCGCACCGCGATCATCTTCCGCTTCCGCGAGCTGCTCAACGAGCGCAAGGAGGAGCTCGCCGCGATCATCACGTCCGAGCACGGCAAGGTGCTCGACGACGCCCTCGGCGAGGTGACCCGTGGCCTGGAGGTCGTGGAGTTCGCGTGCGGCATGCCGCATCTGCTGAAGGGATCCTCGTCCGAGCAGATCTCGACCGGCGTCGACATCCACTCCAAGCGCCAGCCCCTCGGCGTGGTCGGCATCATCAGCCCATTCAACTTCCCGGCGATGGTGCCGATGTGGTTCTACCCGGTCGCGATCGGCGCCGGCAACACCGTTGTGGTCAAGCCCAGCGAGAAGGACCCGTCCGCGGTCATCTGGACGGCCGAGCTGTGGAAGGAGGCCGGGCTGCCCGACGGCGTCTTCAACGTCCTGCAGGGCGACAAGGTCGCCGTCGACGCCCTCCTCGACTCCCCCGACGTGAAGTCGATCAGCTTCGTCGGATCGACCCCGATCGCCCGCTACGTCTACGAGCGCGCGACCCAGGCCGGCAAGCGCGTCCAGGCACTGGGTGGCGCCAAGAACCACATGCTGGTGCTGCCCGACGCCGATCTCGACCTGGCGGCCGACTCCGCCGTCAACGCCGGGTACGGCTCGGCCGGCGAGCGGTGCATGGCGATCAGCGTGCTCGTCGCGGTCGGCGACATCGCGGACGAGCTCGTCGCGAAGATCGCCGAGCGCACGAAGACCCTGCGCATCGGCGACGGCACACGCGGCACCGACATGGGGCCCCTCGTGACGCTCGCCCATCGCGACAAGGTCGCCTCGTTCATCGGCGCGGGCGCCGACGCCGGGGCGACGCTCGTCATCGACGGGCGCGAGTCGCCGGCCGACGGCGCCGACGACGGCTTCTGGCTCGGCCCGACGCTGTTCGACCACGTCACGCCCGACATGAGCATCTACACCGAGGAGATCTTCGGCCCCGTGCTGAGCGTCGTCCGCGTCGAGACGTACGACGAGGGCGTCGAGCTGATCAACGCCAACCCGTACGGCAACGGCGTCGCGATCTTCACCAAGAACGGCGGCGCGGCCCGCAAGTTCGAGGTCGAGGTCGAGGTCGGCATGATCGGCGTCAACGTCCCGATCCCCGTGCCGATGGCCTACTACTCGTTCGGCGGCTGGAAGAACTCGCTGTTCGGCGACACGCACGCCCACGGGGTCGAGGGTGTGCACTTCTTCACCCGTGGCAAGGTCGTCACGACGCGCTGGGCCGATCCGGCGGTGTCACCGTCCGGCGGCCTCGAGCTCGCCTTCCCGACCCACTCGTAGGAGCAGCCCCATGTCACGCACGTACGACCTCGACCGCGCGCACGTCTTCCACTCCTGGTCGGCCCAGGCCGAGATCACGCCGATGGTCGTGGCCGGCGCCCTGGGCAGCGAGGTGTGGGACGAGGACGGCACCCGTTACCTCGACTTCTCCAGCCAGCTGGTCTTCACCAACATCGGCCACCAGCACCCCAAGGTCGTCGCGGCGATCCAGGAGCAGGCGGCACTGCTGTGCACGATCGCTCCCCCGGTCGCCAACGCCGCCCGGTCGGAGGCCGCGCACCTCATCGCCTCGCACGCCCCCGACGGGATGAACAAGGTGTTCTTCACCAACGGCGGCGCGGACGCCAACGAGCACGCGATCCGCATGGCCCGGCTGCACACCGGGCGCCACAAGGTGCTCTCGACGTACCGCTCGTACCACGGTGGCACCCAGCTGGCCGTCAACGTGACGGGCGACCCCAGGCGCTGGCCCAACGACACGGCGTCGACCGGGACGGTGCACTTCTTCGGGCCGTTCCTGTACCGCTCGGAGTTCCACGCGACGACCGAGGCCGAGGAGTCGGAGCGCGCGCTGGCTCACCTGCAGCGCGTCATCGAGAACGAGGGCCCGTCCACGATCGCGGCGATCATCCTGGAGACCGTGCCCGGCACCGCCGGCATCATGGTGCCGCCGCCCGGCTACCTCGCCGGGGTCCGTGCCATGTGCGACGCGCACGGCATCATGCTGATCGCCGACGAGGTCATGTGCGGCTTCGGGCGCACCGGAGCCTGGTTCGCGATCGACCACTTCGACCTCGTGCCCGACCTCATCACGTTCGCCAAGGGCGTCAACTCCGGCTACGTCCCGATGGGCGGCGTCGTCATCAGCGACGCCATCGCCGACACGTTCGCGCACCGCGCCTACCCCGGCGGCCTGACGTACTCCGGCCATCCGCTGGCGGCGGCCGCCGCCGTCGCCGCCATCACGGCCATGGAGGACGAGGGCATCATCGAGAACGCGAAACGACTCGGCGACGAGGTCTTCGGACCCGGCCTCGCGGAGATCGCCGCCCGTCACCCCTCCGTCGGTGAGGTGCGCGGGCTGGGCGCGTTCTGGGCGGTCGAGCTGGTCGCGAACCCCGACACCCGCGAGCCACTGGCTCCGTACGGCGGCAGCTCCCCGGCGATGGGCGAGGTCCTGGCGGCCTGCAAGAAGGCCGGCATGCTGCCGTTCGCCAACTTCAACCGCATCCACCTCGTCCCGCCGTGCACCATCTCCGACGACGACGCGCGCCGCGGCCTGGCGATCCTCGACGAGGCCCTGTCGCTGGCGGACGCGCACGTCGCCTGAGCCAGATCACCCGCGGGGGCGGTGCCTGAGCCACGTGTCCGGCGCCGGACGCGTGGCTGGCGCACCGCCCCTGACCGCGACACGTGTCTCAGCCACCGCCCCGGACGACCGCCGCGCGGGTCAGACCTTGACCTCGGCCGTCCCGTACGGCTGCAGGACGACCGGTCCGATCAGGCCGTACTTCTGACGCGGAGACGGCCCGAAGACCACCGCCTGAGCCGTCCGCAAGCGGTTCAGCAGCGTCGACGCGACCTCGACCACAACCGTGTTGCGACCCCGGCGCAGGGCGTCGCCGAGGTCGACGACGGTGTCGAGGGGATTCGTGCCCGGCACCTGCGCGCCGTTGACGAGGACCCGGTGCGAGCCGAGCACCGAACCCAGGTCGAGGTACGCCCCCGAGCCCTTCGTGCCCTCCCACGTGATCGTCGTCGTGTAGCGGCCGATGCCCGACACGTCCTCGAGGCCGGGCACCTCGAGCCACGGCACGAGGGCCGGGAGCTGTCGGGTCGTGACCACCTTGCGGGTCGTCGACGGCGTGGCGCCGGGCTGCCAGTCCTCGACCTCGAGGCTCCACGACGTCAGCTGACGGCTGGCAGGCACGGCGCCGATCGTCGTCCGCTTCGTGCGGGAGTCGCCCAGCACGGTCGCGTACGTGCCGGGCGCCGCGGCCCGGATGACGAGCTTCGACCCCTCGGCCCGTGCGGCATCGGCATCGGTCGACACGACCTGCGGGACGCGCTGCGACGACCGTGCGGCCCAGGTGCTCCTGGCCAGCACCACGACGGTGCTCTGCCCCGGCTTGAGGCGCAGTCGCACACCGATGCGGTCGCCGTCCCTGGCGTACTCCGCGACGCGGGAGACCTCGCCCGTCCACGCGTCGAGGACGAACGGCACCTGCCGGGCGTCGCGCCGATCGAACCACACCACCTGCTCGACGGTCTCGAGCTTGCGGTTCTCGGCGTGCCGGGCGTTGGCGACGTAGAACAGGTCGGCGTCGTCGGTGCGACGATGCACGTGGATCAGCGTGGAGAGCTCGTGGTGGACGTGCCGCTCGACGCCGAGCGCGGCGAGCGCACCGGGGACGTCGGCGGGCAGGGCCACCGTCCGGACGCTCGGTCGCGACTGGGCAGACCTCACCGCAGCGGCGACGGCAGCGTCGTCGGCCGCCGTGCCGAGGCCCTCGGCCGTGGGGGCGCTCCAGTCGCCGAGGAACACGATCGGGAAACCGTGCCTCGCGAGCTCGGCGACACGTCTGGCCGCCGACACGGTCAGGGTCGCCCGGCGTCCGCGGAAGGCGTCTCCCTCGATGATCATCGCCTTGTACGCGGGACCGTCGGGCGCGAGCCGTCCGCGCCGCAGGGAGGCCGACTTCCAGCCCAGGACGTCCGAGCTGATGAAGCTGTGGCTCCAGCCCAGCGGGATGCCGTCGTTGGTCGCCCAGAGCGCACCGATGCCGGTCGCGGCCCATCCCTTCTGGCGGTAGAACACCAGGTCGACCGAGTTGGTGCCCGTCTGCAGGACCCACTGCGTGCGTTTGAGGTAGGCCGCGATGTCGGGCACGTGCTTCCACGACGGCTGACGAGGCCCCCAGGCCTCGGAGAACCCGGGGGTGTTGTTGCCGTACGGCGAGAACGCCGCGAACCCCGGCCACGCCGCCCCGGGCGCCTCCGCGTAGGGGAAGCCGTGCAGGACGGCCTGGTTGACGCCCGCCGCGTAGATGCTGTTGACGGTCGTCAGGACGCGGTCCCAGGTGACGTTGTAGGCCGCACCGTTGTACGCCGCCGCCTCGCACGACAGGATCGTGCGCCCGCCAAGATCGCGCCCGCCGGCCATGACCCGGTAGTCGTCGAGGTTCTTGAAGCCGAGCGACTCGGTCTCCGGGACGTCGAGCAGACCGGAGTAGGCCAGCGTGTCGGTCTCGAGACCGTACGCCTGGATGCGCAGCTGCAGCCCCTGCCGGTGCGCCCAGTCACGGGCCGGGATCAGGTGGTGGTCGCGGTACAGGTCGCTGAAGACCTGCGCGATGTCGTCGCGGACACGGCTCGTCCGGTCGGTCTCGTAGGTGTACAGGTACTTCTCGTTCACCTCCAGCATGATCGGGAGGTACGGCGCGAGGTCGTAGCCGCGGTTCCTGCGGAAGGCCGCCAGGAAGCCCGGGGTCCAGATCGTGGCGTCGGTCTCGATCTCGAGGGAGTCCTCGAAGAAGGTGTTGCCGGCGCGGCGCAGGAGGCGCGCGACCCGCGACGACAGGATGCGCTCGTCCCAGTAGTCCGTCAGGGTGTCGGTCGCCGCACGACTGAAGTGGTCGATGACGTAGGAGTCCGGCGAGGTGTGCGGGCCAGCCTCGGGCATCTGGCCGGAGCCGCGCTCCCAGAACGCCAGCAGGAGCCACGACCCCTCGGCCGGCGGGCTCCACGTGATGCGCCCTCCGGAGACGCGGTCGGTCAGGTCGACCAAGGACGCCTGGTCGAGGACGCTCTCCCTCGTCGTCGGCGTGACGAGCCTGACGGCCTGCACGCGGACCAGCGTCCTGACCGTGACGCCTGCCGACGCCTCGACGACGGGCTCGGGCAGCTCGCCGTCGAACGTCGCGCCGGCGGCCACCGTCGCGACGCCGTGCGCCAGCTCGTGCGAGGCGTGCGGCGAGCTCGGCTGCACCGTCGGAACCGCGGCCGGCCACGACGGCCCGGCCGTCACGTCGATCGTGATCCCCTCGCGCGCCGCCTGGGTCAGCGCGGCGTCGACCCCGGCGATCCACGGCGCGGTCGCCCACCCGTGGCCGGCGGGGTCGAGACCGGTCTTGACGCTGTGGTGCACGTCGGCGATCTCGAGACCGCCGAAGCCGGCGCTCGCCACCTGCTTGACCTCCCGCGCGATCTCGGCGGGCTCCACGTGACCGTTGGGCCACCACCAGCGGAAGCGAGCGCCGGCCGACGACGGCGGCGCCGCGAAGCGTCGCTCGAACGAGCCCCGCGAGGCGGTCGCACCGGCGGGCGCGGACGGCAGGGCCGGCGCGGCCAGCAGTCCGAGGCTCGCGGCGGCACCCACCTGCAGCACGCGGCGACGGCCGGGACCGGTGGGTGGAATGGGCAGGTCGGACGTGGTGTCGCTCATCGAAGGTCCCCCGAGATCATTGAAACGATTCAATCAATCGCCGTCCTCACTGTATGACCCCGGTCACACGACCGTCAACGTCTCCGTGGTGGCCGGGTCCGGCCACCACCCCCTGCGCCGTCCGCGCTTGACCTCAACACGTCTTGAGGTTGTCGGATGGATGGCATGAGACGTCTGCGTTGTTGTCACTCCCGTGTCCTACCGTGATGGTTCCCCTGAGCAACCATCCGCACGTCCCATGAAGGAGAGGTCCGCCCGCATGCCACCGGCATCCGTGACCCGCGCACGCCCGTCCGGGTCGGTCGCGCGCAGCAGCACGTCCCTGTGGCGACTTCGCGGATACCTGAGACCTCACGTCTGGCGACTCCTCGTGATGCTCGCCGCGGCCCTGCTGGGCGTGGTCGTCGGACTCGCGATCCCGCTGGTGACCCGCGAGATCGTCGACGGTCCGATCGCCGACCACGACGCGTCGGGCATCGCGGTGCTCGGCGCGGTGGCACTCGCCCTCGGTGTGCTCGAGGCGGCACTGATCCTCCTGCGCCGGTGGGTGCAGGCTCCGGCGGTGCTCGGCATGGAGACCGATCTGCGCGGCGACGTGTACGCCCACCTCGACACGCTGTCGGCCGACTTCCACTCGCGGTGGCAGTCCGGGCAGCTGCTGTCGCGGGTGACGAGCGACCTGTCGACGATCCGGCGCTTCTCGGGCTTCGGCATGCTGTTCCTGATCATCAACGTGATCCAGCTCGTGCTGACGACGGCGCTGCTGCTGCACCTCTACTGGCCCCTGGGTCTGGTCGTGATCGTGGCGGCCGTGCCGATCATCGTCACGTCGATGTCGTTCGAGCGTCGCTACGTCACGATCTCGCGTCGCGTGCAGGACCAGCGCGGTGACGTCGCCACCCAGGTCGAGGAGTCGGCGCGCGGCATCCGCGCCATCAAGAGCTTCGGCCGCAGCGATCTCGCCTTCGACAAGTACGACACGCGCGCCACCCGCCTGTACGGCTCGGAGATGGAGCAAGTCACGCTGTCGGCGAAGTTCTGGACCTTCCTCGAGGTGCTGCCCAACCTCGCCCTCGTGCTCGTCCTGCTGCTGGGCGCGCTGGCGGTCGGCGAGGGCAACCTCTCCCTCGGCACGCTCGTGGCCTTCGTGACCCTGATGCTGAGCCTCGTCTGGCCGGTCGAGTCGCTCGGCGTCATCCTCGCGATGGCCCAGGAGTCGATGACCGCGGCCGACCGGGTGCTCGAGATCCTCGACACCCCGCCGACGATCGTCGGCGGCACGCACGTCGACGAGGCACCACGAGGTCGGGTCACGTTCGAGGGCGTCGGCTTCCGGTTCCCGGACGCCCGGAGCCCCGTCCTGCACGACGTCGACCTCGACATCGCGCCGGGCGAGACGGTGGCGATCGTCGGTGCGACCGGATCGGGCAAGACCGCCCTGCTGTCCCTCGTCCCGCGGCTCCGGGACGTCACGGACGGTCGGATCCTCGTCGACGGCACCGACGTCCGCGACCTGACGCTCGGCTCGCTGCGGTCGGTCGTCGCGACCGCCTTCGAGGAGCCGACGCTGTTCAGCATGAGCGCGCGCGAGAACGTCGCCCTGGGTCGTCCCGAGGCGACCGACGCCGAGATCGAGGAAGGGCTCGAGATCGCCCAGGCGACGTTCGTCCACGACCTGCCGTGGGGCCTCGACACCCGCATCGGCGAGCAGGGCATGTCACTGTCGGGTGGTCAGCGGCAACGAGTCGCGCTGGCCCGCGCCATCGTGGCGCGGCCGCACGTCCTGATCCTCGACGACACGCTCTCGGCCCTCGACGTGCACACCGAGGCGCTCGTCGAGGAGTCCCTGCGCACGGTGCTGGCCGGCACCACCGCGATCATCGTGGCGCACCGCGCCTCCACCGTGCAGCTGGCCGACCGGGTCGCGCTCCTGCAGGACGGCTCCATCACGCACATCGGCACCCACTCCGACCTGATGGCCACCGTGCCCGCCTACCGCGAGCTGCTCGCTGCCGACGTCGACGACCGGGCGGACGCCTCATGAGCACGTCCGGCGACTGGCGCGGCACCGCCGCCGAGAACCTCGACGACGTCACACCCCAGACGTCGTTGCTGCTGCGCGACCGGTCGCGTCGCCTGCTGGGGTCGCTGCTGCGTCCCCACAAGAAGGCCCTGCTCGTGGTGCTCGCGATCGTGCTCGTCGAGAACGCCGCGCGGCTCGCGATCCCCTATCTGGTCAAGGTGGGCATCGACTCGGGCATCCCGCCGATCAGGGCGGGCGAGGGCAGCAGCACCCTGATCTGGATCATCGTGGTCGTCGTCGCGACGATCGTCATCCAGGCCGTCAGCAGGCTGGCATTCCTCATCCTGTCCGGACGCATCGGGCAGCAGACGCTGCTGGCACTGCGACGCCGGGTGTTCCGGCACTTCCAGACCCTGACGCCGGCGTTCCACGACCGGTACACGTCCGGGAGGGTCATCTCGCGCTCGACATCGGACGTCGACGCGATCCAGGAGATGCTCGACAACGGCTTCGACGGTCTCATCACCGCGGCACTGACCCTCGTCGGCACCTCGGTGCTGCTCATGACGCTCGACCTCGAGCTCGGCCTGATCGCGCTGCTGTCGTTCCCGTTCCTGCTGTGGGCGACGGCCTGGTTCCGTCGGCGCTCGGCGGTCATCTACCGGCGCACCCGCGTCACGATCGCGGCCCTCATCGTGCACTTCGTCGAGTCGATGACCGGCATCATGGCCGTCCAGGCGTTCCGCCGCGAGGCACGCAACGAGGAGATCTTCGCCGAGGTCAACGACGACAACCGGGTCGCCAACGAGGACGCGTTCCGGCTGGTCGGGCTGTTCATGCCGGCGGTCAAGCTGATCGGCAACGTCACGATCGCCGTCGTCCTGGTCGTCGGCGCCTACCGGGCGTACCAAGGCGAGGTCACGGTCGGCGTGCTGGCGGCGTTCTTGATCTACCTGCGGCAGTTCTTCGAGCCGATGCAGGACATCAGCCAGTTCTACAACACGTTCCAGTCCGCGAACGCCGCGCTCGAGAAGCTCTCCGGCGTCCTCGAGGAGGAGCCCGAGATCCGCGATCCGGCTCGTCCCGTCGCACTGCCCGAGGCACGGGGCGACCTGCGCGTCGACGATGTCTCGTTCTCGTACGTCACCGACCGCCCGATCATCGATCACCTGACGATCGACGTGCCTGCCGGGCAGACCCTGGCCCTCGTCGGCACCACCGGAGCCGGCAAGACCACGATCGCGAAGCTGGTGTCGCGGTTCTACGACCCGACCGGCGGACGGCTCCTGCTCGACGGCGTCGACCTGCGCGACCTCGACGACGCGACGCTGCGCCGTCACGTCGTGATGGTGACGCAGGAGAACTTCCTGTTCGCGGGCACGATCGCCGACAACATCCGCTTCGGGCGTCCCGGGGCGAGCGATGCCGAGGTGTTCGAGGCCGCCGAGGCGATCGGCGCCGCGACGTTCATCGAGCAGCTGCCGGACGGCTTCGACACCCAGATCGAGTCACGGGGCGGTCGCCTGTCGGCCGGCCAGCGGCAGCTGGTCGCGTTCGCGCGGGCGTTCCTGGCCGATCCTGCCGTCCTGATCCTCGACGAGGCGACCTCGTCGCTCGACGTGCCGAGCGAGCGTCTGGTGCAGCGCGCCCTGCGCACGATCCTCGCCGAGCGGACCGCGATCATCATCGCCCACCGTCTGACGACGGTCGAGATCGCCGACCGGGTGCTGGTGCTCGAGCACGGGCAGGTCGTCGAGGACGGCTCCCCCGACGACCTGGTCTCGCAGGGTGAGGGCCGCTACTCCGACCTGCACGACGCCTGGGTGGCGTCGCTCGCCTGAGCGAGGATCAGCGGTCGTTGGTGACGAGCGACTGCACCTCGCCGATCTCGAGCGGATACGGAACGCTCGTGTTGCTGATCCCGGGTGCCGGAAGCGTGCCGGTCACACCACCGGGCAGCGTGTAGGTGACGTCGAACGTCCGGGTCAGCGTCACCGCCACGTCGCCCGAACGTCCGTACGCGTGCTCGACCGCGCCCGCCGCACCCACCGCAGCGCCCTTGACGCCCGGGCCCGTGCCGGTGGCACCGTCGCCGTACGTCCAGGCGAAGCCCGACGGAACGAATCTCAGGCCGATCGTCTGCCCGAGCACCGTGACCGTGGCATCGAGGGGCGCCGTGTCGGCGAAGAAGTTGGTCGGCACGTTGACGAACGACTTCGTGGCCGGCTGCACCTGCACGACCGTCGCGGGGGCGGCCTTGCGTGCCTCGTCGGCGATGTCGGCGATCGTGATCTGGACCGGGCCGCCCTCCGGCGGGTCGTTGGGACCGCGGCACTCGACACCGGCGTCCTCCCAGTCGGCTCCGTCGGCCACCTCGCCGTCGGCGTCGTGCTGTCGCGTGTAGACCCGGTACCGGATGTCACCCGGCTCGGGGCAGGCGGTGGAGCCGCCGCACATCCAGTCGCCGCCGTTGTCGACCGTGTTGGCCGAGCAGGCAGGCACGTACTTGTACTCCTTGTACGGCCTCGGGATCCGGATGACCGTGTCGCCACCACCACCACCATCGCCACCGGCCTGGTCGGTCGAGGTGTCGTCGTCCTTGACGACGACACCGCCGTCCTCGCCCGAGATGTCCGGGTCGGCGGCCGCGGGACCGGCCACACCGACCACGACGGCCAGCACCGCGACCAGCAGGAGCGGCAGTCGCAGGTGGCGGCGCGCACCGCTGTGTCGGGCGTTCACGACGCCTTCTTGGAGGAGTAGTTGGTCAGCTGCCACTTGTCGTTCTTCCACGTCATCAGGACCGTCACCGCCAGACGGGTCGGCTCGTCGAACGTCTCGGTCGTCTGCCCGGTCGCGGTGTCGATCTTGCGCCCCGTCGACAGCTCGAGGACCTGCTCGACGAGGTACTGGGTGCCGTCGTCGCTGGTGTCCGCGACCTTCGCGTCGCTGATCACGGCGGGTTCGTCGAACTCCTGCTTGACGGTGCCGGCCTTCTGCCTGTCCTGGGCGAGCTTGATGCACCCCGAGCAGTCAGCACTCGCGAGCGTCAGCACGTCGTCGACGTTCGCGCCCGACGTCACCCCCACGATGCGGTTGACGACGAACTCCGAGAAGTCGATCGCGCCGGCGTCGCTCTTGTCGTCCGCCGGACGCTCACCCGCCGCGGGGGTCGTCGGGGCCGCAGTCGTGGGCGCCGCCGACGTCGGGAGCTTCGTCGCCTCCGGTCCGTCGGAGTCGCTGCCACCGCCACAGCCGGCGAGCACGATCAGAGCCACAGCGGCCCAGGCCGCACGCATCGGGAGTTTCATGGTCGGCACTCGTGCTCCTGGAAGTGTGAGTCGGCTCATGTGAAGTGGTGTCACTCTATCGGACCACGTCGGTATGGCCCCTTCGAACCACCTACGGCTGCAGGCCCGCGAGCTCGTCGGCCACCCGGTCGAGCTGCTCGGTGGTCGTCGTGCGGCCGAAGGTGAACCGCACGGCCGTCTGGGCGACCTCGTCCGGATAGCCCATCGCGGTGAGCACGTGGCTCGGGTCGTCGCTCCCGGCGGCGCACGCGGAGCCGCTCGAGCTCACGATGCCGCGACGCTCGAGGTCGAGCAGGATCGACTCGCCACTGCGACCGGGGAACACGAACGACGCGCTGCCCGGCAGCCGCTCGACACGATGACCCGTCAGCTCGGCGCCCGGGACCTCGACGCGCACCCGCTCGATGAACGCGTCGCGCTGCGCCACGACAGCGTCGACCGCACCTCCCGACAACCGCAGCGCGGCGGCCATGCCGACGGCCGCCGCGACGTTCTCGGTGCCGGACCGCCGGCCGCCCTCCTGCCCGCCGCCATGGATCAACGGCTCGAAGGCGACGC
>Ga0247730_1001039_pt1 | contig 16652 bp, 18 predicted proteins | sample UWRJL073202C2_FD_180959 | JGI IMG/M metagenome (GOLD analysis project Ga0247730, IMG submission 180959) | Plant litter microbial communities from Arlington Agricultural Research Station in Wisconsin, United States - UWRJ-L073-202C-2 | ecosystem: Environmental > Terrestrial > Plant litter >... | reverse complement strand
TGCCGCGTGCCGACGGCCAGACCGCCATGACCGCGCTGGCGCGGCTCAAGGACGAGGTCGGCTACGAGAAGCTGCAGTACGACGACAGCGTCGGCAAGGTGTCGATCGTCGGCGCCGGCATGCGCTCGGAGCCCGGCATCACGGCCCGCTTCTTCCGCGCCCTGGCCGACGCCGGCGTCAACATCGAGATGATCTCGACGTCGGAGATCCGCATCTCGGTCGTCGTGATGGAGAACCAGGTCGACGCCGCCGTCAACGCCGCGCACGCCGCCTTCGACCTCGGCACCGACGAGGTCGAGGCGGTCGTCTACGGAGGTACCGGACGATGACACGCCAGCGCCACGATCGGAGTCCCTCATGACCACCCTCGCCGTCGTCGGCGCCACCGGACAGGTGGGCGTCGCCATGCGCAGCATCCTGGAGGAGCGCGGCTTCCCGGCCGACCGGGTGCGCTTCTTCGCATCCGCCCGGTCCGCCGGCAAGACCCTGCCCTGGAAGGGTGAGGACGTCGTCGTCGAGGACGCCGAGACCGCCGACCTGTCGGGCATCGACATCGCCCTGTTCTCCGCGGGTGCCACGACGTCGCGGGCGCAGGTGCCCCGGTTCGCCGAGGCCGGCGCGATGGTCATCGACAACTCGTCGGCGTTCCGCAAGGACCCCGAGATCCCGCTGATCGTCAGCGAGGTCAACCCCGAGGACGTCGCGAAGGCCCACCGCCGCATCATCGCGAACCCCAACTGCACCACGATGGCCGCGATGCCGGTGCTGAAGCCCCTGCACGACGAGGCCGGGCTGGTCCGACTCGTGGTCAGCACCTACCAGGCGGTGTCCGGTTCGGGCATCGCCGGTGTGCGCGAGCTGCACGGGCAGGCGCTCGCCGTCGTCGAGAAGGCCGACGAGCTCGCGTACGACGGCTCGGCCGTCGAGTACCCGGCGCCCGGCGTGTACGTCGACTCCATCGCGTTCAACGTGCTGCCGATGGCCGGCTCGGTCGTCGACGACGGCTCGTTCGAGACCGACGAGGAGCAGAAGCTCCGCAACGAGAGCCGCAAGATCCTGCACCTGCCCGATCTGCGCGTCTCCGGCACGTGCGTGCGGGTCCCGGTCTTCACGGGCCACTCCCTGTCGATCAACGCCGAGTTCGCCTCGGAGCTGACGGTCGAGCGCGCGACGGAGCTGCTGGGCACCGCCGCGGGCGTCCGGCTCGTCGACGTCCCGACGCCGCTGCAGGCGGCCGGCACCGATCCGAGCCTCGTGGGGCGCATCCGGCAGGACCAGGGCGTCGACGGCAACCGCGGGCTCGCCCTGTTCGTCAGCGGCGACAACCTGCGCAAGGGCGCGGCGCTCAACACCATCCAGATCGCCGAGCTGCTCGTCTGACCCGTCCGGGGCCGCGCACCCGATACCGTGGTCGCGTGAGCACCCCGAAACGTCTGCTGCTGGTCAACGGCCCCAACCTCAACCTGCTGGGCAGCCGTGAGCCCGACGTCTACGGCCACGAGACCCTGAGCGACGTCGTGGAGCTCGTCACCGCCACCGCGGCCGAGGCCGGCCTCGACGTGCGCGCGGTGCAGAGCAACCACGAGGGCGTGCTGATCGACGCGATCCAGGCCGCGCGCGACGACTGCGCCGGCATCGTCATCAACCCGGGCGCGTTCACCCACACCTCGATCGCCCTGCGCGACGCCCTGCTGGCCGTTGACCTGCCGATCGCGGAGGTGCACCTGTCGAACGTCCATCGCCGCGAGCCGTTCCGGCACCACTCGTACGTCTCCGACATCGCCTCGTGCGTCGTGGTGGGCGCCGGCGTCCACGGCTACGCGTTCGCGGTGCAGCAGCTCGCGCGCGTCCTGGCCTGACGCCTACAGCTCGGCGCGCACCCGCACGAAGACGTCGAGCGCGGTCGGGTCCGTCAACGCGCCCCGGGCAGCGGCGTCGTCGACCTCGGCTCCCTGCAGGATCTTCTTGACCGGGACCTCGAGCTTCTTGCCCGACAGGGTGCGGGGCAGCAGCGGCACCTGGCGCACGACGTCGGGCACGTGCCGGGGCGACAGCCGGCGGCGCAGCTCCGAGGCGATCGCCGATCGCAGTGGCTCGTCCAGCGTCGCGTCGTCGGCGAGGACGACGAACAGCAGCAGGGTCCCCGAACCGCCCGCGGCGTCCTCCAGGTGCACCACGAGGCTGTCGGCGATCTCGGGCAGCGCCTCGACGACGCCGTAGAACTCCGCCGTGCCGAGGCGCACCCCGCCCCGGTTGAGCGTCGCGTCGCTGCGGCCCGTGATGGTGCAGGTGCCGCGCTCCGTGATCGTGATCCAGTCGCCGTGCCGCCAGACGCAGGGGATGTCCTCGAAGTACGCCGCCCGGTAGCGCGAGCCGTCGTCGTCGCCCCAGAAGCCGACGGGCATCGACGGCATGGGGCGGGTGACGACGAGCTCGCCGAGGGACCCGAGCACGGGACGACCGTGCTCGTCGAACGACTCGACGGCGCACCCGAGCCCCCGGCACGAGATCTCACCGGCCACGACCGGCACGGTCGGCGCGGCGCCGACGAACGCGGTGCACACGTCCGTCCCGCCCGAGACCGATCCGAGCTGGGCGGTCGAGCTGACCGCCTCGTGCACCCAGCGGAAGCCCTCGGCGGGAAGCGGTGCCCCGGTCGAGCCGACGCCCCGCAGCCGCGACAGGTCGGCGACCTCACGCGGCACGAGCCCCTCCTTGCGGCACTGCAGCAGGAACGGTGCACTGGTGCCGAAGTAGGTCACGCCGAGCTCGTCGGCCATCCGCCAGGTCGCGCCGAGGTCGGGGTGGGCGGGGTTGCCGTCGAACATCACGATCGTCGCGTCGACCGCCAGCCCCGACACGAGCAGGTTCCACATCATCCAGCCGGTCGTGGAGAACCAGTAGAACCGGTCGTCCGGGCCGAGGTCGTGGTGCAGCGCCAACGACTTGAGGTGCTCCAGGGTGATGCCGCCGTGCCCGTGGACGATCGGCTTGGGCAGGCCCGTCGTGCCCGAGGAGAACAGCACGTACAGCGGCGTCGCGAAGGGGACCCGCTCGAACGCCAGCGGCTCGTGGGCCGCGGTGAGCTCGGTCCACGCGACGGCGCCGGTGGGCGGCGGCGAGTCGGGGTCGAGGTAGGGCAGCCAGACCAGTGTCGTCACGGACGGCAGCGCCGCCCGGATCTCCTCGACCTCGGCCCGCCGGTCGACCCGCTTGTCGCCGTACACGTAGCCGTCGACCGCCACGACGACGGTCGGCTCGATCTGCTGCCACCGGTCGATGACGCTCTGCGTGCCGAACTCCGGGGCGCACGAGGAGAAGACCGCGCCCAGGCTCGCGCTGGCCAGCAGCAGCACGAGCGTCTCGGGCACGGCGGGGCAGTAGGCGGCGACGCGGTCGCCGTGGGTGACCCCGGCCGCCAGCAGCCCGGTGCGCACCCGTGCGACCTGCTCCCTCAGCTCCGCCACCGTCAGCCGGACGTCGTCGCGGCTCTGCGACCGGGCGATCACCACGACGTCGTCGTCGGCGCGGTGGGCGAACCGCAGCATCGTCTCGGCGTAGTTGAGCCGGACGTGCGGGAACCAGACCGCGCCGGGCATCGAGTCGTCGGCGAGCGCGGGGGACGGCTCGCCGTCGGAGGGGACGTCGAACGCCCGCCACAGCATCGTCCAGAAGGCGTCCGGGTCGTCGACCGACCACTGCCAGAGCTCGTCGTACGCCGACGGCAGACCCTGGTCGGCGCAGAGCTGCTCGAGCCGGGACCGGCCGTCGAGCGGCGGCTCCCAGAGCACCTCGTTCATTCGACCGTGGCGGGCGTGTTCTCGGCGAGGTCGACGAGCCAGTGCGAGACGACGTACGCCGCGACGCCGAGCAGCGGGACCACGAGGAGACCGGCCGACGAGTCGGCGGCGTCGGGGAACAGGCCGAGCATCGCCACGATCGTCAGGACGACCGCGAGGAAGCTCGTGAGCCGCGCCGCCTGCGAGCCGAAGCCACGCAGGAGGGCCTCGCCCAGGAACATGACGACGACCGCGAGGACGACGAAGCTGATGCCGCCCCAGAGCCCGCCGCCGGCGGAGACACCCCGCACGGCCTCGAAGATCGCGAGGGCACCGAGGCCGAGCGCGACGGCGACGACGCCGACCACGGCACCCGTGACGACCGAGGCGAGGTACGGGTTGAGGTGCGGCAGCCGCCAGGCGGCGACCCTGCGAGCCCGGGCGGCGACGAGTCGTCGGGCCGCGCCGGTGCCGTCGGCGACGGTGTCGGCGGTGGCCCACCACGCGCGCCCGGCGACGTCACGGACGCCGGCTGCCGTCGCGCCGAGGTCGACCGACGGACGCCGGCGTGCGATCGTCGGGCGAGAGGCGGGCCGGCCCGGTGCCGTCGGAACGGATCCCTTGCTGGCGGGCGGCGACGGGGCCGAGGGCCTGGCGGCGGTGGCGACGGGTCGCCCGTAGCGGACCGTGGGCGCAGCCGGGGCGGGCGAGGTCGGACGCACGACGGTCTTCTTGACCACCCGCTTGACGACCCGCTTGGCGGGCTCCTGCTCGTCGACCATGCCGCCAGTTTGTCACAGGGTGTGTCAGGTCACAGGTCCGATCGGACCGGTCCGGCGACCGGCGGCCGGACGGGCGGGGGGCCACCGACGACGAGGCCGGCCCACCCCAGGGGTGGACCGGCCTCGTCACATGGTCGGGCTGACAGGATTTGAACCTGCGGCCTCGTCGTCCCGAACGACGCGCGCTACCAAACTGCGCCACAGCCCGACGCTCCCTACGTGAGGGAACCGGACGAGTCTATCCCAGTGAGGGTGAGCAGTGTTGCCTCGGGGCGGCAGGCGAACCGGAACGGCGTGTACGGCGACGTCCCGAGCCCCGCCGACACGTGCAGCCACGAGGGTGCGTGCCCGCCGACCCGGTGCTGGTGGAGCCCGCGAGCACGGGCCGGATCGAGGTCGCAGTTGGTCACGAGCGCCCCGTGGAACGGGATGCGCAGCTGCCCGCCGTGGGTGTGGCCCGCCAGGATCAACGGATAGCCCAACGTGTTCCACCGGTCCAGGACGCGGAGGTACGGAGCGTGGGCCACCCCGATCGCCAGGTCGGCCGAGCGGTCGGCGGGGACGTCGTCGAGCACGTCGAACTCCAGGTGCGGGTCGTCGACGCCCACGAAGGCGAGTCGCCTGCCGGCGACCTCGAGCTCGTCGTGACGATTGTCCAGGTCGGTCCAGCCGCGCTGCGTGAACGCGTCGCGCAGCTCGTCGAACGGCAGGTCGCGGTGACGGCGCACCGTGCCGCCGGCGGAGACGCCCGTGCCGCCCACCAGGTAGTTCAGGGGGTTCTTGCGGATCGGTGAGAAGTAGTCGTTGGACCCGAAGACGAAGACGCCGGGCAGGTCCAGCAGATCGCCGTACGCCCGCAGCACCGACGGGACCGCGTCCAGGTGGGCCAGGTTGTCGCCGGTGTTGACGACGAGGTCGGGCCGCAGGTCCGCGAGGCCCCGCAGCCAGTGCTGCTTGCGGTGCTGGTCGGGCGTCATGTGCGTGTCGGACAGGTGCAGCACCCGCAGCGGCTCCGAGCCCGGCGCCAGGACCGGGACGGTCGCCTCCCGCAGCGTGAACGCCCGCGTCTCGGCGACGGAGTAGGCCAGTCCGGCGGCAGCCGCGGCGACGGACCACAGGAGGGGGCGCATGGCTCCAGCATGTCACCTCCGCGGTGGGACACTGGACGCATGTCAGCCCTCAAGGACCAGCTCCACTCCGACCTCACGACCTCGATGAAGGCGCGCGACGCCCTGCGCACCTCGACCCTGCGGATGGTGCTCACCGCGATCACCAACGCCGAGGTGTCCGGCAAGGAGGTCCGCGAGCTCAGCGACGACGACGTCCTGACGGTGCTGGGCGCCGAGGCCAAGAAGCGGCGGGAAGCGGCGCAGGCGTTCGCCGACGGCAACCGTCCCGAGCTGGCCGAGAAGGAGACGGCGGAGGCCGCGATCCTGGCCGAGTACCTGCCGGCTCAGCTCACCGCCGACGAGATCGCCGCCGTCGTCTCCGCCGCGGTCGAGTCCGCCGGGGCCGCCGGCGAGGGGATGAAGGCCATGGGCAAGGTCATGGGCATCGTCTCGCCGCAGGTCAAGGGCAAGGCCGACGGCGGCGCCGTCGCGGCCGAGGTCAAGCGCCAGCTGGGCGCCTGACCCACCGGCTCAGCGGTCGTCGTCGCGGTCGCGGTTGCGCTCGCGGGCGGGGGCACGGGCGGGCTGGCGCTTCGGCGGGGTGTCGAAGTTGACCGGCGTCAGGCTGGTCTGGATCTTCTGCATCGCCTTGGCCCACATGGGGCCGGCCAGCGACGAGCCGCCGACGGAGTTGAAGTCGAGCAGTCGCCCGTTGATCGTGACACCGGCGAGCGACTTCGGACGACCGTTGAGGTCCTCGTTCTCGTCGTTGGAGATGACGCCCGCGATCATCGAGGCCGTGGCCAGCTCGGGGGTGTAGCCGGCGTACCAGACGGCCTTGTTCTCCTGCGTCGTCCCGGTCTTGGCCGCCGACGGGACGGTCAGGCCCGTGCCGTTGGAGTAGCCGAAGCCGCCGGGCTCCTGCACGCCGCGCAGGATGTCGTTGATCTGGGCGGCCTGGTCCTGGGTCAGGACGCGCTCGCAGCTCGGGTCGAACTTCTTGACCACGTTGCCGGCGGAGTCGAGGATCTCGTCGACCGGGCGGGGCTTGCAGTACATGCCGCCCGACGCGGGCGTCGCGTACGCGGCGGCCATGTCCAGCGGGCTGACGCTCGTGACGCCCAGGGTGAAGGGACCGACCTGGTCGGTGACCGGGGCCGGATCGCCCTTCGCGTCCTTGGCATCGGGATCGAACGGGACCTTGATGCCCATCGACTCCGCGGCCCGCACCGTGTTGCACAGACCGGCCTGCTTCTCGAGCTGCGCGAAGTAGGTGTTCACCGACTGGCGGGTGGCCTGGTACATGTTCATGCGGCCCGAGGTCGTGGAGTTGCTGACCTTCCACTCACCGGTGCTGCCGCCGTCGCAGTCGAAGTAGCTGCCGGTCGGCATCGTCAGGTTCTTCGGCGCGTTGTACGTCTGGCCGACGTCGATGCCGTTCTTGAGCGCCGCGGCGACCGTGAACATCTTGAACGTCGAGCCCGCCGGGAAGCCGCCGGACTGCCCGTAGGCCGTGGGCACCACGAAGTTGATGAAGGACTGCCCCTTCTTCAGGTCGGTGCCGATGGGTCGCGACTGGGCGACCGCCCGCACCTTGCCGGTGCCGGGCTCGACCATGGCGAGCGCGGCGATCGCCTCGTCGGTGGCCTTCACGGTGGACTGGACGGCCGAGTCGGCGGCCGCCTGCATGCTGAGGTCGATGTTCGACTTGATCGTCAGGCCGCCGCGCTTGAGCCGCGCCAGCCGCTCGTCCTTGGTCGCGCCGAGGGCCGGCTGGGCCAGCAGCCACTGCTGGGCGTAGTCGCACGAGAACTCGCCCGTGACGCCGACGCAGCCGTTGGGGAACTCGGTGACCTTGAGTGCCAACGCGGACGCCTGGTACTTCGTGGAGACCTCAGGCGTGATCTTGCCGAGGCGCTCCATGACGGCGAGCACCGTGTTGCGTCGCTGCAGGGCCTTCTCGGGGTACACGTTGGGGTCGAGCTCGACGGGGTTCTTGACCAGTCCGGCGAGCGTCGCGGCCTGTCGGGCGTTGAGGTCGCTGGGAGCCTTGGAGAAGTAGTGGAACGCCGCAGCGCTGATGCCGTACGCGCCGTCACCGAAGTAGGCGAGGTTGAGGTAGCGCTCCAGGATCTCCTTCTTGGTGTGCTTGGCCTCGTACTCGATCGCGAGCTTGAGCTCGCGGATCTTGCGGGCCGCCGACTGCTTCGTGGCGGCCTTCTTCTGCTCGTCGGTCGTGGCCTGCGACAGCAGGGTCAGCTTGATGAGCTGCTGGGTGATCGACGAGCCACCCTGCGTCTGACCCTCCGAGGCGTTGTTGACGAGCGCGCGCAGCGTGCCCTTGAGGTCGAGGGCGCCGTGCTCGTAGAAGCGGGCGTCCTCGATCGAGAGGATCGCGTCCTGCATGACGGGGGCGATGTCCGACAGCGGCACGTCCTGCCGGTTCTCGTTGTAGAAGTAGGCGATCAGCTCGCCGTTGGAGGCCAGCAGCCGGGACGTCTGGGCGGTGGGCTGGTCCTCGAGCGTCAGCGGCAGCTCGACGACGTCGTCGCTGACCTTCGTGACCGTCATGGCCACGATCGCGGTGGTGGGGATCAGGATGAAGGCGATCAGCAGCCCGGCGAGACCCGACAGGCGCGCCATCGCCGCGATCAGCACCGGCTTGCGCCGGCTCTGCGTCTCGGACTGGGCCGCGCGGCGCAGCGAGGTGCGGAAGTCGTGCGATGCCATGCCGGACAGCGTACGGGACCGGCTCCAACACCACCGGGACGCGACAACGTGTCTAGTCCTTCCGGGCTACACAAAATGACTAGGAACGCTCTGACGCTGGCGGGACCAAGTTCCTAAGTTTGAGTCAACCAACTTCGGCCACCGGGCCGGTCTCGGGGAGGTTCATCATGTGGAACGAAAACTGGGCGGCCGATGCCGCGTGTCGGGGCAAGTCAGATGCCCTGTTCGTCAAGGGCGCGGAGCAGAACCGCGCCAAGCAGGTCTGCGGCACGTGCGAGGTGCGGGCCGAGTGCCTGGCCGAAGCGCTGGACAACCGCATCGAGTGGGGCGTGTGGGGTGGCATGACGGAGCGTGAGCGCCGTGCGCTGCTGCGTCGTCGTCCCAACGTCACCGCCTGGCGCAACGTCCTGCAGGTCGCGGTCTAGCCGTTCGGACGCTCGCCGGCCGCTCCGGCGAGCAGGTCGCCGATCAGTCGGAGACCGTCGAGGTCGTGCACGTCGCCCGCGAGGGCGGCCACGGACGCCGTCGGCACGCCCGGGTGGGCCGCGGAGAACCGCTTCTTGAGCCGCTGCTCACGCGCGGCCACCCGCATGCGGTCGGCGTGGATCGTGAGCAGCTCGGCGGTGGCCACGTCGCCGGCCCCCCCGGCGGCGAGCTTGTGGGCGGCCGACTCGGCGTCGACCGCGTCGATGCTGTCGGCGCCGTTCTCGTGGACCCGGTTGACGACGAGGCCCGCCAGGGGCATCCGCTCGCCGGCGAGCCGCTCGACGAAGTACGACGCCTCGCGCATCGCGGCCGGCTCGGGTGCGGCGACGACCAGGAACGCCGTGCCGTCAGCCTGCAGCAGGGCGTAGGTGCCCTCCGCGCGTTGACGGAATCCGCCGAACAGGGTGTCGAACGCGGCGATGAACGTCTGCATGTCGGTCAGCACCTGCGCGCCCAGGATCTTGTTGAGGGCGCTCGTGACGATGCCGAAGCCGGCGCTGATCAGGCGGGCGGGCCCCTTGGCCGGGGCCAGCAGCAGCTTGATGAAGCGACCGTCGAGCATCGACGACAGGCGGTCGGGGGCGTCGAGGAAGTCGAGCGCCGACCGGGACGGGGGAGTGTCGACGACGATCAGGTCCCAGGTGCCGGTCGCGTGCAGCTGGCCCAGCTTCTCCATCGCCATGTACTCCTGCGTGCCGGCAAACGAGCTCGACAGCGCCACGTAGAACGGGTTGGCCAGGATCTGGGCCGCCTTCTCGGGGGTCGCGTGCTGCTCGACGACCTCGTCGAACGTGCGCTTCATGTCGAGCATCATGGCGTCGAGCGAGCCGCCACCGTCGACGGCGGCGCCCTTGACGGGACGCGGGGTGTTGTCGAGCTCGGTGAGTCCCATCGACTGGGCGAGCCGCCGAGCGGGATCGATCGTGAGGACGCACACCGTGCGGCCATTCTCGGCCGCCCGCAGCGCCAGGGCTGCGGCCGTCGTGGTCTTGCCGACACCGCCGGAGCCGCAGCAGACGATGATCTCGGTGGTCCGGTCGTCCAGCAGGGCGTCGACGTCGAGGTCGGTCACCAGCGAGCCGCCGGTGCCTCCACGGGGGGACGTTCGTCCCTTCTTCGCGGACGGCGAGGTGTGCGCCCTCCCGGTCATCGGGCCTCCAGGTCGGTCAGCAGCTCGGCCAGCTCGAACAGCGCGCCGAGATCGATGCCGTCGCCCAGCAGGGGCAGCTCGACGAGCGGGCGTCCGCAGTCCTCGAGGATCGCGCGCTGGCCGTCCTGGAGCCGCTGGCGCTCGAGATGGGCGTCGCCGCCGGCGAGCAGGGCCGGGGCCGCCGCGGTCGCGAGTCCGGCGCCGCCCAGTGACGTCGCCACCGTCGACGCCTTCAGCGAGCCGGCCGCCAGGGCCTCGCGGGTCGCGACCGACAGCACGGACGGCCGGACCAGGTTGAGGACCACGTGGCCGACGGGCAGCCGCTCCGACGTCAGCTCGGCGATGCCGTCGATGGTCTCCTGCACGGGCATCTCCTCCAGCACCGTCACGAGGTGGACGTGCGTCTGCGGGGACCTCATCATCTGCATGATCGAGTCGGCCTGGCGACGGATCGGGCCGACCTTGGCCAGGCCCGCGACCTCGGAGTTGACGTTGAGGAACCGCGTGATCCGTCCCGTCGGCGGGGCGTCCATGATGACGGCGTCGTAGCTGAACCGGTTGCCGTCGCGGCGGCGGGCGGCCTCGTAGACCTTGCCCGTCAGCAGCACGTCGCGGACGCCCGGCGCGATCGTCGTCGCGAAGTCGATGATGCCGAACTTGTCGAGGGCCTTGCCCGCCCGGCCGAGCCGGTAGTACATCGCCAGGTACTCCAGCAGCGCCGCCTCGGGGTCGATCGCGAGCGCGAAGACCTCGCCACCGCCGAGGCCCACGGCGACCTTGCGCTCCTCGTACGGCAGCGGCGGGACGTCGAACAGCTGCGCGATGCCCTGACGGCCCTCGACCTCGCACAGCAGGACCTTCTTGCCCTGCCCGGCGAGCGCCATCGCGAGGGCCGCGGCGACCGTCGTCTTGCCGGTGCCGCCCTTGCCGGTGACGACATGGAGCTGGGTCGAGAGGGCCACCCCTCGAGCGTACCGATCAGGGGCGATCCCGCCTTCCGGCCCAGTGGTTTCCCTACTGACGTCACCCGGCCGGCCGCCCCTAGTCTGAGAGCCTCCCGTGCCGATCCGTGCACCTCCCTGTCCCTCGAGGAGACTCCCGTGCGTCGACCCATCACCGCTGCTGCCGTCCTCCTGCTCGCGCTCCTCGGAGCGTGCGGCGGCAGTGACGACCCGTCCCCGGCCGGCGACGGCGAGCCGGCCGCCACCTCCGCCCCCGCGGACGCCGACGACGCGGCCGACGGCGAGCCGTCCGAGCTGCTGGACACCTGCGAGGCGGTCTCGGTCGAGGAGGTCGGCGCGATCCTCGGCGGCACGTTCACGTCCGAGCTGGGACCGTTCGACGCCTGCGAGTTCGACCAGGAGGACCCGCGCGCCACCTCCTTCTCCGTCGACGCCCAGCCGCTGTCGGAGCTGGGTGGCGGCTTCGACGTCTACCGGTCCGGATCGGAGGCCGCGTTCAGCGGTGCCCAGCAGGTCGACGTGCCCGGTGTCGGCGACGAGGCCTTCATCACGACGGGGACGATCGGCGGCGGCACGAACGTCCAGCTGCAGGCGGCGACCCTCGTCGACGGGCAGGTGCTGACCGTGAGCCTCACCCAGGCGTCCGGCATCGCCGAGGACGTCCTCGTGGACCAGGCGACGCAGCTGCTGACCCTGGTGGCGTCCAAGGCCTGAGCCTGCGCGGCTCCCGTCCACGTTCGCAGCGATACAGTCGCCCCATGACCACATGGGAGTACATCACCGCCCCGATCCTCGTGCACGCCACGAAGCAGATCCTCGACAACTTCGGGCAGGACGGGTGGGAGCTCGTGCAGGTCGTGCCCGGCCTGAACCCCGAGAACCTCGTCGCCTACTTCAAGCGCCCCGTCGCATGAGCCGGCGGCCGGTGGGGGTGACGTCCTGATGTCGGCGGTCGAGGACCGGCTGGCCGAGGCCGGACTGACCGTGCCGACGGTCCCCGCGCCGGTCGCGGTGTACGTGCCGGCGGTCCGCACGGGCTCGTACGTCTACACCGCCGGCCAGCTGCCGCTGAGCGGCGGCGAGCTGCTGGCGACGGGCAAGGTCGGCGCCGAGGTGTCCGTCGAGGTCGCCTACGACTGCGCACGTCAGGCCGCCCTCAACGCGATCGCCGCGGTCAGGTCCGTGGTCGGTGACCTCGACGCCGTGGTCCAGGTCGTCAAGGCCACGGTCTTCGTCGCGAGCACCGTCGACTTCACGGGACAGCCCGGGATCGCCAACGGTGCCAGCGAGCTGTTCGGGGTCGCGTTCGGCGACGCGGGGCAGCACGCCCGCAGCGCCGTCGGCGTCCTCGTCCTCCCGCTGGACGCCCCGGTCGAGGTCGAGCTGGTCGTCGAGGTCCGATGACCGTCCGAATCCCGTTGCCGGAGCGGCTCAAGGCCATGGTGGCCGATCCGCCGGACCCGCCGGTCGAGGCCCGCGACGCCGCGACGATCGTCGTGGTCCGAGACGGCGCCGACGGCATCGAGGCGTACCTCATGCGTCGGCAGACCAGCATGGCGTTCGCGGCCGGCATGTACGTCTTCCCCGGCGGCGGCCTGATGGCGTCCGACATCGAGCTCGACGTGCCGTGGTCCGGACCCGACGCCGCGGAGTGGGGGCGCCGGTTCCGCTGCGCGCCCGACCTGGCCCGCGGCCTGGTCGTGGCGGCGGTGCGCGAGACGTTCGAGGAGACCGGCATCCTGCTCGCCGGCCCCGACGCCGACACCGTCGTCAGCGACACCAGCGGCGACGACATGCAGGCCGCACGCGACGCGCTCGAGGAGGGGGAGCTCGCGTTCGCGGACTTCCTGACCGATCACGGCCTGGTGCTGCGCGCCGATCTGCTCGGTGCCTGGGCGCACTGGATCACGCCCGACTACGAGCCGCGTCGCTACGACACCCGCTTCTTCGTGGCGGCCCTGCCGGAGGGTCAGCGGGTCGGCTCGATGAGCCGAGAGGCCGACCGCGCGGGCTGGTCGCCGCTGTCGCGGGTGCTGGCCTCCGTCGAGGCGGGGGAGGCCGCGATGATGCCGCCGACCGCCACGACGTGCCGCGAGGTGGCCGCGCACACCGCCGCGACCATCGTGTCGGTGTCGGACGACAGGACGTTCCCGACCGTCCTGCCCCGCGTGGTGATCGTCGACGGGGAGCCCTACCTGGAGACCTACCGAGGAGAATCATGACCGTCAGCCCCATCGCCGTCACCGATCGAGCGTCGTTCGTCCTGGCGGCGAACCCCGGTCTGATGACCCTCGACGGCACCAACACCTGGATCCTGCGGGAGCCCGGCGCCGCCCGCTCGGTCGTCGTCGATCCCGGACCGACCGACGACGACCACCTGCAGTCGATCCTGGCCGCGGCTGGCGAGGTCGCCCTGGTGCTGTTCACGCACAAGCACACCGATCACACCGCGGCGCTGGACCGGATGGTCGAGCTCACGGGTGCGCCGACCCGGTCGACGGACCCGCAGTTCACGCGCGGCGCGGACCCTCTCGTCGACGGCGAGACGATCGACGTCGACGGGCTCGGCATCGAGGTGCTGGCCACCCCGGGCCACACCACCGACTCGACGTGCTTCCTGCTCGGGGCCGACCGGTCGCTGCTCAGCGGCGACACGATCCTCGGTCGCGGCACCACGGTCATCGCGCACCCCGACGGCGTGCTCGGCCCGTACCTCGACTCGATGGCGCACATCCGCGAGCTCGTCGAGGAGGGGCTCGTCGATCGCATCCTGCCGGGTCACGGCCCCGTCATCGACGAGCCGGGGCGCGTCGTCGACTTCTACCTCGAGCACCGCGCGGAGCGGCTCGACCAGGTGCGCGCCGCGCTCGAGGCCGGGGCGACGACGCCGCGCGAGGTCGTCGAGACCGTCTACAAGGACGTCGACGAGACCCTGTGGAAGGCCGCCGAGCTCAGCGTCGCGGCCCAGCTCGACTACCTCAGGTCCTAGCCCCGACCTGGCCCCTGGGCAACCGTCCTGCCGGTCGCAGCGAGACGGTGGCTCAGCGGCCGCCCTGTCGTGAGCGGGGTCAGCGGGCGCGGCGCTGGAGTCGCTCGAGGTCGAGGATCACGACCGAGCGCGGCTCCAGGCGGAGCCAGCCGCGGCTCGCGAAGTCGGCCAGTGCCTTGTTGACCGTCTCGCGGGAGGCGCCGACCAGCTGGGCGAGCTCCTCCTGTGTCAGGTCGTGGTTGACGTGGATGCCGTCGTCGGCGCGACGGCCGAAGCGCGAGGCCAGGTCGAGCAGCGCCTTGGCCACCCGGCCGGGCACGTCGCTGAACACCAGGTCACCGACGACCTCGTTGGTGCGGCGCAGGCGACCGGCGAGCTGGTTGAGCAGCGCGTGGGCGACGTCGGGGTGCGCGTTCAGCACGGGCGACAGCGCCTCGTGGCCGAGCGACTTGAGCTCGACGTCGGTGACTGCCGTGGCCGTCGCGGACCGCGGTCCGGGGTCGAAGAACGACAGCTCGCCGAACATCTGGCCGGGACCGAGGATCGCGAGCAGGTTCTCGCGGCCGTCGGGCGAGGTGCGGCCCAGCTTGATCTTGCCGTCGGTGACGACGTAGAGCTGGTTGCCGTCGTCCCCCTCGTTGAACAGGATCTCGCCGCGGCGCAGGCTCGACGACGACATCGATGTCTCGAGCGCACCTGCAACCTCGTCATCGAGGCCGGAGAACAGCGGTGCCTGGCGGAGAACGTCGTCGGTCACGGTCTTCCCTATCGTCGTGTCGCGGGGGTCACAGTGCGTGCACCCACGCGCAGTTTCCCACATCCGGACCGTCCACGGCGAGCCACGCGCCGAGGCACGTACCCTGGAGCACGTGCCCACGACCGTGACGAGACCGGAAACGGCCCTCGTGCGCCGGGCGCGCAAGACCCATCGGGTGCTGGCAGCAACCTATCCCGACGCCGGGTGCGAGCTCGACTTCAGGTCGCCCTTCGAGCTCCTCGTCGCGACGGTGCTGTCGGCCCAGACGACCGACCGGCGGGTCAACGCCATCACTCCGGCGCTGTTCGCGGCCTTCCCGGATCCCGCGTCGATGGCGGCCGCACCACGGGCCGACCTCGAGCAGATCATCCGGCCGACGGGATTCTTCCGAGCCAAGACCGACAGCCTGCTCGGCCTGTCGGCGGCGCTCGTCGAGCGGTACGACGGCGACGTCCCCGGACGCCTGACCGACCTCGTCACGCTTCCCGGCGTCGGGCGCAAGACCGCCAACGTCGTGCTGGGCAACGCGTTCGACGTGCCGGGCCTGACGGTCGACACCCACTTCGCCCGGCTCGTCCGCCGCTTCGGGTGGGTGCCCGAGGAGATCGCCAAGGATCCCGTCAAGACCGAGCACGCGATCGCGGCGATCTTCCCCCGCAAGGACTGGACGATGCTGAGCCACCGGCTCATCTGGCACGGCCGCCGTCGCTGCCACGCCAAGAAGCCGGCCTGCGGGGCGTGCCCCGTCGCCCACTGGTGCCCGTCGTACGGCATCGGGCCGACCGACCCGGTCGAGGCCGCGGCACTCGTCACGACGCAGGGACCGGCGTGAGGCGCCGGCTGCTCGGCGTCGCCGTCGTCGCCACGACACTCCTGCTCGCGGCCTGCGCGTCGTCCGAGCCCGGCAGCACCAAGCCGACGTTCGGGAGTGGAGGCGGTCCGACCAGCACCGTCGCGCCCGACGAGCTGGTCGCCGCCAAGCAGGCCGCCGGCATCGAGGACTGCCCGGACGTGTCGGGAGCAGCCGCCGCGGACCTCCCGGACGTCACGCTCGACTGCCTCGGCGGGGGGACGCCCGTCGACCTCGCGCGGCTCACCGGCCGCCCGACCGTCATCAACCTCTGGGCCAGCTGGTGCATCGAGTGCCGCACGGAGCTGCCGCTGCTGGCACGGGCCGACGCCGCGATGGGCGACGAGGTGCAGTTCCTGGGCATCGACTTCAAGGACGAGTCACCCGATCGGGCCATCGCCCTGGCGCAGGCGTCCGGCGTGACCTATCCCCAGCTGAGCGATCCCGACCAGCGAACTGTGGGATCCTTCAAAGTCGTCGGCCTGCCCCAGACGATCTTCGTGGACGCACAGGGAACAATGGTGGCCACGGAACGTGCTGCGTACCGCTCGTACGCCGATCTGGCGGCCGCGATCGAACGACATCTGGGAGTGACGCCATGACGGCTGACACCCTGCCCGACTGGCTCCGGCCGCTGGCGGAGCTCTCGTCGACCATCGAGGCCGAGGTGCTCTCGCCGACCTTCGTGTCGGTGCCCGACGACGCCCGCGCAGCATCGGTGCTGATGCTGTTCGCCGACGGCGTCGACGGTCCCGAGCTGTTGCTCACCGAGCGTGGCCTGACGATGCGCAACCACGCGGGCCAGATCGCCTTCCCGGGTGGCAAGGCCGATCCGGGCGACGCCGATGCGATCCAGACCGCGCTGCGCGAGGCGCAGGAGGAGGTCGGCCTCGACCCCGCCACGGTCGACGTGTTCGGTGTCCTGCCGACTCTCTGGCTGCCGATCACCGACTTCGCGGTGACCCCGGTCCTGGGCTACTGGCGCGAGCCGAAGCCGCTGCTGTCGACCAGCGACCACGAGGTCGTGACGGTCATCCACCGCCCGATCCGCAGCATGC
>Ga0247730_1001038_pt1 | contig 16658 bp, 16 predicted proteins | sample UWRJL073202C2_FD_180959 | JGI IMG/M metagenome (GOLD analysis project Ga0247730, IMG submission 180959) | Plant litter microbial communities from Arlington Agricultural Research Station in Wisconsin, United States - UWRJ-L073-202C-2 | ecosystem: Environmental > Terrestrial > Plant litter >... | reverse complement strand
CGACACCGGGCTGTCGGCCGCCGTGCGCCGCCTCTACGGCTGCACCCCGTCGGCCCTGGTGCCCGGTGAGACGACCGCCGCGCTGCGACGCCCGGCCTGCGTCTGACGCGTGCGCCACTGCCGCGTCAAGAACACGTCAAGATGCGCTGCGGATCTCCTGGAGCGCCCTAGGTTGGGGTGAGTGACCACCCCTCGCACCACCCCTGGCGGCGTCCTGCGTCTCGCCGTCGTCGTCGGAGCCCTCGGCGTCGTGTTCGGCGACATCGGCACGAGCCCGATCTACACGATCCAGACCGTGTTCAACCCCGAGGACCCGCACCCCGTGCCGGTGACGGATCCGAACGTCCTGGGCGTCGTGTCGCTGATCCTGTGGTCCATCACGTTGATCGTGACGATCACCTACGTCCTGCTGGCGATGCGGATCGACCACGACGGCGAGGGCGGGATCATGGCGCTCATCTCCCTGCTGCGCCGCTGGGCCGGCGCCAACCGTGCCGGGGCCACCGCCGTGCTGGCGAGCGTGGGCGTGTTCGGCGCGGCGCTGTTCCTCGGCGACAGCATGATCACCCCCGCCATCTCCGTGCTGTCGGCGGTCGAGGGATTCAAGACCATCGACGCGGGCTTCGAGCCGTGGATCGTCCCCGTCACGGCCGTCATCATCGTGATCCTGTTCTCGGTGCAGCGTCATGGCACCGCCGTCGTCGGCCGGTTCTTCGGCCCCGTCATGATCACCTGGTTCACCGTGATCGGTGCCTGCGGCGCCTGGGGCGTCACGAAGGACGCCGCGATCCTCAAGGCCGTCTCCCCCACCTACGCGATCGACTTCCTCGCCGGCAACTTCGAGTACGCGTTCTTCTCGCTCGCCGCGATCGTGCTGGCCGTCACCGGCGCCGAGGCGCTGTACGCCGACATGGGGCACTTCGGGCGCAGGCCCATCTCCGTCGGATGGATCTTCCTGGTCTTCCCGGCCTGTGCGCTGAGCTATCTCGGCCAGGGCGCGCTGATCCTCGCCGACCGCGACAACATCAGCGCCCCGTTCTTCCTGCTCGCGCCGGAGTGGGCGCGCATCCCGCTCATCGTGCTGGCGTGCGCCGCCACGGTCATCGCCTCGCAGGCCGTCATCACCGGAGCCTTCTCGGTCGCCTCGCAGGCCGCCCAGCTCGGCTACCTGCCGCGCCTGCGCATCCTGCACACGTCGCGCTCCGCACGGGGCCAGATCTACGTGCCGTGGGTCAACTGGCTCCTGCTGGTGTCGGTGCTGACCCTCGTGTTCGCCTTCCGGACCTCGGCTGCGCTCGCGTTCGCGTTCGGCATGGCCGTGACCGGCACCATCACGATCACCACGATCCTGTTCTTCTACGTCGCCCACCGCACGTGGTCCACGCCCGCGTGGGTGCTGGGCCTGGCCGCGGTGCCCCTGCTGGCCCTCGACGCGCTGCTGATCGCCGCCAACCTGACCAAGCTCGTGCACGGCGCCTGGCTGCCGCTGGCGATCGCCATCACGTTCTTCACCGTCATGATCACGTGGCAGCGCGGGCGCCAGCTCGTCACGGCGCGCCGGGAGCAGCTCGAGGGCTCGCTCCAGGACTTCGTCGACTCGCTCGGCGACGACGGGTCCGGGCCCGCGATCGTGCCCGGCACGGCGATCTTCCTCAACCGTGGCACGACCACGCCGCTCGCCCTGCGCGCCAACGTCGAGCGCAACGGCGTGCGGCACCAGCACGTCGTGATCGTGACGGTCGAGATCGAGACGATCCCCCGGGTCGCGGACGACGACCGCGTCGAGGTCGACTCCCTGGGACGGGAGCAGGACGGCATCACCCGGGTCGTGGTGCGGTTCGGCTACGCCGAGGGCGCGGACGTGCCCGCAGCCCTCGCGCTGCTGACCCCCGAGCAGACCGAGGGAGAGGTCGATCTCGAGAACGCGACCTACTTCCTGTCACGCATCGAGCTGCGGTCGGGCGACGACGACAGCATGGCGGCCTGGCGCAAGCGGCTGTTCATCGCGACGTCCCACGTGACGGCGGACGCCGCCGACCACTTCAACCTCCCGCGCGACCGGGTCGTGATGCTGGGATCACACGTCGACGTCTGAGGAGCGCGACGCCTCGGCCGTGCACGACAGCTGGATGAGCATCGAGCTCATCTCGGAGTACTCCGCCGTGCACGGCGTGGTGTCCAGCAGGGCGCGGTACCAGGCGCGACGCTCGGGCGGTCTGCGGTCATCCATCCACCGAGTGTCGTCGGGTCCCGCCGTCGGCGGGGCGGATGTCACCGAGTGAGACGCCCGAGCGTCGTCGCGGCGTCGTCAGGAGCCGGGCACCTCCGCGGCAGCCTTCTCGCGCACCTGGGTCGCGTCGAGCCGTCCGCCCCCGTACACCGCGGTCCCGACCCGCAGACGCCAGCTGTCGGCCAGGACACCGAGGTCGACCGGGTCGAACCCGATCGCGTCGATGAACTCCGCGACGGTCGTCCTGGCCTGGGCGTCGTCACCCATGACGGCCAGCGCGCGACGGCCCTCGCTGCCGGCCGGCTGCGCGTGGGTCAGGATCTCGGAGGCCTCGATGTGGTTGAACGCCTTGACGACGCTGGCACCCGGCAGCAGCCCCTGCAGCATCTCGCTCGACGTCGTCGAGCCGTCGTCGATCGCGGCGACGTGCCCGTCGCGCGGCGGGTAGTAGTTCGTGGTGTCGATCACGACCTTGCCGGCGAGCGGCTCGGCCGGCACGTCGTCGACGGCCTTGAACGGGATCGTGACGACGGCCAGGTCGGCCGCGGCCGCTGCCTCCGCGGGGGTCGCCGCCCGGGCCTTCGGCCCGAGGTCCGCGACGAGGTCCGCGAGCGTCTCGGGACCCCGCGAGTTGCTCAGGACGACGTCCCATCCGAGTCCGATCGCCGCGCGCGCGAGCGATCCGCCGATCTTGCCTGCACCTATCAGTCCGAGTGTGGTCATGCCTGGGGCCAACCGATGCGCGGGCCCATATGTTCCACGGTCGTGTCCGACGCGGTACGCTCGAGCCAGTTCCGGGCCGCCCTATCTAGCGGTCCGTGCTCGACGTCCCCGGCCGCACCAACGGCGCGGGGACACCTGCATCTCAGGGGCTAGGCGGGCTCGGCCGGGTCCTCGTCGGCGATGACGGAGGCCAAGGTCGGCCGCACCCGGAAGATCTCGTCGAGACCGGCGATCTTGAAGATCGCCACGACCCGACGGGTCGGTGCCACGATGCCGATCGTGCCCTGCCGCAGCAGCATCTTCTTGCGCGCCAGGACGAAGACGCCAAGCCCCACCGAGTCGACGAACGTGACCTGCGAGAGGTCGAAGACCAGGCGGTCGGCGCCCTCGTCCGTCACCGACGTGACGACCTCCCGCAGCTGCGGGGCCGTCTCGATGTCGACCTCGCCGGCCACCTCGACGATGGTGAACGGCTCCTCGTGCCGCACGTTCACGATCAGCTGCTGCGTCATGGTGGCTCCCGAGTGAGTGGGTGTGAGGATGCGACGGAGGACGTCGATCCACCAGGTGGCTCCTGCACAACCACTCCGATCCTAGCCAGGACCGGCTGCGAAGATCGACCCATGGCCCCCGACGACGTTCAGCAGGTGGTCGACGAGTGGATCGCGACCTGGACCCACATCCGCGGCATCACGGCCGGCCGGGTCGACGGCTGGCCCCTCGTCCACGTCGCCGCTGCGTCCCGCGAGACCGAGCTGGTCTGCCTCGACCCCGGCGTCGACGACTTCGTCGCGCTGATGCGGCACGTCCGGGGCGATCCTCGCGCGATGCTGACGGTCGCCGCCCGGGACGTGGGCCCGTACCTGACGGCCCGACGCCCGTCCGGCGTCCGGGTCGACCGCGACGACGAGGCGCTGATGTCGGCGACGCTCGGCGACGACCCGATCCCCCCGCTCCCTGACGAGATGACGTTCCGCTGGGACGTCGACGGGCAGCGGATCACCTACACGCTGGAGGCCGGCGACGCCGTGGCCGCGGTCGGCTCCGTCGGCGTCCTCGGGGAGCTGGCGACGTTCGACGCCGTCGAGACGATGCCCGCCTTCCAGCGTCGCGGGCTCGGCCGCCACGTCATGGCCACCCTGACGACGCAGGCTCGGGGCCGCGGCGCCGTGCGCGGCGTCCTGGCGGCCAGCGCCCAGGGCCGGCAGCTGTACACGTCGATGGGCTGGGACACGCGCCTGGAGATGGTCTCGCTGATGGGTGAGTGAGGCCGGGCCCTGGCACGATCTCCGCAGCATGTGAGAACCTGCGGAGTGAGGTATCCCTCACTCCAGGATGAGGCGCCGGACCCCCCAGCGGGGTTCAATGACTGGACAACGATTCACCGCATCGAAGGACGTTCATGCCCCGCATCTCCCGTCGCACGTTTGTCGCCGCACCCTCCGACGTCGTGTGGTCCCTGGCCAACGACTTCGCCGAGTGGCACCCCAAGCTCCGCATCTACAGCAACGGCCCCGAGGCGTCGGCCGAGCTGGTCGTGACGGTCGTGTCGAAGGACGATGCCGGCATGACGCTGTCGTACCACATGCCCGACCCGCCGTTCCCGATCAAGGACCACCGCGCGACGATCCTGGTCGAGCAGGCCGCGCACGAGGCCACGTCGTACGTGACGTGGTCGGCCGACTTCACCGCCGACGAGTCCGTGCTGCAGGAGCTCGAGGACTCGATCGGCGACGACGTGTTCAAGCAGGCGCTCGACAACCTCGCCACGGCCGCGCAGGACTCCTTCGGCGCCAAGCAGGTCGCCGCCGCCAGCACGAGGTGACGGCGGCTCAGCTGCTCCAGTCGCGAAAGCCGATGACGATCAGGCGCATCTGACGACGAGCGCCCTCCTTGATGCGTTCCTCGAGGTCGGGTCGTCCGTCCGGCATCTCCACGACCTCCTCGGCGTTCGAGACCATGTTGCGGACGAACAGCCGCGACACCATCTGCACGTCCTCCGTCGACCACGTCTCGATGTTGGGCAGGCGCGCCAGCACGACCGCCAGCTCGCTGACGAACAGGTCCAGCTCGTGCCGGATCGCGCGGCGGACGGCCTCGGAGCCACCGACGCGCTCGCGCGCCACGAACGCGAAGTGCGCCTTGCTCTGCTTGACCGCCTCGACCAGCACGTCGGCGGCGGCGTCGATGATGTTGTCGAACACCTTCGGATCCCGCTGCGCCTCGCGGATCATCCGGCGCAGCGTCGAGAACGACTGCTCGACGAGCGCGAGCCCCAGCTCGTCCATCGACTCGAAGTGGCGGTAGAACGCCGTCGGGACGATGCCGGCGTGCCGGGCGACCTGCCGCAGGCTGATCTGGGCGAATCCCTGCGTCTGCGCGAGCTCGAGCGCCGCGGCCAGGATCGACTGGCGGGTGCGCTCCTTCTGCTCCTGGCGCGAGGCAGCCTGCGCGGACTCGGTCATGGCGACAGCGTATCGCGGGCGATTCGGTGAACACCTGTGTGCTTCGTGGGTCAGGTCACGCGGCGCGTCGGTTGCACGCGGCGGACGATTCGTGCAGACTTTGAGTGTACGCACGTTCACTCAATGTTCTGGGAGGTACGGATGGGCATCGTCCGCAAGGCCCTCACCTCACGGCCCGTCGCGTCCCTGACCTCCCCGCACACGATCGACCACTACCTCGAGCTGGTCCACCCGATGCTCGCGGCCGGCAACGTCCGCGCCCGCGTCGTCGAGGTCCGCCGCGAGACCGGCGACGCCAGCACCGTCGTGATGCGCCCCAACGGCGCGTGGCGCGGGTTCCGCCCCGGCCAGCACGTGCAGTTCGGCGTCGAGGTCGACGGCACCCGCCGCATCCGCGTGTTCTCGGTGTCCAGCGCCGAGGTCAGGAAGGACCGGACGTTCAGCGTCTCGGTCAAGGCGCACCCCGACGGCTACGTGTCGCAGTTCCTGCACCGCGAGCTCACCCCCGGCACGATCGTGTACCTCTCCCAGGCCGAGGGCGACTTCGTCCTGCCCCGTGAGGTGCCCCCGTCGCTGCTGCTGGCCAGCGGCGGCTCGGGCGTCACCCCCGTCATGTCGATGCTGCGCACGCTGCGCCGGCAGGGCCACACCGGCGACGTCACCTTCCTGCACTACGCGCGCAGCCGAGACGACGAGATGTTCACCGACGAGCTCGACGAGATCGCCGCCACCACCGACCTGCGGGTCGTCCGGGTCTACACGCGCGAGCCCGAGCCCGGTGCCGAGCTCGCCGGACGGTTCCACGTCGACCACCTCAAGCACCTCGGCATCGATCCCGTCGACACCCTCACCTACGTGTGCGGCCCGGCCGGCCTCATCGCCTCGGTCCGCGACACGTTCACCGAGCTCGGCGCCGCCGAGCAGCTCCGCATGGAGTACTTCAAGGTCCCCAGCGTCGACGTCGACGCCGCCGACGCCACCGGGACCCTGTCGTTCGACGACACCACGATCGAGGCGCCCAACACCGGCGCCACGATCCTCGAGCAGGCCGAGACGGCCGGGCTGAAGCCTGAGTTCGGCTGCCGCATGGGCGTCTGCAACACCTGCGCCGTCAAGAAGAACAGCGGCGCCGTCCGTCACGTCGTCAGCGGCGAGATCAGTGCCGACACCGACGAGACCATCAAGATCTGTGTCCAGGTCCCCATCGGCGACGTCTCCGTCGCCCTCTGAGTCCAGGAGAACCCGCATGCCCTTCACCCTCCCGACGTCCAAGAAGTCCCGCGCCTCGAAGAAGGCCGCGGCCGCCATCAAGCCGCGCAGCGCCAGCCAGCACAACGCCGCGCCGCTGACCCTGATCAACCCGCTGTCCGACAAGCCGGCGACGATCGGCCTGGAGTACATGACGTACGAGCAGCTCGACGAGTTCGGCCGCGAGCTCGACTCCGTGCGCCAGCGGGTCCTCGACGACCTCGGCCAGAAGGACGCCGACTACATCCGTCGCGTCATCAAGGTGCAGCGGGCCAGCGAGGTGCTGGGCCGCATCGGCATCTTCCTGCCGTTCTTCCCGCCCGCGTTCATCGCCGGCATCCTGCTCCTGGGCCTGTCGAAGATCCTCGACAACATGGAGATCGGCCACAACGTCATGCACGGCCAGTACGACTGGATGAACGACCCCATGGTCAACGGCGCCCGCTACGAGTGGGACAACGTGGCACCGGCGCAGGACTGGAAGCACGGTCACAACTACATCCACCACACGTACACCAACATCCACGGCATGGACCGCGACATCGGCTACAACCTGCTGCGCATCGACGCCGACCAGCCCTGGTACGGCACGCACCGGTTCAACCTGCCGCTCGCCTTCGTGCTGATGATGGTCTTCGAGTGGGGCGTGATGTACCACGGCGTCGAGCTCGACCAGTACCTCCAGGGCAAGATCTCCAAGGCCGACTTCCAGGCCCGCAAGAAGCGCGCCATGAAGAAGATCCGCAAGCAGATCGTCAAGGACTACGTCGCCTGGCCCGTCCTCGGCCTCGCGCTCGTGCCGTTCGTCGGCTGGTGGGCCCCCCTCGCGATCCTCGGCGCCAACGTCGTGGCCAACATCATCCGCAACATCTGGACGTTCCTGATCATCTTCTGCGGCCACTTCCCGGCCGAGGTGCAGACCTTCGCCGAGGAGGACGCGCAGAACGAGTCGCGCGGCCAGTGGTACCTGCGCCAGCTGCTCGGCTCGGCCAACATCTCCGGCAGCGCCCCGTTCCACGTCCTGACCGGCAACCTGAGCTACCAGATCGAGCACCACCTGTTCCCCGACATCCCCGCCCGCCGCTACCCCGAGGTGGCCAAGGACGTCAAGCGGCTCGTCGAGCAGTACGGCCTGCAGTACAACACCGGGCGGCTGTCCAAGCAGCTGCGCAGCGTCGCCCGTCAGCTCGCCGTGTACGGCGCCAAGCCGAGCGATCCGTACAAGATCGGCAACAGCCCGGAGTCGAAGGCGCTGCGCCGCGCCAAGCGCGAGGAGGCCGCGCGCCGTCGTGAGCTGGGTGAGACACAATTGACCTCGTAGTCACCTGCGAGGGAGAGGGAGCCCGATGGCGCTGAGCCGACGAGAGATCGTCAAGGACGTCGTGCAGCAGTCCACCGAGGCGGCCATCGGCTCCGCGGGGCACGTCGTGGCCATCTTGTTCGAGACCGCGCGCAAGATCACGACCGAGGTCGGGGCCTTCGGCACCGAGATCTTCGAGATCGCCGAGGCCAGCAAGCGGGCCGGCCAGGACCTCGACGCGACCCATCCCGCGGCCGAGTAGCGACGAACCACCTCCATGACCACCCCTGCCCCCGACCGGTCGAGCCCCCCGCGACGCACCGTCGCCGTCGTCGGCTCGGGCGTCTCCGGACTGACCGCCGCCTACGTCCTGCGCCAGGACTGGGACGTCACGGTGTTCGAGGCCGACGACCGCGTCGGCGGGCACGCGCACACCCACACCGTCGCCGACCCGGACGCCACGCACCGCGTGGACAGTGGCTTCATCGTCCACAACGACCGCACGTACCCGTTGCTGCGGCGGCTGTTCGGCGAGCTCGACGTCGAGGTCCACGCCACCGAGATGAGCATGAGCATCCACTGCGACGGGTGCGGCCTGGAGTACGCCGGCGGGCGCGGCGGCAAGGGCGTCTTCGCCCAGCGGCGCCGGCTGCTCGATCCGCGGTACCTCGCGATGCTGGTGGGCGTGAAGCGCTTCGGTCGCCTGGCCCAGCAGCTGCTCGACTCCCCCGAGTCGCCCACCGACCCGCAGACGTACGGGGACTTCCTGGCGGCCCACGGCTTCTCCGACTACTTCGTCTCGCACTACGCGATCCCGGTCGTGTCGTGCGTGTGGTCGTCGGGACACGAGACGGCGCTGTCGTACCCGGCGCGCTACCTGTTCGAGTTCCTCAAGCACCACGGCTTCTTGTCCATCAAGGGCTCGCCGCAGTGGTACACCGTGGTGGGCGGATCCGGTGCCTACGTCGACAAGGTGCGTGACGCGATCGGCGACGTCCGCGCGTCGACCGCGATCCGCTCGGTCACCCGCACGGCCGACGGCGTCGAGCTGGTCGACGCGACCGGGACCACCCACCACGCCGACGCCGTCGTGATCGCGACGCACGCCGACGACGCACTGGCGCTGCTGACCGACCCCAGCGACGACGAGCGTCGTGTGCTCGGCGCCTTCGACTACTCCGACAACGAGGTCCAGCTGCACCGTGACGCGGCGCAGCTGCCCGTCGCGCCGGCGGCGCGCGCCTCCTGGAACTACCGGATGGACGGCTGCACCGACCGCAGCGACCACTCCGCGGTGACGTACTGGATGAACCGGCTGCAGGGCATCGAGAGCGCGGAGCCGTTCCTGGTCACGCTCAACGCGGCCGAGCACGTCGATCCCGCCACGGTCGTCGCCACGATGGCGTACACGCACCCCATCTACACGCCGACGTCCGTCGCGGCGCAGGGCGAGCTGAAGCGGCTGTTCACCGACCACACGGTCTACGCCGGGGCGTACCACGGCTGGGGATTCCACGAGGACGGCTGCCGATCGGGCGTCGACGCCGCGGCCGCCCTGGGGACGGCGTGGTGACGAGCCGATGACCGCTGTCCTGCCCGAGCTGCCCGCCCTCGTCGAGGGGACGGTCGGGCACACGCGTCGCGCGCCCCTGCGTCACCGCTTCACGTACCGGATCTACCAGTGGCTCGTCGACGTCGACGACCTTCCCCGCATGCCCCGGCTGCTGCGTCCCTTCTCGACGTTCCGGGCCGCCGATCACATCGGCGACCCCGACGACACGATCCGTGCCAACATCGAGCGGTTCTGCCAGGCCCAGGGCGTCGACATCGGCGGGCACCGGCTGCTGATGCTCGCCAACGCGCGGATCCTGGGGCACACGTTCGACCCGCTCAGCGTGTTCTGGGCGATCGCTGCCGACGGCTCGCTGACGTGCATCGTCGCCGAGGTCCACAACACGTACGGCGAGCGGCACGCGTATCTGCTGCGGACCGACGACACCGGCCGGGCCGAGGTCGACAAGGCGTTCTACGTCTCGCCGTTCTTCACCGTCGAGGGCAGCTACGACCTCCAGTTCGACCTCACCCCCGACCGGGTCGCGTCCAGCATCGTCCTGCGCCAGGGCGGCGAGGCCGTCTTCAGCGCGACGTTCCGCGGCACCCCCCGTCCCGCCACCGGCCGCCGGCTCGCCCGGCTGCTGATAAAGATGCCGCTCATGACCCATCGGACCAGCCTGCTGATCCGAATACAGGGCGTATGGCTCTGGATCCGCAGGCTGCCGGTCGTCCCCCGTCCGGCCCACGAACCGCAGGAAGGCACCCGATGACGCAGCTCGCCACCACCCGTTGGCCCGGCATCGCGCACACGCCCCGCACGCCCCTGAAGGCGCGCGCCGCGAAGGCGATCCTCCGTCCGACCGTCAACAGCGTCCCCGTCCGGCTGACGTTCGCCGACGGCAGCACGTGGGGTGCGGGCGGTCCGGACTCCCCCGAGATGCGCATCGTCCGGCCGAAGGCGTTCTTCGCCCGGCTCGGCGCCGACACCAAGATCGGCTTCGGCGAGGCGTACATGGCCGGCGACTGGACGACCGGTGAGGGCACCGACCTGGCCGACCTGCTCAAGCCGTTCGCCGAGCGCATGGCCACGATCGTGCCGGTGCCCCTGCAGAAGTTCCGGGTCTTCGTCGACAAGAAGCTGCCGAGCCACCAGCGCAACTCCGTCGAGGGGTCCCGCAAGAACATCCAGGCCCACTACGACCTGTCCAACGACCTGTTCGCGCAGTTCCTCGACCCGTCGATGAGCTACTCGTCCGCGTGGTTCGAGAACGCCGAGCAGGACCTGGAGTCGGCGCAGATGCGCAAGATCGACGGCATCCTCGACCAGGCCGGTGTCACCGAGGGCACCCGTGTCCTCGAGATCGGCAGCGGCTGGGGCGCCCTCGCGATCCGCGCCGCCCGCCGCGGCGCGAAGGTCACGACCATCACGATCTCGACCGAGCAGGCCGCTCTCGCGAAGGAGCGGTTCGTCGAGGCCGGCGTCGACGTGGACCTGCAGCTCGTCGACTACCGCGACGTCAAGGGCCAGTACGACGCGATCGTCAGCGTCGAGATGATCGAGGCCGTCGGCGAGGAGTACTGGCCGACGTACTTCTCCACGATCGACAAGCTGCTCGCCCCGGGCGGTCGGGTCTCGATCCAGGCCATCACGATGGCGCACCACCGCTACCTGGCCACGCGCAACTCCTTCGGCTGGGTCCAGAAGTACATCTTCCCCGGCGGGCTGATCCCGTCGCTCCAGGCCATCGACAGCACCCTGGCCGGGCACACGTCGCTCGCGGTGACGGAACGGCGCTCGCTGGGTCAGGACTACGCCCGCACGCTGCACGAGTGGCGCGACGCCTTCAACGCCCACTGGGACACGATCCACGCCCAGGGCTTCGACGAGACCTTCCGCCGCATGTGGGAGTTCTACCTCGCCTACTGCGAGGCCGGCTTCGGCGTCGGGTACATCGACGTCTTCCAGCTGCAGATGTCCCGTCCGACGGAGGCCTGAGCCATGGCCGCCATCTCCCGCCTGCCGATGCCGATCCAGGAGACCTACGAGTGGCAGTACGACGGCGCCTGCCGCGAGGTCGACCCGGAGACGTTCTTCTCCCCCGACGCCGAGCGCGGACCGCGTCGCCGCGCCCGTGAGGCTGCCGCCAAGGCGCTGTGCAACGTCTGCCCCGTCATCAAAGAGTGCCTCAACCACGCCCTGACGGTGCGCGAGCCGTACGGCGTGTGGGGTGGGCTCAACATCAACGAGCGCGACCAGCTCCTCCGCAGGACCGGCTGACCCGCGGCATCAGCCGTCCGACCGCGCGGTCAGAAGCCGTAGCGGGGTGCGTGGAGCTCGTTCTTGTTCGGCCACGGGTTGATCGAGCAGCCGCCGAGCCCCTTCGACTGCTGCTGCATGACGGGCGCGAGCCGGCCCCTTCCGCCGCAGCCGACGTGGCCGCGACCGAACCAGTGGCCCGTCTCGTGGTTGACGACGAGGTGGCGGTAGTCGCGCAGCGTGCCGTCGTGGGAGCGCCACGCCGGTGAGGCCTTCTGCCAGCGGGTCTCGTTGATCACGACGAACCGGCCGACGCGGCAGCTGTAGGTCGCGCTGCAGCCCGAGGAGAAGCTCGGCACCTTGGACGCCTGGCTGAGCACGAGCGTGAAGTCGCCGCCCGACGCGACGCGCTCGAACCGGACGCCCATCGCCCGCCAGCCCCGCGGGTCGTCGTACGTCTCCTGGGCGAGTCGCTTGAACGTCGACAGGCTGGCCCTGACGTCGCCGCGCGTCGTCACCGAGTACCGCACGACCTTGCGAACGGCACGCTGCTTGACGTTCTTCGCCCGTGACACGGCGACGACCGGCGTGAACCCGGCACGCTTGGCCGTGACGCGGAACGTGATCGTCGCGCCGACGTCCGCCGACCGCACCGTGTAGTGCCGGCCCGTCGCGCCCCTGATCGGGCGACCGTTGCGCAGCCATCGGCGGTCGAGGCGGTCGACCTTGCGCGAGAACGAGCCGTCGTGGCCCGTGAGCCTCTTGCCGTACGTCGCCGTGCCCGTGATGGTGGGACGCCTCGTGCTCTGCAGCGCGCCCGCTGCGACCGGCACGGTGGGTGCGCTCGTCGCCGAGACCGGCGACGAACCCGGACGCGAGCCCGTCACCCGCACCGAGAACGTCCGGCCGATGTCGTCGAGGCCGGACAGCCGGTGCACGCCGTTGGCCGGCGAGTCGTCGGTGACCGGGACGCCGTCGCGCAGCCACTGGAAGGAGAACGCCACGTCGCTCGGGGTCCACGCCCCGGGCACGGCGGTCAGCGTCTGCTCGTGCTGCACGGTCCCGGCGATCGTCGGCGTGCCGGGCACGATGTCCTCGGCCATCGCCGGCGACGCCAGCAGGGAGGTCGCCACCACGAGGGCGGTGACGAGGCCGGCCAGGCTCTTGATGCTCATGCGCACGAACAGTCACTCCCGAGAGGTCGACGAGGGCACGACGATACCCGCCGCGGACTCACTCGTAGAAGATGCGCTCGACGACCTGGCGCGCGTGACGCGTCGTGCGGAGGTAGTCGTCGACCATCCGCTCGCCCTGCTCCATCCCGTAGCCCAGGAGGTGGGCGACGCCCGCCCGTTCGCCGGCCTGCTCGACCATCGACTCCGCCGGCTTGCCACGCAGCAGCACGACGGCGTTGCGGATGCGGCTGACCAGGCGCCACGCCGACTCCAGCGCCTGGGCGTCGTCGTGCGAGACCAGATCGGCCTTGACCGCCCCGTGCAGCGCCTCGAGGGTGCGCGTCGTCCGCATCTCCGGGACCGCGTGCGCATGCTGCATCTGCAGGAGCTGCACGGTCCACTCGACGTCCGCCAGGCCGCCGCGACCGAGCTTCAGGTGGGTCTTGGCGTTGGCGCCGCGCGGCAGACGTTCGGAGTCGACCCGCGCCTTGATGCGCCGGATCTCGCGGATCTCGTCGGCCGTCGCACCGCCCTCGGGCCAGCGCAGCGGGTCGATCAGGGCCGTGAACCGCCGATTCAGGTCGGCGTCGCCGACCGTCGCGCTGGCGCGGAGCAGCGCCTGCGCCTCCCAGACCGCCGACCACTTCTCGTAGTACGCGCGATAGGCCCCGAACGTCCGCACGAGCGGCCCGTTCCGACCCTCGGGACGCAGCTCGGCGTCGACCTCGAGGGCCGGGTCGTCCCCGGGCGCCGCGAGCATCTTGCGCAGCCCCTGGGCCACGGCCATCGCGGCGGTGGCCGCCTCGCCCTCGTCGGCGCCCTCGACCGGGTCGTGGACGAACATGACGTCGGCGTCGGATCCGTAGCCGACCTCACCACCGCCGAGGCGCCCCATCAGGATGATCGACAGGCGGGTCGGCATCTCGCCCCGCTCGGCCTCGACCGCCGCGGTCGACGCCGCCAGCGCTCCCGCCAGCGTCGCCGTGGAGATGTCGGTCAGCGCCTCGCCGACCTCCGTGATGTCGAGCCGGCCCAGGACGTCGGCGATGCCGACGCGCGACAGCTCGCGGCGCCGCACGCGCCGCACGGCGCGAATCGCGTCGGCCGAGCTCGTGTGCCGGGCCGCGGCGAGATCGACCTCGGTCCGCAGGCGCTCACGCTCCAGCGGGCGCAGCTCCAGGTCGTCGCCGAGCAGCGCGACGGAGTCGGGTGCCCGCAGGATCAGGTCGGTGACGTACCGGCTGGACGACAGGACGTGCGCGAGCTGCTCGGCGCCCGCCCCCTCGTCGCGCAGCTTGCGCAGGTACCAGTGCGTCTCGCCGAGCCCCTCGGAGATCTTGCGGAACGCGAGCAGCCCGCCGTCGGGGTCGGGTGACTCCGCGAACCACGCCAGCATCGCCGGGAGCAGCGATCGTTGGATCGCCGCCCGCCGCGACAGCCCCGACGTGAGCGCCTGGATGTGCGTCAGCGCGCCCTGGGGATCGATGAAGCCCAGCGCGGTCAGCCGCTGCTCGGCGGCCAGCGGGGTCAGCCGCAGGCCGTCGGACGGCAGCGAGGCCACCGCCTCGAGCAGCGGCTGGTAGAACAGCTTCTCGTGCAGCCTCCGCACGATCCGGCGGTGCGCCTGCCACTCCTTCGTGAGGTTCTCGGCCGGGCTCTGGCGAAAGCCCATGCTCCGCCCGATGCGGCGCAGCTCCTCCGGGTCGTCCGGCACGATGTGGCTGCGCCGGAGCCGGTACAGCTGGATGCGGTGCTCCAGGGTGCGCAGGAACTCGTACGCCTCCTCCATCGCGGCACCGTCGCGGCGCCCGACGTAGCCACCGTCGATGAGGGCCTGCAGGGCGGCCAGCGTGGTCGGGCTGCGCAGGGACTCGTCGGCCCGACCGTGCACGAGCTGCAGCAGCTGGACCGCGAACTCGACGTCGCGCAGCCCGCCCGCGCCCAGCTTGAGCTGACGCTCGCGGTGGGCCGCCGGGATGTGGTCGATGACCCGGCGACGCATCGCGCGGACGTCGGTGACGAAGTTCGTGCGGGTGCTGGCGAACCAGATCATCGGCGAGAGCGCGTCGACGTACGCCTGGCCGAGGGCCTCGTCGCCCGCCGCGAACCGAGCCTTCAGGAGGGCCTGGAACTCCCACGTGCTGGCCCACTTCTCGTAGTACGCGACGTGGCTGCCGAGCGTCCGGACGAGCGGCCCGTTGCGTCCCTCGGGGCGCAGGTCGGCGTCGACCTCCCAGATCGTGCCCTCCCCCGTGTGGTCGCGGCACAGCTTCATGACGGCCGACGCCAGCCGCGTCGCGACCGTCGCGGCCCGGTGCTCGTCGGCGCCCTCGGCCGGCTCGTGGACGAAGATGACGTCGACGTCGCTGAGGTAGTTGAGCTCGTGGCCGCCGGTCTTGCCCATCGCCATGATCGTGAGTCGGCACAGATCGGCGTCGGGCTCGGCCCGTCGGGCGATGCGGAGCGCGGCACCGAGCGTCGCGACGGCCAGGTCGGACAGCTCGCCGGAGGACTGCTCGAACGTCGTGAGCGCGGTCAGGTCTCGGGCGGCGATGTGCAGGAGCTTGCGGTAGTAGGCGATGCGCAGCTCGTCGGCGGTCGTCGCCTCCTCCATCTGCCGGCGACGGTGCTCCAGCGGGATGGGGGTCGTGGACAGCTCGTCGGCGGCCAGGTCGCCCACGTGCTCGGGATGGCGGACCAGGAAGTCGCCCAGCGCCTCGCTGGTGCCCAGCACGACCAGCAGCCGCTGCCGCAGCGCCGGGTCGGCGTCGAGCATCGAGAGCAGCTCGACCGCGCCCATCCGTCCGGCGATCGTCGTCAGGGACGACAGGGCGGTGTCGGGGCTCGCAACCGAGGCGATCTGGTCGACCAGCTCGTCGGGCACGTCACCGAGGCGGCCGAGGGAGGCCAACGCCCCCTCACCGTCCCGGAAGCCCTTGCGAGCCAGTGCCACCGCCAGTTCACGCGCATCTGTTGCCACCTCAGCAGGCTACCGGTCGACCTCCGCGGAAAGAATCTGCAGAAATCTGGGCCGCCGTGTCGATCCACGCTGGCCTCGATCGAAGTCAGGGTGAGAGGGTCGAGACACGGCCCGTCAGCAAGGGAGAACACCATGCGATACATGCTCATCATGCGCACCCCCGTCGAGATCGAGATGCCGGAGGACGTCGACTTCACCGAGATCATCAACGCGATGGGCGCCTACAACGAGTCGCTGGTCAAGGCCGGTGTGCTGCTCGCCGGCGAGGGACTCGCGCCCGTCGAGGACGGCTTCGTCGTCGACTTCGACTCGACCCCGCCGATCGTCACCGACGGCCCGTACGCCGAGGCCAAGGAGCTGTTCAACGGCTTCTGGATGATCCAGACCTCGACCAAGGAGGAGGCCGCCGAGTGGGCCAAGCGCTGCCCGCTCGGACCCGGCACCCGGCTGGAGGTGCGGCGCGTGACGGAGACCGAGGAGTTCGACCAGGACAACGAGTACGTGCAGAAGGAGTACGAGTGGCGCGAGCAGCTGGGCACCGACCGGCCCGTCCAGGGCTGACCGAGCCGGCATGAGCGACGCGCACGCGGATGCCGGGGCCGCCGCCTCGGCGTCCGCGCGCCGGCAGGTCGAGGCGGTGTGGCGCATCGAGTCGGCCCGGATCGTCGCGACGCTCACGCGCACCATCGGGGACTTCGGCACCGCGGAGGACCTCGCCCAGGAGGC
>Ga0247730_1001035_pt1 | contig 16690 bp, 14 predicted proteins | sample UWRJL073202C2_FD_180959 | JGI IMG/M metagenome (GOLD analysis project Ga0247730, IMG submission 180959) | Plant litter microbial communities from Arlington Agricultural Research Station in Wisconsin, United States - UWRJ-L073-202C-2 | ecosystem: Environmental > Terrestrial > Plant litter >... | reverse complement strand
GGACGGATCATGGGCCTCACGCACCTTGTACGTTGGCGTGGCTGACGCTTCCAGGCTGTCACCGGAAGCGTCCAATCTGTACAACTATCTGGGAAGTCTCGAGCCTTAAAAGGTCAATAGCGGCGGCATGTGATGTCCACATGCGTTCGCTGCCCGAAAGCGCTGCGATGCTCATAAGACTCGAGCTCATTCCAGCAATCTGAATGGACACCTATATCCAAGCGGTTAGCGCGACACCGGAATTCAATCGGCGTAAAGTTTTATTATTGGCAGCTTTCGGCAAGAAGCAGTCATTTCACATAGCTCTGATATGCTTAAATCCGCACGAGAAATCTGTCGCATCCAGCCCGCCGCCTTGCGGGCTGAGTCCGTAGGAGAGGGACGCTTTTTGCTCCTCAAGGATGAGCCTGAAATACATGAAAGCTGATATTAGCGATGCTCCGGAGCGAGTCAGTCGAAGACATCACAAGCGTGGGGTTTTCTTCATGGTCATCTGTCTGATCTTAGGAAGCACAGCCACGATAGGTGCACTCCAGGCGATAAATCGAGCCTCGGATATCAACGAAACATACACACAGGCGATGAGCCAACTCGGTGGAGAAGGTAAATTGGTTCGCGCCAGTGGAATGCCGCCGAATCACAAACCACAAGCCTCCCTCACTCAATCATCATCATCGGACATATATCTACCGGCCGACACGGCTCGGCAAACCGTCTTCAATGATCAAAACTTCATTGCCAGAGGTGCTGATACCGTACTTAACTTTCGCGTCGGCCCTAATTTTTCGCCATCGCCAAAGAAGGAAATCCCAAAGTCACTGAAGCTGACGATCGTAGGGCAACCGCGCCATATGAAAGATCAAGCTTGCCAGCCTTATAAGCAGGGCAGTATTGAATCCCGGAACTGTCGTGCCTGGATCGGACTCAGGCATCGGTACTAGGCCTTTTCCCCTTCGGGCCGACTGCGGCCAGTCTTGGTAACAGTCATTTTAAAGCGTCTCAAATGGAGGCTATAGAAATGAACGCTTCGAGCAGCTCTACACACCAGGCTTCGAATAAAAGCAAATTGATCAGGCAAAAAGCACCACTCCGCCTGCGCGACATTTCGGGCATCAGGAGGTTTTCGATCTTTTAAGGTCGGACAGGACTGCTACGCTAATCCAGATAGGCCTGAACAATAAAAAGTATCCCTGGAAGGGCCCCCTTCAATTTCTTCTACAGCGTGCTGATGGCCTTCCTCGGGCTTTAGCCATGACGACCGAAAATCAGTATTCGATGCAGAACCCGCTGACTCAATATCCTCAGCCTGATGTCCCCAAACAACCGCAACCCGCACCGGGCGCGGTGAATAAACTATAACCTGCGGTTGACCATGGGGAGACCGGCTAAAAAGGCCTCGGTCGGCTAGCGGGCAAGGCTTTGACCACCGAAGCCAACTCAGGTATTAACCGTGCTGCGGCCATTACCTACGCACGAGAAGGTGCGGACATTGTCCTCAACTACCCGCCGGCAGAAGAGGCAGATGGCTAGAAAGTCGTGCAGCTAATTGAAGCCTGAAAGCCGTAAAGCGATCTGTTTGCCAGGTGATCTTGCCAGTGAGAGCTTTTGCCAGTCGCTGATCAGCAAAAGCTGTAAAAGTCATTGTCGGGCCAGATGTCCTGGTCAGTGTGGCCAGCAAGCAAACCGCCGTTAGCGATATTGCCGACCTCACGACCGAACAATTCGATGGGATGTTCAAGACTAACGTCTCGGCTTAGTAATTCAAACGCTTAACCCGCCTAACCACCAACCAGATACCGGAAACAAGAAAATAGAATGCTCCAAAGGCAACGTAAGGCGCTATTTCCGTAATGCCATGAATGCCGGGCGTTAGCGATTGCTTAATGAAAAATCCACCCGCTAGTGCCGACTGACCGCCGCTGAGTATCATGACCCACTGAGCGCCGAAAAAGCGCCAGCGGCGAACAGCTGTAACTAGCTGCATAAGGCCGGAGGCAACTGCCCATAATCCAAAAACGGCTAGAACAGTAGTCATTCCAGCTTCGAGGGCGATCGCGATGGCCAGCGTAGTTATTAGGCTAGTAACAGCGTTGAGCGCCTGAAAAGGATTACGCCGCAGCCCCCCGTTGCGCAGTGCGTCAAGCAAATTGGCAAGAGCATCCCATGCCGGATAGAAGATCAGCAGAATCACCGATACTACAGGCACTGCGGAGCCGAGCGTAACTGCAGTTAAGAACCAGACAAATGACACCGCAGCACGAGCAAGGTAGTAGATCATCAACCACGTGCTTTCAATTTGTATTGCTGACTCTTTCGTATGTACGAATGTTGGCGTGTTCATATTCACCTCTTCACCTCGCCCCCTGCTTCAGCGGCATAACGGACGCAGCGAGCACTGTCTTCGATGGATCGCTATCTTCATCCGCATGCCCGAGCAAGGACAGCTCGGATGATGTCTTACTCGATCCATCACGACGACTGTTCGAAGGAGTTGTATCGGGGGATTTTTTGCTATCCAACAGCTCTTTGAGTAATGCACTTATTTCCTGAAGTGCAGAAACCTGAGAGAGCGCCGCCAACTGCAGCACAGTGTTGCCAGGGTCTGTCGGCATTGTAGGGTCCTGATGCTGAAGCTGGGTAAGCAATAGCTTTAGAAACCCTTGGCTGTCGATCAATGGGTCAGTACCGCGAATGCTCGCAGCACTAGGTACAGTAGACGCTGAGAGCATTGAAGTGCTTACAAAACTCATTTTAAATACCTCACAAGATGGAATAAAAATCAGGCTTTAAGAAGCGATCTCCCAACTAATCGGTAGGCTTATTTGATAAAACTGTCCCACGGATAAGACAATTGACGAATGCATCGTATCCCGCCTTTTACCGATGCTTGCCGTATACCTCACATCTGCCTGCCTCACGCGCTGGGCGCGTCCGATGGGGGAACATAGGTATTCGATCAAGTTAAACTCAAGGAACGATGATCTTGATACTCTGCACCTCGATTACAGCGTGCGCCGCATCAACGAGCTCGATACTGACCGTATGGCTACCTTTTGACAGTGGGCCAAAGTAGATCGGGTCCGTTAAAGCATGTATCCAGTTCCAGCCATTGTTATCAACCATGACATGGAGATGCCCTATCTTCGGTCGCAGATTGATAGCATCTGCGCCATGGATTTCTGTATACAGTGGAAGAATGGTCATGTTTTCAACTTTGAACGGTAGATAGACATAGCCGTCTTTAAGCACATCCGCCCGTGGAGGCAGGAGAGTCAACTTGGGAGTGGCCTCAACGTGGCTGCTGGTTAAGCCAGCTTGCTGCGTTACGTCATGAGTGTGATCTGCAGCGTAGCTGGATGAGGCCGCTAGCAAGCTTATGAAAAATATACCGAGAAGGGAGCGAATGCCCATTTTGAGGTCCTAAGTTGTGTTCGAGACTCGATCGACCGAGCCACCTGGTCCTGCCGGCTCAGTTCACAAGCACGGCAATAAGTCTGAGTAAATTTTACTCACTATTCCACCAGCCTACCGACTAGTAGGTTTTTGTCAATGAGAATTATGGGTGAAAATTGGAGGTATTGGTCATCCGGGCCACACGACACTTTCTGCCTTTGTGATAGCCAAGGCGCAGATGTGCGAGGGGCCCCGCTCACTGAAACTTTGCGTTTAGCCCCTGACTTGGTTAGTGGGCGGCAGCTCCATCCACACCTATACCGCTGTCTCGGCGAAAGACCAGAGCCTTCCATTTATCATCGGCATTAACATCGATACGACGCCGATACAGCAATGAACCGAAAATCAGAAACAGCACACCCAGTGGAACAGATATGATTCCGGGATTCTTTAAATTAATCAGTGGTTTTTCAAGCCCAACCAGGCTGTCGGTTGATTTTTGACCCCATCGAATTTCGCCTGGTGAGGGGGGCTCGCGCGCGTTCCGATCCACGTTTGTCCCCCACCAGAGCGCGCAGCCAATGTAAGATCTTGAACACCCCCTTATTAATGAAAACAAGGGCTTGCATTCGATATGGCTAGTTAGCCATTGAATCGAACACCATCTTTACGATCCTCAGCACGTTTTGGATTTGGAACGAGTTTCCCATCCTTCCAGCTGTAGTGTGCAACGGGATCCCTGATGTAGTAGCCCGTGTCGTTCTTCGGGTTACCACTACCGTTCCCGGCGTATGCGCCGGCTGCAGCCAAAATTGCAACGACAGCCAGACCAATAACTTTCTTGTCGACAACCATAGTCATGTTCCTATGAATTTGCAGATTGGTTTTTCTGCTGACTAGTAAGGTTTGTTTGCCTTGTTTACGAAATCGATTTAACCGGGCGCAGCAGATCTGAAAGCCATGATGCGTAGCTTCTTTGAATTATTTTTCCAGTCTTAAACTCTCGAAACGGCCTTGCAACTCAGCCAAGTAACCTCAACAAACAATCCCAGTAGATCGGTTAACACCTTAGCGTCACTCGCGGCGTCCACTCAGTCAGGTTCCATTGCTGATCCGGCTGAAATAAACAGCAGGCGAATGCCCACTATTATGGTGCCGCTATTTGTTCTCAGGTAATGCGTAAGCAATCACATAATCGCCTTCCGGTGTCATCATGCCGTGGTGCCCACCGGCCATGATCAGGACAAATTGCCGCCCGTTGACCTCATAGGTCATCGGCGTCGCCTGGCCACCCGCTGGCAGCGCATCTTTCCATAATTCCTTGCCTGTCCTGACATCGATGGCACGCAGATAGTCATCTGTTGCGGCACCGACGAACGCAAGGCCCGACGTGGTGGTCAGCACCCCCCCGTTGTTAGGCAAGCCAATCTGGAAAGGAAGCATCGAGTGCAGCCCCAGCGGTCCATTCTTTTCGGCGACCCCGAGTGGACGATCCCACAAGGTCTTGCCGGTGGCCAGATCGATGGCCTTGATGCCCCCGAACGGTGGCTGTTTGCAAATGACCCCGAGTGCAGAAACCCAGCCTGTATTCACATCTTGCCCGTACGGCAGCCCCGCTTGAGGACGGTTACGGCCAGGAGGAGGCTTTTTGTAACGCGGGTCACCCAGCCAGAATACGCCCATCGCGTCGTCGTCAGCCCGATTGACCAGCCTTGAATAGCTCGGCAGGTCGTTATAGTTCTCGATGATCACGCCGTTATGCACGTCCACAGACACACTGCCCCAATCCGAACCGCCGTTATTCCCGGGGTATTCGATCCAGGGTTTATCGACACTCGGCGGGGTAAAGATGCCTTGATAATTGGCCTTACGGAACTGAATCCGGCACATGAGCTGATCGATGGGCGTGACGCCCCACATCATGTTTTCGGTCATATCCGGTTTACGGGTATCGCTGTAGAGCGAATGCTTCTGTGTTGCTGCTCGCTCGGAAGGCTCTACCCCGCCTTGTGGCACAGGTTGCTCGACCACTTGATGCAGGGGTTCGCCAGTACGACGATCCAGCACCCACAGATCCCCTTGTTTGGTGGTCTGGATCAAGGCCGGAACGTTGCCGCTCGCGGTCGGGAAGTCGACCAGGCTCGGCTGGGCCGGCGTGTCATAGTCCCACACATCGTTTTTTACAAATTGGTAGACCCAGCGAGGTTTGCCCGTGATCACGTCCAGAGCAGTGACCGAAGAGCTGTATTTGCGCTCTTCGACGGTACGTGTGGAGCTGTGGTAATCACCCGCCGAGTTGGCCATCGGCAGATAGACCAGACCCAGCGATTCGTCGCCCACCGCGGTCGACCACATGTTAGGCGTACCCAACGAATAGGTCTTGCCTTCAGGTGGCAGCGTGGTGGTTTCCGGGCGTCCCATATCCCAAGCGAAACGCAAGGCCCCTGTCACAGCGTCATAGCCGCGCACCACACCTGAGGGTGCTTCGCGCAGCTGGCCGTCCATGACCTGCTGGCCTGTCACGACCACGCCTTTGACAATCGTGGGTGCCGCCGTGATGGACACCACGCCGGATGGCCATTTCCCCAAACCTTGCATGGCGTCGACAAACCCATGCTCGCCAAAGCTTTCACAGGCCAGGCCGGTGACTGCATCGACGGCAACCAGTTTGGCATCCAGCGTGCCTGCAATGATGCGCGTCGAACAGGCCTGTCCTGAAGCGGCAGTCGGGTCTGAGTAAAACGCTACGCCGCGACAGGCAGAGTTCGGCGGTGAGACGTTGGCAGGCGTCTTCGGGTCAAACAGCCACTTTTGCTTACCTGTAGCGGCATCCACAGCAAAAATCTGGTGGCGAAGGCTACAGCCGTAAACGCTGTCACCCACCTTGATGGGCGTCAGTTCGTTGCCAAAATTATTGTTGTGAGGTTCACCGGTACGGTAGACCCAAGCCCGTTGCAGCTGCCCAACGTTCTGCGGCGCGATCTGATCAAGCGTGGAAAAACGCTGACCGCCATAGCCCCCTCCGTACGTAGGCCAGTCAGCCCCGGCAGGCGCCGTCGAGGCATCAAAGTACTGGCCCGCAGGCGTACTGTTGGCGATGACCGAATAAGGCTTTTGAGCGAGTGGGATCGCGATGCCCAAACCGATGACCGTGACGGCCAGGATCCCGACCCCAAGACTGCGCGGTCCTATGCCCGGCGAGACCTTGCGAGGCAACAGCAAGACAGCCAGCCCCATAAAGGCCAACGGAACATCCAGACGCGGAACAAGTGCCCACCCGTCCAGACCTGACTCCCAGAGCGCCCAGACGACCGTCAATACGAAACTGACGATATAAAGATAAAGGCCGGTGTTACGCAACCAGAGAATCAGGAGGCCTGCAACCAGCCAGATTGCGCCGATGCTGAGGTAATAAGGACTGCCCTCTACAGAGAACAACTTGAAACCAAGCGCCCCGATGATTGCACCTGCCAGAGCGAGTAGTACGCCAAAGCCGCGCATTCCCCAGCGTCCAAGCCGAGACGCCGTTGTGTGAATGATTAGTGACATGGTTAATCCAGAATAATGGGTCCAACTCCCGACTGCCGCGACCCGTCGGGCCTATTGGTCCGCGATGTGGCGAACAAGCGCGCAGTTGTAACCAATTTTGCCAATCGAAGAGACATAATTTGAGGTTAAAGTAACGTTAACCTTCTTGAGTCATTCGTATTGTGAAATTGCCAATTAACAAATAAGGATGTTCCCCGCCATCCCGGCTTAGCGCTGGCGACTGTATTATGTGGCGCCCCCCCCCCATGGCGAATTGCGATGAACCCTCAGGTCCTGCCATCGGACATCAGCTTTTTCATAGAAGTGGTTAACGCCGACACGCTGGGCGCTGCCGCCCAGAAACTCGGCGTTTCCGTGGCGGCGGTCAGCAAAAGGCTCACACAGCTGGAAAAACGAACGAACTCGATTCTGTTGATGCGGACAGTCCGCAGACTTTTGGTCACCCCGGAGGGCGCGCTGTTCTTGCATCACGGCCGGCGGATGCTCTTTGAACTGGAATCGTTACAGCAGGCGCTCCGTGCAAGCACAGAGGAGCCGCGTGGCCTGCTCCGGGTCAGTGCGAGCCTGGGTTTTGGCCGGGAGCACATCGCGCCCGCCATCGCGCGCTTTGCCGAAAAACACCCGGAAATCGAGATAAGCCTGACCCTGAGCGAGTCGGTCACGCCGATCGCCGAGGACGTGTGTGATGTCAGTGTCAGATTCGGCGCACCGCCCGACTCACGGGCTATCGCCCGGTTGCTGACGAGCAATAGCCGATTGATCTGCGCTGCACCCAGCTACCTCGCCGCCCGGGGTACGCCAAACGCTCCTGAAGATTTGGTTCATCATGAATGCATCGACCTGCGCCAGGGTTCAGAGGCGCACGGCATTTGGCGCTTCGCCCATAAACGCGCGTCAGCGAATCAGGTCGACGCGATCAAGATCAAAGGCAGGTTTGCCAGCAATGACGGGGCGGTGACGACCGGCTGGGCCTTGGCGGGCCTGGGGGTCATCATGCGATCACAATGGGACGTTGAACGTTATCTAAAGAGCGGCCAATTGGTTCAAGTGCTGGCAGACTGGTCTACGCCCAGCGCTCCTATTTATGCGATATACCCGGAGGCCCATCGCCGATCGTTGCGTGTTCGGGCGTTTACGGACTTTTTGGTCGAACGGTTTTCCGAACCGTCATCAATATGATGCCCTTCTCTGTCCTTGGCGCTGACATCGCAACTTAAATCGCCCTTCTATACCCTCTTACATTGCCACTTACTTGGCTGCGAAGCTTTTAACCCGTGGACGGTAGTGCGCAACGTGTCTGGCAATGAAGTCTGTCTCACCATAAAAAGATCATGATGATAGCCTTCGTTGTAGGGTAATCCTGTCGCGCATCGACGCGGGAGATAGCTGAGCCTCGACGTATATCCCGCACCTTGCTGATTTCTATTCAATGCACGACAGGTCAATACGCGTTAGTACTTATAGCCAAACCCGACGGCCAGCATGTGTAACTCTCCGCCGGCTTCCGTGCCTTCACTGGCGCCGGTGCCTTTGGTGATGTGACGGAAATCGTACATGTACGAACCGCTCAATTCGAGGTTCTTGGAGACTGTATAGGTCAAGCCTGTCGTGACGGTTTTGGGCTGATTACACGGGCAAATGGCGATCAGGGTGGCCTCGTCGGTCGGCACCTGATGGTTGGCCAGCGACGCACCCGCGCGAACCTGCCAGCGCTCGCTGATCTTGTAGTTCGCGCCGAAGCGGAAAACGTTCTGGTTCTGCCATCCAAACCCCGGCCCATGGCTGGAACCCGGCGCCCCGCCCTCAACCAGCGAATTACTGAACGTCTTTTGGCTCGCCCAGTTCAGCCACACGTAATCGAAGGCGAATGTCCAGTCACCCCAGTCGTAGGCCAGCCCTGCGCCTGCCTGCTGCGGCGCGTTCAGCCGTCCGTTGGGGATGATGTCTTCATGGGCATCCAACTTCTGGAACCAGACCGGTGTCGAATACGTCAGGCCCAGCCTGAGGTTGGGCGCAATAGTGCCCAGGTAACCAATCCCGAAGCCGATCCCCAACGCGTGATCGGGGTCGTTGGTGGCGCCAAAGTTTTCCAGCCCATGGAGCATGAGGCTTTCGTAGCCCAGCTTCACCGATAACCCGAGGTAATGGCCTGGCGCGAACTGGTAGGTCGCGGTCGGCGACACAATCAGTTGCGCCAGTTCCGATTTGACCTTGGAAGTGCCGAACGCCGGAATGGGTTTACCGTAGTCGACCCCGGCGCCGTACCCGGCGGCGGTTACGCCGAAAGTGACGTCAGTGGAGTATTGGTAGTTGGCCCCGAACCCTGGCAGCAACAGAAAGATGTCATCGCTGTTCTTGGCGCCATGGACGTTGGAACGCAGCTGACCCACGGTCGCCATCACATTGCCGTCTATGCGCGAACCCACGGCGCCCATGCCGGCCGGGTTGTTGACCGCCGCTGTGGCGTCTACCGGGTTGGCAATGGACGCCCCGCCCATGCCCATCGCGGTGACCCCATACCCTGCGTATTGATCGCCATTTGCCGCATCCACCCTGGCCGATAAGATGACAGTTGCTGCAAGGATGACTCCCAGCAAATTTTTCATGACCCTGATTCCTTTATATTTATTGTTGGCAGGTCAATGCCTACGGTTTTCTGTCGAGCAAGACGAACCCGTGCGCCTGCTCGGGAGTCGACTCCGTGAGACATGATCAATGCTTTTAGGAAACCGGGGCAGCATGCCTGCCCCGGTGGACGTGCGGGCGGTTACGGCCGGCCTTCGCCACGACCCACTGCGACGCGGGCGGTGAAAATCGAGGTTTCCACGTCCAGCGCCACCATGGCCGAGAAGATGTGCGGGTGGTCGCCCTTGACCTTGGTCGCAGACATGAACAGGGTCCTGCCGTCATCGCCGCCCAAGGCAACAGCGACGACTTCATGGCCTGGAATGTGAACGCGGGCAGTGACATTGCCATCGCGGTCAACGCGCACGTATTGACTGGAGCGCAGCACGCTCAGCCAAATACCGCCTTCCGCGTCGATGGCGATACCGTCCACGCAACCCTTTTTGTGTTCGCGGTCGTCGTCGCTGGCGAAGACTTTGGTCATGTCGAGGAACACACGACGGTTCACCAGCTTGCCGTCGACGATGTCCACGATGGACAGGCGCTCGACGAAGGTTTCGGAAAACACGATGTGCTTTTTGTCCGGCGTGATCACGATGCCGTTAGGGAAGTGGCAATCCTCGAGGGCAATCGAGCTGCTACCGTCAGGCTCCACGACCACGATGCGACCCGGCTTGAGGGCCTCGCCTTCGAACACCCGTGCGCCCACGTCGTCCACGTAAATGCGGCCTGCGTCATCGACCACCATGTCGCCGATGTAACCGGTAAACAGGTGGGACAGGTCGGCATACAGTTCGAGGTTCTCACCGATCGGCTTGCCCGGGAGAAAGCGGTACAGCCGGGCTTCATGCATGGAGCTGAGGATCAGGTCGCCATTGGGCAGAAAGCCCATGCCGTTGGGCTTGTGGGGCTGCTCGGCGATGACGGTTTTGTTGCCTTGGGCATCGATGGTGTAGACCTTTTTGCCCAGCATGTCCGAGATGTACAGCTTGCCGTCTCTCCAGCGGGTGCCTTCACCAAAGCACAGGCCGCTGGTCAGCAATTCGGGTTTGTAGGTCAGTTCTTGTGAGGACATGTCGCATACCACCTTTGTTGTTAGAGATTGTTTAAGGTTTACCGTGCAGGTCCACGGTGTATTTCACGCACGCAAATTCCAGATTCAACGCTCCCTGCCCTTCATCGGTCAGAGGATCTCAAACAGCCCCGCCGCCCCCATACCGCCGCCCACGCACATCGACACGACGGCATAGCGCGCCTTGCGACGTCGACCTTCGAGCAGCACGTGCCCGACCTGACGCGCGCCGGTCATGCCGTAGGGGTGCCCGATGGAAATGGCGCCGCCGTTGACGTTGCAGCGTTCAGGGTCGATTCCCAGTTGCTGTTGGCAATACAGCGCCTGGCAGGCGAACGCTTCGTTGAGCTCCCACAGGTCAATGTCCTGTACGCTCAAACCGTGTTGTTTGAGTAACTTGGGAATGGCGAAGATCGGCCCGATGCCCATTTCTTCCGGCGCCAGCCCGGCCACGGCGATACCGCGATACAGCCCCAGCGGCCTGGCCCCTTCCTGGATGGCACGTCGGCTGTCCATCAGCACGCACGCGCTGGCACCGTCAGACAGCTGGCTGGCATTGCCCGCTGTGACGCTGCCACCCGCGATGACGGATGAGAGCCGAGACAGGCTTTCGAGGGTGGTGTCGGTGCGGTTGCCTTCATCCTGCTCCAGCCGCACCGACTCGTAACTGACCGCGCCGGATGCCTTGTCGACGATGCGCCGGTCGGCCATGATCGGCACGATTTCATCTAGCAGCAGGCCGTTCGCCTGGGCGCGGGCCGTACGGTGTTGCGAACTCAAGGCGAAAGCGTCTTGCGCCTCACGGGAAATCCCGTATTTGCGCGCCACGTTTTCAGCGGTTTGCAACATCGGCATATAGGCATGGGGCACGGCCTGCTGCACGTTGCTGTCCGTCTCTTGGGCAACCCACTGGAAGTAGGCGTCTTGCACAGCAGAGATGTTCTCTTGCCCCCCGGCCGCCACCACGTCCATGCCGTCGTGGAGGATTTGCTTGGCCGCCGTGGCGATGGCCATCAGGCCGGACGAACACTGGCGATCAAGGGTCATCCCGCTGATCGACACCGGCAGCCCCGCCGCGAACACCGCGTTGCGCGCCAGATTAGAGCCAGCGGTGCCCGCCGCCAGCACCGTGCCGATCACCACGTCGTCGATGAGCGCTGGATCGACACCCGCGCGGTCCACTGCATGGCGCAATGCGTGGGCCATCAGGGTCGGCGATTTGATGTGGTTGAGCGAGCCGCGCATGGCCTTGCCAATGGGCGTGCGCGCCGTTGAAACGATCAGAGCTTCACGCATGGTCGCCTCCGGCCACGCGCAGGTGCTCGCGGAGCACCGCTTTCAGCGCATCAGGCAACGGCAGCGCGGTCATTTGCGGCGTCACGCAGATAGGCGAAAACACCCCTTCGAACGCCACGTTGCCATCGGCCAAAAACGCGGTGGCGTGCAGGTCGAACGTGCGCTCACGGACATCCCCCACTTCGATGCGAATGTCCACCACTGAACCCGGCGGCAGGCTTTTGTGGAACGTCAGCGACATGTGTTTGCACGCCAGCCCGCCGTTGCCGGACTTGGCTTCCGGGCCCCAGCCGATGTGGTTATAGAAGTGCATGACCGCGCCGATCAGGTAATCGGTGAAGTGACCGGTGAAGGCGACGCCCGCCGGATCACAGTCGACCCAGCGCACCGTGCGCCGGACCGTGAGCGGCCGCTCGGCGATGACGTACTCGGTGCCGCCGCTCATGCTGCACTTCCTGCTCGCCCGAGGCGAACCATCAGTTCAGGGTATTGCTCGCGCAGGCGCTCGTCGTTGACGCGACCGGTACGGGTCATGAATTGGTAAACGAATTCTTCAGGGGTGTACGTGTCCATCCACTGCCCCATCCGCTCGTACCACAGGTAGGAACGCTCGGAGGCGCCGATCAGTTTCTGCTTGCTCGGGCGGTGAGTGCTCTCATAAGCCTTCAGACCGGCCTGGGCGTCGCCCTTGTACGCCCGCAATGCGGTGGCCAACGCAATGGCATCGTTCATCGCGATACGGGTGCCTGAACCGATGGAAAAGTGCGCGCTGGCCAGGGCATCGCCCACCAGCACGTGACGGCCGCACGCCCAGTGGGCATTGCGGATCACCGGGAACTGGCGCCAGACCACCCGCGCATTGCCACTGATCAACGGCGCACCTTCGAGTTCCGGCGCGAATATCTTCTCCATCAACGCCTGGCGTTCCTCTTCGGACAAGGCGCCGAGGTTCAGGAGCTGCCACGTCGCGTCGTCGCACTCGGCAACGAAGGTGCTCATCTCGTCGCTGTAGGCGTAGTAGTGGGCGACGAAATGCCCGCCCTGGTATTTGCGAAACACCAGCGCCGAGGCCTCGAAGACTTTCGGCGTGCCGTACCAGGCGAAGTGGTTACCCAAGGTGTTGGACGTGGTGCCGAACCCCTGCTCGAACTCCCGGCGGATGACCGAGTTAATGCCATCGGCGCCGACCACGACGTCCGCGTCCTGCAAACCGAAGCGCGTCAGGTCTGCGGTGGTTTCGATGCGCTCACGGTAATGGATCACCACCCCCGCCTCTTCTGCATGGCGTTCCAGAATCTGCAACAGGGTCAGGCGCGGAATCGCACCGCCTCTCACTGGCAGACGGAAACCGATGGCGGTTTCGTCCTGGACGATGACCTGATGCAGGTGCTGGCGGGTCGCCTCGGACAGCGCGTCGTACGAACCGGCGTCTGCTTCGCGAAGCTGTTGCAGGCCCGTGTCGGCCATGACCACGCCAAAACCGAACGTGGCGTCTGCGGCATTTTGCTCGATGATTTCAACGGCCCATTCAGGCTCGCTGCGTTTGAGCAACAAGGCCAGGTACAGACCGGACGGACCGCCGCCGACGATGGCCACTTTCATTATTTCGCTCCCCGGGTGATCTGCAGCCGATAGCGGTCGAACTCGGTGACCTGACCCACGAAACCGCCGGTCAATGCGGCGTTCCACAGGGCCGGGACAAAGCCCAGTTTTTTGCGTTCGAAGACCAGCGCGTCTTTCGCCGTGATTTTCCAGTAGCCCTTGCTCAGGTGTTCGACGCTGTACTCAGGGTTCTGCTCGGCGGCGTCCACCAACGGCCGAAATTCCGGAGCATCCAGCACGAACAGTGCGATCTCGTCGGTGTTGTCCGGCGCGATGTCGGCGGCCTTGTCTAGCCACACCTGATCGATCCCCACGAACGGCGCCGTACCGGCAAGGTGCGCGTCTTCATGGGCCATCGCCGCTTCCAGGGTGCGGGCAGCATCTTCACTGTCGAGGGCGTTCATTGGACGCTCCTGGATGGTGATTTCCATGTAATAGCCGTTGGGGTCGTTGAAGTAGATCGACTCGATCAACTCGTGACGGATCTGGAAGATCAGCGGGATCTCTTGCGCCTCCAGACGGTCGCGCCATTCCAGCAACTCTTCGCGGGTGTCCACGCGCCACGCGGTATGGGTCGCCTCGTAGCGGTAGTCGGCCACGGGCAGGGTGAAGTCCGGTTGCTCAGTGTTGATGTAGTAGAAGAACGCGATGGTGCTGTGAACGCCGCTGTCGAAAAAGAAGTGCAGGAAATCGGGGTGGTTGGAAGGCCCCCAGGCACGTGCCGAGATGGCATGCACCAACGGTAGCCCAAGCTTGTCCCGATAAAACTCAACGGTTTCACGCAGCTTCCAGGTAGGCCTGGCGCTGTGGTGGACGCCTTTGAGAACTGGTTGTTTTACAGTCATGGGAACGACTCCTGTGAACGGCGTCGGACGACGCCAGTAGCAATGGGGCTGGCGCGCAGCCCCTTTTTGATCGAGTGAGTTCGAACCGCGGGCTCAACTGGCGAGCTGGGCACGCTCGAACTCGACGTTCTTTTTCACGATGTCGCGCAGGCCTTCCTTGCTCAGCTTTCCGGAGGCCGTCAGCGGGAACGAGACCAGCACTTCGACGCGCTCAGGCCATTTGAACTTGGCCATGCCGTAGTCCTGAAGGAACTCGCCCAGCTCAGCCACACTCGGTGCGGCGAACCCGTCTCGCAGTACCAGCGCCACGCACAGACGCTCGTCGAACACCGGGTCCGGATAACCGACAGCCGCCACTGCGGCCACTGCCGGGTGGCCAGAGACCGCCATTTCCACTTCTTCACAGTTGATTTTTTCGCCGCCGCGGCTGACCAGGTCTTTCAGGCGGCCGCAGAACACGTAGTAGGTCTTGCCATCGATGAGCTTGGTGTACATCAGGTCGCCGGAGCGGTAGTAACCGTCGCGGGTGAAGGTTTCGCGGTTGCGCTCTTCGGCGTCGTAATAGCCGTGAATGGTGTACGGCCCCTTGAACACCGGCTCGCCGATTTCACCGGGTTTCACATCTTCTTCGGTGCCCGGCACCACGATGCGAATCTCATCGAACTCGGAGACCGGACGGCCGTTGGTGGTGTCGTGGGCTTGCGCCGGGTCGTCGCGGTGGGTCAGCGCGATCACGCCTTCGGTGATGCCGAAGATGTTGTGGGTGCGCACGCCCAGCAGTTTTTGCAGCTTGGCCGCGCTGTTGGCGACGATCACGCCACGGGCGTTGGACAGGTCCACGCGCCCTTCCTGAATGGCTGATTCCAGACGCGCAATGATCGGGCCGCCCAGCATCAGCCAGGTCGGCTTGGTAGTGGCGATCAGCGAAATCAGGGTTTCCGGTTGCAGGTCCGGGGTAATCGTCACCGTGCCGCCGGTCATCAGGAACGGCCCGAAGCAGCAACCCATGTTGAGGTTGTGGACCATCGGTTGCGGCATGAACAGCGTGTCGTCCGGACGGAAACCCAGCCATTTGCCCACGGCGCGCATGTTGTAGAGGTATTCATTGTGGAAACGCGGAATGATCTTCGGCACGCCGGTGGTGCCGCCGGACAGCTGGAAAACCGCCACCTGGAACGGGTCTAGATGCACCTGACTCACCAGGGTCTGCGCTTCGGCCAGGTCGATGCCTGCGATCAGTGCGTCCTGAAACAGCGCGCCGTCCTGCGGCTCGCCGCGAACTTGCATGATGAGCTTCAGAGAAGGCGCCGCGTCCTGCATCTTGCGAGCGAAGGCCACGCTGTCGAATTTCTCGACCTCATCCCCTTGCACGATGTGCAGCTTGGCTTCGCCGTGGTTGGCGAGGTAGCCGATTTCACGCTCGCGGTGGGCGGCCATGGTGCAGATCGGGATCAGCCCGGCCTTGAGGCAGGCGAAGAACGAAATGACCAATTGCTCGCTGTCGCGCAGCTGATAGATGACGCGGTCCAGCGGCTTGAGGCCCTGCAGGATGAACGCGCCGGCCAGGCGAGTGGACAAGGCATCCAGCTCGCGGTAGGTGAGGCGCAGCTTCGGACCTAGTAAGGCCACGTTGTCCGGGTGGTGCCGAACCACTTCTTTAAGCCCGTCGACCAGGGTTTCGTGACGCAGTGCGCCACCTGCGACGTACCGTTCAAGGTCGGCCTGGCGCGGGTAGACAACACCGGCAATCGGGTTGGCGACCTGGTTCAATCGTGGAGAATTTGCAGAAGCGGTTTCATATTTTGTAATTGTCATGAGCGAACGCCTTTGTCTTATTTGTCTTATCAGAAGTTTTCTTGAAGCCAACGCCTCAAGTGCTGGCCAGCGAGGATCTGGCCGGATGTCTCACCCGCCTCCAGCGCCTGCCCGTGATGGTTGCCACGCACGCGGTGTCGTTCTTTGCGCGAAGCCGGTATCGACTCGAAAATCGCGTCCACGTCCTTGGGAAATACAGCGTTGTCGCCGCTGTATTCGATCAGCAGCGTGGGCTGCTCAATGGAGTCTGCGCATTTGCTCAAGGACGCGTTCGATGACAGTCCCGACCAGGTCGACAGCCACGATTCCGGGGTAACAATGCGGCCAAAGCCCACGCTGCCGAGGTTGGAGACGAAAGGATCGGCGCCCCACAACGAACCGACGAAACGGTCGGACGGATCGAGCGAGGTGTCCCAGCAGCGCAGGTCGGCATCGGTGCGCCAGACCTGAAAAATCGACCCGTGCCCGGCCATTGCCCTGTCGGCATTGGAGC
>Ga0247730_1001034_pt1 | contig 16692 bp, 12 predicted proteins | sample UWRJL073202C2_FD_180959 | JGI IMG/M metagenome (GOLD analysis project Ga0247730, IMG submission 180959) | Plant litter microbial communities from Arlington Agricultural Research Station in Wisconsin, United States - UWRJ-L073-202C-2 | ecosystem: Environmental > Terrestrial > Plant litter >... | reverse complement strand
TCTGCACCGCACGGGTTGCCGAGTATGGGTAATCTGAAAAACTACCTTCTGGCAATGGTCGCTCCAAACGGGGCTGAAGAGGAGATGGGTTGGAAGTCTGTTACAGACGCCTTTGCTGCTGGCGAGCACCTTGAACAAGCGCTTACCGGAAAAGCTCTCCCCGCATCGCTCACACGGAGCATCGTAAAGCATACTTGGAACTGCATAAACGATGCGGACTGCATCCTATTTCGGAAAGCACTTCGATCTCAAGAGGAATTTCCGCTAGCCCGGCTCGTCAACGCCTTATTTGGAAGCAGTCAGAAATCGATTGATATTGTCACGACCAACTATGACCGTGTCGTCGAATATGCATGTAACTATGGAGGGGCTCTGCATAGCGTTGGCTTTACTCCCGGCTACATACAGCGGCGAGAGGGCAGCGACCCTATTTCTTTTGTGCAAAACGGGAAAATGCTCCGGTCGGTGAGAATTTGGAAGGTCCATGGTTCTCTTGATTGGTTCGAAAGAGATGACTCGACGACCCTGTCAGCTCCTGTGTTCGAACTGCCGGACACGGGCCTGACTCCCTTGATTGTGACGCCAGGCTTCAACAAGTACGAACGCACTCATGATGAACCTTTCCGTTCCGCAATTCAGGGAGCTGATCGCGCTCTCGAACAGGCCGACGCCTATCTTTGTATCGGCTTCGGCTTCCGAGACAGCCATATCCAGCCGAAAATTCTGGAGCGTTGTAGGTTGAAGACACTGCCGGTGGTTGTCATCGCCCGAACCCTTACAGACGAAGCAAAATCTTTTCTGCTGGAGAAGGCGGGTCCCAATTTTTTGGGCATCGAGCGCTGCCCAGGAGGTTCGAAAGCCTATTATCAGGCAAATCCACAAGGCATCGAAATTTCCAATGTCGACTGGTGGTCGGTCGATGGATATCTCAAATTAGTGACGTAATGGAGCTGTCATGAGTATTTTTAACTACGCTGACGACGAAGCTCTTGGCGCTGTGATCTCGGTCGATACCGCGACGGTCGTTGTTCGCGTGGATGCCATGGATCGTTTGCGTCGGATTCAGGTGAACCGCCTTATGGTTTTGCAGAGCAGCCGCGCGGGCCAATACCTGATTGGCATAGTGACCCGCATCACTAGGAAAGCGGATGAAACGAAGCTGGCAGTCAACGACGAACCAGTTGAACAGATTCTGCCTGAGAACAATCTGGTACGCATAACCTTGATCGGAACGCACCACGACCGGTTGGGTATGAGCCACAACGTCTTCCGCCGGACCCTCGAAACTGTACCCGAGATTGAGGCGAACTGTTTTTCCCTTGAGGGAGAGCGGCTCACCAAGTTTATGCAGGTAATTTCTAATGTCATCGAGGACGGCCCACGCCTGTCGCTTGGTAAATTCACTCTCGACGATGAAGCCGAAGCATTCCTGAATGGCAATAAGCTGTTTCAGCGTCACGCGGTCATTGTAGGTAGCACTGGCTCTGGGAAATCATGGACTACGGCGCGGCTACTTGATCAAATTGCACAACTGCCACAAGCGAACGTGATCCTGTTCGACATCCACGGCGAATATAAGCCCTTAGAAGGCGAAGAGTTTCGCCACATTCGGATTGCCGGTCCAGGAGATATCGAAAAGGGTTCGGGCCTTGCTGATGGTGTCCTCCACCTTCCTTACTGGCTGCTTGGGTATGAAGCGCTGGTGTCCTTGTTTGTCGACCGTAGCGATCAGAATGCCCCTAACCAAGCTATGATGATGAGTCGGTGCATCACGGCAGCGAAGGTCAAAACATTGGAGGAGGCAAAAGCTCAGGCCATCCTCGACAATTTTACGATTGATAGTCCTGTTCCCTTCGACATTAACTCTGTCCTTAACGACTTGGCAAATCTCAACGCAGAAATGGTGCAGGGAACGAAAAGCGAAAAACAAGGACCATACTTCGACAAGCTCAGCCGTATGATTGCTCGCCTGGAAGCTAAGAAAAATGACCGCAGGCTAGGCTTCATTTTTCAGGCTCCTGCCGAGTGCATGAAACTTGAATGGCTCGCGGAAATTACACACTGCTTGATCGGCGGCCGAGGATCACAGCAGGACAGGTGCGGCGGTATTAAAATCATAGACTTCTCTGAAGTCCCATCCGATGTGCTGCCACTCATGGTTAGCCTGTTGGCTCGCCTAGTATTCACAACAAGCCAATGGACCAACCACGCAAACAGACACCCAATCGCGCTGTTTTGTGACGAGGCCCATCTTTACATCCCAGAACGGGCAAATTCCGACAGCTCCGACGCAATTTCAGTTCAGATTTTCGAGCGGATCGCAAAAGAGGGCCGCAAATACGGCGTCGGCCTTGTGGTGATAAGTCAACGGCCTGCTGAGGTGAACCGCACGGTGTTGAGCCAGTGTAACAACGTGATTGCGATGCGATTGACGAACGGCGATGACCAAAGCGTCATCCGCAGACTGCTGCCCGATAGTCTTGGGAGTTTTGGCGATCTGCTTCCGATCCTTGATCTTGGCGAAGCCTTGGTAGTGGGCGATGCGAGCTTGCTCCCAACTAGGGTGAGAATTGCCGAGCCCCGCCAGCGGCCAAACAGTCAAACAATCGACTTCTGGAGCCGATGGAACGACCAGGAGCCGAAATCTGACACGGCTGAGGCGGTGGAATCCTGGCGTCGTCAAAGTTTTCAACGATAGGCCAAGTGATTGTGACGAAGCACAAGGCAGCTGAAAATTTTGTCAAAACGGAATGCATGTACTTCCGTGGCACAATAGCGACTACGCCCGAGGAAGATCGTGTCGGGTGGGATTTGTTTGTCGAATTCGATACTGACACCTTTTACGGCTCGGCCGAGGACCGCCCACCCCGCAAACATGCATTCGTTCAAGTTAAGTCAACAGATGCGGGGAATACGGCGGACAAAATCAAGCTTTCGAACGTGCAAGAGGCTTGTGTTTCGCGAGCCCCCTGGTTCCTGATCAAGGTAATGGAAGATCGAAGTCTTCGTGGCATTCATGTATGGGGCCCGGTACTGGACAAGTGGCTTGAAGCTGTTCGGGAGGCTTCCGTGCACGGCAAGCCTCTTCACTCGACCAAAATAAGCGTAAATTTTGGCAAGAAAGCCGAGCTGAAAGCTAATCCAGCAAAATGGATGCTGGCAGAGATAGAAAAGGTCGGGCCAGACTACGAGTTGGCAAAGTCCGAGACTATCAGCTCGGCGGGCTACAAAGATGGATATGGTAAAGGAACCATATCTCTGCACGATGCTGATCAAGACAGCTGGGCAAATGTATTTTTGGGTATTAGTACCGGTGTAAAAGCCGACTTTTCTTTCACAAAGACAAGGTTTGGATTGGCCGACTCCCAACCTGTTGTCGATTCCAAATCAGGCTCGGTAACTATTTCGCCCACGCCGATTGGACAATGCCTGTTTCGTCTGAGAGGTCTATCCAATGAACCATCACATTCTGTCTCAGGAGATGTCTATGGATACATGCCCCCTGGCTCCTCTGAAGCTTACTTGAGGTTCTCCGCACCTCCTCTCGAAGTGATCAGGAACCCGGATTCAGACGCAATTTTCAGGATGACGTTTTCGGACCCAAAAATTTCATATCCACTTACCAATTGGTACTCGTACGAGCGGGTTACGAAGTGGAGCGAATTTGGAGAGATCGATCTTGAAATAACTTCGAAGGGGAAACTGATAAGCGCCAGTAAAATTAAAATCGATCCTCCAGAATCCAGTAAGGACGTCGCTGTTCTCTCGAATGGAATTAACGCCATGAGACGAGCGTTGCTTATCGCCCCAACAACGATCCCAAATCTTTCCTTGAATGATTTCACCAATGCCTCAGAAGACCTGTTTGCATTCGCCACTGGCCTCCATGAGCATTCCCTGCAATTGGAGTTTGAACACGAGAGAGGCCATCCCACCGCATTTGGGTCGGCGATCTATAGGGTCACCATAGCATTCCAAAAGCTTTTGCTTTGCTGTTTCGTCAGCCGCCCTGTCCTCAATGACGAGACCGTCGAAACCCGTCGGGTCACGCTAGGCAGCGCGGCTGTTCGCGAACTGTTTGCCTATCCTGACCCAAATGCTTCGCACTACGAACTCGTTCTTTCGCACTATCTTTTATATGCGAACTCGATTTCGGAGCGTGAGGACGCTTTAGATTTGCAAGATTTCAATGCCGCACTTCGTGCCCGGTAAGTCGGCCGCTAGACATACGAGCCGACCAGCTTTCTGCTCTCATTAAGGTGGCGCAATGGCTCTGGAACCCGATAAACTCGGGAGGATCGAGTCTACGACACTGCGTCAGCCACACGCATGCATCTCAGTGCTGGAAATACACAAAGATATAAGTTGTTCTGTAGCAAACCGGTTGTATAAATCGTTGAAGAGCTAGAGGAGCTTCCATGTCAGATTACGATCAACAACCGTTCGCCGACGCCGACCTCAAATCGAATCCACAGCCGAGATGCCCCTGCGTTTTGATTCTCGACGTATCCGGATCAATGAGCGGCCGACCTATCGACGAGTTGAACGAGGGCCTTCGCACTCTGCAGGAAGAGATTCAGAGTGACAGCTTGGCGGCAAAGAGGGTCGAGCTTGCAATGGTGACTTTCGGTCCGGTCCAGATTGAAATGGATTTCATGGGCGCTGAGAATTTCTATCCCCCGACGCTGACCTCTCAAGGCAACACGCCGATGGGCGAAGCCATTGAAACTGGTCTTCGACTGCTCCGCGAACGCAAGGACCGTTATCGCGAAAACGGCATCAACTTCTACCGGCCATGGGTCTTTCTCATCACGGATGGCGCTCCGACAGATAATTGGCAACGGGCGGCGGAAGAGGTTCGCAAGGGCGAAGACTCGAAAAGCTTCATGTTCTACGCGATTGGCGTGGAAGGAGCGAACCTCGAAACACTCGGCAAGATCGCCGTTCGCCAACCGCTCAAGCTTAGAGGCCTCCAGTTCAAGGAATTCTTCGCGTGGCTATCAAACTCCCTGGGTGCGGTTTCGCGCTCTAACCCTGGTGAGCAGGTTCCTCTGAGCAATCCCACAGCCCCGGACGGATGGGCCGTTGCCGGATGAGCCAATGGGCATTTGGAGCTGCATCTGTACGTGGGATTTCTCACGTCAGAAACAACACGCGTATCCAGGACGCAAAACGCTGCTTTGAGGTCCAAACCTCTGCAGGCAAAACCGTATTCTGCGCCGTTATATCAGACGGTGCGGGGTCCGCATCGCACGGAGGCGAAGGAGCCTCCCTTGTCTGCCGCACCATCGCGGAAAATCTTCGAACATACTTCGCGGCTGGAAACGATGCGCTACCCACGGAAGACACCGCATGGGACTGGGTTGACGACGCGCGGGACAAGATTGCCATAGCGGCTTCAAGGCGAGCCCTTACGCCCCGCGATTTTGCTGCGACGCTCGTGATGGCTGTAACCGATGGGTTCCAGACCTTCACCGCTCATATCGGAGATGGTGCGATAGTCGGTCGGCTGGTTGTGGATCAGGAATGGCAGCTTCTCAGCGCGTCGGAGAATGGCGAATACGCTTCGACGACGTTTTTCGTCACTGACCCGGGTACGCCTCGTCTTCGTACATCCATCGCTGAAGAGCCCATCAACGCATTGTTCCTCTTCTCCGACGGCATCGAAAATCAAGTCTTGGATGCCGCTTCCGGCGAGCCATATGCCAATTTCTTCGCGCCTATGGCCCGCCCGTTCGCGAACAGCGACTTTGTCGGCAGGAATCACAAGCTTTCGGAGCGACTTGCTGCATATCTCGACAGCGAGAAGTTTGCCGAGCACACCGACGACGACAAGACACTCATCATCGCGGTTAGAAAATGAGCCTGGAAAAGCTTTTTGCCGGTGGTAGCGAGCTTGAAGTCGGGAGACGCATCGGCAAAGGCGGCGAGGGAGAAGTCTTTGCTGTCACGAACCAGCCGGGCTTTGCTTTTAAAGCATATCTTCCAGGCATCGTTGCGTCCCGAGAAGCAAAAATCAGAGCGATGGTGGACGCCAATCTCCACGCCTCGATAGCGTCGGTTGCGTTTCCAACCAAGGTCGTCGTGAACAAGGCAGGAGCATTCGTCGGCTTCCTGATGCGCCTCGTTCCAGATCATAAAGAAATTCACGAACTCCAGACGCCCTCCTCTCGGCTTCGGCACTTCCCATCTGCGGACTACCGGTTCCTGGTCAGGACTGCCATCAACGTCGCGCGGTCCTTCGGGCAGGTTCACGCTTCGGGTTGCGTCATCGGAGACATTAATCAGCGCAGTATCCTCGTCTCCGAGAATGCTACGGTCGCGCTCATCGACACGGACTCCTTCCAGTTCACCCAGCGGGGACAACAATTTCTTTGTGTCGTTGGCGTCCCGGACTACACCCCGCCGGAACTTCAGGGTCAATCCCTAAAGAGCATCGTCCGCACAGCAAACCATGACGCTTTCGGGCTCGCTGTCGCGATATTTCAGCTCCTTTGCATGGACCGTCACCCATTCGCTGGCCGATACAAGGGTGCAGGAGACATCAGCGTCGAGCAAGCGATCAAAGAATTCCGTTTCGCCTATTCCTCCCGTGACACAAAAATGGACCCGCCTCCCGCCAGCGTAGCTCTCCGCGATCTAAGCCTCAAAATAGGCGAGAACTTCGAACGAGCGTTCTCACCGAACGGCGTAGTCAATCGCCCGACGGCTGATCAATGGATTGACGCACTCAACGAGCTGGAGACCTCACTTAGGCCCTGTCCTAACAACAAAGCCCACCACTACTCCCGGTTCGCAGCCGAATGCCCATGGTGTCGGATGGAGCAGGCATTCGGTATTCCGATGTTCGTTGTGCGGGACGCCTCTTCCATTCACATGCCGAAAGGCCTGATGAACGATGCTGTGGGGTTTAGCTTCAATATCGGCGCGATCCGGGCAATCCTCACATCGAACCCAATACCGGCTCAAGTAACCATCGCGATCCCGAAAGCCCGCACAACCTATGCTCCCTCAGGCGAGGCGCAGAAAGCCAGTTCCTTATCAAGCTCTGCCTTCGCGTGGGGAAATGCTGGCAAGGTCGGACTTGCGCTGTCGTTCCTTGCCCTATTCGCTTTGCCTGTTTTGGGCGTTATCGGCGGGATCGTCTCGTTTATCATCCTGACGCAGCTCGGAAAAACCGGCTCTTTCGACGCAACTCAGCGATATAACGTAGCGGCCGAAAAAGTCCGGTCTCGCATCCAATTCCTGCAGTCAAACGCGCCCGTTTCGCAAACCTACGCCACCAAGAACGAGATCGAAAAGAAGCTCGCCGAGTACGAACGGCTTGTCACCGATTTCAAAGATGTCGAAAAAGACTACAGCTCAGTTCGCCTTAAGGAGCAACTAGACGCCTACCTTTCAGCGCATATGTTAAGAGGAGCCCGCAGTACGAAGCTCAGTTCAGGCGACCTTGCCTCACTGGCATCCTTCGGCTTTACGACCGCATATGACGCAAAGATGCGCGACGTTCAGGACGCGTATGGTATCGGGCCCGTAAAAGCCTCGCGCATTATGGCATGGGTGAAATCGGTCGAGCAAAGATTCCAGTTCCAGGCGCAATATTCGGACGGTGATCGGCACGCAATCCAGGTGAAGAAGGGCAACATCGTTTCGAGGCAGCAGGGATGTGCTGACAGCCTCAAAAAGCTTGTTGACGACTTCCGAAAGCATGTAGCCGCTGTTCGGAGCTACAGCGGCGGGAGCGACGCTCAACTACAGCGTTACGTTGAAGAGGTCGGTCAGGCCGAAGCCGATCTTTTGCTTTTCAAACTGCCGGTCCCGGGGATCAAACCCATTCCTCCGCACGTCACCAAAACCTCATCTTATCAAGCTACGCCAACTTGGACGCCCTCCTCTCGCACAAACCCGCGCCCGACGGCCAACCAGCCGTCGTCGACGGCGGCATCCGGCACTCCAAGTTGCCCTCTCTGCGGTTCGCGCATGCGCTATCGAACAGCAAAGCGGGGCGCTCGCGCGGGAAGACCGTTCTGGGGGTGCTCACGTTTTCCAACGTGTCGGGGCACACGGAATATCTGAAACTGCGACAGCAGCCCATGTCGATGGCCAAACAGTGACAAGGACAACCGGGCGAATTTTTCTTGCTTAAAGGCAAGCAATTCCTGAGTGATGACAACCGGAGGGCGCAGGCGTGGAACAACTTGACGAAATAATCAAGTCAGCAACCGGAGCTATAGCTCCTGAGTATTTTCAGTTGCCGGTCGCGGGGCGCGATCCTGCACTGTATGAACGCGTCTACTGCTACGAGCTATACCATCAGATGCGCTCGCGATGGCCCGAAACAAGCCTCTTCTTGAGTGGTGAAATTCCGAAGCGCGGCCACGAAATTATCATGGCAGATATCGATAACGCTGTCGTTCCTGATTTCCTGATTCATGAGCCAGGGAACATGGATCACAATCACGCCATCTTGGAGGTCAAATCGTCCCAGGCTACTGCGGTTGGCATCAAGAAGGATTTGGCAACCCTCGATCAATTCTGTGTCCAGGTAGGCTATCAGCGAGCAATATATCTGTTCTATGGCGGAGTAATTGACCTCAATTTGGTACAGAAAATTGCGGCGCACAGACCCGTTCAAGCATGCATTGAAATTTGGCAACACAGCGAACCCGGCGCTGAAGCAAATTTTATTGAGGCTGTTGGCCCCTGTTAAATTGAAGGGACGCTAGGGAAGAAATACTCGATCCAGCGTTTGCCTAGCTTGTCGCTGAAACTCACGCAACATAGTTGGGACTGCACCCGTCACGGCAGGGCTTCTTTGAGCGCAGCCTTTACCTTCGCCGCGTCCCAATATGGGTCGACGAAGGGACATTTGTAATTGGGGCCAAGGTTTTCGGACTCGGCATCATTGAAGAAGCCGCGAGCTGCTGAGTGCAGGTCTTCCGGGATAATCAAAAAGGCCGCGTCTGTTTCCTTGAAATCGAATTTGCCGACATGCCTCCATTCCCGCTCCCACTCGTAAAAATACGATTTGGGGCCATACTGACCAGGTTGATCGACAAAGGGTGCTATGAGCCAGATCGGATCGCCCTTGTCATTCTTTGCCTTTGCGGTCATGTCCCGGAGCGATTTGGCCCGTGACGTGTCCTTTTGGGCGTACATGATCGGGCCTCCATCGCGTGCCACGAGGAATTCCTTCAGGAAACCAATGCCATAAGACCCGCGCTTGTCGGCCAACCGTTTGAGGTTGTGAAGGGGAATCTCGCTAAAGCAAATTGATTGAGGGGCTGCAGCGTGCTGCTTTCCCGTGCCAAAAGCGTTTCGCGCCTCGATCCTGCGATGAGACAGGATTGAAAGAGCGTTGTCATAAGCTGTCCGCTTGTCCTCCGCCTTGGTGAAATGGACCACGTAGGGCGACATGTCGGGCCACTGTTCGTCCGCGCTGCCAACCAATTTCACCATGCCGGTTCCTTCATTTACGCCAGCCCTTCGATGACTAAGGATAAACTGCAAAAGGGGCGAGACTCTTACAATTATGGGAGAGATATCAGCTTTGGCGGCGACGATTTCGTAAATTGGCCCAAGCTGCTCCGCATGTCTTCGACCATAGTCGGCATCGCAACAATAGCCTCGTCACGTATGTAATAAATACACGGCCGGTCGTTTGAGGTCGAGCAGGTGAACCATTGGTCCCAACCGTTCTTCTCGTCCGTTGCCTCGAAATGCTCCCGCCGCTCGATTGTCCATTCGAAGCCACCGTGAAACATGTAGTTCCGATACACGAACATCGCTTCGAACCAGGATATGAAATCCTTCGAGAGGAACTTGTCGAGGCCGCACGCCTCAGCGAGTTGAAGCAGGCCCAAGATTATATTGTTGCTCGCCTCCTTCTTGCTCTTGAAGTAGAACTGGCAATTCCATCGGGTTCTATCGGAGGCCGACCGTTTCCAGCGCTTATGATTGCCGGGGCTTATACCCTTTCGGTCATACATATCTCCGAGTGCGGCCAGGGCTTGGCCGAGCTGCAGGATTTTGAGCCTAATCAGCCGTTTTGTTTTCGTCAGGTGGAAGTTCGAACCAAGCCAATCTAGATAGGGCTTCGATCTCCTCTGGAAAAATCAAATCTTGACCAGTGCCATAGTCCATTTTCAGACGACCGGCTCGGAAAATGAGGTCGAAATTACGCAGGAAGCCATCATTGTCCGTCATGCGTCGTAGGAGTTTCGTAATTACCTTCCGTGTGGCTTCATCAACTCCCGCTGAAGCAAATTCCAGTTTACCTGATCCTTTCAATGCATCTAGGTCAATTCCAGGCAACTTGGTTACCGTATTCAGCATTATGTCTAGCTTGGCTTTGGCTTCTCGCCCCATTTCAAGGTGGCGTCTTAAGACGTCCCGATCCTCTATCGATCCCAGTTTGTCGACGATGGAATCAAGCTCGCGCTGGTTGGTCGAAGAACGAGCTTTCTTCTTGATAGGTACCTCTTGAACGCGAGCTTCGACGTAGGAGTTGTAGCCATCATGCTTCCGAATGGTCACTGGATGGGGGCCTATCCACCCTTTTAGATCATTGTATGCATGTATCGACTTTTCATTGATGCGCTTGGACCGAAACGGGGTGCGGTCCTTTTTCTTCTCGTCAGCGACAGCAATCGCCGCTCCCGATAATATTTCGTCGCAAATCTCTTTGAGCCGATTCATGGTTTCTAACGTCGATTTGGCTCGAACGTTCCCTTTGGCGAGCGATGCTCTAGCTTCGGCAACTATTCTATCGAAAATAACCTCAGCGGTGGTCCTCCCAAGATCATCGAGCATCGAGCATCTCCCGAGGGTTGCGTTTGAATGGCTCCAGGGCCGACGCCAGCGCAGGAAACGCATCTTCAGAATACGCTCCTTCAATGAGGCGCTGAATTTCGCCGCCCGAGCAGTTCCGCACCAATGCAGCGCCAAACTTCTGCATTAGTTGCTCTTCCAGTTTCGGGTCCGCGCGGTACAGAACTTCATGGAGGCCGGTTGCTCGCATGAGCACCCTGCTTAGCTCTCGATGGCGCAGACCCACCGATGCAGGCGTTTCAAGTATCGACGAAGGAAATATACGGGCATCCACAATGCCCTGTACCAGTTCGTATTCATGAGCCGCTGTGAGCGAGAAGTAGGTTTCATCACGACGAAACCCTTCAGATGTCGCAACCAAAATTTGGTTTGTTTCAGATTCGGATATCGATCCAAGGCGCTTCTTCATCGAGAGCAAACCTTGGTGCGTTTGAATCTCCGCAAGGATGTCCGCCATGAGTTCGTTTCGATGCGTTTGTACAATACGAATGGCGTTTCGATCCGCATTTCGTGCTCCCCCCTCCCGCTCTTGCTGCTCTAGCGCCTCATTCATCAATTTTTCTTGGCGCTGATATGTGAAGTGCTCAAAGAGAAGTACATTCACATACTTTGCCGAACCCTCCTCATATCGAGGGCCGGTGACACGGAATCTGCAGCGTGCGCAGGCTCCGATCCGCCAAACTGGGGTGGGCTTCCCCGAAACCAAAGGCCCCCCTCGCATGCAATCGCCTCCGGGGCACAGCCCGTGCTCGAAGCCGGAAAGGCCGATGAATTTGTCAGTCGACAGCAGCCTCCTTGCAGCGTCGAGGCCCACATGACCGATTATATGATCTGGCTTGTAGTCTGCTTCGACAATTTCACTCACTGCTTGGCGATTGCTTAATTGCGCTCGCTCCTGTTGAACAAGTGTGAGCCTTGCCGCCGCTTCATGGGCGACCGCGAGCTGGTCAGCCACGTAATGCGCAGTCATTCCTTCGCTTTCGTGGCCGATAAAAATTTGGGCAGCTTTTAGGTCGCCGCTTGCACGAACCAGCAAGGTTACGCTTGTGACCCGCAGATCATGTATCTCGAAACGAGCTTTGCCGTCGATCATTAATGGATAGTGGCGGCCGAGGCGCTCATCAAGTTGGGGCTGAGCCCAGCGGAAAAAGTCCCGCGCATATCGCCTACAGTTTATCTCTGAGATCGCAAAAAATCTTCCCCTGCCGGTATCTCTAAACAATGGGTATCCGTGCGGAAAAAGCTTTAAGTTCTGATGTGTATGGCGGTCGTTTCTGTCCAGAAATGGTACGGCTTTAGGAAGAGGATTGTAAATCGCCTGGATCAAGGCGAACTGCTTGACCATGTCGGCAATTCGCCGACTGACATAAGGAACGAGCTTCGGCCTTGTTGACTTGTCCTGTATCCGCCAACCAGCGATAACGAAGCGCGGCGTTGGCGTGTCCAGCCACAATCTTCTCAAGAAAGCTTGCCTACACCCTTCCTTCGCTCGCGGGTCTGGGTTCGGCTCATATTCCAAGTTGTCGAGATTCAAAAGCTTTTCATCCCCTTCACCGCTATCCAGCCAGCGAGCGTCCATTAATCGAAACCCGCTAGTGAATATCATGTCGAGAATCCTTGGTTCCGCTCCCCAAAAGACCCTCTCTATCTCGCCAGTGGCTGAATTTTTGAGGGTCCGCCAGTATCTCTGATCTGTTCGAGCAAACGCGTAATCATCCCTGCTGTTTAGCTCGGTGAGGATCGCCCAGACATCCGCGTCCATGGCCTCACGCGATGAGGTTTCGACCGCCGCAGATCGATCCGTCTCAACCCTGTGGTCGAATGGATTCACCATCTCATGGAAAAAGTTTTCGTTCTTGGCTACGATAGCCCACACAAACCTCATCTTACTCACGGTCTTCTCAGCTCGGCGCGACGAATAGCCCGCAGTCCGGATCGCCATGAAATCCACAAAGAGTTTTCCATGGCGCTGAGGGTCAATGTCGCGAAACGACCGGGGCGTGTCCTTCGCACCTAGCGTCATGAGGAAGGCAAGCCACGCATTTAGATATGTCACCATTGCTCTGGGATATTTGACTTCAAACGTAGCTATCAGTGGCTCAAGTATAAGAGCCCAATCCCGAACCACGTCTGGTACACTCACGACTTCTCGACCGATCAACTTCTTAACCCACTTGGTATTCCTGTGTGTCGGCTGAATTGTCCATCGGAACGAACCTCCCGTAGCGGAATTTCGATAAGCCCAGTCAAAGATCGGATATTCCGGCCGTTGAATGAGATGCTCGTCAAAAATTTCACCAAGCGTAAAGTAGACGTACCGTGGCGATGTGCGTCTACTCGACAAGTCTTCGAATGAATGAAGCCAGTCGCGCAAGATTGTTAAAGGAAACGGACAAAATCTTCGCTCGCGCCACATGTCGCTTGAAACGGCACAAGTCAGGAAGACCCCATGCATGTAGGACTTCCAACGTTCAGCTTTGCTACGTCTGAGCATCTCGTCTGCGATATCCCGGGCATGCTCTGGCACAGCCAGCCATGTCAATAACGGTCTCAACCTTGTCGGAACGACAATAGGCAGGCACAAGAAAGTTCTCATCGGCAGCAGCCAAATTCCTTGTGATGCCAAAAACACAGCAAACCACAGGGACATGTAGTTTTTACTTGCCACCTCAATCGTGCCGTTTTTGGACTTCTGTCGAGTGCTCACAGCCGCTTTTGAAAATTCGCCGATTTGTTTGCCCAACCGCTCCAAGAAATCGAAAACCCCGGTTTGATCCATGCCCTCGATGTCGTCGGAAAGACGCGCCCAACCAGACGCTGACCGCGCATCAAAACGGAAGTACGATCCGACATCGCAATCGGTGATGACTGAATTTAACATTGCCAATTGAACATTAACGGGCAAACTGGTCAGTCTTCGTATCAAGGCTGGAACACCGGGCGACAGAGGCCCTTTGTAGTCTTCCCATTCTCCAATGTTTATGAGCCCGCGTTTGACGGTGCTGTTCCTCAGATTTGTAACCTGCTTTCCACCGCGCCCGACTGCCGTCCCGTACGGCATCGCCATACTATTCTCTTCTGGAGCACGACCCCTATGCAGAGGCCCATAGTTCGCGATCACGTCCCTCAACGGTGTGCGGAGGATCGACGTCATGCCTTCTTTCACCCGTGCACAAAAAGTCAAAAAAAGATGCTTGAGTTCTTCTCTGCTCGGCTCCTGCAGTAGGACAATGTCAGTACCGCCGTTGACGACGCATCCTCCATCAAGATCACTCGTGACAAGATTGAATTTAGTCGAAAGCTCAAGACGCATGGGCCGCCTCCAATGCTTTCACGGCATCGTGCGCAGTTTGCCAATCCCGCCCATAGGCATTGTTGCTGTTCTCGTTGGCGTGACCAATCAGGAACTGGACCATGGAATTGCTGAGACCAGACGTTCGCAATTTTTTCACAAACTTGTGTCTGAATCCGTGGAGGTGAATCCCTGGCTTTCCTAACAACCCTGCCTTGCGTGCAGCGCGGTTAAAGGCCTTTTCTACGTTCCCTATCCTTAGGGGCTCACCGAGCGAAGTTTTGGTTCCTGTAGATACAAAAAGATACGGGTGATCGCGGTCGGTCCCAACTCGTTGACAAATCGATCCTAATTCAAGCGCTGCATCCTCGACACGTCGAGCGCCTCCGGAGGTCAGCCAGACAGGAATGCGTATTCGATCTACGTGGGGGAATTTCATTCCCTTGAAACCGAGCGCATAGCTCTTGTCAGGGTCATCAAGTCGCGGCTCAATATTGTAAGTGCGTCTCATGAAAGTCGCGCGGGTGATCCGTTGCCGCCGCTCGTTCGCGAATTTGCCGATCCAGAGAGAGCGAACTGGATCAGCAAATATCAAAAGAGGGTCTGGGCTATCAAACTCCATAAATCGTCGACTATACACCGAGGGAATTAAATCGAAGCGAAACATGTGAAGATACTCACTTATCCTGCCGCCAGTGCCCTCGGCCGCTTCAAAGAGGGTTCGGTACGTCCAGTTGTTTGTGCACTCTATTATTGCCTGCGCTTCTTCATCATTCATGGTATGTTCTTCGGAAGAAGTGACTTCGGGCCTCCGAGCGAGATACCGAATCTCAGACGGCAGAACTGGTTGAAAACCCTCCATCTCTTTGTATCGCGACCATTGTGCTTCCAAGTGAGCAAAGTATGATTTGCGGAACAGACTTGGCACCCTCTCAGCGAAACGGTCGCTTGAACCTTTCAACGCGAGGCCGAGCGGCGTAGTCGGAGTTGGGCCAACCCGGATACTTCTAGCTAGCGCACTGATAGCCCGTAGGTCTCTGGCAACGGTGCCTGCCGAGACTGGGTCCCACAGAGGGAACACCCTTTTGTCGGGGTCGTCAGGCGGAGCAACGCGCATGAGCAGGTAGCTATCTATGAGCGCGTCAACATCTGCTGCGGTCTCTAAGACCGGCGAACCCGTAGCGGTATAAAAAGCCCATAGCCTTCCGACCGCAGCGACAGACGCATGCAGAACTTTCAACCGCCTGTAGGTAACCTCAGACATCATCCATCTGATGATCTCATCGGGCATCAAAATCATGGCACCAGTGTTCAAAGCAAGAATCGGCATCAATCGCCGCTTCCGCAAGCCTGCTCGATCAGTGAAAATAGTTGGAACATCGACAACAAGGCTTGGATACCTCGGATCGAAATCGATAGAATTGGCAAGATCAGTAATCATGGACTAACACCCTCCGAATGGGCTACATCGGAACGAAATTTATGGATGATTGATCTGCTGAGCAGCGGGCTCAGATTTGAGCATCAGTAAACATCTCTGTCGTAATCGTTCATCGTGGCTCCCTGCTTCCAGATCAAATGTCGTTCCAAGTTACAAAAAAGATAGCGAACCGCAAGCGCCTCGAAAACGAGAGCACCCTACAAGCCTTTGATTTTACGATATATTTCCTTACCGACACGCTCGCTTGGAATATCTCGCCTAATTCCTTGCACACTTGTCTTTCGTAGAAACCTATTCCGAAACCGCGCTAATCAGCCGTCAGATGAGAGACGATCTCGCGACGCAATCGGAAAAATGTTCTTCCGATTTTTTAACAATTTCCTTCACTAGATTTCCGGCCAGCCTCGTGAAAAAAATTTTTGGCCGGTCCAAGAAAATGATGAAATTGATGGGTTTTGCTACGCCACAAGCCCTTGGCGAATGCGAATCACCCTCTTCTGGGTGAAATTCCTGTTTGGCTTTAGCGTGGCCACCGTTCCTGGCAAAAGCGTGTGTCGAGCGAGGAACAAACTGATCAACCCGTCGCGCGTAGACGACTGTCGAATCTTGCATCCTGCCCTCGTCAAAATGGAGATCAGGGCCGAAAACCGATAGGTCTTATTAGCGGGCGTCAGTAAGCGGCGCAGACGATTAAGACTTACTGAGCCACGGAAGCTTTCTGTACGTTAGCGTGTCGGAGCGGTGGAACCGGACGTCCTCTTCTCGCTTACAGTTGGGCTCTAGATGCAAGTCCCGCCACGCCGGTAGGCCAAACACTACCGGTGAAAAGGTTGGGATGAAGGCTGCAAAAAGCTCAGGCTGATCGGCACGCGAGTGTCAAAGCTAAAGTTGAAGAGCCTAGCACCCGCACTTGGCCTACCCTCTGCAACCCCGGCCAGCGCCGGGCAGGCCAAGCGCTGATCGACAGAGAGGGAGGAAAGAAGGCAAAGGTGTCAGGCTGATCTGCTACAGATTTGAGGAGGGGGGGAAAGATATGGATGCCTTTTATGCATCGGTCGAGCAGCGAGACAACCCCGAGCTCCGGGGAAAGCCATTGGCCGTTGGTGGATCGGCGGCCCGTGGGGTCGTT
>Ga0247730_1001032_pt1 | contig 16697 bp, 12 predicted proteins | sample UWRJL073202C2_FD_180959 | JGI IMG/M metagenome (GOLD analysis project Ga0247730, IMG submission 180959) | Plant litter microbial communities from Arlington Agricultural Research Station in Wisconsin, United States - UWRJ-L073-202C-2 | ecosystem: Environmental > Terrestrial > Plant litter >... | reverse complement strand
CGAGGTCCGCAAGGCCACGGCGGACCTTCTCAATCGCAACGGCCGGATCGACATCTTGGTCAACAACGCAGGAATCGGCGGCAACAAGCTGCTGGTGAAGATGGAGCTGTCCTTCTGGGAGCGCGTGATCGCGACGAACCTCACCTCGCAGTTCATCTGCTGCAAGGCTGTTGTTCCGGCGATGATGGAGCAGAAGTTCGGACGGATCATCAACATCTCCTCGCGGGCGTGGTTGGGCAATCGCGGGCAGGCGAGCTATTCGGCATCCAAGGGGGGCGTCGTGAGCCTCACCCGCACCCTTGCACTCGAATTCGCACAGAGCGGCATCACCGTGAACGCGATCGCACCGGGCATCACGGAGACGCCATCGTTCGACGCGCTGACGCCGGACGTGAAGGAGCAGCTGAACAGGACTGTGCCAATGGGACGGATCGGCCAGCCCGAGGAGGTCGGTAATGCCGTCTCGTTCTTCGCCCGACCCGCGTCGAGCTACGTGACCGGCCAGCTCCTGTACGTCTGCGGTGGACGCAGCTTGGGGAGCCCATCGGTATGAGCCGCGCGACGTTCCCTTCCGCACCGGTGCCAACGAGTTCATGTTCGAGAAGCGCGCGCCCCTTGCACGGAGCAGGGACGTGCTAAGTAACTCCCTTAGCGGGCTGCGCGTACTCGACTTCACCCAGGTCGCTGCAGGCCCGCTGTGCACCCAGACTCTCGTCGATTTGGGAGCGCAGGTCACTAAGGTCGAGCAACCGGATGGCGATCTGGCGCGACAGTTCTCGCCCTACGTCGAGGGGCAGAGCGTCACCTTCCTAGCCCTGAACAGCGGCAAGTTGAGCATTTCGCGCAATCTGAAAGACAAGGAACAGCGCGACACCATTCTGGAGCTCGCCGCCCAGGCCGACATCCTGGTCGAGAGCTTCCGCCCGGGCGTCATGGAGCGGCTAGGCCTCGGCTACGACGACATTAGGAAGCTCAACCCGGGAATTATCTACTGCTCGGTTTCGGCATACGGCCAGCTATCGCCGTGGCGCGACAAGCCCGGCGTGGACGGGGTGCTGCAGGCCGTCACGGGCCTCATGAGCGTGACAGGGCTGCCGGATGCGCCGCCCTGCAAGGTCCAGGTGCCGATCGTCGACGTCATGACTGGCTACATCGCCACCACGGCCGTGCTCGCAGCATTGGTGAAGCGCGATAAGGACGGCACCGGCGAATGGCTCGACATCAGCATGTTTTCGAGCGCCATGGCCATGCAGCAGATGGCGTTCGCGACCTACTTCGCCGATGGCGAGGTGCCCCAGCGCCTCGGTAGCGCTGCACCCTATGCCGCGCCGAACGAAGCGCTGCGCTGCTCCGATGGCTGGCTTATGGTCGCCGCCTATCACCCGGCGCGATGGACGGCGCTCTGCCAGATAATCCAGCGGCCTGAGCTGCTCCAGGACGAACGTTTCTACGATCCTCTGCAACGCATCGCCAACAGGAGTGAGCTGGTCGGCTCGCTTGAGGAAACCATGGTCCTTCGAACCCGCGCCGAATGGCAGAAGCTGTTCGAGCAGGCAGACATCATCTGCGCCCCGATAGCCGACTATGCCGAGGTCGTGGCCTCGCCCGCATTCACCGACAACTTCCTAGACGTGGTAGAGCAGCCAGACGCGGGCGCGTTGACGTTCCTGCGCAGTCCCCTGAAGTCCGTCGGCGAGGTTCCTCCTGACCGAACCGGGGCACCGCGGATTGGCCAGCATACCGACCTAATCCTGCAGGGCGCCAACGCGGCCGCCGGCACCAGTTCCAGATAGGAGTTCCGCAAATGTCGGTTACCTTGCAGGTGGCGGACTATGTCGCCACCATTACCCTGAACCGTCCCGAGGCGATGAACGCGCTCGATGGCGAATCCCTGGAAGCGCTCCACGCGATCCTCAACAACGTCTCAGATCGCGACGACATACGCGTCGGCATCATCACCGGTGCCGGCGAGAAGGCTTTTTGCGCTGGCGCGGACCTCAAGAAGACGATGCCGCCGCCTGAGAGCTTCGCCCAACTGCATTTCGGAGCCACCGACAAGACGGCGCCCTTCTCCAGGATGAGTACGACCAAACCGCTGATCGCAGCCATCAACGGTTTCGCGCTCGGCGGAGGCCTCGAACTCGCGATGCTCTGCGACATTCGCATCGCCGCCGCGCACGCGAGCTTCGCTCTTCCGGAAGTGACGCTGGCCAGCATTCCGGCCGGCGGAGGTACGCAGCGGATCATCCGGCTCATTGCCGCATCGGACGCGATGCTGATGCTGCTGACCGGCGAGCGCGTTCCGGCGGCGGAGGCCCTTCGGATAGGTCTGGTCAGCAGGGTGGTCGAAGCTGCGGATCTCCTGACGGAAGCGCAGAAGATCGCTTCGAAAATAGCGGCTAACGGGCCGCTCGCGGTGGCGGCGGCGAAGCGGCTCGCTGTTGTCGGAAAGGAACTTCCCCTCAGCGCCGGCCTCGAGCTCGAGCAGCAAACTTTCGGCCTGATTCGCGATTCCGAGGATCGTATCGAAGGCAGGGTCGCCTTCGGCGAAAAGCGAAAGCCGGTTTTCAAGGGTCGATAATGCGGAGCGACCGCGATCCATAGGAGGGAACGACATCCATCGGCTTCCGGCCGAAGTCCAGAAGATCTCTCCGCGAGACTGCCAACAATCACCAGAGGTGAGCACCATGACAAGCGAAACGAGCAATCAGACCTTCCAGAGCCGGACGTTCCCCCTTCGGGTGCATTCCGGCGAGGATGCCCTGTCGTCCGTCCCCAAGGAGCTGAAGCGGCTGGGGGTCACGCGCGGCCTCATTCTGTGCGGCAACAGCGTCCGCAACAAGTCCGGACTGACCCAGAAGATTGAGCAGCTCTGCGAAGGCCGCATCGCCGGCGTCTATGCCGGCATCCGCGAGGGTGCCCCCGCCGAAGACATCGACGAGGCTGCGGAGCTGGCTAGAAGCCTCGACGCGGACGTCCTTATCGCCGTGGGCGCCGGCAGCGTGCTCAAGGGCGCTCGGGTCGTCGCAATGAAGCTCGGCGAGAACAAGCCGCTTACAGAGCTGGCCACGATCCACGAGGAAGGGAAAGCGCCCGTCAGCCGTCGTTTGCTGGCGCCCAAAGTGCCCATCATCAACATCCTAACTTCCCCGACGTCCGCACAGAACCGCGCGGGTTCAGCGGTCCGGTACAGCGGGTCGGCCCACCATCTGGAGTTCTTCGATCCGAAGACACGCCCGGAGGCGGTGTTCTGGGATACGGAGGCGCTCGCGACTGCTCCACATTCGCTGATGCGCTCGACCAGCTTCGAGATCTACTGGTGGGGTTTGATGTGCATGGGGACGGTAGATAGTGCCAACCCGCTCGTGCAGGCGAGCCGCCGACATGCGTGGCATCTTGCTCGCGACGCGTATGCCCAGTTGAGCGAGCCGCCCGCCGATGCCCGGCCGCTGATCGATCTGTGCGCCGCCGCTCTGCTGCAGAACCGCGATGAGGAGGACGGCGGGCGTCCCTGGGCATGCCATCTTGCCGCACGCGCCGCCTACGCCTCAGCGGTTGCGCTCTTCAACAGCACGCCGGGGGTGACCCAGTCACACGGCTATGCAGCGTTCGGCCCCCCAATGCTGCGGGCGCTCGGGCACCTCATTCCGGACGTCGTCGCGAAAATCGGCATCGAACTCGGACTGCAGGTCACCGCCTCCGACACGAACCTTGCCGAAATCGTTGCCGACCGACTGAGCGAGCGCTTCCGCGAGCTCGGTTGGAAGCCCGGTCTGCTTGACTACGGCGTCACTGCCGCCGACGCCCCGAAGCTGCTCTCGTTCGCCCTGCACAACTACAACGCGAACCACGATCAGCTGCTAGACAAGCACAAGGATGCGATCCTCGCAGGTATCGAGCGCGGCATCACTGGCGCTTGAGAGCTTCTCCGTCGCTTCTGACCTCCTCCAATACCCACTGATGGAACGACTGGAAGGCGCGGGTGGTCCCGCGCCTGACAGACCAGACCAGATAGTAGCCCATCGGTGTCCTGCCGGTGATGTCGATGGGCGTTATTAGCAGGCCCTGCTTCAGAAAGTCGGCCACGTAGGCGCGCTGCACAATCGCTACGCCCAGACCGTCCACCGCAGCCTGGATGGCCAGCGATGCGTTGCCAAAGGAGAGCCGACGCGAAACTTGCACGTTCTGCTCGCCGGCGTGCTCGAACCAGCGTTGCCAGTCGTCCATACGTCGGACGGAATACAGCAGGGTCTCGTTCAGCAAGTCGAGCGGCCTCAGCCGGTCGAGCGGACCCTTGAAGAGATCCGGTCGGCAGACGGGGATGAACTCGTCGTCGAAGAGCCTGACCCCGTCCAGACCGGCGGGAAGGCTTTCGCCGGTGAAGCAGGCCATGTCGACGTCATCCTCGTCGAATTGGATCGGTCGAAAGCTCGTCATGATCTGTATGTCGAGTTCGGGATGCGCTCCGTGGAATCGCGCCAGGCGCGGCATCAGCCATCGCTCGGTCAGCGTTGGCAGCAGGCAGATCTTCAGCGCGTTGTGCCAAGACCGCCGTGAGACGGCGTTCACCGTGAGTTCCATCGTTTGGAAAGCCTGCGTCAGAGACGGGTGCAGCACCTGACCAGCATCAGTCAGAGCTATTGATCTACCCTTCCGCTGAATGAGCGGGACGCCGACCGTCTCCTCGAGGAGCTTAACCTGCTGACTGACGGCGCCCGGCGTGACGCAAAGTTCTATGGCCGCCTTTCGCACGCTCAAATGGCGCGCGGTCGCCTCGAAAGCCCGCAGGCCGAGTAGGGGAAGCCGGGACCTAAGCATGCGATCGTTTAGCTCTCCTGAACATTCGGCTCAATACATAATCGTTGTCCAGATGTCGGGACTCCGCAAACATCCACGGCAGCCGAGGGGCTTAGAGACTCCACTCGCAGGTCGAAGGAGCAGCGGAACTTAGGCTTCGTCGAGCAGGCCGATAACGGCTTGAGCGTCTTAAGGAAGCGAAGGATCGAGAGGCGACGATGGACCTGCCCCGAATGCGGCCGGTCTTCAGTACGGAAAGAAAAACGTCCGGCAAAAGAGTGCGTCGGCACCGAGCATCACCTTACAACATAACGACAATCAAAAGAATACGAGAGAGGATGTAGAGGCAGGATATGAACCGATACTTCGTAACGATTATGCTCGCGCTTACGTACGCCGTGTCGTTCATGGATCGTCAGATCTTCACGATCCTCCAGGAGCAGATAAAGGCTGAGTTCGGCCTCAGCGACGCTCAGGTCGGTCTGCTGCAGGGGATGTCGTTCGCGATATTTTACGGGGGCCTCGCTGTGCCGGTCGCGTGGATCGCCGATCGGGCCAATCGCATCAGGATCATATACATATCGGTAGCATTGTGGAGCCTGGCGACCACGCTGTGCGGCATGGCCTCTACCTATACGCAGATGGTGCTAGCCCGCGTCGGGGTCGCCGTCGGCGAGTCCGGCAGCCTCGCGCCCGCACATTCCCTGATATCCGACCTCTTCCAGCCGCACGAGCGGGCGCGCGCCCTCGGCATATTCTCGATGGGCTCGAGCGTAGGCATGATTTGCGGTCTGGCCGGCGGCGGCTGGGTGGGTTTCCATTACGGCTGGCGAGCCGCGTTCCTCATCTACGGCGCTCCAGGACTGCTTCTTGCGCTCGCAGTGAAATTCACGATCTCCGAACCCGCCCGCGACGAAAGGCCATCGTCGGACCGAGTTGCCTCTGACACGCTGCTCGGCTCCGTCGCGAGCGTCCTGCGCAATCCCGCAACCCGCGTCTTCATCCTGTGTCACGCGCTAGTCGTGCTCGGCAACTACGCGCTGCTAGCGTGGCTGCCATCTCTGATGATCCGCAGCTTCGAGGTTCCACAGGCTTCCGCGGGGTTGGCAGTCGCGGCTCTCGCACTGATAGCCCATCTGCCGGGCACATTCTTCGGGGGGCATTTCGGCGATCTGCTAGCTAGACGGACCGGCGATCTGAGCGTGCTGGCGAAGATGTCGGCGCTGTTTCTCGCTGTGGCCTTTCCGATTGAGGTGGCTGCCTTGTGGATGCCGTCCTTTGGCGCGATGTTCGCGCTCGTCTGCGTCGCGGTGTTCCTGATCCAGATGTCTTACGGACCAGTGCTCGCGCTGGTCCAGTCCTCTGTCCCTCCCGGCAGGAGAGCGATGACCGCCGCGATAATGGCTTTCTTCGGAAATCTCCTCGGACTTGGATTTGCCCCAGTAACCGTTGGCTTCATCAGCGACGTGACCGCGCCAGCCTGGGGACTAGATTCCCTACGCGTCGGAATGAGCGCCGCGGCCGCCTTCCTTATCCCGGCCGCTCTCGCCTGCGTCGCGGCCATCGGAAGCGCACGTAGGATTAAGGCTCCGCAGCACTGTGCCCCCGCACCAGAGTTGAAGCTCGGCAATCAATAAACCGAACTCCGTCCAAAGAGACGGAGAGAACACAACTAATGGGAGAGAGAAAATGAAGAGCCGTACGGAAAAGCGGTTGGCCCTGTCCGCATCGATTGGTGCACTGGTCGTATCGACCATGGCAAGCGCGCAGGGTGCTCCAACGGACGCCGCCGCGCCACAATCGGCGATCGCGCCGACCCCGGCCGCCTCGACATCCGATGTCGACGCGACAACCGTGGGCGATATCGTGGTGACCGCGCAACGCCGCTCGCAGAGCATCAACGACGTTCCGATCTCCATCTCCGCGTTCAGCGGCAACGAGCTCGCCGCGCGGGGCGTCACGGACGCCACGGACCTCGGCAAGCTGGTGACCGGCTTCACGTTCGCCGACAGCGGCTTTAGCGCACCCGTCTACACGGTCCGCGGCGTGGGCTTCAATGACGGCAGCATCAGCGCGACCTCGACCGTTGCCGTCTATCTCGACCAGGTGCCGCTTCCCTATCCCGTCATGACCCGGGGCGCGCTGCTCGACGTCCAGCGGCTCGAAGTACTCAAGGGCCCCCAGGGTACGCTGTATGGTCAGAACTCCACCGGTGGTGCAATCAACTACATCCCGAACGGTCCCACGCACGATGTCACCGGGGCGGCGACCATCGAGTACGGGCGGTTTGATGCGGTCCGGACGGAAGCCTTCGTCTCCGGCGCCCTTACGCCGAACCTACTTGCGCGCATCGCGGTCAATACCCAGTCCTCCGGCCCATGGCAGAAGAGCCTGTCTCGGCCCGGAGACACCTTGGGACGGGCGAGGAGGGGGTCCGGGCGGCTGCTGGCCGTATGGGACCCTACGGAGAACCTGACGTTTACATTCAACGCCAACGGTTGGTTGGACAGGTCCGACACGCTGGCGCCTCAGCTCTATAAGAAGGTCTACGCGCGTCCCGGTAGCGTCAACCTGTCGCCTACCCTGCGCGACGCTGCGCTGAACCCAAACGATCCGCGCATCGCGGACTGGGTGGCTGGCGTCGACTACGATCGGCACGACAGCTTCTACCAGGGCTCGACGACGATCAAATGGGATCTCGGCGATGATCTGAGTCTCAATTCCATTTCGTCTTATTCGAAGTACAAGAACCGCTCCAACCTGAACCGCAGCGGCGCTCCCGCGCTCGTTCTCGACACTTACACGGACGGACGGATCCGTTCCGCCTATCAGGAGATCAGGCTTTCTGGAGGCAAGCAGCCGTTCAGCTGGATCGTCGGCGGGAACTACCGGGACGACAAGGTGGTCGAGAACTCGCTGTACAATGCGGCCGATGCGACCAACGCCATCGTCCAGGGCATCCGGACGAAGCAATATCTGGTCGCAACCTCAATCGACGTGAAGGCATGGGCTGTGTTCGCAAACGCTGACTGGGATTTCGCTCCAAAGCTGTCAGTCAACGCGGGCGGCCGATATTCCGGCGAGAAGCAGTCGCTTACGGGATGTGTGCGCGACGATGGCGACGGATCGCTCGCGGCCGCCTTCACGCGAGACATCAACGCAACCCGGGCCGGTTTCGGCCTCGGCCCGGTTCCGGCGATCCCCGCCGGGGGATGCATCACGACGGACGCCAACCTCATGCCTGCGCTCGCGTTCCTGAGCCAGAACCAGAAAAACTTCTCTTTCAGGACCGCGCTGAATTGGAAGCCGACGCGTAACGTCCTCGTCTATGGCAGCGCGTCGCAGGGGTACAAGTCTGGGGGATTCTCAAGCATCATCGCGACGGCGGCATCGCAGTTCACGCCCTCGGTGCAGGAACAGCTCCGGGCCTTCGAGCTCGGCACCAAGCTCACCCTTCTCGGCGGCCGTGCGCAGTTGAATGCTGCCGGCTTCTACTATCTTTACAGGGACAAGCAGCTGCGCGGCAGGAGGCAGGACAGCCTGCTCGGCGCCCGCGCCGCTCAGGTCAACATCCCAAGATCCGACATCAAGGGTGCGGAGTTCGATGCGCTCGTGCAACCGTACAAGGGCCTGAGGTTCTACGGCGGCGCCACCTATTTGGACACGCGCATCAAGCGCTTCATCGGATACAATTTGTTCAATGCTCTGGAGAATTTCGCAGGTTCGCCCTTCAACTACTCGCCCAAATGGCAGTTTAACTTCGGGTCTGAGGTCAGCGTTCCTGTGTCGGACCGGGCGGAGGCGTTCGCAGGCGGTGACGTCACCTATAGGACGAAGACGAACGCCTTCTTCGGAAACGCCGCCGATTACGTGATCGACGGCTATGCGCTGGTGGATCTGCGCGCCGGCGTGCGCGATCCAAAGGGACTGTGGAGCGCCACAGTCTACGGTCGTAATGTTTTCAACAAATACTATTGGACGAACGTGACAAAGGCGAACGACGCGGTGACCCGGTATCCTGGGTTGCCAGCGACGTACGGCATTACGCTGAGTCATAAATTCTGACGCCGGAATGCGCGCAGCCCGAGGGAGGAGGTGCCTAGCTCCGGATCCCGACGCTTGCGGCAGCTAGGAGGGCCGTACAACATGGCGCAAAGGACCGAGGGTAGGGCGCCAGCATCGCTCCGTGGCGAGGGAGAGCGCAACAAACGTCTCGAGCTTCGGCGCGGTCTGAAGGAGAAGTAGAGTTGGCGGTTCCCATGAGGCCCGTACCCGTGCCGTTCATGTCGCACAGGATGAAGCTGAACTACGTGCGCTGGGGCGACCCAAGCCTTCCCGTACTGGTGCTCGTGCACGGAACGCGGGACCATGCGCGTAGCTGGGACTGGATCTCCCGCGATCTCTGCAGGGAGTGGCAGGTTGTCTGTCCTGACCTTCGCGGACACGGGGATAGCTCCTGGTCGCCCGATGGCGCATACTCCTTGCCGCTCTTCGTCGCCGACCTCGCGGAACTCGTCGATCAATTTGGAACTCCGGTATCGCTCGTCGGGCACTCGCTCGGCGGCGCCATCTGCCTTCGCCTCGCAGGCGTCCTGCCCGACCGCGTCGACAGGCTCGTGGCGATCGAGGGCCTGGGCCCCATGCCCAGGCCGGGCACACATGACGCGCTCGTGCCGGTTTCCGCGCGATGGCGGGATTGGATGGAAAAGCGTCGCGGACTCGTCGCCCGCACTCCACGTCGATATGCGAGCATCGAGGCAGCGACCGAGCGGATGCGCTCGAAGAACGAGCGTCTCTCGCAGGAACAGGCGCGTCATCTCGCATCTCACGGCGTCCGACGACACGACGACGGCACCTTCGGGTGGAAGTTCGACCACTCGATGCAGGTCGATCAGCCGGTCCGCCTGGACCAGAGTGAGGTGCGGGAAATCTGGGCTCAAATCGAGTGCCCGGTCTGGCTCGTGCACGGAGCCGCGAGCTTCGCCTCGCATCCCGGACTCGATGGTCGCGCCGCATGTTTCAGGAGCGCCTCAGTGACCAGCTTCGCCGGTGCCGGGCATTGGGTGCAGCACGACCGGCTACCCGACTTTGCATTGGTCCTCCGTCGCTTCCTCCAAGGCGAGAGTGATCCACCGCCGGACGTGTGACCTGCCGTCTCCTTAGTCTCAGGAACGCGCAGACCGGCCAAGCCGATCTCCATCCGTGTGTCGGACCGTCAGAATCATGTGTTATGGGGGCACGCGGAAGCGCTCGCGCGTCTGAACTGCCGTCTTGCTGTGATGCCAATCACACATGTAATGGTCCGCGAGACCGCGTCTTCCAGCCTCGCACTCGTCTTCGACCGACCCTAGGTTTCGGCACGTATCGGAGAGCTGTGATGACCAACGATCTTCTGCACTACATCGACGGAATGGACGTCGCCCCGAGTTCTGGGGAGTACATGGACAATTATGCGCCAGCGTCGGGCGAGGTGATCGGCCGGGTAGGCCTCGGAAATGCCGCGGACGTCAGTAAGGCCGTCAATGCCGCGTCGGCCGCTCTCGCGACTTGGCGCGACCATCGTCCTATTGTGCGCGGACGTATCCTGACCGAGATCTCGCGCAAGCTGCGCGAGCGCATCGACGAATTTTCCACGATCGAGGCCGAGGACACCGGCAAGCCGCATTGGCAGGCGAAGGTCGAAGTCGAGGGTGCCGCCCAGTACTTCGAGTTCTACGGTGGTTTGGTGAACCTCCCACAGGGCGAAGTCATTAACCTCGGCGCGCCGTACCATAGCTACACCCGGCGCGAGCCGTATGGCGTCGTTGGCGCGATCCTTCCCTGGAACGGCCCAATCAACCAGGCTGCGCGCGCTATCGCTCCCGCGATCGCTGCCGGCAACGTCGTTGTGGCCAAGCCCTCCGAAGAGACGTCGCGCTCCATTGTGGCGCTGGCTCGACTAGCGGTCGAGGAATGCGGCCTGCCGGTCGGGATCGTCAACATCGTCCTTGGCACCGGCAAGGACGTCGGCGAGGAAATTGTGAGGCATCCGGGGGTTCGAAAGGTGATGTTCACCGGCAGCGTGCGCGCCGGCCGCGAGATCGGCCACATCGCAGCGGACCGCATCATTCCTCTGACACTGGAGCTGGGCGGCAAGTCGCCCAACATTATCTTCGACGATGCGGATCTGGACGCCGCCGCTGACGTCGCCGCGCGCGCATTCACGATGAACTCCGGCCAAATCTGCAGCCTCGGCACGCGCCTCCTGGTCCAGGAGAACATCTACGATCAGATGCTCGAGCGGCTAGTGCCACGTGTCCAGGCGCTAAAGGTCGGCACGGATCCCGATTCCGCGTACGGCGCGATCACCACTAAGGCACAGCTCGACCGCGTGGAGGGCTTTCACGCGATCGCCGAGCAGGACGGAGCGCGGCGCGTCACCGGCGGTCCGGGCAACCCCACCGACGGAAAGGGGTGGTTCGTCCAGCCGACCATTTACGCCGACGTGACCGAGAAGATGCGGATCGCCCAGGAGGAGGTCTTCGGCCCCATGCTTGCGGTGATCAAGTTCACCGACGAGGCCGACGCGCTGCGCATTGCAAACGACTCCGAGTTTGGGCTCGCGGCCGGAGTCTGGACTCGTGACATCGGTCGCGCCCTTCGAATGGCCGCCGGGCTCGAAGCAGGGCAGGTTTACGTCAACGACTACATGAACGGCGGCGTCGAGACGCCTTTCGGCGGCTACAAGAACAGCGGCTATGGTCGGGAGAAGGGCATCGAGGCGCTGCTCCAGTACAGTCAACTCAAGTGCGTGACCGTTAAGCTGTGATGACGGCGAGGCCCGGCGTGCCGGGCCTCCAACTATGAACACCGCTCCAGCGGTTGCGCCAGCGAAGCGCCGCCAGACCTCTGCTCCCTGCGCTGCTCCACGACGTGCCGATCACGCGCGGGCGCCCAAATTGCTCGCGAGATCCACTGAATGACCACGTCATCGATTAGGAGGGTGTGGACCTTGGTCCGCTCGGCGCCAGCCGCGTCCTTCGCTTTGCAGTGGGGTGCTCTCCTCCTTCTTGCGGCCGCCTTGAGCTGGCTGCTGACGCGGATGGGGATCGTGGGAGCGATCTTTCTGGCGCCGCTCCTCGCTGGACTTACCTATGCGATTGCGGGGACCAGCCTGCGCATCGATCGTCGAATCACCGTGTTCGCACAGGGCGTGATCGGCTGCATGGTTGCGCGGTCGCTCGACGAGAGCGTCCTGGTCTTCATCCTGTCTCATGTCCCTACAATCACGGCGGCACTGCTCTTTACCGCCGCCATCAGCGTGGCGATCGCATGGATCTTGACGAGGCTTCGCATACTCGATGGCGAGACGGCTGCCTGGGGTGCAATGCCCGGAGCCTCCGCGGTCATGGTCGCCCTGGCGGCGGAGGGTGGCGGAGATCCGCGCTCTGTGGCCACCATGCAGTACCTCCGCGTCATCGTGGTCGTCGCGAGCACCACGATGGCCGCCTCGCTGCTCACGTCGACGGTGCCGCACGCCGTGACGCCGATTGCGGCAAGCGCCGCCGTTCGCTCCGCATTCGACCTCGTTGGCAGCACCCAGGCGATCGCGGTTGTTATAGGAGGCATCCTGATCGCCCGCGTGCTTCCTCTACCGGCGGGGGCGCTCCTGTTCGCCGCTGTCGTTGCCGCCCTGCTGCGATTCACGCTGGGCATCGACACGGTCGTGCCGCACTGGATACTGGTGACGGCCTATGGAGGGCTGGGACTGTTCACCGGGCTGCAGTTCGACCGGGCGACCATCGTCCGCATCGCCAACATCCTGCCCGCACTGGTGCTCGGGATCGTCTTCATGGTGGTCTGCTGCGCGGCGAGCGGGCTGGCGTTCGCCTGGGCGATCGACGCGGATCCGATCACCGGACTTCTAGCTACGAGCCCCGGCGGCATTGATACGATCGCGATCGTTGCGTCCGGCACGCACGCGAACATGTCGATCGTGATGACCTACCAGACCATCCGCTTCCTCGCACTGCTGCTCGCGGCTCCGTGGCTCGTCCGGTTCGTCAAGCGGGCCGACCGGGTATAGCCGGCGGGTCGGACGTTACATCAACAGCTTCTCGATCCATTTGCGGAAATCGCGGATCTTCCGCTCCTCGCGTCGATGCGTCGAGCTTGCCAGATAGTATCCGTTCTCCGAGGTGAAGACCTGTTCGAACGGCGCCACGAGCCGACCTTGGGCGAGATCCGCCTGGACGTACGCCATCTGCATCACAGCAACACCCGCACCGTTGACCGCAGCCTCGCTTGCCGAGAGTGCGTTCGGGAAGCGCGGTCCGCGATCGCCAAGCGACGGATCCATCCCTGCCGCAATCAGCCACTTGCTCCAGTTCTCCGGGTAAAACGAGGAGTGGAGCAGTGTCTGACGGCTCAAATCTTCCGGTCGGATCAGGGTCTCCGCGATCTTCGGGGAGCACACCGGCACCAAGGCATCCATGAATAGAAGGACGTGGTCGACGCCTGACCACGGTGGCCGGCCGAACTTAACCAAGAAGTCGCACCTGTCGAAATCGATCTCCGAGGCCGACGCCACCGTCGTGACCTCGAGATCGACGTCGGGATTGTGCGCCAAATAGCTTTCGAGGCGCGGAGCCAGCCACCGCGCGGTGAATGTCGGAGCTAGCTTGAGGCGTAGGCGATTGGGCTCGGTGTGCGCGACGACGTCCTGTACCGCGCTATCCAGATCGTCGAAGCACTGCGTCAGACGGGGAAGGAGGGTCGAACCGATCTGGGTAAGCTCGTACCGACCGCTGGTCCGGTCGAACAGCTGGACACCCAACCGTTCCTCTAGAATGCGGACCTGCTGGCTTATCGCTCCCGCGGTAAGGTTCATTTCCTCGCAGGCCAGCCGAAGACTGCGGTGCCGCGCGGCGACCTCGAAGGCGCGGAGCGCGGTAAGGGGCAATTGGGTTCTTTTCGCCGGACGGGCCACTTTAGGTTTCCTGACTGCCTTGCCCGATCGATCACTGCCTTCGAGTAGACCGCACGTCCCGCCGGGAATTCCTCTCGACCGTCCGTCCGAGGCATGATCCCGCGGGTCGGAACACCATTAGAAGCTAGATACATGGCGTGCAAATCGCGCCGCAGCCTCGCCCGGCCCAGCCCTGGTACTCGCACCATTGCTGCCGGCTAAGCGATCTACGGCGGCCTAGCATCTTTAGAAAAACTAAAACGATCTCAATTCTTCTCGATTGTTCCGGGCCGGGTGGACGCGCAGATCAACAGCAAGATGGCTTTCCTGAACAACACAAAAGCGCCAGTTCACGGCGCCTTCGACGTGATCGACATCGGCGCATTCAGCGACGACAGTCGGTACAAATTTCTAATGGGTTCGGTCGTGCCGCGACCGATCGCGCTTGTGACGTCGCTGAGCTCTGATGGCGTGCTCAATGCCGCGCCTTTCAGTCAATTCACCGTGATCTCTGTCACGCCCCCCATGTTGGGCTTCGTGGTTCACGAGACGTCGAGCGGCGAGAAGGATACGGTCCGCAACATCCTGGCCTCCGGCGAATATGTCATCAACACCGTGGCGGCCAGTATGGCAGAGCAGGTCCAGGCTTGTTCTCTGCGACATCCCGCAGACGTTAGCGAGATCGACGAGGTCGGCTTCCGAACTCTTCCGTCCGAGCAGGTTGCGCCGGCGCGCATTGCGGAATCGGCGATGCACTTCGAGTGCCGGCTCCATAAGGCGGTACCGCTTGGGACCGACGGGTCCCAGATAACCCTCATCATCGGCGAGATCATCGTCGCTCATGCAGCCGACGGCGTCGTCTCGGGGCACCGCGTCGACCATGCCAAGCTCGATCCACTGGGCCGGATCTCCGGCCGCACCTACTGCCTAACGCAGGATGTTATCCATGTCTGAAGCACTATCCGGTCTGCGTATCCTCGATCTCACGGACGCGACCAGCCAGTATTGCGGGAAGATGTTCGGCGATCTGGGTGCCGACGTCATTCTGATCGAGCCGACCGAGGGCAGTCCGGCTCGCCTTCAGGCTCCGTTCCTCGGCGATCGTGTCGATCCTGAATTCAGCCTGCCATTCTCCTACTACAACGCTGGCAAGCGGTCGGTCTCGCTCGATCTGGAGAGCCCGGGCGGCAAGCAGGCATTCAAGGACCTCGTGCGTACTGCCCACGTTGTCCTAGAGACCGCGCGGCCAGGAAGAATGGCGGAACTTGGGCTAGGGTACGACACCCTTTCGTCGATCAACCCCGCTCTGATCATGACCAGCATCACGCCCTTTGGTCAAACCGGGCCCTATGCATCCTACGCGGGCGACGACATCGTTGCCCTCGCGCTAGGGGGCATGCTGCACCTCGGAGGCTACTTCGATGCGGAGCCCATGGCCGCGCATGGAAACCAGGCTTGGTTGGCGGCTGCGCAGTTCGCAGCGGTCTCGACGATGATGGCGGTGTTCGAGCTCCAGCGTACAGGCGGCGCAGTCGGCCGGCACATCGACGTCTCCATGCAGGAGTGCGTCGTGATCGGGATGGAGAACGCCATCCAGTTCTACGATCTGGAAGGGGTGATACGCCGGCGAGAGGCCGGGCAGCAGAGATGGGCCGGTGTCGGCGTGTTCGAATGCTTGGATGGCCAAGTCTACCTAATGTCCGGCGGGATCGTCCCCGAGCGAGTGCGCCAGCTTACGGTCCGATGGCTGATGGAGAGCGGCGTCGATGACGCCGAGAGCATGCTGGATGCACGATGGGCGCACGAGGACTTCCAGATGACGCCGGAGGCGAAGGCGGATTTCGAGCGGTTCTTCGGCGCATTCGCGTCCACCCGCACGAAGGCCGAGCTCTACGCGGAGGGCCAAGCCCGCCGAATTCCCATCTGTCCGATCAACACTCCTCAGGATCTCATGCAGAACCGTCAGCTTCTATCGCGCGGGATTTTCACCGCACTGCCACATGCGGCCTCAGGGCGGACACTCGAAGGGCCCGGCGCACCATATCGTCTGAGCAAGACTCCGTGGCGCGCCGGTGGCGCGGCGCCGCTGCTGGGCGAGCACACGGCGGACGTTCTCGGCGAATTGGTGGCTGCGGAGGTGTCGGCATGAGGCCGCTTCCGCTCGCCGGCGTCCGCGTCGCCGACTTCACTTGGATCGGTGCGGGCTCCTTCACCACTAAGCTCCTCTCGGACTTCGGCGCGGACGTCATCAAGATCGAGAGCGGCGAGCGGCTTGACACGCTGCGCATCAGCCGCCCGTTCAAGGACGGGGTAGAGGGCCTCAACCGGAGCGGCTACTTCGCTGATCGTAACAGCAGCAAGCGCGGCATTACGCTCAACATGAAGCACGAGAGTGGGCAGGCGCTCGCTCGCGAGCTTATTGCACAGAGTGACGTCGTCGCGAACAATTTCACCCCGGGCACGATGGAGAAGTTCGGTCTCGGCTACGATGAGGTGCGAAAGATCCGAGAGGACATCGTCTACCTCGCCATGTCGATGCAAGGCGCAACCGGTCCTGAAACGAAGTATCTCGGCTATGGCTTCACCATTGGTGCACTGACCACCCTTCAATTCCTGTCGGGAGAGCCGGACCGTGAACCGGCGGGTACCGGAACCAATTACTCCGATCACATTCCCAACCCATGCCATGGGGCGTTTGCCACCTTGGCAGCGCTGAACTGGCGCGCGAAGACGGGGCAGGGCCAGTATATCGACATGGCGCAGACGGAGCCGACCATCGCGCTGCTCGGGCCGACCGTGCTCGACTATACGGCGAATGGCCGCGTCGGGCAGCGTACTGGCAACGACCGACAGCATGCATTTCCCCATGGCGTCCTGCCGTGCGCTGGCGAAGACGTCTGGATCGCCATCTCCGTCTCCACTTCAGCCCAATGGGAGGGGCTCATCAAGGTGC